>OGJY01000379.1_pt1 | contig 63593 bp, 45 predicted proteins | sample 1572231 | NCBI WGS metagenome assembly OGJY01 (sample SAMEA2582121, study PRJEB24529) | metagenome | biome: Human gut stool | place: China | collected 2011
GAGGGCGAACAAGCGGTCGTATTAATACTAAAGTAATGAAATAAAGTTCTTCTGTTCAACCTCTGTGAAGAGCAAAAACAGACAAAAACAAAGCCCCGAAGGATTCGTTCTTCGGGGCTTTCGTATGTAAAAAAGGTAAATAACGCAATCACTTTGGTTTCACAAAGCCTACCGGGTTGCGGGGCTTATCCGATAGCTTCTTTTGTACCTGCAATTCGGCTAGTGTTTTATTTATCAGATCCAGTTGTATTCGGGTATCTTCATTGATATCATTGTAATCGGTGAAAACTTCTTCGATGTATTCTTTGAGTTCACTGACTTCCTGCCGAAGTTCTGCTGTTTTATCAACTGGAGAAGAGGTAATTATTTGCCGGGCAGCAATAAAGGCACGGATTATTAGGATATTTATTTCTATCGCTATATCACTATTTAATACAGATGAAAGTTGGGCTACGCCATGCTCGGTAAATGCAAAAGGCATATAGCGGGTTCCACCTCTATTGTTTGAGGTCGCAAATTGCGTCCTCAAAGATAAGTATTCCTCTTTCGTAAGCTCAAACATAAAATCAGGGGGGAAACGTTTTATATTACGTCTTACAGCTTCTTTAAGCCGTTTGGTTTCTGTTTCGTACATTTCTGCCAAATCAAAATCCAGCATCACATTTTGTCCTCGTACTTCATAGATCTTACTTTGAATAATCAGTATTTCATTCATAGCCGGTTTTATTAAATTATTGTTGATAATGCTAATGCTCGCAAATGTAGTGATATTAATTAATATGATTGCATTGATCTAAAGAAACTTCTTGAACAGTTTCTCTCTATCTTGATATTCCAAAATGGAATACCAACATCTTCATACAAATGTAATACCTGTTTCACGCAGTTGAAATACCTGTGTAGTTACTTTGCATCAGGAAATTAATTCAATAAGCGTAATGAAAAAGACAATTGTTTTGGCTGCTATGGCCGCTTGTTTATTTACAACAAATGTATTTGCACAGAAGATTAAGGGGAGTGATACTTGCCTGCCGGTCACACAGACGGAAGCTGAAAACTTTATGAATAAGAATAAAGGTACTAAAGTAACTGTAACAGGTGGTGGTTCCGGTGTCGGCATTTCCGCCCTGATGGAAGGAACGACCGATATCGCCATGTCTTCCCGTAAGATGAAATTCGACGAGAAAGTCCGCCTGCAGGAAGCTAAGAAGAATACAAAAGAGGTCGTGATCGCCTACGATGCCCTGGCAATCGTAGTGCACCCCTCTAATAAAGTAACGAACCTGACCCGCGAACAGCTGGAAGGTATCTTCACCGGAAAGATCAAGAACTGGAAAGAAGTAGGCGGAGCCGACCTGAAGATCGTTGCCTATTCACGCGAAACCTCTTCCGGTACGTACGAATTCTTTAAGGAAAGCGTACTGAAAAATAAGAACTACATGAACGGCATCCTGAGTATGCCGGCCACCGGAGCCATTATCCAGTCGGTAAGCCAGACAAAAGGAGCTATCGGTTACGTGGGCCTGGCCTATGTAAATAAGGATGTAAAACCGATCCATGTCTCTTACGATGCAGGCAAGAGCTTCGTCGAACCCTCTTTTGCCAACGCAAAGAATAAGACCTATCCGATCGTCCGTCCGTTGTTCTATTATTATGAAGTGAAGAACGAAGGCCCTGTAAAGCCGTTTATCGATTATGTATTGTCGGCAGAAGGACAGGAAACAGTGAAAAAAGTCGGTTATATACCTGTAAAGTAAACAGGTCATATGCCATGTCGCCTGATATACCTTTTTCGTTCAATTCAGGCGACAGTACCGGTTATTTCCAAAGAGCCTCATTCTCCCAACCAGTCGGAAACCCCATTGCGCGGACATCTATCGAAGGATAGCGGGACAGCAAGTCTCTAAACCTTTCGACAAACGAGTGGTTGGGATTGATTATATCCAGCAAGTAAACAATCATGCTCAGTATGAAATAGACCTGCTGTGTGCCGTTTGCCGGAAGTGTGACAAACGGTCTGCGTGGTGAGCGGGGCATCAACGGGCGGATACTAAGAGTTCTATTCCACAACCGGCAATGATGGGCGCAAATATTACGGATATAAACAATACTATGCAGCCAAGAGGTAAAAACGGTGTCAGGCAACCCGAAATAATTCGCAATACTCCGCTTAGCTTTTCCGGGAAGCAGGTTATTATATAGAATAGACAATGTGCCGAAAGAAGTTATCTCCATCGTTATCCAGCTTGGAGGGAAGGGATCGGAATATTTGGATTTGAAAGCCGTTACAAATTCCTCGTCACTGCGTTGGTATTCTTCATCTATCTTTGATAATATCTTGGCGTGACGTACCGGATTGCTAAAACGGGAAGCATCCGTAAACCAATATCCATCCCATTGTGATGAGAGAATATAGGCGATCTGTGTACGTACAGCTACCTCTATCTTTTCCAACTCCGTAATAATTAGCTTACGAAACTCGCTATCAAATTTATAAATGTTGTAAGCGGCATCGAACGTGCTGCCGGGCTTAAACTGATGGTTTTGTTTGTCTGCCAGTAAAGGGTACCAGTAGCCGCTCAAACGGTAGTAACTGATATTGCATAGCAGGTGCATGGCCTTGGTTTCATCAGTGAAAGCTAACCCACGCTGTTTGAGTAATGCTATCTGATCCGTAAAAGAGATAAATTGTTTGGAGTAAGGTTTTTTAGTCATAAGGATATAAAAATAAAAGGCTTACCCTGAGCGCGCTGATCTGACGGGAAGCGGGGTAAGCATGTTGTCGCAAAGATAAAACTATTCTCTTGAAATACAAAACAGTTGCCCTGTTTATTTTGATTGTATGGTGTTACCGACATAGGCTGCTGCACTAGTTAAATCTGATAGTGCAGCTTGTATTGCACAAAAAAGATGTACCTGTGCAATAATATTGGTCCTTTTTGCACATCATTTGGTTTATTGTGCTACCTTTGCTGCGTATTTAATAACTATATTTTTCATGAAGACATTAACAATCGGAGATCTTAAGCCCCGTTTCCCAATTATCCAAGGTGGGATGGGCGTAGGAATTTCTCTATCCGGCTTAGCCTCGGCCGTAGCAAATGAAGGTGGGATCGGCGTTATCTCCGCAGCTGGTCTCGGACTCTTATATAAAAAACTATCACCTAATTACACGGAAGCAGGCAATTTAGGCCTCGCCGAAGAGATCCGCAAAGCCCGTGAAAAGGCAAAAGGTATCATCGGTGTGAACGTTATGGTGGCACTTTCCGATTTCGCAGAACTGGTGAAGACAAGTATCGCCGAAAAGGTGGATATCATCTTCAGTGGTGCAGGCCTGCCGCTCGACTTACCTTCTTTCCTGAAGAAAGACAGTGTAACGAAGCTGGTACCTATCGTATCGAGTGCACGTGCCGTACGCATCATCTGTGAGAAATGGAAGAACAACTACGACTATCTTCCCGATGCCGTTGTACTGGAAGGCCCGAAAGCCGGAGGTCACCTCGGTTACAAGGAGAACCAGTTGGAGGACGAACATTTCTCACTGGAAGAGTTACTGCCGCAGGTAGTACACGAAGTTTCCCTGTTCGAAGAGAAATACAACAAGAGAATCCCGGTAATTGCGGCAGGAGGCATTTATACGGGTGAAGATATCAAACGCATGATGGATCTTGGAGCATCGGGCGTTCAATTAGGAACCCGTTTCGTCACTACTACCGAGTGTGATGCTTCCGAGGCTTTCAAGGAAAGCTATATCAAAGCGGAAGAGAAAGACATTGAGATCATCAAGAGCCCGGTCGGAATGCCCGGACGCGCGATCCACTGTAATTTCCTCGAGAAGGTAAAGGCCGGCATCAAACAGCCGAAGGCTTGCCCTTTCAACTGCATCAAGACGTGTGATATCTCGAAAAGTCCTTATTGTATCGTGACGGCGTTGTATAACGCGTTCAAAGGAAACTTTGAAAACGGATATGCCTTTGCCGGAAGTAATGCCTGGAAGACCAGCCGCATCATGTCGGTGAGGGAGACGATCAACGAGTTGATCAACGAATGGAAATCGAAAGAATGATTTTTCTACTTATATGAATACAAAAAGCCCCGGTAAGCATCCTGCCTATCGGGGCTTTTTTTATCTGGTGGCCTGTCCCTGTTATTGACGCGGGGAGGCAGGTCTTATTGTTCTTTCAGCCAGTTGCTCAATTCTTCTCCGTTCTGTGCAGCCGCTTTCACTCCTGCGCTGGCAGCCTTGCCGAAATAGTCGAGCGCCTTCTGGTACTCTTTATTTCTGGCATAAGCCACACCGAGGTTGTTCCAGGCTTCCGGTGTATTGATCTTCTGCAGGCGGGCGATACCGGCATCGGTTGCTCCGCGTTCAATTTCGAGGGCGGCAGTGTTCTGTTGTGCCACCGGGTCGGTCGGGTAGAGGCGTACGGCGATGTCGAATACTTCCTTGAATTCAGGGCTGTCTTTCGGATAGGTGTTGGCTACCACGAACATCTCGTTCAGGCTCAGGTACTGCGGTTTCGTCTTGATCACCTGTTTGGCTTCGTTCACGTCGAACGGACGGGCGATGTAAGCCAGCGTGTAGTCGATACGGCGCAGGGCAGGATAATAATCATCCAGTAACATACGGTAAGTCTTGCCGCCGTTCAGCGCTTTCAGCTGTGCTTTACGTTTATTGATATCGGATACTTCCAATACTTTCAGGATCTCATCACGGTTGGACAGGTTGGAAGCCTTGACGGCGTTGCGCAGGCCGATCCAGTCTTCACCTTCCCAGTTCACCTTCATCAAGGAGGCCGGCATATCTTCCTTATCCTTCATATAAGCGGCGAATGCTTTGGCGCGGCTTTCAGACAGTTTCATATTATAGTCGTAGCCACCTTCCGGTGAAGCATATCCGGTGATATTGAATTCCGTAAACTTTAGGTTCTTGTCGTTGCGTACTTCGCTAACGATCTTGCTCACCTCTTTCAGTTCGGCGGCATTGTTTTTGAAGTCGTGCAGCAGGACAGACTTGCCCACTTCGAAGTTCAGGTAAGCCGAATGGGTTTCGCTACGCTGTTTAACGGGTTCTGCCGGAGGAGTGACATAGCTCAACTCATAAGTCGGTGTAACTACCGGCGGCAGGATACGTGACGACAGCGGAGTGATATTGCTTGCCACGTCGCACGAAGCACATCCGGTCGTATTGGCCTGCATCACCAGTGAGGCGTTGCGCATCCAGCTTTCGTACGGAACGGTCAGCGTCATAGGGATAGACTCCGCCTGGTTCTTTTTATGGCGGAAGATCACGGTCGGTGTCTGTTCAAACGGTTCCGCCCCGAAGCCCATCTCGCGGTCGAGTGCCTTCATACGTTTCTTTCCGGTGATCACGAACGGGTCGAACTTCACCGTGTGTGCCTTGTCGGCCGACTGAAGCACCGGCGTGATGATGACCATGTTCTGTGATTTCAGCTGCATGTTGTTGAGGTTGGCGGTAGTCGACAGGCTTACCTGGCTGCCCTCCTTCTGTACTTGCAGGTCGCTGTATGCTATGCCGTCGGGACTAACAGTCTGTGCCTGCATGCTCCCATAGGCGGAGCATAATAAAACGGTTGCTATATAGAATAACTTCTTCATTTTGTTTACTTGTTTTTAGTGGATGAAATAGATGAAGGAAAGGGACGCTTTAGTCACTCCCCAGTAATTGTGGTTGCCGCTGCGCAGTTTAGGCATATCTTTGCCTTTGGCATATTCGTCGTAATGCATGCGGGCATAACCAGCACCGATCTCGGCTTCGATTCCCCAGCGTTTAGATAATATCCATTGATGGCCGATACTGACGCCCCCGCCATACAAATAACCGTCGTAGCGATGGTTTTCCAGTTTCTTGAACATATCGAACGGCAGCTTGAAGCCTGCCACGTCGTACTGGCCGCCCAGTGCGTGAACGCCGATAAATGTCCCGTTGAACTTCTCGCAAGTCCAGAAACGTACGCCGGCATGTGCCAGCCAGTGTTTCGCCTGTTTGTCGTTGCTAAACTCGAATGGATTGTAACCCGCAGAAAGATCCATTGTAACCTTTTTCCCTAGCCCCACTTCCAGACCGAGGTTTGGAGTGGCAGTGGCATCATAGATGATATTATTCTTTAGTGCTACATGTTGTGCACTTGCATAAAGGGAGAATAATAACGTTGCCCCTATTAAAAAGAATTTCTTCATGTGATATTCGTTATTAGTGATACTCTTTGTTCTTAACAGGAAGGTTTCGGATATTGTTTGCCCCGTTTTGAAAAAAAGGTGAAATGTTAGGGTTAATTATTAAGAAAGAAACAGGTTTTGGGATTTGTTATGTTAATCGGGAAAAAGAAGGTTTCCTTTTCGGATACCCTCTTTTTGTATGGAATGAATGATTGTTTATGCCTTGTTGATATCGCTAAGTTCCACCAGCTTATTGACAATCGCATACACCGTTAGGGCACTGGCACTATGTACCTGTAGCTTGCGGGCGATATTCCTTCTGTGCGTAATGACGGTATGGGTGGAGAGGAACAGGCGGTCGGCAATCTCACGGTTCGTCATGCCTTTTACTACGCATACAACGATCTCTTTTTCGCGTGAGCTCAGGGTCTGTTGTTCGTCTCCGTCGGCTTCTTTTTCCGATTTGGCATGCAGACGTTCGAGTTTGAGACCTATCTCGTCGACACTGTCGAGGATATTGATCTGGTCGTCGTAATAATGGAGCAGGGAGTGGTCGATCGGCGAATAGACCAGAGCCAGACATTTCATATTCGGGCAACCTGTCATTTCTTTCAGGTGGGGAATAGTGAAATATCCCGGAATGGAAGGATTGATGAGGAGGATATCCGGCATGTGTGTCCGGAGATCCTCGGTAAGCGTTTCGATAGTCGCTATTTCAGAAAACTGGACGCGCAGGCCGCCGGGCAGGCGCTTCAGTATGGCTTCCAACCCGTTGCGGACGATGGCGGAAGGTTCAGCAATAACGATTTTCAGTGTGGTGCTCATAAGGCATCAATTAATTGTTTTTTCTAAAGCTAAAATAGCGGGCATGAAAAGGTAATCTTCCACATGGTTGTGTGAGGCCAGATCCTGCTCGGTGGCAAAGATGTCGAACAGCACGCTGTTCAGCAGGTTACTTCCGGCCCCCGGGTAATATTTGATCAGGATATTCTTTAGTTCCACGATCTTCATTTCTATCTGGTCGTGACGCTTGCGGAAGATCGAGATATTATATTTCGGGTCTTTCTTTCCGGCCAGCAATCCGCGGACGTAAGGGAAGACCACTTTTTCTTCGTATGACATATGTTTGTTCACCTCTTCGGCATATTCGTCGAAGAAGTTCTGGATCACGAAGGCTACATCTTTCGGGCATTCTGCGATCGCTTCCACCAGTTTCCTGCGCAGATGCGGCAGGCGGAAGTTGAGGAAGTAATCGTGTGCATTATGCAGGTAGGTGATCAGCGCGTCGATAGACAGGCATTTGTTGACATCGGTGACAGGGGCGGAAATATCTTCCGTCAGGAAGTTGACCACTGTCAGGAAGGTACAGGCATCCACACCGTTCTGGCGGCATACCTCTCCGATATTCTTTTCTCCGAATCCCAAGGCGATTCCAAAACGACTCATCACAAGAACCATCGGGTAGTTCTCGCATATCAAATCGCTCATCTTGTCGGTTTCCCGGTATTTCCCGTTTTTATACATAAGTTTTACTATTCCTTTCTAAATTGTTTTGGTGTTATTGAATGTTCAAAGGTAGTTCTTTTTAAGCGAACAATTTCAAGCGTTATTATTCTTTCACGTTTGTTGATTATAATGACGGATATTCCGGTTCATCGACGGCAACTACGGCGATACATTCGATCTCAACCAGCCAACCCGGGCGGCATACCGGAGCACGGACGATCAGGTAAGGGATGTCCGGATGGTTAGTCTTCATATATTGTTCGACGCAGGCAAAGTCGGCGGTATCACGTATGTAGACGATTGCCTGCATAATATCGTTTAAGTCGGCTCCGGCTTCGTTCAGCAATGCGGTGATGTTTTCGATCATGCGCTCGGACTGTTTGATCACATTTCCCGGGTGGACGATCTCACCGTATCGGTCGATACTGGCGGTACCGGAAACGAATACGTGGCGACGGTCGCCGTAAGTGATGGCTACGCCTCTTTCAAAAGTCACTCCGTATTCGTATGTGCGGCTCAAATGATCGGGAGCATATAGATATTGGATCTGTTCCTGTCCGATCCCGGATACGGCATACGTATCCATTGTGACGAAAACGTTGGTGTCCTGATATCTGCCTTCTATCGCGGTACTGGCAATGAAGTGCGTGTTTTCCGTGAGGTTCTGTGTTGCAAATACTTCCTTGCGGGCTTTAACCACTCCCGGATAATTGACGTCTACATTCTGTACGAATATCCAGGTACGGATACAGTTTGCGGCCAGCGTGCACTTGGCATCGGTCAGTTGCATGATGTAATCGCGGAAGATAAGCCGTGTCTGATATTCGGAATTGGCAGCACGGTTGCAAAGGTTGGCACCGAAAAGCTGGCGGTAATTTCCGTGACGGGCTTCAAACAGATTACTCGGAAGCACTTGTGTCTGTACGCCTGTCTGGAGCCATGCCCAGAGTGCTATTTTAGTTCCGTTCATCGGAGCCTGTTGTACGATAGAGAGGGCGCAATAAGGGTTTGAACGTTCCTCTTCCATCAGCAGAGCTGTCTGGTTGGTCACGTCACTCAGGAAGTAACGGCGGAATACGGCGGTCGGATTTCCAGGAAGTTCTCCCACACACTGGTTGTAAGCCTTTAGCAAGTCCTGCAACTGGATAGTATAGTCATCCAGACAATCCGTTTGTTCGAAAATGATATGATATTCGGTGATCCCTTTTTTAGTTTCAAAGGAAGTGATCTGTACTCTTGTCTTGTTGTATTGTCTTGTTATTAGATCCATGGTAGCCTGATATATTTTTTTGTTTCCCAAAGATACAGTATATCAGATTGAAGCCAAATTTTGTTATGTGAAAAGAAAACAAAAGCTGTGAGAAAATAATATTTGTCAGGCTTTCTTTATATCATTCAATTCAACCAGTTTATTTACAATTGCATACACAGTCAGACCGCTGGCACTGTGAACCTGTAGTTTCCGGGCGATATTCCGGCGGTGAGTGATTACGGTATGAGTGGAAAGATATAGCCGGTCGGCTATCTCCCGGTTTGTCATTCCCTTAACGACACAGACAACGATCTCCTTTTCGCGGGAGCTTAATGTTTGTTGTTCTTCCTCTTCTTCCGGTTCGGGGGACGTTTCTTCAGCATTCAGCCGTTCCAGCTTATGTTTCAGTTCGTCGGGACTATCATAAATATTGAGCAGATCATCGTAAAAGCGAAGCATGCTATGATCGGCAACCATGCAGGCAATGGCCAGGCATTTCATATCGGGACAGCCGCATTCTTCTTTCAGATGCTGTATCCCAAAATATCCGGGAAGTGAAGGGTTAATGATCAGTACTTCCGGCCGGTGCATGCGAAGGCTATCCACCAGATGCTCTGCTGTGGAGATTTCTGTTAACTGGATGTGTAATCCGGGCAACCGTTTCAGGATGGTGATCAATCCGCAACGGATAATGGCAGAAGGTTCTGCAATAGCTATTTTGATGTTAGTGCTCATAAAACAGCAGTCATTTTATTGTTTTTTCAATTGCTAGTACGGCGGGAACGAAGAGGTAATCTTCTACCCGGTTATGAGAGGCCAGATCTTGTTCGGTGGCAAAGATATCGAACAGGACACTGTTCAGCAGGTAATTGTCGGGGCCGGGATAGTATTTGAGCAGGATGTTTTTGAGCTCAACGATCTTCATCTCTATCTGGTCGTGTCGTTTGCGGAAGATGCTGATATTGTATTTGGGATCTTTCACCCCTTCCAGCAGATTGCGCACATAGGGGAAGACGATCTTTTCTTCATACGACATATGTTTATGGACTTCGTAGACATAGTCGTCGAAGAATTTGGTGATAGCGAAAGCAATATCCCCCGGGCAACCGGTGATCGCTTCCGTCAGTTTGCGGCGGATATGCGGCAACCGGAAGTTCAGGAAATAATCGTGTGCATTATGCAGATAGGTGATCAGTGATCCGAGGGAAAGGCATTTGTTGATCTCGTTGATCGTAGTCGAATTCTCTTCCGAAAGAAAATTGACAACGGTGAGGAATGTACAGCAATCCACTCCGTTTTGCCGGCATACATCCCCGATGTTTTTCTCCCCGAATCCCAGGTCGATACCGAAGCGACTCATTACGAGAACCATTGGATAGTTCTCGCAGATCAAGTCACTCATTTTATCTGTCTCTTTGTATTTTCCTTGTTTATACATAGTTGTTGTATTTGTGGTGTTTCATTTATAAACAGGGGTATTGCGGAAGGTCTGCCGGAATAATGGCAATACATTCCGTTTCAATCAACCATCCCGGACGGCATACCGGCGCCAGTACAATCAGGTGCGGCAGATGCGGATAGTTACTGCGGATATAGTGGTCTACTTCCACATAATCGGCCGGGTCGCGGAGATAGACGATTGCCTGCATGATATCATCGATGGAGGCTCCGCCTTCCTGCAGCAATGCACTGATATTTTCCATCATCCGTTCGAAATGACGGTAACCGTTGTGTGCTGTTTCGAACATCCCTGACTTATAGGTTTCTGTCGTCATGTCGGTTTGTAACCAGACCCACAAGGCGATCTTGGTTCCGTTCATCGGAGCCTGTTGTACCACTGACAGTGCGCAATAAGGAATTTCACATTCCCGTTCGATCAGCGACTCGGCCTGATTGGCTGCATCACTTAGAAAATAACGGCGGAAAACGGCTACGGCATTCTTTAAATCTTGTTTAGTCAGTGTCTCGTAGGCAGCCTGCAACCTGTCCAATTGTTCGCAGAAAGGAAGCGAAGGGCTTGCAACGGAAAACATAATATGATATTCCGTCACCCCTCCTTTCCCTTCAAAAGAACTGATTTGAGCGTGTGTGGAGTTTTGTTCGTATGTTTTAGTTGTGAATGTCATTAATTCTATTTTTGGGCACCATCGTTAATCCATGTTTTGATGAGGGTGATTAACTCATCTTCTGGAAGAACGTCAGTGTGATTATAGTTTACAATATCATTTGTTAGAATATCAACAAGAAAGCTTTGAGAAGATAGTCCGGGTTTTACCAACATTTTGCCTGTTGATGACAATGGTGCCGAAACATTAACTGTTGCTTCATAACTTTTATTCTCTGTCAAATAAAGATTTGCAGCTGCATGATCTCCTGCTCCATGACAGGCGATACAATAATTATTGTATACCTGATGCTGTATACGATCATACGAAGCCAGGTTTATTGTCTCAACAGGAAGGATTGTGTCTTCTGTTGTATCTTCCAATGGATATGAATAAAAATGATATAAAGGCTGTCGTCCTTTGTTGGCAACTGTTACAGTTATTCTTTTTGTGCGTTCATCCAATCCATTTAATGTTACAGAAACTTCTTCGTTTTCAGAATTGGGTCTGGAGATTATTTTTGATACAACGGGCATTTCTTCATCGTCTCCAAAAGCTGCAAAAAGTAACATATATTCAGACGGCCAGGCTTCTTGTCCGGTAAAATGGACATTAATGGTCGCTTTGCCTCCACTGACCTCTTCTGTTTCTTCTGGATATATTTTCCCGTCATCACAGCTTAACAAACAGCTTGTTAATAATAAGGAGAAAATAGAATTTCGTATGAAATATTTCATATTATCAATATTCATTATTGTATATTAGAATGTATATTGTAACATTGCAGTTGCTGAATGCATAGGCATGCCAACTCCATCATCATCACGATCGATTTGAGATGCGTGTCCGGTACGTCCCATGAACTGGTACATAACCTGAAGTTTCAGGTTTGAGTTGAAGAAATAGTAATTAGCTCCAATAGCCGGCATATTTAGCAAGCCACCCATATCTGCTCCATTGCGATCAAACAAATCATAACGTAACGCCCCTTGTAATTTGTCAGTAATGAAATAACCAGCCTGTGCATAAGCTCCCCAAAAGTTATATGCTTTAGAAATCATTTGGCGTTTGGTAAATTTCATATTTAGATAATATCCTTCTGCTGCAAAGTAAAATCTGTTTTTGATCCAGGAAAACTCTACACCTAAACGAAGATCATTACTACTTTCATTTTCAGCTTCTACATTGTAAGACGTGGCAAAAGCAATACTCATTTTGTCATCATTTAGATTTTCCGGATCTCCTTGTGTAGAGGGCATGACGCCTTTAGGCATATAGGTGATACGTCCGGAATAGAGAAGGGATGGAAGCCATTTATGATCGTCGCTCATTGTTTTTGTAGCAGTATTAACATTGATCCCTGTACCATTGAAAATACCGACCTGATAATTCCATTTATTGTTGACAAGACCATGGAATTGTATGCCTAAGTCAAATCCGGTAGCGAATACAGGATTGACTGAATTTAAAGAATATGGCAATGAAACTGCTGTATTCAGAGAAGTAGGTAGTACAGGGAACAATGTTTCTCCAAGCGTTGTCAAATAACCATGACTAAACGGTGTTTTAAATTTACCGACACGGATGCGAAATGATTCTTTCAAAGCGACATCGAACCATGCCTGCTGTAACAAAGCTCCACCACTTTTGGGTGCATTGATAGAAAGATTAAATGTTACTTTACCAAAAGCTTTTCCCGTGAAACCTAAAATCGCGTTGGGAATAGCAAATCCGGAATTGGCAATATTATCGGCATAAGGAGTTTCCAACCCCGGTCCGTCATAATAATTAAAAGTTCCGGAAGCTTGTACTAAAGCATATGGCTTAAATAGGAAATCCCCGGCTTTTGTGCTGAAAGAGAATCCTTTTTTTCCTGCTAAAGATACAACATCATTCTCTACGTATTTGTCATCTATTTGTATATCTTGTGCTTTTAGTGTCGTAGTTGTTCCAGCCAAGATGAGTAGGGCTGTTGCGATTGATTTATATGATAGTTCCATTCTCTATTTTTTTATAAAGTAAATCTTTTGTCGATATATAACTGAATTAAAGTGAATTGATGAATTTGATAAGAGCATCTCTCTCCTCTTTATTCATCCGTGAATAAAGTATCCGTGAAACTGCACCTTCACCGTCATGCCACATAATCGCTTCTGTCAAATTACGTGCTCGTCCATCATGTAAATAATAAGTATGCCCGTTGACAATAGACTGTAGTCCAATTCCCCAAAGTGGAGTTGTACGCCATTCACAACCTTGTGCTAAACCACTAGGATAGTTGTCGTCTAATCCTGGTCCCATGTCATGTAACAGGAAGTCTGAATAAGGATGGATAACCTGGCTCCCTAACCACGGTAATTGTGTCCCATTCAACAATATTGTACCACGTGGACGGGTATGCAAAGTAACTGTATGGCATAAGTGGCATTTAGCTTCATAAAATTTCTCTTCTCCCAAAAGAACGGTCGGATCCTCTATATTTCGTCGCGCAGGAACTCCTAATGCTTGCATATAAAGATCCACATTTTCCATATCTTCCGTTGATATATCTACACCATATTGAGAGAAACCCATCATTTGCGTTTGTCCTTCACAAACTTCTTCAGGATATCGGTCATTAGTTACTCCTAAATCAGAAGAAAAGCCAAGTTCTACTGTTAGGTCAGCATGTTGCGCTTTATTTCCAGAAACGCCAATCTGATAAACTCCCCGTTCAGTAATCCAGTTCAAACGTCCACTGATACCATACTCCGGATAATTACTTCTGCTGGCAAGTTCTTGTAATTCGTCGAGATCCAGTGCCATCATTTGCCCCATACCTACGTGACGAAGTGGCTGTCTTACAGTGATACGTAGATCGGATGGAGCGATGCTGTCGGCATACCAGTCTGTAATGTTATAGTGCGGAGTTTGCAAATGATATTTTTCTCCATCTGGAAATTCAAACTCTTTTTCTGTAAAAGTTACTTTAAGCTTTCCTTCAGGTTTTACTCCATAGATAGCTTGATCATGCAGAACACGTCCATATTGTGGATAGAAGCCTCCATTTTTACGGGTAATATATACTAGCATGGATGAAAAACCGTAACTACCGGATCCTCCGTCTGTATAAAGGGATGGTTTGGTTCGTCCTGCATTTTTGTGGCAACTGCCACAGGAATAACCGGCATAAACAGGGCCTAATCCATTTCCTACTCCTTCACCTGTACCACGGGAACGGTCGTATAAATTGTCTCCTAGATTGAATCGGATATCATATTCTCCTGTAACCCAGGATGCAGCTTGGTCATATGCTTTAGGACCGGAATTAAAAAGGGTTGAAACTCCTGCAGATAACTCCTCTTGTTTAGCAAGTTTTCCGTTAGGTTTTCTAATCTCAGTATCGTCTAATCCGTCTTCACAAGAAGTTGCGCCATTCAGTAACGCAAAGATACAAAGTCTATAAAGGACTTTGTATCTAACGAATCCCCGACCTGAATGTAATTTTCGGTAAGATACGCGCATATCGTTATTTGTTTTATATTTACCTTGATTCGCTTTTATTAGTTATTAACCTCTAATGCATTAGCTACTTCTGTGAAAATATTTGATAACTCGCTGCAAGCTTTCATTGCTGCTTCGATTTCAGTGGTAGCCCCCAGGTTACTACGGAATGGAGCAGGGATATTTCTGATAGCTTTTCGTGTTGCTGTCAGTTGTTCTTTAACCCGGCTGTCCAGACTTTCATCTACAGATTTTACAAGAGCTGACATACTGGTTGCTTCATCACGACTTCCTTCGCGTCCACCCAAATATGAGTTTTCGATACTGATGATATTATCTTCATAGTCTACTAAAGAATTCCAACTGTACCAGGATTCAACTTCTAAAACAGCTTGTTCTTTTTCTCCGGATTTCCAATAGTTGTATGGATTTGCTATTTTTTGGCTACCTACTTCATCTGCAATATTTTTTATACCATCATCGATGATTGTACTAACCACATGAGCTGCACTGGATAAACGACCATTGTGATCTTTCATTTCTTGCCCGAAAGCTGTTGGTACTTCTGTTGTTCCGAGACCTTCTGACCATGCTTTATGTAGACGCTGTGTATCTTTTAACAAACGAGCTGAAACACGCTGCATATATCCTTTTTCATTGGATGTAACTGTTGTTGCAACTTTGGGTTTACCATCATTGAATAACAAGTATTCTAATGTGTGATAACCTCTAACTCCCTGTGCATCTTCCGTATCATCATCTAGACTAGAGAAGTCTTGTGTTGCCAGGATCTGGTCAATATCGTCTTTCTGCAAAGGCCAACTATCCAAACTGGGATCTAAATTTTCATAGTCGGCAGGGCCGTATAAGAATGCTTCACTTTCTTCCCAGGGTTTACGTGCTGCTCTCCATGCATCACAAGCTGCATCCAGATCATTTTGGTTTCCACTGGATATGAATGTTTTTACGGCATTATCCAGTGCTTCAACTTTTTCATCCATCAAAGCATAAGTTGGAATAACTGTTTTGTCTACATAAGTGACAATAACTTTATCCAGCATTTCTGCTGTTATTTTGCTGTCACCTCCATCTTCTTTGTCTGATTCGTCATCACTGCAAGCTGTTGTGAGAAACATGCCCATGCTTAAAAACAAGATGGCAAAAAGATTCTGCTTTTTCATTTCCATATATTTATTGTTTAATTAATTTATTTAGTCAAAAACCAGCCGATATATGCGATACCTACTGATACCATATTTTCACTGTTATAATTTCCACCGCCGACACGACGATTGGAATAATCTGCTTTTATAACCAGGTTAGGTAGTGCATAATAATTAACTCCTGCAGTCCACATTGATATCTGCATACGTTTATCTGCTAATACTTTTCCTTGGGTTTTCTCCATAGGGTTGTAATATTCATAGCGTACGAACGGGTATATGCGTGGTGCATTGTCATTAAAAAATGAACCTACATTATAGCCTGCTTCTGCTGCATAACTGATAGCATTTTTTCCTACTTGTGTGCGGGGATATCCAGAACTACCCGTACTACCTTGATTTATTTGTGATAGTTTTTCACTATTGCTGAGATTACCGTAAACAAGATTAGCCCGTGCTGTCAGATTTTTTGTTTTATATTGAGCATCAGCAGTAAGAACTGTAACATCAAAATTATATCCAGATGTTCTTTGAGGCTTGGATGCATTTTTGGAAGAACGGTTAAAATAAGCAGATGCTCCAATACGTAGTCCTTTTACTCCGCTATAATTAATACGTCCTGCGACAGCGGGACTTGTAAAATTATCAATTTCAAATGCTCCTTGTTTTCCACTGGCTATCCATTCAGTATTACGAAAACCTAGCGGATCTAAACCTGCAACAAGCATAGCTTCATAATCAAACTTCCCTATTGTTCCAAAGAATGCAATACCATTTTCATGCCATGTTGAAGGGAGAATTGTTGTTTCACCTTCAGGGCGGTATACGCCGAAGAAATTGATTGGTTCGTGGTGTGCGTTGGTCAAACCAACTGGTACAATAATATGTCCGACACGTATATTAAATGATTTATGAATCAGTTTGGTAATATGGAATTGTTCCAGAGCAACTTCTCCTCCTTTTTCTACTTCCATTTCGTATTCTCCACCTTCAGAATACCATTCCAACTCTCGAGCTAACCCTGTTCCTCCATATTCGAATTCTATTTCAGCTCCCAATATCCAGGTCGGACTGAATTTGTAGTCGAAAGCGACAATAAATCGTGGAATAGATATACTACCCCGACTTTTTTTAGCAGAGCCATAGGGAGTTAATCTATTCCATTGATAATCCATATAACTTGCAGCCATTTCACCATAGCCACCAAATCTGAATTTATCATAACCACTTGCATAAATTTCAGCCGATTTCTCTGCTGCTGTAGGTGTTTCGTTATTTTGTGCGAAGGCCGTTGCGCAAGAGCCAAGTAGAGTAATAGCCAATAGATTTGTTAATTTTCTCATTGCCTTTATAAATTTTTGGCAAAATTAGGGTGCTTGTGAAGTGTGTGCAATCGCGTATTGTAGGTAAAAAACGATCAATCTTACCTATTTGTAGGTATTTGAATTGATTTTTGTAACCAAATACTTATTGGTTGGTAATAATATGTATAAAAACAAAACTACTTCAGTAGTATCTTTCCTATTATTATTTATATCTTTGTGTAAAATGCCTGTTTATTCGACATCTGTTCTTTAATCGTTCAATAGCTGTCTTTTAATCATTCGACAGCTGTCAAATGATTAGAGAATGATTGTCGAATGAATAAGTGATTTAAATGCATATCTAATTTCCCGAATAGAAATAAATAATAATCTATATATACTATGAGTGCACACTACGACCTATACGAAACGCCTTCGCCCAAAGGAGAAGAAGGAAAGAAATCATTGCATGCCCGTGTCTGTCCGAAAAAGACCTATACGCAGGAAGAGTTTATTGACTATGTAACCCGTTTCCAACATTTGCCGAAGAGTCAATTGGTAGGGGCATTGGATGCTTTTATCGAAGGCCTGCGTTATCTGCTTGCCGAAGGAAATATCGTGGAAATGGGAGATCTTGGATTTTTTAGTACTTCACTGAAGTGTTTGAAGGAAACGGATGACGAGGAAAACAAAATTGGATCGAAATCGGTAGTCTTCCAAAACGTACATCTGCGAATCAGTCGTGAGTTTCGCAAAAAAATGACAAAAGAGATGAAGTTTGAACGTGTGCACTCCCTTACACGGAAACAGAAAAAAATCACCACAACCGTGGAAGAGAGAATGAAAAGACTGGCTAATTTCCTTAAGCTAAATATCTGTATCACCCGAAAGGAATATATAGGGGTGACCGGACTGACTCCTTACGAAGCCATGAACGAACTGAATAGCTTTATAAGTCAGGGCATTCTTCGACGCCGCGGTTCAGGCAGGTCTGCGGTGTACGTTTCCGGAGAGAAATTGCTGGCGGAATAGTTGCAGGGAGTTTCGATAAAGTATTGTTTAATCCGGATAATCCCTATTAATAGTTAGAAACAGGTGCGTTTTACATATATATAGGTATTGCGTGCGTCTTTACGTGCTTTTACCTTTGTCGCATCAATTAAGTTTTACTATTAGTATAATCGTCCGACCAAAACCCGATTTGTTGATTTTTATGTACACCTATTATTTAAGGTAAATACCCATGAAAGGGATTTTTTATTGGTTGTCCCTTTCATATATAAAGATGAGCCATCCTGTGAAGAATGGCTCTTTTTTGTTTGTCGAAGGAAGCAATTTTCTTCATTATAACACGGAATAGGTAATGGAACGCCCTTTTTTACTATATAATAGGTATTGCGTACTCTTCCTGACAGCTCTATCTTTGCAACATAGAAAAGAAAGTAACACTATTAGTATAATCGCTATATCAAAACCTTTTGCTAATTATGTAAGCATATAAGATGATTAAACGTATGTCGGAATGTTTTATTGGTTGTTTCCGACATAAAAAAGGAGCCCGCCTGTGAAGGATGGTTCCTTTTTTATTTTTTTGATGTTATTTATGAACCTTCCTGTTTGATACCTATATCAGGCGATAAACCACAATATATCTGCCGCTTTTGTAACTATTTGTAGGGATTTTGACCGTTGGAAATACATGATGTATTTACTGATTGTTTCGCATGACATATAAATAACGTACCTTTGCATCGAAATTAAAACCGAAGAAAACAAAATAAGGTATGAAGTTTGAAAACGAGAACTGGGCGCAGTTCAAAGGCGAAATTTGGAAAAGAGAGATTAATGTAAGGGATTTTATCCAAAACAACTACAAACCTTACGAAGGGGATGACTCTTTCTTGAAAGACTCCTCAGACAAGACGAAGAAAGTTTGGGATAAATTGACCGAAATGTTTAAGGTTGAAAGGGAGAAGGGTGTTTACGACGCTGAAACAAAATATCCTCAAGGTATAGATACTTACGGGCCAGGTTATATTGACAAAGAAAACGAAGTGATTGTCGGCCTGCAAACCGATGCCCCCCTGAAACGCGGTATCTACCCGAAATGTGGTACCCGCATGGTGGAAAACAGTCTGGAAGCTTACGGCTACAAACTGGATCCGATGACAAAAGAAATCTTCACGAAATACAGAAAGACGCATAACGAAGGCGTCTTCTCCGCTTATACGGATGAAATGATTGCTGCACGCCGTTCCGCCATCATTACCGGCTTGCCGGATGCTTACGGACGCGGACGTATTATTGGTGACTACCGTCGTGTGGCCCTGTACGGTACAGAGATCCTGATCGCAGAAAAGAAACATTATCTGAAAAGACTCGATATCCAGGAGCTGACCGAAGAGATCATCCAGAGCCGTGAGGAAATATCCGAGCAGATCAAAGCGCTGAAAGCATTCGAAAAAATGTGTGCTAGCTATGGTTTCGATGTGACTAAACCTGCTAAGGATGCACGCGAAGCCGTTCAGTTCGTATACCTGGGGTATCTGGCTGCGGTGAAAGACCAGGACGGTGCTGCCATGTCATTGGGACGCACTTCTACTTTCCTCGACATCTATATTGAAAAAGATATCCGTGAAGGCAAACTGACGGAAGAAGAAGCACAGGAGCTGATCGACCAGTTTATCATCAAACTACGTATCGTTCGTTTCCTGCGTACTCCGGAATATAACGACCTGTTCTCAGGCGATCCTGTCTGGGTAACTGAATCTTTGGGCGGACAGGGTGTCGACGGTCGTTCATTGGTGACGAAGACGTCTTACCGTTACCTGCATACATTATATAACCTCGGCCCGGCACCGGAACCCAACTTGACGGTCCTGTGGTTCAACAACGCTCCTGAAAACTGGAAACGTTTCTGTGCAAAGGTTTCTATCGATACTTCCGCTATCCAGTATGAGAACGACGACCTGATGCGTCCCGATTATGGGGACGATTACGGTATCGCCTGCTGCGTATCTCCGATGAAGATCGGTAAGCAGATGCAGTATTTCGGTGCACGTGCCAACCTGGCTAAATGTTTGTTGTATGCCATCAACGGCGGTCGCGACGAAAGATCAGGTGTACAGGTAGCTCCGAAATTCGAACCGATCACCAGCGAATACCTGGATTACAACGAAGTGATGGAAAAATATGAACAGATGATGCGCTGGCTGGCTAAAGTCTATGTGAACGCTCTGAAGATTATCCATTACATGCACGATAAATATGCTTACGAAGCATTCGAGATGGCTTTGCATGACGGTTCGGTGGAACGTATCCGCGCTACAGGTATTGCCGGCCTTTCTATAGTGGCAGACTCGTTGGCCGCTATCCGCGATACGAAAGTAAAAGTGATCCGCGACGAACGTGGCTTGGCTGTCGGTTTCGAACGCGAAGGCGATTATGTTCCTTTCGGTAACAACGACGACCGTACAGATAGCATCGCTGTCGATATCACTGAAAAGTTCATGGAATATCTGCGCCAGCACCAGACATACCGCAACGCCACTCCGACGCAGTCTATCCTGACTATCACATCCAATGTGGTGTATGGAAAGAAAACAGGTGCAACTCCCGACGGACGCGAAGGCGGTACACCGTTTGCCCCGGGTGCCAACCCGATGAACGGACGTGATACCAAAGGCGCTATCGCTGCACTGGCTTCAGTAGCTAAACTGCCGTTCCAGCATGCACACGACGGTATCTCTTATACATTCGCCGTTTCTCCTGCCACATTAGGCAAGGAACGTGATATCCAGATCGCCAATATGGTCGGCCTGCTGGACGGTTACTTTACGCCTGACGGTGGACAGCATCTGAACGTGAACGTATTCGACAAAGAACTGTTGCTCGACGCAATGGATCACCCGGAAAACTATCCGCAGTTGACGATCCGTGTATCAGGTTATGCCGTGAACTTTGTGAAACTGACACGCGAACAGCAGTTGGATGTCATTTCAAGAACAATCAATCATTCACTTTAATGATTGGACGCATACATTCACTAGAGAGTTTCGGGACTGTTGATGGTCCCGGAATTCGCTTTGTTGTTTTTATGCAAGGCTGTCCGCTTCGTTGTCTGTATTGCCACAATCCGGATACCTGGGACAGCAAAGGCGGTGCCAAATATCAGATGACACCGGAAGAACTGTTGGCAGAGGTTTTACGATATAAGAACTTTATCGCCAAAGGCGGCGTGACTGTCACCGGGGGAGAACCCTTGTTGCAGGCTGAATTTCTCAAGGAGTTTTTCCGTCTTTGCCGGGAAGAGGGTATTCATACGGCACTCGATACTTCCGGCTATATATGTACTTCGAAAGCATTTGAGGTATTGGAATATGTCGATCTGGTTTTGCTGGATATAAAAACGATAGACCCCGAACTGCATCCCCGTTTAACAGCGGTGAAACTGGATAATACGTTACGTTTCCTGGAAGAACTGGAGAAACGCGGTATTCCTGTATGGATACGCCATGTCATCGTTCCCGGGCTGACGGATAACGACGAGGCTCTGGATCAATTAGCAGAATACATCAGCCATTATAAAGTCGTTCAGAAAGCAGAACTTTTGCCTTACCACACGATGGGTACTTACAAATATGAAGCACAAGGGATCGACTACAAATTAAAAGATGTAGAACCCCTTTCCGCCGAACGCCTGGCAAATGCGAAAGAGATCTTTAAGAAACACGGTATAGTTATTTGACCTTACTCTATCGGTTCTCTGCGAATCTTTACCTGTTCTTTGCGAACTTTATTGACATAACGGACACTGTCATTCTCAATGCTGCTGACATCTCCCTGGCAGTTGGTGAAGTATACATAGTGTCCCATATCCATGAACCGATATACTTTACAACCGTCGTGTTCAAATAAATACTCGACCTTATAACTGGGATTATTATCTGGTGCAGACTTGGCAATAGGCATTCCGCCAAGGGCACAAGCAGAAAAACCGAGGGCGCATGATAACAGCGCACCGGCCGATAAAGTTAAAAAGCTAATTCTCTTCATATTCCTGTCGCTTTTAGTTGATGCCCAAAGATAGCGATTTTCAAAGAATACAGTATTAAAGCGTGATAAATTACCTATAATCAGGTATATTTTTATTGCCGGAAAAAACATAGCTTTGTCCCATATTGTTACTCTGATAAAAGAAAGAATATGGAACAACATCATCACGATCATCACCACCACGAGATAACCTCCCTCAACAAGGCTTTCATTATAGGTATCACCCTGAACCTGGCGTTTGTCGTAGCCGAGTTTGTGGCAGGCTTCTGGTATAACTCGCTGGGACTGCTGTCCGATGCGGGGCATAACCTCGGGGATGTGGCCAGTTTGGTACTGGCTATGTTAGCATTCCGGTTGGCAAAGGTACATCCTACCGGCAAATACACGTATGGCTACAAGAAAAGCACCGTGCTGGTTTCTTTGTTGAATGCCGTCATTCTTCTGGTGGCTGTCGGGATCATCATTGCTGAAAGTATAGGGAAACTGATGCACCCGCGTCCGGTCGAGGGCGACGCTATCGCCTGGGTGGCAGGTATCGGGGTCGTTATCAATGGGATTACGGCATGGCTGTTTATGAAGGATAAGGAGAAGGATCTGAATGTGAAAGGTGCCTACCTGCACATGGCGGCTGATGCGTTGGTATCGGTAGGCGTGGTGGTCTCCGGTATCGTGATAGCCCATACGGGATGGTATATTATCGACCCGATCATCGGATTGCTGATCGCTATCGTTATTATTGTTTCTACCTGGGGATTGTTGCGCGATAGCTTGCGCCTGTCACTCGACGGTGTGCCTATGGGGACGGATATTGAGAAGGTGGAAGAGGTGATCCATGCGGTAGAAGGTGTAAAAGGAGTGCACCACCTGCATATATGGGCGATCAGCACCACCGAAACAGCTCTGACTGCACATATTGCGATCGAAAATGTATCGGATATGGAACGTATTAAGCAGGAGATAAAACACGAGCTTTTGCATGCAGGCATCCAGCATGCCACGCTCGAATTTGAAATGTCCGGCATCAAGTGCAATGGCCGTTGTTGTTCAGAGGAATAGGGCGGGATAATAAGGTTGATTTACTGATACTCAAAGATTTTGTCTATGAACACATAAAACCTTTCGATTGGATTTTTTGTTCTTACCTCGAATCGGCAACTTATCTTTGCACCAGTAACAAAAACAAATAGTAATAACAATAAAATAGTAAATCAAATGGAACCTATTATCAATTCACAAGCACCCGAGTTTAAAGTACAGGCATTTCAGAACGGAAGTTTCAAAACTGTAAGTAGCGACGACATCAAAGGCAAATGGGCTATCTTCTTTTTCTATCCGGCAGACTTTACATTTGTTTGCCCGACTGAACTGGTAGACATGGCCGACAAATATGCACAGTTCCAGGCTATGGGCGTAGAAGTTTATTCTGTAAGCACAGACTCACACTTCGTACACAAAGCATGGCACGACGCTTCTGAAACGATCCGTAAGATCAAATACCCGATGTTGGCCGACCCCACAGGCGCTTTGAGCCGCGCATTCGGTGTAATGATCGAAGAAGACGGTATGGCTTACCGCGGTACATTCCTGGTAAACCCGGAAGGAAAGATCAAATTGGCAGAAATCAACGACAACGGTATCGGCCGTAACGCAGACGAACTGCTTCGTAAAGTGGAAGCTGCTCAGTTCATCGCAGAACACCCGAGCGAAGTTTGTCCGGCTAAATGGAAAAAAGGCGGCGAAACTCTGAAACCGAGCATCGATCTGGTCGGTAAGATCTAATAGTAAAAAGGGAAGGCCGGCAATCAAATGTCGGCCTTTTTTGTTTGGAAACAATTAAAACAAAGGATTTATTATGTTAGACTCAGCGATGAAAGACCAGTTATCCGGCATCTTTGCAGGATTAACGACAAACTATATATTTGATGTCACAGTAGCTCCGGAACATGAAAACCGCCATGAGCTGCTCGAACTACTGAACGATGTGGCCTCCTGTTCCGACAAACTATCCGTGCAGGTAACCGATGGCGACGGCCTGGAATTCTCCTTGTTGAAGAACGGTGAAAAGACCGGCATTAAGTTCCGCGGCGTCCCTAACGGCCATGAGTTTACTTCCCTGCTGCTGGCTATCCTGAACAGTGACGGCAAAGGAAAGAACATTCCCGACGAGAGTATCTGTAATAAGGTAAAGGCGTTGAACGGCCCGGTCAAACTGACCACCTATGTGTCGCTGACCTGTACGAACTGCCCAGATGTGGTGCAGGCGCTGAACGTGATGGCAACATTGAACCCGCAGATCACCCACGAAATGGTGGACGGCGCGATCAATCAGGAAGAAGTGGAAGCCATGAAAGTGCAGGGTGTCCCTTCCGTATTTGCCGACGGCAAGCTGATCCATGTAGGACGCGGGGATTTCGGCGAACTGCTGGGTAAACTGGAAGCCCAATACGGCGTGAAAGAAGAAAACCTGCCAGTGGTGGAGAAGAACTATGACGTAATCATTGTCGGTGGTGGCCCTGCCGGAAGTGCGGCAGCCATCTATACCGCCCGTAAAGGGTTGAATGTAGCGGTCGTTGCAGACCGTATCGGCGGTCAGGTGAAAGAAACTGTCGGCATCGAGAACATGATCTCCGTGTCACAGACGACAGGCCAGCAATTAGCACTCGACCTGATGGCGCACATGAAGGATTATCCGATCGACATCCTCGAACACCGCCGTATCGAAAAGGTGGAACTGGGAGATCGTGAAAAGCTACTGACCACCTCTACCGGTGAAAAGTTGATTGCCCCTGCCGTTATCGTAGCCACCGGAGCCAGTTGGCGACGTCTGAACGTCCCCGGCGAAACGGAATACATCGGACGCGGCGTAGCCTTCTGTCCGCATTGCGACGGCCCGTTCTATAAAGGCAAACGTGTGGCAATTGTCGGTGGCGGCAACTCCGGTGTCGAAGCGGCGATCGACCTGGCCGGTATCTGCTCGAAAGTGACACTGCTGGAATTCGCAGACGAATTGAAAGCGGATCAGGTATTGCAGGATAAGGTAAGAAGCCTGCCGAATGTGGAGATCTTCATGCATTCCCAGACAATGGAAGTGTTGGGTAACGGGGAGAAAGTGACCGCTATCCGTATAAAAGACCGTAAGACAGAGGAAGTACGCAACATCGAACTGGATGGTATCTTCGTCCAGATCGGCCTGGCAGCCAATAGCGGCCCGTTCCGTGACGTGGTAGACACGAACCGCCCCGGCGAGATCGTGATCGACAGCCATTGCCGCACGAGCGTTCCCGGTATCTATGCAGCCGGCGACGTTTCTACCGTGCCTTACAAGCAGATCATTATCTCGATGGGTGAAGGCGCGAAAGCGGCGCTGACTGCTTTCGAAGACCGGATGCGCGGTATTATCTAATAAATATTATTACATAAATAAAAAGGTGTCCCTGATAGTCTGCACCACAGACGAAAGGGACACCTTCTTTTTATACACGGAACTTCGCGGTTACTATAAGATCACTTTATACCGCGTATCGGCTATCTGTACGATATAGATACCGGAAGGCAATGGCCACAGGGTATCTTAATTTTAATTAGTGCTGTATGAATTCTGTTGGCGGCTTTGAAAATTAAACAGAGTAGGCTTTTGATCCTGTTGGAAGTCCTATGAATATGGGAATATGCCAGCTTTTTGAAGTATGATCCGATTTATTATATGATACCATAACGGTACCTTTGATATGGGGAAAAGTGGGTAAATAGCAATGTTTTTTTATGGGAACCTTGATAATTCGTTTATAATAAGTCTTGTGTTTGTCGATAATTCTTATCTTTTCTTTGCCTTAAATAAACAGAGTTCATGCAGGACTAATTCATTTTTGATAAGAATAATACACAAATTCTCCTGTATCTTAGCGAAGAACGTTTAACTTTGTTGCCTTTTAGGAAACTATTTTATTAATTCAATCCGTATAATTATGTCGATGCATGCAATAGAAAGCCTGGTGGAGTATTCTGTAAAAACAGTGGCAACCGCTTCTCCTGTTCCCCCTTTAGCCCGTAATATTTGTTTCAGTCTTTACGAACTCCAGAATCAACTGGATTGCGGATATACCGTTTTGCGGGTCAAGGATGAACTGGTAGCGCTTGGTTATCTATTCCTGCTGCCGCCGGAACAGTTGCCGGAGCCTGAATGCAAGGCTGCCAAGAAACTCGCCAAAAAAGGGGGCTTTCTGAATAAAGAAACCTATTTCGATCACCGTTCCGGATGTTGCTGCATCACCGCAGGCTCGGAGCTTTGGAAGAAACTGATCGATCTGGGTACCCTTCCCGCATCGGCCAAGACTGAATTGCGCGAACTCGATCCGGTGGAACTGGCGGAGCTTATTATCCCCCTGGCTTCAAAGGCTCTTGCCGAAGGCGATAAAACGGCGGCTGATACGATGGGGCTCTGGTATGCCTTTTTCCCTTTGTTCTGCGTGATAGCCGGCATCGACGATAGTAATGCACCGGCACCGGAAAGGATACAGGGGTTGCTCAAACTACTGGCCATCCCCGAAGTCTTTGAAGCGGCGGGAGTTTATGGTGACGATATGGATTTCGAAGACGGTGAAGGAGATGAAATGACTTTCCTCGCCGGTTGGGCTACTCCGTTTAACGAATGGAGGAGAGAATCGCCGGATTCTTTACATCCGGAAGCCTGCAAACAGATGGTCTATGATTTTATTATGAAGCATGAGTATGTTGAGGCCGACCGCTATGCTGCCTTCCTGCCGGACGGGCCGGATTGCACGAGGCTTATGCATCGCTGCCTGATCACGATGGCCTGTTATAACTGGCTGAAAGCGAAAAATCCGGAGCAGCCCGTGACCCTTCCGGAAAGTGTTCTTACCCTTATCCAGGCCAAAGAGGGTTTCGAATATATGTTGGATAGGTTTCCACCCTCTGAAATGAGGACGATATGTAATATGAACCTTATCAAGTCTCATTTTTTGCTGGGAGAGATTACCACGGCGATCGATTTGCAGCGAGCCATGTTTGCCAATGTCCTGCCTTCGATCAATCGCATCCGCAACATGAACGAAAAACGGATAAGGCAGGCGTCACTGGCGGTTAACTATTACCGGGAGCTCAACGATAACATCCCGAATGACTATCCCGGGAAAAAGGAGTTGGTACTCAACAGCATGCCTGATCTGATGGATCTTTTCACCACCCGCGATGTGCTCAGTGAGTTCCTCCCCCTGCGTCCCGATATGGCAGAAGACTTGGAGGAATGTCTCAGCATGGCCAACCAGGTTATACAGCAGTTGGAAGAACTGGCTGATTAGTGGGATTGTTGTTTATATTATAATAAAAGAGGGCTGATTCCAATCGGAATCAGCCCTCTTTTATGTTTACAGACTTTTCTGTGGATAGAGTGCTTCCCACCATTCAGGCTGTTCTTTCAGCCATTTGGCGAACCAGGCGTAGATGGTGTTGTTCCATTCTGCGCGTTTCTTGTAATCGAATATCTGATGGTTTTGTCCGACTACCTGGATAAAGGCGGTTTCCTTACCGAGCAGTTTCAGGGCGGTAAACATCTGGATACTTTCCCCGACAGGTACGTTCGTATCGACGGAACCGTGCAGAAACAGGATCGGTGTGTTGATCTTGTCGGCATGGAACAGCGGACTTTGTTCTACATATATATCACGGGCATTCCAGGGATAACTGTTGGCGGTGGCCAGTGAACTGTAGGAATATCCCCAGTAACCCTCTCCCCAGTAGCTTGTAATATCGCTGATACCGGCATGGGAGATCGCGGCGGCGAACAGATCTGTTTTTGTTTGCAGGTATTGTGTCATGAATCCACCGTAAGACGCTCCGATACAACCGATCTTTTTGGCATCGACGAAGCTATGTTCTGCGCAGAACTTCTTTGTCCCCTCGATAATCTCGTCTCCCGTACGTTTACCCCAGGCATTGACGTGGCGTGCGGAGAATTCTTGTCCGAAGCCGGTTGCCCCGCTGGGCTGGATGATGTAAACGATGTATCCCAATGCGGCATATGCATGCGACGGGTAACGGTTTTCAAGCGAACGTTCCGTCGGGCTTGTGCCGCCGTAATAGTTTACGATCAGCGGGTATTTCTTATTCGGGTCGAAATGCGGGGGCAGATAATAGCGTCCGTAGATCGTGTCGCCTGCGGCAGCCTGGAAGTTCCAGTCGTGCACTTCGCCCAGTGTAACATCTTTCAAGATCGTTTCCGACAGGTCTTTCAGACAGACGGTCGTGTTCTTTTTCAGGTTGACGGAGTAAAGGCGTTGCGAGTTGGAAGCACTTTCGCCGAAGTAAACCAGCTCGGGAGCCGAGGCGGCGATCGTGAAATCCGACAGGATATCTTCTTTCAGAGGAACGGGGTTGATCTTTCCGTTGGACGGGTTGAGTACGTACAGGCGGACACAGTCTTTATCTTCTCCCTGGAGGTAGATTTGCTTGTCGTGTATGTTCCAGATGACGGACTGGATAGACGGGTCGAAGTCTTTGCTTACCGGAGTTACTTGTTTGCCGGCCAGGTCGTAGATGAACAGTTGACCGTCGGCGGTATTTGATGTCTGTCCCGGTGCGATGTTCAGTCCGATGCCGCCGAATGCTTCTCCCGAACCTTCGATAGCCAGTTGCGTCCCGTCGGGGGAGAAGCTGGCGGAACTGATGAACGGGTCTTTCAGGATCTCTTCTGTCTGCATCGACTGCAGATCCATCCGGTAAAGAGTCGTCGTACTGAACGGGCGTTGAGTCAGGGTGCGCTCGCGGCTGGTGAACAGCAGGTAACGGCCGTCTTTGGAAATATCGTTGATGGCTGTCGAGTTATGTCCGTAAGTGAGACGTTCGAACAGACCTGTTGCTAAGTCATACTTGTGCAGGAAAAAGCGGTTGCGCCAACCCGGTTGACGGTCGTCGGGGACGATGATCTCTTCCATATCCTTGTCCTTCTTGGGGCCTTCTTCCGATACCATAAAGATCAGATAATCTTCGGTCGGGGCGAAGACGAACCATCCGTCGGGTAGATTGGTGGAGAGGATCGTTTCGGCTTTTGTAACCGGGTCGATGCTTACTAGCTCTTTGCCTTGCAGCCCTTTGCGGGTATAATACAGGCGGTTGCTTTGGGGCATCCAGTTGTAGTTGTTAGTACTGCTTTCAACCAATACCTGTCCGTTGGCCTTGTCGGTAACCTGTTGGTTCGACGCTGTCTCGCCGCCGGGGAAGGTTGTCTGGTAGGAAGTCAGCAAATATTTGCCGTTGGGGGAGAGGCTTACCGAGCGGAAGCGGGTTCCGTCGAACACCTCGCTGATGGTGTACCGTTTCTCCGGGTCGGTGGTGGCTGTGACGGTGGCTTCGGCTTCTGTGTCGAAGGTCACTTTCAGGGAACCGGCTTTGTCTTTTCCGGCAAGGTATTTGATAACGACCTCGTAACGGTGGGGTTCGAGCGTCAGCGCAATCTTGCCGTCGGCAGGCGTTTGCTTTTCATTATTAATATATACCTCGTATGTTTCCGGGCCTTTTACCTGCAGGTTGCCTTTTACGTACCGGTCGCTGTTCAGGTAGAAAGAGGCCAGTCCGATCTGATAGGGCAGGGAAGAGGCGGGGAGTAGTCCTTCTCCGTTGGCGTTGGCTTCCAGTATTTGTGTGCTCTGGCGAACGTTGCTGAACGGGATGGCTGTTTTAAGTAGTTCTTTTTCCGTAAACTTCTTGCTGTTTACATCGAGACTGTCGTTGAGGAACGGCTTCTTTACTTCGTAGGGGCCGGCATGTCTGAACTGTTTAATAATGACCTCTTCAGCAAAGAGGTTGTAGCAGGAACAGATGGCGGCCAAAAGTAACATGTTTCTTTTCATGGCGGATGCTGTTTAATATTTCCTGCAAAGGTATTTATATTATATGTAGTAGTAAAATAAAGTCCGGACTTTCACAAGCCCGGACTGTCGACTAATTTATTTATCTCGGATTCGGTTCGAACCCGCAGTCTTCTTGTTCGCGCTCGGGGAGAGGCATCAGGTAAACCCTCCGGTTGTCTTTTGTTATGCCTGTTTTGTCGAGTGCGGCCTTTACACGTGAATTATACTGGTTGGCTTCGTACACCTTTTCCGTACGGATAAGTTGGAACCATCTTTTGAATTCGGCGAAGAATTCCCAGCCCCTTTCGTCGAATACAGCCTGGTCGAAGGCTTCTTCGTTTAAGCCGGTTGCGAGGTTGTTGTCCGTACCTCCCATTGCCCGGCGGCGGATCTCGTTGATACATTTATAAGCCAGTTCATTCGGGCCATGATCGGCCTTGTTCTGGGCCTCGGCATAGGTTAGCAACACATCTGCATACCGGTAGAGAGCTGTGATACCTGCACTTTGTGCACTTGTCTTAGTACCATAATCACGGTATTTATTGACTGCCGGTGACTTCATGGCACTGTTCTGGTAAGGTACTTCTTCCCCGTCTTTCTTGACAAATACGGTTACATAGTTGAATGCCTTGCGTTCGTCGTTCGGGTAACGTTCGTAGAATGCCGCATCCGCCAGGTAATCGCCCCAGCCGCCTTCTTCTTCAGAGGTCATGTATGAAATGCCGTAGTTGCTGGCCTGTTCCGTAACGGAATGGTTAAGGGCGAAGATATGTTCCTGGTCGTCACTTTTGGTTGCTTCCTTCCAGAGGTCTTCGTAATGGGCGACGAGTGAGAAACCACCGTTGTCTATGATCTCTTTCGCCTTGTCGCGTGCAAGTGCATAGTTCTCTGTCTTTTTCAGCGGCCAGCCTGCCATTGTCAGATAGACATCCGCCAGGCATGCTTTGGCTGCCCATTTGTTGGCGGTAGAGTTTTTAGCAGCGGTTCTACCACGGTTAGGCAGATATTCTTCTGCCACTTTCAGGTCAGGGATGATGATAAGATTGTAAATATCTTCCACCTTGTTTCTTGTAATATTGGTGTTTCCCAGTATATCGGCCGTACATTTGGAGTCGGTAAAACCGGGTACGTCGCCAAACCAGCGTACCAGTTGGAAATAGGCGAATGCACGCATGAAGTGGGCCTCACCCATATATTGCTTTTTCTTATCTTCCGGAAGGTCGGTTGTTACAGTCAGTCCTTCGAGTAGCTGGCTGCATCCCTGGATTACAGCGTACATATTCTGCCAGACAGTTTCTGTGTCTCCGTTGAAGGTCGTACCGTCGATCATCAGCTCATCGGCGATGTAGTGGCGTTTCTGGGGAGAACCGCCGATCAGGTCGTCAGCTCCCAGTCCGAGGATTTGCGGACGGCAATTGAACCCCCAGTTATTCCACCAGAGTGTTTTGTATAATCCGTTTGTCAGGCTGACAACGTTTTCTTCACTGTATTCGATATTCTCAGGAGTGAGGAAGCTTTGCGGCTCCTGCATCAGATCCACACATCCGGTGAGTGTAGCGCAGGCAATACATACTGTTATAATAGACTTTTTCATGATCTTTTCTGTTTTTAATGATTAGAATGAGAAATTTAAACCGACCAGATAATTCCGTCCGTTAGGGTAGTATCCGTAATCGATACCGGAAGTTAACGGGCTCTTCAGGGATACTTCCGGGTCTATTCCCGAATATCCGGAGAACAGGAAGGGATTCTGTACGGAGGCATAGATGCGCACGTTACCCAGCTTAGCTTTTCTAAGTAAGGATGTCGGCAAAGTATATCCGAGTGTGATGCTTTTCACTTTTACAAAGTCTCCCTTTTCTACATATTGGGAAGAAGGTGTTTTTGCATTTCTGACAGTGATGAACCCTGCGATATCAGATTCCTCGTTTTCCGGTGTCCAGCGGTTCAGCCATTCCGGATTCGGGCCGAGCGACATCGGGTTTTGTCCGGCGCCGAAGCGTGCTTCGCGGGTATAATTATAGATATCGAAACCGTGTACACCGATAATGAAAAGGCTCAGGTCGAAATTCTTGTAGTTGAACGTATTGTTCCATCCCCATTGGAAAGAAGGCTGTCCGTTGCCGATAACCGTTTGGTCTTCCGGTGTGATCTTGTTTTCCGGATCTCCGTCCAGGTTCTTGAATTTGTAGGAACCGGCCTGTGTCCCGGCGGGAGCGTTTGCCAGTTCGGAGGTTTTCCATACACCGTCACTTACATATCCCCACATGGTGCCCAGCTTCATACCTTTGATATTACGGAAATAGTCATTCTGGTATCCGCCGCTGATAACGGCATATTCCTGGTCACCGTTCAGTTTTTCGATGGTGCCTTCGTTATGGGAGAGGGTGATGTTAGTGCTCCAGCGGAAATCTTTGGTGACAACCGGGTCTGCCCCGATCGTGACCTCATACCCTTTGTTCTGTATTTCAGCAGCATTCATCAGGCGGCTGGAGAAAGCGGTGTACATCGGTGCGTTAACTTCGAGTAAGGCATCTTTGGTGCGCTTGTTGTAGACGTCGACAGAGACAGTCAGCCGGTTATCGAAGGCTCCGAAGTCGATACCGCCGTTCCACTGTGTGGTGCGTTCCCATTTCAGGTTTGGTGTGCCTAGGCGTTTGGTGGTAAGGGCTAATGTTTGGTCTGCATTTCTTTTGGCCTGCAACTCCGTCCATGCCGAATAAGCGGCTACACCCTGGTTACCGGTTTCACCGTATCCGCCGCGTAGCTTCAACTGGCTGAGGAAACCGACATCTTTCAGGAATGACTCTTCCTTGATGTTCCAGGCAAGTGCAACGGAGGGGAATTGCTCCCAGCGGTTGTCTTCCGACAGGTTGGAAGAACCGTCGTATCTCCAGGAAGCTGTTAGCATATAACGGTTCATAAATACATAGTTGATGCGTGCCATATAAGATAGTATCGTGGACTTGTTGCGCCCGGATTCGCCTTCGGAAGTGGAACCTAAAGAAGTGTTATTGGCTCCCACTATATTAGAAACCAGCCATTTTGCACGTGAGATGTTGGTGAAATTGTTGCTGTATTGTTGTTCCAGTACGGCTGTGGCGTTGATACGGTGCTTTTCGTTGAATTCTTTCACATACGAAAGGATATTCTGGTTTGTCCAGCTGTAGTTCTGGCCGGTTGTTGCATTAGCCTGGCTCATACCCCCATTGTTCCAGCCGCTGAGGCTTTCGGATGAATCGGTATTCAGGGCAGAACTGTTACCGAAATAGAAGCTTTGGTTCATGCGGAAGGTCAGTCCCGGAAGGATTGTTGCTTCCAGGTATCCTTGCAAGGTCGAGCCGTAGCTGTAACCGTCCTTGTTGACTTCCCATATCTGTCCCATCGGGTTATAGGCTTCACCGAGTAAGTTCATATTATTGTAGTTACCGTTCTCGTCTTTCGGCTGTATCGTGTTGGGCTGGTTCAATGCTTCATTCAGGATACTTTTCCAGCCGGAGAAGTTCGGCCCCTGGCTTTTGGAATAGCTGCCGGTGAAGTTAAGGCCGCCTTTCAGCCATTTCAATATCTCCGTGTCGACCTTCAAACGGTAGTTTATCAGTTCGCGCTGAGACTCTTTGGCGATACCTTCGTTATAGTTGTAACGGCCGGAGAAGATAAACTGGGTCTTATCGCTACCGCCGGATACGGAGAGTTCGTGTGTATGCTCGATAGCCGGGTCTCTGAATATGTTGCTGATATAATCATATCCGCCACCGTTGTAAAATCCCTGTATCTCTTCCGGCGTATAGAATACTTTGGTGTCTTGTCCGGCACTGGCATAAAATTCCCTTCCGTAAGCATTCGCCAGTTCGGCAAATTCGCCCGGGGAAAGCATGTCAGGCAATGAGTAGGATTTCTTGAAGTTCACATAGCCGTTATAGTCGACACTTACTTTACCGACTTTCGGTGCCTTGGTGGTAACAAGGATGACCCCGTTGGCCCCGCGTGATCCGTAGATCGCTGTGGCGGAAGCATCTTTCAGTACCTCGACCGACTGGATATCTCCGGGATTCAGTGTATTTAAAGAACCGCCGATAAAGCCGTCGATCACTACCAGCGGGCCGCCGTCTGCTTTGATGGAGTTCGCTCCGCGGACGCGGATCGTTGCTGCGGAACTCGGATCACCGGAGCCGGACACGATACTTACACCGGCCAGGCGTCCCTGCAATGCGGTTTCTATATTGGCGGTCGGCATACTTTTAATTACATCCTCTGCTTTGACGGAAGCGACGGCTCCGGTCAGATCGGATTTCCTTTGTACGCCATAACCGACTACTACGACTTCTTCCAATGCCTGTGAGTCGTCTTCCAGCCGGATAGCAAAATACTTTTTGCCGGCTACCTTCACTTCCTGCGTTTTGTAACCTATATAAGAGAATACTAAAGTAGCATTGCCGGCTACTTTATCGAGTGAGAACTGTCCGTTGATGTCTGTAATGGTTCCCGTGTTGTTTTCCTTAATAACAATGTTGGCACCGATAACAGGTTCACCATTCAGGTCGGTGACGATACCTGTAACTGTACTGACCTGTGCGACCAGTTGCTGATAAAAGATGGTACAGAAGAGTAGTACCCATGCTCTTTTCAAGAATGTTTGTGATTTTGACTTCATAGAGATTTCTTATTAAAGTTATTTTATGATGCAAAAGTGGCATAAAAGGCAGGTCTCGGATTTCAAAATCATTCAGAAGGTGTATAATTTCGTACAAATTACTCTTCTGACTCTTCTTTTGAGCCATTTTTCCGGTATGCTCCGGGTGTCAGTTGATAGATATTTTTGAAACAGGTACTGAAATATTGGGAGGAACTGAACCCGGTCTGGTCTGCTATTTCGGATATGTTCAGTTCCGGCTTATTACGTAACAGCCATGCACCTTTCTTCAACCGGATATTCAGTATGAAATCATTGGGAGTCTGTCCGGTCACGGCTTTGATCTTTGCAAATAGTTTGGTACGGGCTGTTCCTACTTCCCGTGCCAGCAGGTCGATGTTGAATTCCGTATTGTCTAGGTTGCGTTCCACGATTTCGATTATTTTGTCCATGAACTCTTTATCCATCGGATTGGTGGCGAGCATCTGCGGTGTGGTCTGGGGTTGTTTACTGAACTTTTCCTGTAATAACAGTCGGCTGTTTACCAGATTGTTGCATCGTGATACCAGCAGGTTTATGTTGAACGGTTTGGTGACATAGTCGTCTGCTCCCATCCGTAATCCTTCCAGGTTATGTTCGATTGCCGTCCGGGCAGTGAGCAGGACGATCGGGATATGACAGGTGTCTATATTGTTTTTGATCTGTTTGCATAGTTCCGTACCTGACATGTTCGGCATCATGATGTCGCTGAGAATGATATCCGGCATTTCAATCTTTATGGCTTCGAGGGCTTCCAGTCCGTCTGCCGCCGTACTTACATTATAAAACGTACTGAATATCTGTACCAGCATTTCACGTAAGTTCTCATTATCTTCCACAATCAGCATTTTGGCATTGCGGATGCGATTTTGCTTGGATTCTTCCATGGCTATCTGTTCCAGGGAAAGAGCCGATTCGGGAAGTGTTTCTTTTTCTCCCGGGATAATGATTGCCTGTTCATGTATCTGGTCGGAGGTGAAATGATTATTTCCTAAGACTAAACTTACTGTAAACCGGGTTCCCTGACCTGGCTTACTGGTTACCGAGATTGTCCCTTTATGAAGTTCTATAATTCCTTTTGTTAGTGCCAGTCCTATTCCGGTACCTGAATCATTAGTCGTCGATTCCATGTTCTCGATCTGGTAGAAGCGGTCGAAGATGCGGGAAAGTTCCTTTTCTTCCATTCCCCGGCCGTTATCGCTGATTTCTATCACGGCCTGATTATCCGATTGCCTGATGCGGATTGTTATTTCTCCCCCTTTGGGAGTATGTTTTAGTGCATTCGACAGCAGGTTATTGATAACCTTCTGCATTTGCCTGTTATCGAACCATACCTCCAGTGAATCGACTTCTTTTATAAACAGCAGAGAAATCTGTTTATTCCGGGCGTACTCAGAGAAGATCAGATAGTTTTCATACAGGAAGTTGACCAGGTCGTTTGGGGAAACCATAATTTTCAGATGGCCTTGTTCTTGTTTCCGGAAGTCCAGCAATTCGGAAATAAGTTCGCGCAACTGTACGCTGCTTTTATAAACACCTAATACCTTATTATATATAGCAGGTGTAAACGACTGGTATTGCAGTAGCATCTCCACCTGTCCGATGATCAGTGTCAACGGGGTTCGGAATTCGTGCGAGATATTGGTGAAGAACCGGAGTTTCGATTGATTCAGTTGCTCCACGTCCAAGATATGCTGTTGCTCGTATTTGAGCGACTCCTGCAAACGTATCCTTTCCCGGTAGGCTCTGATGATGAAATAAATAATCCCGCTGATGAGGAGTATATAACACAGGTAAGCCCAACCGGTTTTATAGAAAGGCGGTAGGATGGCGATTGCCAGTTGCGTTTGCGGATAAAACTTATTTTCAGATTCCTGTATCCGGAAAGACAAGGTGTATTTACCGGGGTTCAGGTTGGTATAAGTGATTATGTTGTTATCCTGAGGGGTGATCCATTCATCCGAAAATCCTTCCAGCCTGTATTCTATTTTCTTTTTGTTGGCGGGAATATAGTTGGAGGTTGAGAAATAGATACTGAAGACAGAGCATTCAGGGCCCAGGACGATGGCGGGCGAATAGTTCAACTCTTTTTCCAGGATGCCGCTTTCATCATTGACTTTCACTTCTTTATTGTTTACCAACAGGCGGTCGAGGACGACGGTGTAAGGCTTGGGGGCGATGTTAAGGTCTTTTTCAAAGAACGAAATCATGCCGTGTGTGCTGCCTAAAAACAATTCTCCGTCTTGCGTGATATACATGGAATTTTCCGTCGTACTCCATGCCGGGAATCCATTTTCTTCGGTGTAGTTGGTGGACGTTTTGTTTGAGTAATCGAATAGGGATAATCCCCGGTCGGTTGCCAGCCATAATAAGCCGTAGCGGGATTCACAAATCTTAAAGACCTCGTCTCCAGCTAGTCCGTGTGTCTGGGAGTCGTAATTCTCAAATGTTTTGGTTTCGTAGTTGAAACGGTCGATGCCGTTCCCTTTTGTTGCAAACCATAGATTGAAATAATGGTCTTGCATGATATTGCTTATGTCATTATCGCTGATACTGCTTGGATCGTCCGGGTTATGGCGGTAATTCGTCAGCAAGTTTGTTTTAAAGTCGTAAGAGAATACACCTTCCCCTTTCACGGATATCCAGAGCGTACCGTAATAGTCGATGAACAATTCGTAGGCAGAGAGTGGGTAAAGCCTGTCTATATCGGTAAACAAACGTTTGCAACGGCCTGTCTCCGGATTAAAGAGGCAGACACCGCTGCGTGTCCCTACTATCAACTGTCCCTTGTAGGGAATAATATCCAGCACTATATTATTCGGGATAGAGGTAGTGTCACCTTCTATCGATAAATAATGGGTGAATTTCCCGGTTTTTATTTCCAGTTTATTCAGCCCTCCCAGATGGGTGGCTATCCACAGGAGATCGTTGTTTCTGTCGTAATAGAGCGACTTTACATTATCTTGCGAAATACTGTTCTTTTGGTTGTCGCGTCGGTACCAGCGGAATGTCCCTTTTTTACGGTCATAGAAATTCAGTCCGCCGCCATCGGTACATATCCAGAGGTTGTTGTCTTTATCTTCTATCATCCGGCCAATGACGGGAGAACTGAGCCCTTTAAGTTCGTTGTTGCTGACATCGTAATGGGTGTAGATTTCATATTCCGGGTTGAAGTAATTGATGCTCCCGAAATAACCGCCTGTCCAGATCGTCCCCTGATTATCTTTTATGAGGCATTGGATAGAGGAGTGGGTAAGATTCCCTTTGTTTTGGCCGGAAGTATAAAGAGTAAATTCATCGGTCGACGGATTGTATTTATTCAACCCGTTGATAGTGCCGATCCAGATATTCCCCACATTGTCTTCCTGGCTGCAAACGGCGAAATTGGAAGAGAGGCCGTGCCCGGTAAAATCTTCTTTCAGTTGGATCACCTTCTTGCCTATGATGCGGAGCATCCCTTGTCCCCATGTTCCGGCCCATATTCCTCCGTGAGAATCCATCGACAGGGAGATTATATGTCCTTTCGGATAGATATGTGAGAGTTCTTTCTTCTCGGAAAGGCAAAAAAGGCCATCTTTTTCGGTTCCTATCCATAAGTTGTCCTGTTTGTCGACAAGAAGCGATTTGATATTTGAATCAGTCTCCTTTACAGTATAATAAGGTAAGAACTTTTTCTCTGTTTCATCATAAACAATGATTTGGTTCCTGACGTTTGAATAAAGCCGTTTGTTGAAATAGACGGTAGAAACTTCATTTTCCTGTAGTAATACAGAGAACCGGCCGTCGACGAGGTTTAATCCTGTTATTCCCGTTGGCCCCAGGATATATATTTCCCCGTTCCGGTTGCCTGTGATCTGGGAGATAACGTTATGAAGGAGAGTATTGTCTGAGTTGCGGCTACGTTTGTACACTTTTATTTCATTGCCGTTATACCGGTTCAGTCCGTTACCGGTTCCTATCCAGATCAATCCGTTCTCATCCTGGTAGATGGTGTTTACGGTATATTGAGACAGGCCGTTTTCCGTTGTGATATGACTGAAAGTTATATCATTGGCATCTACGCGGTTGAAACAACAGCATAGAATAAACAAAAGTATGAAAGTAGAGTGTCGTAACTGCATCCTTTTTACTCGTAAAGATTAACTGATACAAATATATACAAAATATAATTGAATGTTATTCAGTTGATTGGTCTACGTGGGAGAATGTATTATTTTGAACATATTGGGGATGATTTTATACAATCTTTGGTTTGCTTTTGTTGACTTTTGTATCTGAAGAATTATGAATAACTATACATTTCCATATGATGAAGAAATATTTAGGATTGCTGTCGGTTGCTTTTTTCATTTCCAGTTGTGTCGAACAACCACTATCGGAGAGTGTTCTGGCAGATAAGGCATTGGAGTCGGCAGAAAAACAATTGTCGTTGTTGCGTGATGAGGCCGTTGCGCGGAAAGGATTACCCCGGACGGTAGAAGGCGGTAAGATCTGCTGGACGGACGAGATCAATTATATTGACTGGACGGAAGGCTTTTTCCCCGGTACTTGCTGGTATATGTTCGAATATACGAAGGATAACCGTTGGGAAAGTGCAGCAGGTTTGTTGCAGGCTTTATGTGAAAAAGATAAATATCTGACCTCTGCTCATGACCTGGGGTTTATGTTTAACAGTTCGTACGGGAACGGTTTCCGGCTGACCGGTAATGCCGATTATAAGGAAGTGCTACTCACGGCCGCCCATTCATTGAGTCAACGTTTTAATCCGGTGGTCGGTTGTATCCAGTCGTGGGACGTGAACAACGACAGCTGGCAGAGTTATAAAGGCTGGCAATATCCGGTTATCATAGATAATATGATGAATCTGGAATTGTTGTTTAAAGCAACCGCCCTGACAGGTGACAGTTCTTATTACCACATCGCTATTTCTCATGCCGATAAAACACTGGAAAATCATTTCAGACCCGACAATAGTAGCTACCATGTCGTGGATTATGATTCGATTACAGGGAATATCCATGTAAAACAAACCGCCCAGGGTTATGCCGATGAGTCGAGCTGGGCGAGAGGACAGGCCTGGGGGTTATACGGTTATACCATGTGCTATCGCTATACTAGGGAAGAACGGTATTTGCAACAGGCAATAAAGATAGCGGACTACATTACTCATTTCCCCCTCATGCCGGAAGACCGTATTCCTTATTGGGATTATAATGTGTCGGAATTGGAGCAGCAACCCCGCGATGCTTCTGCAGCCGCCATCACTGCATCCGCCTTGTTGGAATTGTGCACGCTCGTACCCTCTTATAAGGAATATGCTGTTTCGATACTGCGAAGTCTGTCGTCTCCGGCCTATTGTGCTCCGGTAGGAAAGAACAATTTCTTTGTCTTAATGCATAGCACAGGTAGTGTACCTCATAATGCAGAGATTGATGCTCCGCTGAACTATGCGGATTATTATTATGTGGAAGCACTGTTGCGTTTGAAAGAATTAAGTGGATATGGAAAGAGGTAGTGACGGGCATAAAGTTTCATGCGCTTGAAACAACAGTTTCATTAGGGTGGAACAACTGTTTCATCTAGGTGAAACAAAAAAATCTGGATGTAAGGTAAAGACGTATTAAAGCAGGAAAACACTTTAATCTGGTTTGATAGTAAACCAGAATAACGTACCTTTTCCTTCTTCCGATTCCACACCGATTTCGCCGCCCAGCTTTTCTACGATCGTTTTGCAGATAGAAAGTCCCAGTCCGGTACCTTGCTGGAAGTTGTTCAATTTGACGAAACGGCCGAACACTGAATCGATCTTATCCGCAGGAATGCCGCAGCCGGTATCTTTTACGTAAAAGCGCAACATGTTTCCTTCCTGGCGGTAGCCGAAGCGGATGCTTCCCCGGGTAGTAAACTTCATGGCATTGTTCAACAGGTTGGTAATGACCTGGGTCAGGCGATTCTGCTCCGTATGGATCAGGCACTGGGGGAGACGTTCTTCGAAAGAGATCTGAACTGCCGGATGCTGGTTGCGGATCCGGCTGCTTTGCTCTATTCCCGTTAACAGACTGTTCACGTCTACATCCGAATAAGTGAATTCGAGTGTCCCGGCTTCTATTTTGGAAAGATCCAGTATGTCGTTGATCAGTTGGAGCAATAATTCATTGTTATTCTCGATGATCTTGATAAACTCTTCTCTCTCTTCCTGGTTCTCCTCATTGGTTAAAAGGGTGGAGAAGCCTACGATTGCATTCAAGGGCGTACGTATCTCGTGGCTCATATTGGCCAGGAAAGCCGACTTGAGACGGTTTGCTTCTTCCGCCTTTTCACGTTCGCGTATCTCCTGTTGTACCTGCCAGTAAAACCGGAGTCTCATCACCAGGATTATGATTATGGCACAGACAAGCGCGATGATGCAGATAATAGCCAGCTTGTTTTGTTCATAGAAACTCGGAGGGCGCTGATAATAGACTGCATTGTGAGGATAAAGGTTACTGTCGGTATTATGTAGTTTTAAATGTCGGTAATTCAGATAGGTTTGCGGTTTACCTCCGTTGTGCGGCTGGATATCACGGGCCGGAGTGCCGTCTACTATTTGTTGTAAAGTATGAATAGCTTCTTCACTAAAGTCGGATAGCGAGATATAATGACCTCCGGCAAAGTTCCCGTTTTCCGCTTGTAGGTCGGCAACGGTAAAGACCGGATTATGGGCAAAGCCGTAAACGATCCGCTGTATGTTGTCATTCAGGAAATTATTCTCTTGAACCTGTTTTGAGAACCAGGAGTAATACAGTATTCCGGTTTCCTTATTGTAGCGTGAGATCGTATCCAGTAATTGTTCGGTAGAAAGCCGGGTCGTAGTGAGAAGGTCTAATTTCAGGGACGGATAATAGTCAGCCAATGCTTGTTCCACTTCTTTCTGTGCACACAGGCTGATATACCGGTTATCGGATATGAAAGCTATCTTCTTGATCTCCGGTTGAATGCGTTGCATGAGTTCAATCGTTTCCTTCATATAGAAAGGTTGATATAAGGCCGTTATGTTATAACCTTTCAGCATCTGGCTGGCGGGGACAAGTTCTTTTTCTGATATATTCCGAAAAAGGAGATTATCGATACAGGCTGGCATTGTTTGACGTGAGTAGCAGATCAGGACAGGTACCTCTTTCCAATCGCTGTCGAATAAGGGACGGTATACTATCCATCCGGGATCGCCTATAAAGACAACGGCTTTAGGGCGTATGGGGTATTTTTCCAGTAAGGAGTTTCTTTTGGCTTCGGATTCATCCGCATTCGCGATGGTAGGAACCATCAGCTCTTCTGTGCAGACTGCATATTGAGGGCCATTAAAGGTATTGTAGATAGATTGATAGACTCCATTAGTCCAGACTTCGTCATAATTGACGGAGTTCAGAACAAGGATGTATTCCTGCTTGCCTTGATTATTACCGTATACTAGTGTGAGGTGGCAGAGGAAAAGGCTTAGCATGATAATTGCTTTTCGCATAAAGCCCGTATGAATTTAAATGAAAAAGCCGGCTATAAGACCTATTGTCGGGAACAGATAAGTCTTGTAGCCGGCTTTTTGTGTGAATGTTTTACCCTATTGAATAATGATTTCGTCTACAAACAGATAGGCCGGATTGCCTGCACCACCGTGCCATGCCGGTAGTTTATCGCTCTTGATGATCACTTCCACATAGCGTGCTTTTACCGGGTCGAAAGTGATTTCCTGCGAATAGATGCCGTCTTTATCCGACTGCTTTAGTGAGGGGATTACTTTGGTAGCCACCTCTTTGAAGTTCTGGCCGTCTTCAGATACCTTTACGGTAATTCCGGCTGCCCCCATGATCCAGTCGCCTTTTACCACATTGGTGTTAAAGCTGACCTTGCTGATCTCTATCGGCTGTTTCAGGTCGATCGCTGCATCCAGGTCTTTTCCCTGGAAGCCCAGCCAGCGGCCGGTTTTGTAGTTGGTATCACCGGTCAGGCCGTCTGTCAGTTCGGGGCCACCGTTGAATTCATATCCTCTGCTCGGAGCTACGCGCAATGTTACAGGCTTCGCTGTCGATTTGCTGAAATTGACCTTTTCAGAGAATACGCGGCTGTTGCCGGTAGGACGTACAACGACTGCTTTTATTGTCGCATCTTCTTTGATCTTAACGGGTGCTTCATATTTACTGCTTGCACTTGTCGGTTCGCTACCGTCCAGTGTATAGTAAATATCACCATCACCCATTGTCGACAGGTTTACAAGGATCTGCCCGTTTTCAGTATCTGTAGTGAATTCGGCATGGATGTCGAAGATGTTCTTGGCATAGTTGTAACCCAGACGGTCGTACAATTTTGTCATGCGAACCAGGCGGGGAAGGAAACTTTCATATTCTTTCTTGCTCGGGTCTGTCCACTGTACTTCTGCCAGGGCGGCCATACGCGGCATTACCATGTATTCAACCTGTGAGAAGGTCGGGATATATTCAGTCCACAGGTTAGCCTGTACACCGATCACATATTTCTTGTATTCGTCGGGGATGCCGGCAGTCGGTTCCAATGAGTAGACCCGTTCCAGCGGCAGGTAACCACCGATAGCCATCGGTTCGTTTTCCGTGTCGGTAGACTGGTAATAGTCGAAATAAAGGTATGTGTTCGGAGTCATGATAACGTTGTGGTGTTGTTTTGCCGCTTCGATACCTCCGTCTACACCGCGCCAGCTCATAACCGTAGCATTCGGAGCCAGTCCGCCTTCCAGGATTTCGTCCCAGCCGATGATGTGGCGTCCTTTGCTTTCCACGAATTTCTCCATCTGTGAGATTACAGAGCTTTGCAAATATTCTTCCGCACTGTGTTTCTTGTCAGCCTTAATACCTTCCGCTTTGATACGAGCCTGGCATTTCGGACAAGTCTTCCAGCGTACTTTCGGACATTCATCTCCTCCGATATGGATATATTCGGACGGGAACAGGTCGATCACTTCTGCCAATACATCTTCCAGGAACTGCATCGATTTCTCGTTTCCTGCACAGATCACATCATCGGAGATACCCCATTGTGTCCATACTTCGTACGGGCCGCCTGTGCAACCCAGATCCGGATAAGCTGCCAATGCTGCCTGCTGGTGTCCGGGCAGGTCGATTTCAGGAATGATCGTGATAAAGCGCTCTTTGGCGTAAGCAATTACGTCGCGGATTTCGTCTTGTGTATAGAAACCTTCGTAAGGTTTACCGTCATATTCGCCGGTATTATGTCCGATCACGGTTTCTTTACGTTTGGAACCGATTGTTGTCAGCTCCGGATATTTTTTGATCTCGATACGCCATCCCTGGTCGTCGGTAAGATGCCAGTGGAATGTGTTCATATTATGTAACGCCAGTATATCGATATATTTCTTGATAGAGTCGACAGGGAAGAAGTGACGCGATACATCCAGGTGCATGCCACGATAGGCAAAACGGGGATAGTCGTTGATCGTTACAGCCGGGAGTTCGATATTCATTCCTTCGGCTACTGCGGGGATCGACTTGCGTAAAGTCTGTATACCGTAGAATACGCCTGCTTCGCTTGCACCGGCCAGTTCGATCCCTTCGGGTGTTACTGTCAGGCGATAACCTTCGGGAGCGGAGATGCTTTTGTCGATCGACAGGTTGATAGGTTTGGCACTCTTGTCGGTCACGACTTTCGGTGCATAGCCGGTCGCTTCCTTAATATAAGAGGCCAGAAACTCGCCTACCTGTTTCAGTAAGTCATTTCCTTCCGGGTAAATGATAGAAGTAGAAGGCGTTAAGATAAAAGGAGTCCCGTTAGCCAGGGATACATCCTGCGGCAGCGGAATGATCTGATAATCACCTGTTACGACTTTCCCGTCGGAACAAGCTACCATTCCTGCAAAAGCTGCGCAAAGCAGCGCGTACTTGCTTAGTTTATTCATGCGTTATAAAAAGTTATAAATGATAATGTCTTTTTCTGCTTATTTTATATTTTGTCAGAGATTGTGTTCAAAGATAGGAATTTATTTCATATATGTAATAATCAGAGGGATAAAGAGGAATAATTATATATCTACAAGCCTGTCTTTTTTGTAGAAGTTATTAACCTTCTTTACTGTACTGCATTTGGTGTAAGCATCATGGCAATAGATCAGTACCTGGCCTTCGCGGGCAGCCTCTTCCAACATGCGTATTTTTTCCAGATAAGAGGTCACCGGATAGGTGTCGTAAGCCGATATCCATTCGGGCGAAACACTTGCAACGAGAGGGATTACATCGCCGGCAAAAACAAAAGTCTGTTTAGAGGTGGTGATATAAGGTACGAGCTGTCCGGGGGTATGTCCGTCGAAGATACGCAGTTCGATATCCGGACAAAGCTTCGTGTCAGTATCGATCAGGCGCAACAAACCTTTATCTGCGATCGCTTGCATGTTTTCCATGAAATAGGAGTCTTTTTCGAGCGGGTTAGGATGCAGGAAATTCTCCCATTGCTTCCGGCTGACCCAGTGTGTGGCGTTAGGGAAAGACGGGTATAACTCTCCGGTCTTTTCATCTTTCCGGGTGGAATAGCCGCAGTGGTCGAAATGTAAATGAGTCAATATCACATCTGTCACCTGTTCCGGGGTGATCCCTTTTTTTCGCAATTCCTCTTCCAGATCGACCAGGTTGAAGAAATTATAATAACTGAGTTGATCGAGGTGTTTATTGCCCGCACCATTATCGACAAGTATTATTTTTTCGGGATACTTTGATATAAGAAGGCTCCTCATCGTCAGGACACAACCGTTCTTTTCATTGCTCGGATAACGCCGGCTCCACGCTGTCTTGGGAATAGCGCCGAACATAGCTCCCCCATCCGCGTAAAAACATCCTGTGTCAATAAGATCTATCTCCATTTCACTTTTTTTGTGTCAAATATAAGCAAGTTTTTTCTATTCCCCATATGTTGAAGCTTGATGAAAATGTGTACATTTGCGCCAAATTCTAAGCGATGCGAAAAGTTCATTTAATCTCCGTAACCGAACCTCTTGTCCTCGACCTGGCTTTGGCTATTCACGAGAAGGGATATGAAGTAAGCGTTTCCGGCGATGGTATAACAGAAGAAGTTGTTGCAAAGCTCCGCGCTGCAGGTTGTACTTGTCATGGGAACGGTTGGTTTCCGGAGAGATTAATAAAGGATAGTAATTTTGTCGTTCTGGGTGCCACTGTCAAACAGGATAATCCGGAATTGATAAAGGCCAAAGAATTAGGCTTGCTGATTCTCTCGATCCCTGAATTCATATTTCAGCGTACCAAGGAGAAAACACGGGTAGTTGTTGCGGGTAGCCGCGGAAAGAAAACAATTATCTCGATGATCGTTTGTGCCCTTCAGCGGCAGAAGCTGGCTTTCGATTATGCCTTGACTAGCGAGGTCGCTCTGCTGCCTAACCGTGTGCGGATGAGCTATGAAGCACGCATTGCCCTGATTGAAGGAGACGAACATGTTACTTCTGCGTTGGAAAAACGTTTCCAACTGGAATTTTATCGCCCGCATATCGCTATTCTTACCAATCTGTCGTGGACACCCGATACCGACCATGCCACACCGGATGCTTATTATGATACATTCAGGAGTTTCACAAAGCTGATAGAGCGTGAAGGCAAACTGATTTATTTCGAAGGCGACCGTATGGTCAAGCAACTGGCCGAGAACGTTCGTGAGGACATCACCGCTATCCCGTATGGAGAACATGCTGTGATCGAGAAAGATGGAGCGACATTTCTGCAAACCCGTTACGGGGACTTTCCGATACGGATAGCCGACAGTTATTTCCTTACCAATCTAAATGCTGCCCGTCTGGCCTGCCGTCAGTTAGGTGTTAAAGATGCCGATTTTTATCGGGCGTTATCCGAATATAGTGTATCTTTGTAGCTATGATTATAGCAAAGCAGAAAAGAAAAGAAAATATAGCCGAGTATTTGTTATACATGTGGCAGGTGGAAGACTTGATACGTGCTAATCATTTTGATATCGATTCCATCCGCCGTACGGTTATCTCCCAATACGATCAACCGGACGAAGTAAAGGAAGAAATCGCCCGATGGTATGAAGAACTGATCGAAATGATGCGTAGCGAAGGTGTCATGGAAAAGGGACATATTCAGTTGAATAAGAATGTGATTATCACTTTGACCGACCTGCATATGCGGCTGCTTAAATCTCCGAAAGAAATGATTTACGGAGCGGCTTACTATAAAACGCTCCCATATATAGTTCAGCTCCGGGCTAAATCCGGGGGAGAAGAGCTACCCGAACTGGAAACCTGTTTTAATGCTATCTATGGTTTTCTGCTTCTGCGGATGCAGGGAAAGCCGGTAAGTCCGGAAACCCAGGAAGCTATTAAGCAGATCAGTTCTTTTCTGGCCCTTCTTGCCGAGAAATATCGCGAGGATATGAACGGAGAACTGAAATTAGAAGATTAAAGACATGAAAACAATTTTAGTAACAGGTGCCAACGGGCAGTTGGGTAATTCTATTCGTGTGCTGGCCGGCCAATATCCGCAATACAATTTTCTGTTTACGGATGTCGACACTTTGGATATAACAGACCCGGCTGCGGTAAAAGCCGCAGTAGAGGATAATCAGGTAAACTATATTATAAACTGTGCAGCCTACACGGCTGTAGATAAGGCGGAAGACGACGAGGCTTTATGTCGCCGTTTGAATTGTTATGCGGTACATGTATTGGGTGAAGCTGCCCGCGAAGCCGGAGCAAAAATCATCCATGTATCAACCGACTATGTATTCAGCGGTACAAGCTGCCGTCCGTATAAGGAGACCGACGATACACGTCCGGTTTCTGCTTATGGCCGTACCAAGTTGGCCGGTGAAGAAGCCCTGATGGAAGTTTGCCCGGATGCGGTAATCATCCGTACTGCCTGGCTGTATTCCGAATTTGGGAATAACTTTGTCAAGACCGTTCTCCGTTTGGGTAAAGAACGGGATCAGCTTGGTTTCGTATTCGACCAGATAGGTACACCGACTTATGCCGGCGATCTGGCTGAAGCGATCCTGACTGTTGTTACTGCCGATGAAAAGGGAGCTTTCGTTCCGGGAATTTATCATTATTCGAATGAAGGTGTTTGCAGCTGGTACGACTTTACGGTAAAAATCCTTCAACTGGCCGGTATCGACTGCCACGTTCGGCCTATCGAAACGAAAGATTATCCGACAAAAGCTGTACGGCCACCTTACAGTGTCTTGAATAAGAGTAAAATAAAAGAAACGTTCGGTTTAGATATTCCTTATTGGGAAGATAGTCTCCGGGTTTGTTTAAAAAAAATAAAATGAAACAGTTCGTTTGGAATTGAAGAAACTAACCTTTGATATAGATAAAGTCAGACAAGGTGATCTTTCTGCGTTCCATCGGCTTTTCCAGGTATTGTATCCGCGTTTGATTGCTTTAGCTTCCAGATTTGTGGATGAATATACGGCGGAAGATCTGGTGCAGAATGTTTTTTTATTTTACTGGGAAAAGAAAGAGACAGTAGAAGTAAACGATATAAAATCCTTTTTATATAAATGTACGCAAAACAGTTGCCTTGACTATTTGAAACATCAACTGGTTGTCGAAGAATACGAACGGAAGGTCCGTATCGGAGAAGCTCGTTTACTTTGGCTGGAAGAGCATTCAGATGAAAACGATGTGATGAAATCTGTTATAAGTAACGATTTACAGGATGTGATTAATGACTCGATAGACAAGCTGTCTCCTAAGTGTGCTAAAATATTCCGCCTGTGTTATTTCGAAGATATGAGCCACAAAGCGATTGCTGAAGCAATGGGGCTTTCTCCCCGTACGGTTGAGTGGCACATTCGTCAGGCTATTATATTTCTCCGCCAGGACTTACACCATCTTTTTATACTTATCTTGTGTTTTTCAACATATAAGTAAAAAAAATAGATAAATCTCCCCGTAGTTTGCCCTTGCTCAATCTTCGTTTATATGTAAGCGATAATTTTAGAGCAAGATGAACGAAGAACAAATCATAAAATATTTAAAAGGTCAGTCTACTCCGGCCGAGTCGGAAGCGATTGAAAAATGGATATTGGCAGATAAAAAGAGTGCCGATATCTTCTTTGAAACGGAACGACTTTGGATGATGAAGCGTGAAGTCGCCATAACTCAATCCAACCGGATTGAAACAGCTTACCGCAGCTTGAGTCGTTTGTTACAACCAAAATCACGAAAGTTCAGTTTATTTACTCCGCGCTATTGGAAATATGCAGCAGTAGGTTTGATTGCTGTATTAATTACGATTGATATTTTTTATGATCGCCCGGTACTTCCGGATGCGGTAAATATGATTGAGGTACCCAAGGGACAACGTGTCAATCTGATTTTATCGGATGGGACGAAAGTATGTCTGAATTCGAACAGCCGGTTGCATTATCCTGCTGTTTTCTCAGACAAGCAACGTCATGTAGAGCTAGAAGGAGAAGCCTTTTTTGAAGTGACACACAATGATAAATGTCCGTTTGTCGTACAGGTCCCGGATATGACGATCAAAGTGTTGGGTACTACATTTAATGTAAAAGCCTACCAGGATGAAGTAACATACGTTACATTGAAATCCGGAAAAGTAGAAGTTCGTACTGCTGATGAGCGGGAATCCGTGATGTTGAACCCCAATGAGCAAGCTTCCTACTCAAAGCGAACAGGGTTGAAACATCACCGTATAAGCGGCAATGCTTTCTATGTCTGGAAAACCGGTGAAATTGCTTATGTCGATAATTCACTTTCAGAGATAGTTAAAGATCTGGAACGTCGATTCAATGTTCATATACGAATAGAAGGGCAGGGACTTGCCGAAAGGAAATTCTCTTTACGCGTGGAGAATAATGCAACTCTCTCCCAAATTCTTACTTTATTAAAAGGGACCCGCCAGCTTGATTTCAGACAGGATGGCGATCAGGTAGTAATTTATAAAAACGGAATGCCTATGAAATAAAACGAAGATATAAAACAGGAACCGGAAATGCTCGCAACACTTCCGATTCCGAAACGATTAATCAAATAAATTTTCTAATAACCTAGATTTATTACTAACTAATCATCTACAAATGTATGGATTATATTATGAAAAGTATGCTTCGATGTGATAGATTTTCATCGTGGCAAAGAAAAAGTTTATCTATTATGAGATGTCTGCTCTTGTTTGTTTTCTTTGGTACACTACCAGTATTTGCCGGAATCACCTATTCACAGTCTGCACGTTTCTCATTGGATATGGAGAACGCATCGGTGCAGGAAGTGCTTTCCGCCATAGAACAGAAAAGTCTGTATTATTTCACTTATAATATGGAACAGATCGATGTACACCGTAAAGTGTCGGTAAATGTAAACGATAAAAGTATTACAGATGTACTGGGCCAGCTATTTTCCGGTGAAAATATTAAATATGATATTGACGATAAGCATATTGTTCTGTATAAAGGTTCAAACAGGAATATCGCTTTGATAAAAGCTCAGCAGATGCGTAAGATAACAGGAACGGTCAAGGATGACAGGGGGGAGCCTATTATCGGAGCGAATATTGTCGAACAGGGAACGAGTAACGGTACGATTTCTGATATAGAAGGTCGTTTTTCCCTGGAAATAACGGGGAACAGTAACTTGATTGTTTCTTATATCGGTTATATACAGCAAAAGGTAACTCCTGGAAAAAATAATATAGTAAATGTTGTATTATCCGAAGATACTAAAAGACTGGATGAGGTGGTCGTTATCGGTTATGGCACACAGAAGAAGTCGGATGTATCCGGTTCTGTAACAACGGTATCCGGTGAAAAACTCTCAAACTTGCCTACGGCAGGTGCAGCCGAGGCCTTACAAGGGATGGCACCGGGTCTGTCTGTCAACTTCGGAACGGGTGCTCCGGGTAGTGACCCAACGATAACCGTACGCGGTATGACCTCCTGGGGGTCCAGCAATGAACCGCTGGTCGTGATTGACGGGGTACCGGGCGATATGTCTTATCTGAATCCCGAAGATATTAAATCCATGACAGTTCTGAAAGATGCGGCGACCGCAGCCATCTACGGAGCACGTGCTGCCGCCGGTGTTATTCTGATCGAAACGAACCGCGGAGGAAAACAGGAGCCTAAAATCTCTGTTTCCGCCTATTTCGGAATGGACGACTTGCCTAAAAGGATGGAAGTTTGTAATTCGGCAGAGTTCATAAAAGTGCGTAAGATGGCATTGACAAATGCCGGATTGCCACAAAGCCGTTGGCCCAAATATATAGAAGCTTACGAACAAGATCCCAGCCAGTTTGCCGATACGGATTGGCAGAGAGAATATTATCGCCGTGGCCTGACCCAGAAATATAACCTGGGATATACCGCAGGGAATGAGATAATGAATGTAGCTTTATCCGGTTTCTATTCTTCAACAGACGGTATTATTGTCGGCACTGATTCTGAGAAATTCGGTTTCCGTTTGAATTCCGATATCAAGCGGGGGAAGTTTAAAATGGGAGAGTCTATCAGTTATGGGCGTAAGACTACGACACCTGAAGCCGATACCGGTTTTCCGGGTATGTATCAGACAACGAATATAGAACCATTAGTGTTTGTTTACGATCCTGATAATGACGGCGGTTACGGAGGTGCAGTACCGGGCATGGGTATGTCGGATGCTGCCAACCCGGTGGCTTTCAATGATCTGATCAAAACGACCAGGGCCAATGATTATATCTCGGCATCCGCCTATATCCAATATGAACCGATAGAAGATCTGGTCGTAAAATTCCAAGCCGGACGTAATATGAACTTCTATCACTATAAGTCATTTACACCGACTTATTATGTAGGAGCGAGTAAGGTGAATAAAATAGCCTCTTTATATGAAGAGAGAAGCAAGCGGATAGAGGACCTGTTGGAATTGACGGCTAACTACAATAAAACATTTGCGGAAAAACATAGTTTGCAGGCATTATTGGGTATCTCCCAGGAAGAGAACAGATACGATGACCAGTCCGGTTCTGCCTCTCAGTTTGAAAACAACGATATGCAATACTTGGAACATGGACAAACTAATTTTGCAGTAAACGGCGGGTATAATCGCTATGCATTACGTTCAGCTTTCGGGCGTGTCGGTTATAACTATGATTATCGTTATATGGCAATGGTATCGGCTCGTTATGACGGTTCTTCCCGTTTTGGTGAAGGTAATAAATGGGGATTCTTCCCTTCGGCTTCCCTTGGCTGGAATATTGCGAATGAAGAATTCTGGATGAAGATGAAAGAGACTATATCGACCTTTAAATTACGTTTGAGCTACGGTGCTTTAGGTAATCAGTCGATCGGCAACTATAAATATATTCCCCGTCTGACTTCCAATACGAATAATCTAAATTATCCTTTCGGGGGAAATCAGATCAGTATGGGATATGCTGTGATCGGCTTACCTTCCACACAAATAAAATGGGAGACTACATTATATAAGAATATCGGTATCGACCTGGGATTTTGGAACAACAAGCTCGAGTTTTCAGCTGAGGCTTATATCAAGAATACCAAAGATATGCTCTCTTCTAAAAATATCAGTACCTGTACAGGATTCGGTAGCCTTATCGTAAACGAGGGACGCTTGCGGACAACCGGCTTTGAAATGCAGGCAATCTATCACGGCAGTGTAGGAGGTAAATTCAAGTACGATCTGGATCTGAACGTCTCGCATTACAAGAGTATTCTTAAGGAAATGTCGGATCCCGGATATCTGGATGAATATGGTCCTGCACGAACATACGTAGGCGGTGAAATCGGTGAGTTCTGGGTGTTGAAAACCGATGGTATCTTCCAAAGCCAAAAGGAAGTGGATGAGTGGAATACCCAACACGGATCAAAAGATGCTGCCGGCAACTGGATTCCTCTGCAACCGGCTGCAGCTCCCGGCGATATCCGTTTTATCGATCAGAACGGCGACGGAAAGCTGGATTCGAACGATAAAGTAAAAGTTGGTAGCGGCAACCCGAAGGCCATTGTCGGATTCAATGTGAATCTGCGTTACGGAGCTTTCGACCTGGTGGCAAATTTCTACGGTAATTTCGGTGTGAAGCGTTATAACTATATGAAACGTCAGTTACAACGTATGGATAAGGTTTTCAACTACGGCAAAGATGCCTTGAATGCATGGACACCCGAAAACCCCCATACAGATATTCCACGTGCGGTAGTGGGCGATCCTAACGGAAATATTCAGACCTCTGACCGTTTTGTCGAGAACGGAGATTTCCTGCGTCTGAATAATCTGCAGATCGGTTACAATATGCCGGCTAAAGTATGCAAGTCGCTGCACATCGATAACTTCCGTATTTATCTTGCGGCAAACCGCCTGTTCACCATTACCGGTTATAAAGGATATGACCCGGCAACCGGAGCAACATCCAATAGTGACACCGGAACTACTTATATGGGGATAGACGATGCTTTGTATCCTCTGAGCCGTTCCTATATGATTGGTTTGAAGTTTGGTTTTTAATCATTAAAGAAGAATATCATGAAACTAAAGAATATATTTATCGCAGGCCTGGCGCTTAATCTCGGCTTATCGGCCTGTACAGGTACTTTCCTTGACGAAAAGACAAATCCGAACTATCTGACTCCTTCTACATTCTGGAAATCGGAAGGTGACATTGTCAAAGGACTTACATCCGCTTATGCTTATCTGCAACCGAATATGGCGTGGGGAATGCCTTTCGAACGCTATATTGTAATCGATAACTATCGGAGTGATGAACTGGACTTTCGTGCCGACGTGACCTCCTGGATGAATCTGGCCATGTATAACAATTCACCGAACGATGCACTGGGATACGGCGAATGGCGCGATCTGTTCAAAGGTATTAATTATTCCAATCAGTGTATTGATAATATTCCTCATGTAGAGGGCGTATCGGAAGAACTGAAAAACTGTTCGCTGGCAGAAGCCCGTTTCCTGCGTGCTTACTATTATTACCGGTTATATCTCAATTTCGGAGAACGATTACCGTTGTATGAACATGAACTGAAAGGCACGGACGAGGAGTTCTATCCACAACAATCACAACCCGGAGTTATTACCGACTTTATCGAAAAAGAATTGATCGAAGTACAGAACTTCCTGCCAGAACCTGACGGATGGAAGCCGGAGCAGGCAGGACGTGCCACCCGGTACATGGCAGCAGGTATACTGGCTAAGTTTTATATGTTCCGTAATCAACAAGACAAGGCAGAAAAAGAACTAGCAAAGATCATTGACTGTGGTAAGTACGGGCTGATAGATAATTATGCTCATCTGTGGGATGGGTTGCATAAGAACAGTAAGGAAGCTGTATTCGAAGTGCAGTACTCCGGTAATATGGATGGCGGTCGCCGCGAGTTTAACCGTTTGGCCGTCCACCTGGCATCAAGTGATGCTGAAGGATATGAAGAGGCATATCCCTCGTTTTGGTTGTTTGATGTCATGAAGCAGGATAAAACCGTCGATGGTGATTATAGCGATCGCTTGTATGCTACCATTCTCTTTGATGACCCTAAGACCAAGGCATTCTACATGAAAGAAGGTAAACAGTTCAGCGATTACCATTCGAAAGATGCGATCTACTGGCATAAGTTCGTTACCTGGGATGAGTCACTGAGCCAGTATTGGGACTGGAGTGCTTTTAATATTCCGGTAATTCGCTATGCAGATGTCCTTTTACTGTATGCCGAATGTCTCAATCACCGGGGAGCGACTTCACAGGCTATCGACTATATCAATCAGGTACGTGCACGTGTAAACGTCACGCCACTTCCGAAAGATATGAGTAAGGATGCTGTTTTGAAACATTTGCAGAATGTGGAGCGTCCTTGCGAATTGGCTATCGAAGGTTCACGATGGTATGATCTTATCCGTTGGGGTATTGTGGAACGATCCCTGAAAGAACATAAGAAACCGTTCGCAGATAATTATGTAGATAGTAAACATAAGCTGCTACCTATTCCGCACGACGAGTTCTTGTTGAATCCGGAATGGGAGCAAAATCCGAATTTCTCTAAATAGAAATCTACGCTTTATAAATACGTTTAATCATGAATAATATAATAAACCATCTTTCGGTTTGTTCCATTCTTTTATTGTCTTCCTGCTGTTCAGGAGTGAAGAATGACGTTTCATCGGAAGAAATGAAGAAGGACCGTAATGACTTTTATAACCTGATAAATATCAAGAACGTACCGCAAACAGAGAAAGATCGCGATCTCTTTGTGTTTGCCGACCAGGGTTCATGGACAGGATATGCATTGCCGGAAAATGAAGCGACCCGACTGGCCGGTAGTTTTATAGGCCCTTACATGATGACTGGTAGAGGATGGATTGCCCTTTCACTTGCAGAGCCGGTTATCCGGGTTGACGGTGAAAAGTATGATCTTGCCCGTAATATACAGACTTCTAAATATTATCCGGGCAAACTGGTTCAAGAATTCAGGAATGAACAATTGAGCTTTGTGACCGAGCTATGTTTCTCGTCCGCCCGTACTGCGGTGATCCACTCCAGTGTGAAGAATATAAGCTCGAAAGATCTGACTGTTTCTTTACAGTGGCATGGTGGAGTCTATGAGAATAGTGCGACCTTGTCGGCAACCGGTAAAGGTGTGAAAATCGTTCATAACCAGGAGCAGACGCTTACATTTATCTCGTTCAATACAGCCCAGGATGTGCGGTTGGTAGGAAAGGACAGTTTGCTTGTTACGGAAAAAGAAAACTTGCAGCTTACACCCGGTAGTGGCTTTGAAACAGTGTCCACTCAAACATTTGCGTTTGATGAGGCAACATTGAGTAAAGAGTTCGAACAGCTTAAAGGTTTGGATGCTGACAGGGTCTTTGTCGAGAATGAAAAACGATGGAATACTTATTTATCTTCCCTGTTCGATAATGACAGTCCGTTTATGAAAGAGAACAAATACAGGCATGTGGTAACTAAAGCCTTGATGACGCTGGTGGCTAACTGGCGTACCCCATCGGGTGATATTCTGCATGACGGGACTTATCCTTCCTATAACGGTTTCTTTGGTATCTGGTCGTGGGATTCTTGGAAACATGCGGCTGCCAATGCCTTGTATAACCCCGAAGAAGCAAAGAATGAGATACGTTGTCTTTTCGATTATCAAGCGGAGAATGGAATGATCCCCGATTTTGTGAGCCGAAATAAAGAACGGATCAACTGGCGTGATACGAAGCCCCCTTTGGCTGCATGGGCTGTTAAATGTATTTATGATGCCACTGGCGACAAGGCTTTTGTGGCGGAAATGTTCGATAAACTGTATAAGTATCATCAATGGTGGTATACCGACCGCGATCATGATAGGAACGGTATCTGCGAATATGGCTCTACGGATGGCACCTTGATAGCAGCCTGTTGGGAAAGCGGTATGGATAACGGAGTTCGTTTCGATGATGCAATTATGCTGAAGAATGAACCGGAAAAGGCTTGGTCGATGAATCAGGAGAACATCTGCCTTAATTCTTTCCTCTATGCCGAAAAAGGTTTTCTGGCAGAAATGGCGGAGATACTGGGAAAGAATGAACTGGCATCACAATTGAAACAAGAAGCGGAAGTCCTGAAAGTGCATATCCAAACGAAGATGTTCGACGAGGAGACCGGTTTCTTTTATGATACCCGTTTGGGAACCGGTGAGTTCATTAAAGTGATGGGAGCCGAATGCTGGTTGCCGCTTTGGGCCGGTGTGGCTACTCCGCAACAGGCACGGAAAGTCTTGGATAAGATGCTCGACCCGGAGAAGTTTAACTCAAAGATTCCATTGGGTACGCTGGAGATCAGTCACCCAAGGCTCCGTCCGACCCGTGGATACTGGCGTGGCCCTGTTTGGATAGACCAGGTTTATTTTGGTGTGACAGGTTTACGTAAATATGGTTTCGAGAAGGAAGCTGATAGGTTTGTTGCTAAGTACATTGATAATGCGCAGGGATTGCTTACGGATGGTCCGATCCATGAGAATTATAATCCGCTTACGGGCGAAACCCTGAACTGTCCGAACTTTAGCTGGTCGTCGGCAGTGACTATTAAAATGTTGTTGAATAAATAAGTATACAGATATGAGAAAGCAATTATTGTTGGCTTTGGGGATGTGCGGTTTCTTGTTTGCCGCCCATGCCCAGTTCGACGGAGCACCGATGGAAAAGCCACAAGCTAAAAAAGAGGAGGCGAAAGAACTGCGTCGTGAAAAATATCCTCATTCGGATAACGATTGGGAAAACTTCGACGTGTTACATATCAACCGTTTGCCTTCTGCGGCTACTTTTCTGGGATACCCGACTAAGAAACTGGCTGTTGATGACGTGAAGTCGGCATCTCCTTATTATATGTGTCTGAATGGTACCTGGAAGTTCCAGTATGTTCCGAAGGTAGCCGAACGACCGCTTGACTTTTGGGAGCAGGGTTTTGATATTTCCGGTTGGGCTGATATAACTGTACCGGGGAACTGGGAACTGGAAGGTTTTGGTTATCCTTTCTATGTAGGTAGCGGCTATGGATTTAAGAAAAATCCGCCGTTGATCCCGGCCGATAACAGTCCTGTCGGCTCTTATAAACGGACGTTTACCGTGCCTGCCAACTGGAAGAATCGCCAGGTCGTACTTCATTTCGGTTCCGTGGCCTCATCTTTCTATGTTTGGGTGAATGGCAAACAGGTCGGCTATTCGCAAGACTCCAAGACACCAGCCGAGTTTGATCTTTCAGACTATCTGAATTGGGGCGGAGAGAACGAGATAGCTGTCCAGGTTTTTAAATTCAGTGATGGTTACTATCTGGAAGACCAGGACTTCTGGCGTTTTGCCGGCATACAACGGGATGTGTATCTGTATGCCCGTCCGCAAACACATATCCGGGACTTTGAAGTTGTGACCGATTTGGATGATCTGTATACCGATGCCGACTTTAGTCTGTATCTTGAACTAGGGAACAGAACCCCGGCAAAGATAAAAGGAGCCGAGGTCGAAATAGAACTTCAGGGGCCGGATGGGCGTAGTATTTATATGGAACGGAAAAAGCAGCAGAAAGGAAGTCCGGATATCGAATTCCATAAAAAGATCATCGCACCGCAGCTTTGGAGTGCAGAGAAACCGAATCTGTACCGCCTGCTCTTAACTTTGCGGGTAAACGGAAAAGTAGAAGAGGTCGTTTCCCGCCTGGTCGGCTTCCGGGAATGTGAAACGAAACATGCGCAACTATGGGTAAACGGTAAACCTGTATATATAAAAGGAGTGAACAGACATGAGCATGATCCTCTTACCGGACATGTAGTGGACGAGGCCTCGATGATTAAAGACATACAATTGATGAAGCAATTCAATATCAACAGTGTGCGCACTTCCCACTATCCGAACGATCCGCGTTGGTACGAACTTTGCGACCTGTATGGTATCTATGTAGTGGATGAAGCCAATATCGAAAGTCACGGAATGGGCTACGACCCTGATAAATGCCTGGCCAATCAGCCTGAATGGGAGAAAGCCTTTGTCGATCGTACGGAACGCATGTTTGAAAGGGATAAAAACCACCCTTGTGTCATTGTATGGTCGCTAGGAAATGAAACTGGCGAAGGATGTAACTTCGCTACGACTTATAAATGGATACATGACCATGACAGGTCGCATCGTCCGGTTCATTCGGAAGACGGGATTAAAGGGCCTTATACCGATATTTTCTGTCCGATGTATAAAAAGCTGGATGTATTGCTGAATTGGACTCTTTATCTACCCAACAAACCGCTTATCCTCTGCGAATATGCACATGCGATGGGTAACAGCGTCGGTAATTTGCAGGATTACTGGGATGTGATTGAAAAGTATCCGAGCTTGCAGGGTGGATTTATCTGGGACTGGGTCGATCAGGGAATTGCACGGAAAACTCCGGACGGCCGTTTCTACTGGGCTTACGGTGGTGATATGGCACCGGAAGGAACACCGAGTAGTAAGAACTTCTGTATGAACGGACTGATCGCTGCCGACCGCACATTGAAACCGCATATATGGGAAGTGAAGAAGGTCTATCAGCACATCGCTTTCCGCTTGGCTGACTACCATAATGGTCTGGTGGAACTGACAAATAAGTACTTCTTCACCGACCTCTCCGACTTCACGTTCGGCTGGCGTCTGGAAGGAAACGGTGAAGTGCTGGCAAGCGGGACAATTGATAAGGTGGAATTGCCTGCTCAGGAGAAAGGTTTGTTTAAAACATCTTTCCCCGCGATCGATGAAAGACCGGGAGTGGAGTACTATCTGAATTTCTATGCCTATCAAAAATCGGATGCCGGATTGTTGAAAGCCGGAGAAGAGCTGGCCTGTGAACAGGTGAAACTTCCGTTTGGTAAGCCGGCCTTATCTTCGCAGGTTGCCGTTCCCGTGAAAGCAGAAGAACGTTCCGGCCGTATGGAAGTGACAGTGGGGAAGATGCAAGTAGCTTTCGATCTCTCAACCGGTGCCCTGTGTTCCTATCAGTCCGATGGCAAAGAGATGATAAAGGAAGCCTTGCGTCCAAACTTTTGGCGACCGTCTACAGATAATGATCTGGGAAGCGATCTGGCTAAACGTTGCGATCCATGGCGGCATGCCGGACGGGAGGCAAAATTGGTACAGATAGAAAAACAGTTAATCGCCGCAGATAAATATGAGCTGACATCTACTTACCAGTTACCGGAATCGGTCGGTCATTCCTCTTTTGTAGTGAAATATCAGGTTTCAGGAGAAGGATATATTGATGTTAACTGTCTTTTTATTCCTGCCAATGATACTTTGCCGCTACTTCCACGCCTGGGAGTAAGCCTGACATTGAACCGGGAGTACGACCAGATGGAATGGTTCGGACGCGGCCCGCATGAAAACTATTCCGACCGTTGGACAAGTGCTTTTGTGGGACGTTATAAAGGGAATGTCTGGGAACAGTATTTCCCTTACGACCGTCCGCAGGAGAACGGCAACAAAACCGAAGTCCGCTGGATGACCCTTACCAATAAGGCAGGCAGTGGGTTGAAAGCTGTAGGCCAACCTTATATCAGTACCAGTGCCTATCTCTTCCCGACCGAAGACCTGAGTGAAGTCGATCTGAAGAAGCATCAGCGTCACATGTCCGATATACAGCCGAAAGACATGGTTACCTGGAATATCGACTGGAAACAAATGGGCGTAGGCGGCGATACCAGCTGGGGTGCCTATCCGCATCAGCCGTATCTGATACCGGCTGTAAGACACAGCTTCGGGTTCCGTTTATATCCGTTATAATTAGATAGGGGCAGGTTTGGAACCTGCCCCTTCGTTTTGTATCTTTGCCCCCGTCTTTGTAAAATACAATATTAAGAATAAGATGAGTCAATATTCAGAAGAGATTAAAAGAAGAAGAACGTTTGCTATTGTCAGCCACCCGGATGCCGGTAAGACGACATTGACAGAAAAACTGTTGTTGTTCGGAGGGGCTATCCATGTGGCTGGTGCCGTGAAGTCTAACAAGATCAAAAAGACGGCTACTTCCGACTGGATGGAAATAGAAAAACAACGTGGAATCTCCGTTGCAACCTCTGTAATGGCTTTCGACTATGAGGATCATAAAGTGAATATCCTCGATACACCCGGTCACCAGGACTTCGCCGAAGATACTTTCCGTACCCTAACGGCCGTAGACAGTGTCATTATCGTGATCGATATTGCCAAAGGTGTGGAAGCACAGACACGTAAACTGATGGAAGTTTGCCGTATGCGTAAAACGCCGGTGATCGTGTTTGTCAACAAGATGGACCGCGACGGTAAAGATCCTTTCGACCTTCTGGATGAGATAGAAGAAGAACTGCAGATCAAGGTGCGCCCGCTGAGCTGGCCGATCGATATGGGACAGCGTTTCAAAGGCGTATATAATATATATGAAAAGAAACTCGACCTTTACACTCCGAGCAAACAGTATGTAACGGAGAAGATAGGTTTTGACGACATCAACAATCCCGAACTGGAAGACCATATCGGTATTAATCTGGCTGATAAACTTCGTTCGGATATCGAACTGATCGAAGGTGTTTATCCGGAGTTCGATGTGAATACTTATCTGAAAGGAGACATCGCCCCGGTATTCTTCGGTTCTGCCCTGAATAACTTCGGTGTGAAAGAGTTGCTGGATTGTTTTATCAAGATCGCTCCGTCTCCCCGTCCTATACAGGCTGTTGAACGTGTGGTCGATCCGGAAGAGGATAACTTCACCGGCTTCATCTTCAAGATCCATGCGAACATGGATCCGAACCACCGCAGCTGTATCGCTTTCGTAAAGATCTGCTCCGGCCGTTTCGAGCGTAATGCCAACTATAAGCATGTACGTTTTGGCAAACAGATGCGTTTCAGTAGCCCGACAGCGTTCATGGCTCAGAAGAAAGAGACGGTGGACGAAGCATTTGCCGGTGATATCATCGGTCTGCCGGATACCGGTAACTTCAAGATCGGTGATACGCTGACTTCAGGTGAAGAGCTTCACTTCAAGGGACTGCCCAGCTTCTCTCCGGAAATGTTCAAATATATTGAAAATGCCGATCCGATGAAGGCTAAACAGCTGAACAAGGGTATCGAGCAATTGATGGATGAAGGGGTTGCACAGCTCTTTACCAACCAGTTCAATGGCCGTAAGATCATTGGTACGGTAGGGCAGTTGCAGTTTGAGGTTATCCAGTATCGTTTGTTGCACGAATACGGTGCACAGTGTAAATGGGAACCGATCAGCCTTTACAAAGCCTGCTGGATTGAAAGCGATAACCAGGTTGTTTTGGAAAACTTCAAGAAACGTAAATCGCAGTATATGGCTCTCGATAAGGAAGGACGTGATGTATATCTGGCAGACTCCGGTTATGTGCTGACTATGGCGCAACAGGACTTCCCGGATATTAAATTCCACTTTACTTCGGAGTTCTGATATTGTTTGAGATAACAATCTCTATATTCAGAAAGAGCCGTGTCGACAATCTCGACACGGCTCTTTTCGTTTACTTTTATCTTGTCCGGCAATATTTATTTATAAGGCTTGCCTACTACCAGTTTATCTCCCGACAGATCGACTTCAAACAGATGAGGAATGCGGTGATAGTGTCCGTTCCTGTTTTCATGGCTATGAACAGACATCAGCCATTTGCCTTCCAGTGTCTGAAACAGCATTCCGTGACCGAAGTTCTCAGGAGTGATAATCTCTTTCTCCTGAATCCAGGGGCCATCCAGTGTACCGCTTTCCGAATAGGCAACTCCCTGTACATAGACATCATAAATCCAGCTAGTCCAGATCATTCCCAGACGACCTGTTCCGGTCGTGAACAGATAAGGACCGTCGGTGACCTTGTGCGGGCCAATCTTTCCATTTTCGTCTTTCTCCCGGCTCCACGGAGAGTCGCTGGCACGGAAGAGGAGTTTTCCTTCGCCGACAGAACCGCTTAAATCAGGTTTCAGTTCAATCTTTTCGATTGTACCGTTCCAGTTTTGCAGCCACTCGTAACAATAGATCATATAGGGCTTTCCGTCTTTATCCACCCAGAAAGTACCGTCCAAAGTCGGCTTATCGGCGGGTAGATAAGTCGGATCTTTCATCGGGATATAGGGGCCGTCCGGTTTATCACTCACCAGGATATGTGAAGCCCGGCGCTCTATCGGAGTACCGCGAACCGTATCGATCATTACTGCCTGGTTCGTGAATGTGGCAAAATAGTAATACTTATCCTTATAGTGATGCAATTCCGCCGCCCAGATCATAGGGGTAGGGCCCATCCATGATTGTGGATCTGTTTGGGCAACCTGAAAAGGCCCTTCCCACAGCTTCAGGTCTTTACTTTTCCAAAGCAGGCCTCCGGTACCGGTCATATAGTACATCGAGGTTTTCCGGTCGGCCAGAATGGCCGGATCACTTAATGTGATGGAATCCAGCGGAATATTCTTTCTTTCGGGGATATTTCCTTTCTTTTGGGCCGGAAGTATGAGCGAGAAAGTCAGGCAAGTCAATACGATCAGACAAAGTTTATTCATAACAATGGTATTTAAAGTTGATAATATGAGTAATCGAAACACTTATCACGTGCAAAAATAGGGATATAATCTTATAAAGCTGCTTACAGACTCCCAAAAAATGTTTATGCGGATTTGGCCTTCATGGGTTCATATGCCAACTATGCCTGTTGATAATCTGGGTTTCATAGCATGAAGGCACTGCTTTGTTTTGCCTTCATATAGCCTTCATTTTACCATTCATCTCAATTTATATCGGCTTAATCTCTTGACTTTACATTGAAAAAGAGCTAACTTTCACCTCGAAATCTTATCTCCGGCAACCTGCTACTAAGCCCTCGGCATAGGAGAACTAAGCCTTTATCTCCCTATATCTAAACTTTTTTCTCCTTACTTTGAAAAACGTAAGGTTTACTTTCCTAATATGTAAGGCATGGATTACAAATATGAAAGGCTAACCATACAAAAGAGTAAGGCTAGCCTTTCATATTTAAAATAGCGGAGATAAGAGCTTAGTAGTGCTATGCTAAAGGCTTAGTTCTCCGGTACTAAGGGCTTACTAAAGCTTTTCTATTACTTCCAGGGGGAGACCTGTACATTCCGATATATCCTTGAAGTCAAATCCTTTCTGCTTCATGGTTGTTGCGACGAGGTGCATGCCTTGCTCCATTCCCTTCTCTATCCCTTGCTCTATCCCTTTTTCCATGCCTTGTTTCAGACCTTTCTCATTTGCTTGTTCTATGGCATATTCTGTTGTGCAACGCCAATCGCGGTAACGCTTCAGTACTTTGTCATATACGGCACGCTCATGGGGATCCATTGCATTCACGTTTGCTGCATCGAGTATGCGGCGGAACGCCTCGTTTTCCTCCTTAAAAGGTGATACATCAAATATATTCATATTCTTCAATATATAGATCATATTCTCAAGAGGAGTGATGCATTCCTCTTTCTGTAAATTAAATAACTCAAACGAAATATAGACTTGTTTCAGTT
>OGJY01000380.1_pt1 | contig 63325 bp, 57 predicted proteins | sample 1572231 | NCBI WGS metagenome assembly OGJY01 (sample SAMEA2582121, study PRJEB24529) | metagenome | biome: Human gut stool | place: China | collected 2011
AGTTTTCGGATTTGAATCTATGCCCAATTAACAACCGTCAGGGAATTGTAATTGACGGTGAAGGTTCAAAGGTTATTTGCAAAGACTAATTTGAAAATTTCAGCTTTTCTAAGAGTTGAAAGCAATGTATTGTTGAAGCTTGCGTTCTTGTGAGTGAAACCAAGACTAGGAGGAATAAATAGTGAGAGATGTACATGTACACTTTTTACATGGAAATCCTGTAGGCTATAACATTGAATTTTTTGAGGGATTTATTAAAGTTGCTCAAGATGCAGGGCTTGATGAAATATATATGCTTGAACATACCCATCAATTTACTGAGTTTGAGAGAGTATATGAACCAATAAAGACATATAACGATTTTCAGAATAACTGGATAACAAAAAGAATGAACGGTTCGATAGACGAGTACATCCGATTTATTAAAAGAGTAAAGGATATCAAGTACCCTGTAAAAGTGAAGTTCGGTCTTGAAGTCTGTTATATTCCTGAAACTGTTGACCTTTTGGCGGAGATTCTTCATAAATATGATTTTGATTTCCTTACAGGCTCCGTACATTGGATTGATGGTTGGGGATTTGACCATCCGGGACAAAAAGAAATTTGGGAAAGCAAGAACATAGAAGAGGTATATAAAAGGTATTATAATATTATGTTTCAGTTATGTGATAGTGGTCTTTTTAACGGTCTTGCCCATCCTGATTCAATTAAATGTTTTGGATATAAACCAGACATTGATTTAACGGAATATTATAATAAATTGGCTGTTTTGCTAAATAAGAATGGTATGTATGCTGAGAACAGTGGAGGGCTGCAACTAAATTATAGTCATGATATTGAACTTGGCTTAAATCCACAATTGTTATCTGTTTTAAGAAAAAACAATGTGCAAATTGAGACAGCTTCTGATGCGCACAAAAAAAGTGATGTTGGTGCAAATATTCTGGAACTTGCAAATATGCTGGTATAACGATAAAAAGCTCGCGAAGCTTTGAATTTGTCGGATTGGTAAATTCCTATTTTCGGAACGAAAGGATTGGTGATTAGTATGAATGCAGAGATGATAATGGGATTAGTTATTATATCGATTGTGGCAGTAATAATGGTTATTATCGGTATTTCTCAATTTAATAAAAAAGAAAATCCAGTAGGATTTTATAATGTTATTGCCCCACCAAAGAAAGAAGAAATTTCTGATGTAATACAATGGAATAAAAAACATGGTTTTATTTGGATTGTTTATGGAATATGTATAGAACTTGGATTTTGGTTAGGTTACATTATGCCGAGTGAGGTGCTGGAAATGGTATTTATGATGGGAGGAGTTATTATCCCTTTGCCATTTATGGTTTTAAGACATCGTGCCTTGGAGAAAGAGTATAAACTTAACTAAAATTCTAATTTCAGTGCTTTAGGGGATTATATCAAATTAGGACAGTATTGATAGATGAATCGAGAATGGTCTGATAAGAATAAATTAGCTCAGAGTAAATTGAAAAAAGCAACATTTTATGATGGAATAAATGAATTCCTGAAATTACGAGAAATGTTGATGCAAGAAATGTTATCGTGGAAGAAGTTATTGTCATCTGACGATTATTGTGCAATTCCGTTTATTAATGCTGATGGTTATCACTCTAAGACGGTAGCATATTCCATTTGGCATATAATTCGAATTGAAGATATCGTGGTTAATTCATTGATAAGAAGGAAAAAGGAAGTACTATATGAAAATAACTTCGACAAGAAAATGGTGCAGATATTATAACTATAGGAGATGAATTGGTAAAACAGGAAATTGCAGAGTTTTCTAAAAAACTCAACATAGAAGCCTTGTATGAGTATGCATTGTCAGTAAAGGCAAGTACTGATGAATGGTTAAAAAGTATTCATTATGAAGATATTAAGAAAAAGTTCGGGGACGATGATAAGAAACGCATCTCCGAACTTGGTGTGGTTTCGGATGATGAGTCTGCAGTTTGGTTAATTGATTATTGGTGCAATAAAGATATATCAGGTCTTATAAAAATGCCTCTTTCAAGACACTGGATTATGCATATTGAAGCAGCAAATAGAATAAAAGAGAAGTTGTTGGATAAATAAAATTCAAATTTATGAAGATGGAGAAAATTATGCAGGATATATTTAAGAGATTAATAAATGAAATATTTTTATTAAAATTCAAACCCTATGGTTGGAAAAAGCAGGGTTCAAATTTTAGATATATAGATGCATCTGGGTTGGGACGGGTTATAAATTTTCAAAAATCAAAATGGAATACTGCTGATGAATTGGAATTCTTTATTAACTATGGATTGTATATAGAAATTGATAACCAGCTTGTGAATAAATCTTTTAAAGAATATGAATGTCAATTCAGGGCAAGAACAGGATTAGATAAAGGTAGTTTTCATCTGAATAGTGATACAGATTTTGAAACACTACAAAGACGGGTAGAACAGGCTCTAGATGAGGCAATTAATCAATTTGATAAAGTAGGAAACAAAGAACATTATATATCAATGATATTAAGTGGTGAGTTACAAAAATATACAGGAACACCTATTATGAATTATTATACTTGTAAATTATTTTCTGATATGGGGTATTATGAAGATATTTATGATTATGTAAAGGAAAAAGGTGGTCCTTATTTTGAGATGTTAACAGCAGAAATAGAGAGTAAAACGAAACACTAAAATTAGGTATGTATCCAGATGTAAATAGTTTGATTCTTTTGAGTGAAGTATTCCAAACCTCCATTGATAAATTAATCAAAGGAGATATTGAAATTATGAAAGAAAAAATTAATGAACAAGAAATTAAGAAACTCAATTACTATGGTAACATTTTTGGCGTGCATTTTGCAATTACGATTTTATCGGCAGTCCCATTGTTCTTTTGGTTGGAACAGCTTGCATTTATTCCGTTTGGAATTCTTTTTGTAATTACGATGTATTGGGCTTTGAAAGTGGAAAAGGTGAAAAAAGACAACGATATTCAGACATACAAAGAGATTGTAGCCTTTTTAGAAGGTAAAAGATTGGACGAAATACAGAAGCAACGAGAAATCGGAAAACGACCATATCAAAATGTACTGAAAGGGATTGTAGCCGGAATTGTTACAATAGTGGTGTGTTTCTTGATTGGACTACTGTTTCATTTGCTTGGAAATTAAACAATCGTTATTAGGATAATAGGTATGAGAAACGACTGTGAAATTCCAGTTTGTACGGAACAGAAACTTTGAAGTTTACAGCGAGGTAAAAGTTTATGAATAACTATAATGAAGTGAAAAAATCATTTGGTACACAAGCAGAGAAATTTGCTTCATATCATATGTCTAAGGCAGAATATACCGATTATTTGATTCGTAGTATTCAGGCAAAGGGCAATGAACATGCATTGGAGGTTGCTGCTGGAACCTGTATATGTGGAAGAGCAGTGGCTCCTTATGTTAAGGACATTACTTGTTTGGATTTGACAGAAGCAATGTTGGAGCAGGGAAAAAAACTGGCAAAGCAAGAAGGTATTCAGAACATATCATTTGTATCGGGGAATGCGGAATGCTTACCTTTTGAAGATGAAACATTTGACCTTGTGATTACAAGACTTTCATTGCACCATTTTGTTGAGCCTGAAAAGCCTTTTCGGGAGATGCAACGAGTTTTGAAAAAAGGTGGAAAACTTGTTATTTGGGATATGGTAGCGACTACAGAAGAATTGCGTGAAACTAATGACGCTATTGAAACGATGCGTGATAACTCACATACAAGAATACTTAGCAGAGAAGAATTTGAAGCATTGTTTGAGGATGCTTTTGAGCTTCAGCTTGAAGAAACAACACTTGTTCCTGTAAATCTACAAAGTTGGATGGATTTGACAAGTACACCAGAGGATATTCAAAAAGATATTATTGATAAAATGGAATACGATTTGAATGGTGGAGATAAAACAGGTTTTAATCCCTATATCAAGGAGGGACAAATATGCTTTGACCATAGGTGGTTATTGCTGATTGGAAAAAAGGAAAACTAATCCCCATTTATCAAGAAAAAGAAACTTTCAGTAAGCTGGTGTGTTTAACCGAGAGACGAATTTGATTTTTACTAATTGTTTATGTAAAGGAATGCCTTGTGATTATATCTGCGATAGTTGTGTAATTGGACAAAAGAGAGCAAAATATGTCGGGACAAAAATATGCTTTGGAGATAAGATGTGTTTTGTAGGAAGGAGTAAATAAGCATGAGCTGGTTGGAAGATATCACTTCATCAATCAAATATATTGAAGGACATCTTACAGATGAACTTACTCTGGAAAAAATTGCTGCAAAGATTAATCTTTCGCCATTTTATTTTCAAAAAGGGTTTTCGATTCTTTGTGGAATTACGGTATCCGAATATATAAGAAATAGAAGATTATCACTTGCCGGCAGAGATTTGCAAACAGATGGTGTTAAGGTTATAGATGTAGCAATGAAATATGGCTATGATTCTCCAGACAGCTTTACGAAAGCCTTCACCAGATTTCACGGTATTACGCCTGCACAGGCGAAGTCCGGAGACGGTGAACTCAAAAACTACCTTCCTCTAAAAATACATGTATCTATGAAAGGTGGATTTGAAATGGAATGTAAAATTGTTAAAAAACCGGCATTTACTGTTGTCGGAAGTGCCAAAATTATTAAAAATGAAGAAGGGTATAAAGAATGCCCACAATTTTGGACAGAGCATTATGAAAAGGGAAACGGTAAGTATATTTGTGGTATGTATGGAATCTGTTTAGATGATGGAGCACCGGAAGGATTCTTCAAGTACATGATTGCTGATGATTATATCCCTTCAAAAGACATACCGGAAGAATTTGAAACGGTAGTTATTCCTGAAAATACATGGGCAGTATTTCCATGTAAAGGATCTATGCCGGAAGCGTTACAAAAAGTGAATACAGAGATTTTTAAGGAATGGCTTCCTGGGAATAGTGATTATGAAATTGCAGGAATGTATAATATAGAATACTACACCGCACCTTGTGATTATCCGAAAGGAAATCAGGATGAGAATTATTATTGCGAAATTTGGATGCCGGTGAAATCAAAAGAACAGTAGATTTTAGAATAATTAGTTAAATTCTTGCGAGGATATGATATGAATAAGGCCAAAAGAATAGTAGATAATATGGATTCTGAAAATGCATTTGCGGTTTGTTCAAAGATTGGATTTATTGATGAAAATGCAACACCGCTTAAGCAGGCAAGATATATTAATGAGCTTTTAAATACCACTGAGAGTATGAAGATATATATGACTGATACTATGCGAAAATGTGGTGGGTGCTGCTTGTCAACCAATGCTATAAAAATAGCAAAAAAATTATACGCTAAATCTAACGATATAGCAGAATTTTTGAATCTTCTGAATGAAGCAGATATTGGCGGAAGGAACTTACATATTTTTGATGGAAAGATTATTGCTGTATACAAAAAATGTTATTGTAATATACCTAAAAAAGTTGAGAATATGAATAAAAAGTATTGTGAATGTTCTGCTGGTTGGTATATGCGATTGTTCTCTGAGGTTTTTGAAAAGAGTGTAACAGTTACTATTGTTGATACAATTGTCAATGGAGCTTCTGAATGTGTATTTGAAATATCAGATTATGTATAGACAGACAAATTTCTGTTTATAAAACTGATAAAGGAAAGCAGGTGCGTTTTTATGGATAAGATTACAACAATCAAACAAAGTGCAGAGAGTATTTTCACAGGTAATATCGAATCGGCAAAGAATGTAATAAATAAGGAATATCCATTTAAGAAGTTAAAACCGGAAGGAAGAAGCTATACTGATAAGGAAAAGTATGAGCAGTTTGTAAGAGACGGCTTTATAGACAGATATACCGGGGAAAAGCTGGTTAATCCGGGATTGTTAAAGGTATTATCATATTACATGCCGGATGCATTTCCATATCAGAGCCATTGGAAGATGGAAGAATGTCACAGTGCCTACTGGGAGCTGGTCCCAACAATTGACCACATCATTCCTATTGCCATTGGAGGAGAGGATAATCCGTCTAATTATGCGACAACGTCTATGCTTCACAATTCAGTTAAGAGTAACTGGACATTAGAGCAGCTAAACTGGAAACTGTATCCTGCAGGAGACATTAATGAGTATGACGGGCTTACCGATCTTTTCGTGAGACTTACAGAAAACGACCTTGAGCTTTTTGATGATCCATACATAAAACGCTGGTATAAGTTATCTGTGGGAATGAAATAGAGACTGTTCCTAAATGTATATAACAATTGATTGTAAATGAAAGAGATAATAGTATGCATATATATGTAGATGCTGACGCATGCCCTGTGATTGGGATAGTTGAAAGAATAGCTAAGAGTCATAATATTGTCGTAACGCTTTTGTGTGATACTAATCATTATCTTACATCAGACTATTCAGAAGTGGTATATGTGGGTGCCGGAGCTGATGCGGTTGATTTTAAGTTAATAAGCCTTTGTGAAAAAGGAGATTTAGTAGTTACGCAGGATTATGGTGTTGCTGCCATGGCATTAAGTAAGGGTGCATATGCCATTCATCAGTCCGGGAAATGGTATACAAATGAAAATATTGATCTTATGTTAATGGAAAGACATATAAGTAAGAAGGCAAGGCGGGCAAGCAGTAAAAACTACATGAAAGGTCCAAGAAAAAGAAGTGATAAGGATGATTTAAACTTTGAAGCCTCTTTTGAGAGACTAGTGGAAAAGCATCAACACTTGGATACCAGCCGGATGTCTGGAAGAGCTGGAGTTAAATAAAAATTAGGAGACAGATATATGAATTTTGAATTAGCATGCCTGGAGGATTTTAATGAGATAGAAAATCTCTATTGGGATTTAATAGATAAAAGCAAAGAAGAACCTTCTTTTCCTGACTGGAAAAAGGGTGTACATCCTTCAGCAGATTTTTTAATGGCTGGTATTGTTCAGAAAGAGTTGTTCGTATTAAGAGATGTGCGATATGAGTACCGCGGTATGGGTCTTGCTACTCAATTTGTAAAAAACTTAATATCATATGCTAAGTTAGAAAACATTGAAGCCATTCATCTTGATGTAATAGATAAGAACACACTAGCCGACAAGTTATATATCAGAGCTGGTTTTAAATATGTAAGTACTGAAAACATTTTTTATGAGGTAGTTGGAAACAGGCAGTTTAGAATGTACGAGTATGTGATAGAGTAGAAAGTATTAGAAATACGCATATAATGTGCATTATCTGTCTTATAGGAAGCTATAATGAAAAAATCATAGTAAAGAAGGAACGATTGTGAATATAAGATATGCAACAATGGCTGATTTAGACGATATTGCATCGGTCGAATCCGAGTGCTTTCCTGTTTTAGAGGCAGCAACTAAAGAAGAATTTGAGCAAAGAATAAAGTATTTTGGAAATCACTTCTGGCTTATGTTTGATGAGGGTAAACTCATTGCGTTTGTAGATGGTTTTGTTACGGATGAGTCTGATCTTATAGATGAGATGTATGAAAATGCATCAATGCATAATGAGAATGGCACATGGCAGATGATTTTTGGTGTAAATACTCTTCCTGAATATCGCAGATGCGGATATGCGAAAGAGCTGATTGAGAAGGCTATCTTAGATGCCAGAAAACAGAACCGGAAAGGGCTTGTATTAACCTGTAAAGAAAGCCTTGTTCCATATTATTCCAAGTTTGGATTCATTGATGAGGGGATAACAGATAAATCTACTCATGGAAATGTTCAGTGGCACCAGATGAGATTGGATTTTAAATTAAGAAATAATGGAGTGAATCCTTCAGATAACAAAAAAGTGACCGCAAACAAGAAATTTGCAGCCGACAGAATACTATCATATTTTAAAGAAGAGTGGAAGGTACTGCTTATAATAACAGTTTCAGGTCTTATATATAACTTTGGACTTTTGCTTGGCCCTTGGTTTGAGGGTAAGATGACAGGATGTCTTATAGATATATTAAGCCAGAATGCTGTATACAAGGATATGTTTATACTTGTAGTGTCATATATTGTATCTATTGCAGTTGTCCAGATATCAAGATATATAAAGCGATTCTATGTAAGAAGATTTGCGAATAATGTCAACAGAAGAATGAAGAAGATATTGTATGGGACGCTTGTGTTAAAGAGCAAGACAGAACTTGAAGCTGAAGGCATGGGCGATATTATGACAAAGGCAATCCTTGATGTTGATGATTGTGCTGAGGGTATGAGAAAGTTCACAACAGAGGTGTTTGATACAGGAGTTGCTCTGGCTGCATATGCAGGAATGCTGCTTGTATATGATGTAAGGCTGGCACTTATTGCAATGATATTTCTACCGATATCTTATCTGCTTGCAGAAAAGATGAAGACTATCGTACAGAGAACAGGTGCAGAATATAAAAGACAGTCAGGAATATTAAGCAATGCCACACTCGATAGAGCTTCAAATGCCATAACTTACAGGGTATACGGAAGGGAAGAGGACAGAAGAATTGCATACGAAGATAATCTTTCATCATATGAGAAGGCTGCTATCGGGGCAAATATATGGAATTCTTCAATGACACCCTTATACAGGATCATTTCAATGACAGGTATAATATTTATATTATATTTCGGCAGTAAAAATGTACTTGGAACGGGGTGGAAAAGCTGGGATATCGCGGCATTTACGACATTCCTTGCCTGCTTTATAAAGTTATCGGATAAGTCTTCAAAGGCGGCGAAGCTGTTTAATGCGGTACATAAAGCACAGGTTTCGTGGAAACGTATTAAACCGCTTATGGTTATTCAGGATAAAGATACAGATTGTAAAAATCAGACATCAGGAAAGCTTGAAGTAAAAAACTTAAGTTTTACATATCCAGATGGAAAAACTGTATATAATGATATTTCCTTTACTGCAGAGCCGGGGGAGATTATAGGCGTTACGGGTCCGGTTGCCTGCGGTAAGTCAACATTTGGAAAGACCTTCCTTTGCGAATGTCCATATAAGGGAAGTATTAAGTATAATGGAAATGAATTAAGCAGTGTTGCTGATAATGTAAGGTCGGGAATAATAAGTTATCTTGGACACGACACAGAGCTTTTTAATGACTCTATTAAGAATAACGTGCTTCTTGGTGATGATTGCAATGTATCAGAATACCTCAAGGACGTATGTATCGATAAAGAAGTTGCACAGATGGAAAATGGAGTTGACACACTTATTGGTAATGGTGGTGTAAGACTGTCAGGTGGACAGGCACAAAGAATAGCACTTGCCAGAACGCTTTGTCATAAGAAGCCGGTACTTGTGCTTGATGATCCATTTTCAGCACTGGATATAAGCACTGAGAAAAAGATATATAACAACCTATGTGATATAGCAAAGAATAATATTGTAATTATTATGACACATCGTCTGTATATGTTCCCGAAGATGGATAAGGTTATATGGATGGATAATGGAAAGGCAATAGTTGGAACACACGAAGAGATTATGTTACAGTGTCCGCAGTACAGGAAGCTGTATGAAAATGTCAGCACATCGATGAGGTAGACGTGGCTGAACATACCAGAAAAAGTACATTACAAAATAAAAATACCAACGAAAATAAGAAAAAGGAGGTGGATAATATTGAGCAGTAATAATGTAAACAGCACAGAAGCCAATAATTATTATATTAATAACGTTGATAATAAGAAAATGAATAACAAGAATTCACACAACGTAGTTTCAATAATATTACATACTATAATAAAGAGAAAATGTCTCTCTCTTGGAATTATAATTTCAGTATGTGGTGCGATTATAACAGCTCTTTATCCCCCACTTGTACTTGGAAAAATAGTAGATACCCTGACAACAGGAAGTCAGGTGCCTGTATATTTAGTATTTGTTTATATGGCATTTACAGTTATTGCAGGTCTTATGGAAGCCACAAGAGAAGGGCTTCTTACAGTATTTGGGCAGAAGATAACACACGCACTTAGAAGTGGACTTATGGAGCATTTTGTAAGACTTTCTACTGACTCACTTAATAAGCAGGAGCCAGGTGCTGTTGTATCAAGGTTTGTAGGTGATGTTGATACAGTTGAGAACCTTTTCACATCGGGAATTGTAAGTATGTTTGCAGATGCCTGTAAGATAATAAGTATTCTTGTAGTTATCTGGTTCAGCAACAAAGGACTTGCAACAGTGCTTATAGTGCTTCTTCCATTTCTATTCTGGTTTACAAGACATATACAGAAGAATATGCTTGATGCCCAGTTAAAAAATAGACGAGCAGTAAGCCGTGCTTCAGGACATGTACCGGAAACACTTCACAATATCCGTACGATCCATAATCTTGGCAAGGAGAAGTATATGGAGAAAAGATACGATGAATATATAAGCGACAGCTACAAAGCTATGGAAAAGACTAACTTCTACGATGCTGTATATTCACCAGTTATTCTTATATTAAATGCGGTTGTAGTGGCGGTAGTTATGTTGTTTTCAGCCTCAGGCAATGCCAAAGTCCTTACACTTTTTGGTATGTCAGCAGGTACAGCAGTAGCAGTTATTAACTATATATCACAGATATTCTCACCAGTTGAAAGTCTTGGAATGGAAATCCAGACGATACAGTCAGCAATTGCGGGCGTGAGAAGAATAAATGAATTCTTTGAACTTCCAGTACTAGATAACAATGAAGAATTACAGGCAGAAAAGACGTTTGATAGTAAAAATGATACACCTTATGTCCAGTTCAATGATGTAACATTCGGATATGAGGCTGATCACATTGTAATAGCTGATAAGACATTTGTTGTAAACAGAGGAGAGCAGGTTACACTGTCAGGAAGGACAGGTGCAGGTAAGAGTACAATATTCAAGCTGCTTTTAGGACTGTATAAGCCACAGAAAGGTTCTATCCTTATAAATGATATGAATTCAGCTGCGATACCAGATAACAGAAAGAGAAAAATATTCGGTTATGTTGAGCAGTCATTTCATATGGTTCCGGGAACTATTAAAGACCAGATTACACTTTATGACAAGTCCATATCTGACGAAGCTGTTATCAAAGCGGCAAAGCTTACAGGACTTCACGATACAATTATGAACTTTGAAAATGGATACGATACCCAGTGTACACAGGAAGTATTTTCGCAGGGACAATGGCAGTTGTTATCCATAGCAAGAGCTACAGCTGGCAACCCGGAGCTGCTTTTACTTGATGAGATAACAGCCAATCTTGATGCCAACACAGAAAGAGATGTTCTTACAGCACTTAAAGGTGTATCTGAAAACAGAACAGTTATATCAATATCACACAGGGTTACGGCAAGAACAGGACGTGTAATAAGCTGTTAAATACAATATTTTATAATGACAATGACGCCAGAATGTGATAATATTTTTTATATTGGATAATTTAATGAATTAAAGTATATCAGGTGGACAAAGTGGAAGATATTATGTATAGCATTAACAGGTTGTTAAGCATTACAATTGGAAATAATAGGGCATATTTAGATGTGCAATATGTTAATATTGCTATGTTGGTCTGGGGTTGTGTATTCTGCTTAATAGCAGGGATAGGAATGATTTTAAGTAAGAATTTTGACCGCCGTAAGAGGCTGTGGATGATACTTTTGCAGTTTGCAACAGCTGTTCTGTTGCTCAGTGATGCAACCGCCTGTATATTCAGAGGTTGGACGGGTATATTTGGATATTGGATTGTAAGGATAAGTAATTTTATAGTATTTCTTGACAATAATATAATATTATATTTGTTCCACAGGTATGTGTGCAGTTTTATTTTTACGGAACAGGAAGAAAGAACTTTAAAAAGAGCAACATTTATAAATATACTGTGTGCCGTGGCAGTAGCTCTGGTTATTATTTCACAGTTTACAGATTTGTATTACTATTTTGATGCACAGAATGTATATCATAGAAGTGAAGGTTTTATAATATCTATTTTTATACCTGTAACAGGAATGATGGTAGAGATGTCATTTTTGATAGAATACAGAAAGAAATTAAGCAATATTACAATTTCTTCACTCGGTTCATATATTATTCTTCCAATTGTAGCGGCAATAATACAGTTCTACTTTTATGAAATTTCGCTGATTGATATAGCTATATGTAATTCAATGATAGTTATGTATATAACTGTTATTGGTGAACAGAACAGGAAACTTGACAATCTGGAACAGAAGCAGATTAAGACAGAGGCTGAACTTGAAATATCTATGGTGCTTAACCAGTGTATAGCAGAACTGACAACTGAAGCGGATATTAACATAGCTATACATAATCTTCTTGCAATTATTAATAATTATTTTGGTGCGGACAGATGTTATATTTTTGAAAATAATTACGATGATAATACAATGGATAACACCTATGAGTATGTTAGTGATAGTATTACAGCAAAGAAGGATAAGCTTCAAAAGCTTTCAATGAATATTGTAAGTTTATGGATGGAGAATTTTAAAGAGGAAAAGCCATATTATATAGCAGATATCAGCAAGCAAAAGGAAGAACCTGTATACAATATGCTGCATGAACAGAACGTAGACAGACTTCTTGCAGTGCCATTAAAAAGAGATGGAAATATAATTGGATTTCTTGGAGTGGACAATCCGGTTAATCATTACGAGGATATGGCATTGTTGTCTTCTATACAATATTTTGTTACTAATAGTCTTGAAAAGCGTGTGCAGCAGGATAGGATGCGTTATTTAAGTTACAGGGATATGCTTACAGGTTTGTACAATCGTAACAAATATATAAGCATTGTTAAAGCGGCTAAAGACCAGATACTTAAAAATGTCGGAGTTGCTTACATAGATCTTAATGGTCTGAAAGCAATTAATGATAATTATGGACACTCTAATGGTGATAAGTTCATATGTACAGCAGCAGACACATTCAAAATGGTATTCCCGGATAATTCTTACAGGATAGGTGGGGATGAATTTGTAATTATAGAGCAGAATATTGAGCGTGATAAATATGAAGAAAGAATTACAGCCTTGAAAAATATAATGCAGGATAAACAAGTAAGCATATCCATAGGAGTTCTGTGGAGAGAGTATGTTGACGATTTAGAAGAATTATTAAAGGCGGCAGATAAGCTTATGTATATGGAGAAAGAGATGTATCATAATAACAGAGAATAAAGTTAAAATAAAAGGGATTTGGGATACACCTTCCAAATCCTTTTTGTGTTCTTTTTGTGCTGTTAAGGGATTTATAATAAAAGTTATGATGGGTATGTATCCCCAGCACAAATATAATTATAAAATGTTGTTAAAACAGCATAAAATGCTTGTTACTTTGGAACAAATGCTTGTTGTTTGCTATATGGATTGTTATAGTCAGACTATATTAATCAATGCCATTTGATATTTGAATTCAGTGTTAATATCTTAGGCGGGAAAAGAGGTATAATATGGCTGAAAAGAAATTTATTAACGCAAAGTTAAAAGGATATAATGAATTACAGGAAATACTTGTTGAGGACGGAGTATTTAAGGCAATTGCACCACATATAGATGTAGATAGTGATTGTGAAATTGAGGATTTGGGAGGCAGGCTTACACTGCCACCATATGTTGACCCACATATTCATCTTGATTATGTATTCACAGCAAGAAAGCAGGGCGCAGCTAACGGAACAGGAACATTATTTGAAGGAATTCAAAGGTGGAGTGAAACTAAATCAGATTTAACAATTGATGAGATAAAGGCAAGAGCAATAAAGGCAGTTAAAATGGAGGTGTCACATGGTGTCCAGTTCATAAGAACACACGCTGATGTAACTGACCCTAACCTCACAGCCTTAAAGGCACTTCTTGAATTAAAGGAAGAATTAAAGGATATTGTAACAATCCAGATTGTATCATTTCCACAGGAAGGGATGTATTCTTACAAAGATGGCGACAAGCTTGTTGAAGAAGGACTTAAAATGGGTGCTGATTGTGTAGGTGGTATTCCACATTTTGAGTATTGCAGGGAATTTGGTGAGAAATCAATCCATAAGGTTGTTGAATTAGCTGTGAAGTATGACAAGCTTATTGATGTACACTGTGATGAGAGTGATGACCCAATGAGCAGGTTTGTGGAGCTTCTTACAGCACTTTCAATTGTTGAAGGAATCGGACCTAAGACAACAGCAAGCCATACCTGTTCATTAGGTTCAGTAGATAACAGCTACGCATTCAGAATGATGAAGAATTTCAAGAAAGCAGGACTTAACTTCATTTCCTGCCCAACAGAGAATATATATCTTCAGGGCAGACAGGATACATATCCTAAGAGAAGAGGTCTTACAAGAGTTAAGGAATTATATGAAAATGGAATAAATGTATGCTTTGCACAGGACTCAATTCAAGATCCTTGGTATCCAGCAGGCAATGGTAATCTTATGAACGTGCTTGATAATGGTATACATATAGCACAGATGATGTCATTTGAGGAAATGGATAACTGCCTTGACCTTATAACTGTTAATGGTGCTAAGACTATGAATATATCGGATATATATGGAATTGAGGCAGGCAAGCCAGCTAACTTTATCGTTGTTGATGCCAGGAGTGAATTCGAGGCAGTATGCGAAAGAGCCGATGTTGTTGCAAGTGTCCGTAATGGTGAATATTTGTTTAAGAAAGCACCAGTGGCTTTCGAGGTTCTGAGTAATTTTATGGCATAAATAAAAATTATCTAAGCAGGTGACTTAGAAATATATACTTAGAAAATAGATGTCCATTGCTTAGCAGTTATGTTAGCTAGGCAATGGGCAAAAAAGTAACTATCAATGCTAATAAAAAGACAAGTATAAATAAAAGTATGAAACCATATACATACATTAATAAAAAACTGAGCATATTTAAATTTTTCATACCAAGTAATTTCTTTTGAATATTGAGATAATTACCGAACCATAATGTTTCGGTAATTAATATTAAAAAAATTATTATTCGATAAATGACAATTTCAGTAAAGGAAACATTAATTCCATTATTTGAAGTTACAGTTAGGGTGCATGTTATATAAATAATCGAAAAATACCAGATAGCAGCTAATATACAGAAAACAGGATTAAAACTTCTGAAACCAGGCAGAAGATATTTTTTCCACGAACTGTTTATTAGCTGTTCTTTTTTAATATATTTGTTGTAATTATTTAAAATTATATTTTTTATATTTTGTGTATTTTCTTTTTTTTCTTTAACATTATGTTCAATATTCTGATACATAGAAGAACCAGAATTTGATGTATATTTTTTGTATGTTGAGGAATTATTAGTGCTAATGTATTTAATTGCGTTTAGCAGTTCCAGAGCTGATTGATACCGGTTAATAGCATCTAGCATAAGGCATTTTTTTAAAATATATGAATAATTGCATTGGGCAATTCCAGCACGGGGTTTATCTCCAGTCATCAGATAGTTAATGGTTGCACCAAATCCGTATACATCTGTCCGTTCATCAGATTGTCCAAAACCATATTGTTCAGGAGCGGCAAAATATACAGTGCCTAACATTCTTGTATCTTCATAATTGTTATTATTAACGTGACGTGCGGCATTAAAATCAATAAGATAAAGCTGTTGATTTTTATCAATAATTATATTGGAGGGTTTAATATCACGATGAATAATGGGTGGAATACTTGATTGTAAGTTTACAAGAATATGTGCCAGTTTAACAGCAATGTCGTATGCTTTATATTCATTAAAAAGTCCTTGTTCGTTTATTATCTGGCTTAAAGTCTTACCATTGATATATTCTTCAATAATAATGAGTTGTTTGTCATCTTTTATACATTCTATAATATTGGGAATTCCATTTATGTGTGTATTTAAAAGCTGGTCATATACAGGCTTTGAATAGATATAAAGAGTTTTCTTGACAAATAATTCCCTGCTTACTATATGCTGTACAAGTATTATATTTTTCTTAGAATTGATTGTTGTAAGTTCTTTATAAAAAGATAATCGGCTCTCATCTTCTAGTGTCATAAATAATTCTCCAATATTAATTGCTTTGTATACCTGTAAAATGTACAATGTAAATATAAAAAAAGCAAGAGGGAGTTATATATGAATGAAAAGCCAACATATGAATTGGATAAAATACTTAATGATGTAAGTCCGGAACAATTTGAGCAGTATAATAAAAGTATTAATGAGGAGAGTAATAGTAATGTAAGTGAATATTTCAATTCATATATAGCAATGAACAATCTTGAATTAAGTGATGTTATAAAAAAGAGTGACATTCCATCTAATTATGCTTATGGAATATTAAATGGTAATCGCAAAAATCCAAGCCGTGACAGAGTTATAGCATTATGTATTGCGTGTGAAATGGACTTAGTGCATACTAATCGTGCATTGAAAGTAGCAGGCCACAATCCATTGTATTCAAAGGTGAGCCGTGATGCAGCTATTATCATAATGATTAACAGAGAGGAATATAATATAAGAATAATTAATGAATTTCTGTATGGTCATAATCTTGATATTCTTAAGACATTTAATAATTAAAATATATCCAGTTAAATAATATAGGACTTTAAAATGATTGTTTTTGTAATAATGCTTTAATAATCATCTAAATATAATGAAAAAATACCGGTATTTAAAGGTAAGTCTAACGACAAGCTTTTAAGTGCCGGTATTTTTATCTGTGTGCTGACAGCACACAAAAAACTATAAACAATATGTTATATTACAAAACGTAAACAAATCTTATTGGTCAGAATTGAAATTAAATATTGTATTCATATCACAATTAAGTATATGGCAACAGGCTAATAGGAAACTTACAGTAGGATTTTGCGTGCCTTTTTCAATTCGGTTATAGGAGTATATAGAAATATCAACACCGTCTGTCTGAAGACGGGCAATCATATCAGTTTGTTTTAGTTTCATAGATTTACGCAAATCAGCAATATTTTTGCCAATGTTAGTATCATTAACCTGAATGATACGGTCAATACTTTTGTCATTCTTCATAAATTGCACCTCTTTGCAATAATATATGTTGAATTCTTAAAAAATAATTGCACGAGAATGCAATAAATGATATGATATAAAAATAAATACATAAACATAGCAGGATACATTTAATGTGATTGATATGTGGAGTTGATAGCAGAATTTGTGGATGTTTTTATTAAAAAATAGAAAGGGGTAATTTAATATGGCTAAATTAGAACAAGGTAAAAAATATTGTAAGCATTGTGGTGAGCCAATAGATGAAGAATGTGTAGTTTGTCCTAAATGCGGTAAGCAGGTAGAAGTATTAAGAGATAATTCTGCACCGGTAATAGTAAACAATAGTGCCTCATCTTCAGCAGCGGCGGCAGCAATATACCCAGGAAGGAGAAAAAAGAAGTATAATCACTTATTAGATTTTATTCTTATACTTTGTACGGGCGGTTTATGGATTATCTGGATGATAATACGACCTAAATATGAATATTGAATAATGTAGATGAAATTTAAGACATTCAGGCAAAAAAACCTGAATGTCTTTTTTATGCTGCTGATGTGCACTCACGTGAAGATATAGTTTGCCGCAAGCGACCACGTTTGGCGTGAGAATGTGTAAAGCACATTTTTTTATATGTAGTATGTTTGATATTTTGTGTTATAATGTGCATAATTTATGAGCCGTGCCAGTATGGCACTATAAATAATTATAATAATATGTAAATAATAATTACAACATACAATATAGGAGCAGCAATATGTTTCAATGTAAAGATCTTCTCACTCTCCCCTCAATGGCGAAAGCCAGAATAATAGCAGGAAAGAGTGGTTTGTCCAATAGAATAAGGTGGGTATATAAGCCTGAGAATATGAATTTTGCGAAGTGGGTAAAGGGACAGGAGCTTTTGATTATAAGCACGCCTGTTATACAGAGTAAGGATTTTGACCTGCAAGCAGTTATTAAGAAAGCTAAGAAGCTTGATATGGCAGGTGCATTGCTTCTTGTTGGCGATAAGTACATTGCCAGTATAGGCAGTACAATAATATCCTATGCCAATCTTAATAATTTTCCGATATTTGTTATATCAGGTGAAATTCCACTTATAGATATTTTTGAAGAAATCGGACATGCTATTGCGTATAATAAAGACTCAGATGTATTAAGTGATGATATTCTTTCAGGAATTATATTTGGAAAGGACATCAATATAGAAGCATTTTCTATTAAATTTGAAGAAGCTGGCTATGACATCAATGGTAATAACCGTATGTTTATGATTAATATTCATTCAGATAATAAGATAGAGAATTTTGATTATGATTTCATTATGAATAAGCTGAGGGACAGTTTTGCACAGAACAATGGAAGTCTGATTTTATCAAGATATGCTAATAACATAGTTGGCTGTTTTAATTGTTTGGAAAATGCTGATGATACACACGGTCTTATTAATCAATCTTATGAAGCATTATCTGAATATGTGCAGGGCAGGTATACGGATATAAAGCTTGTTATGGGAATTGGACGTGAATATAATGGAATATCACATTTGCAGAAAAGTTTTACGGAGGCTTCAAGGTGTGTAATCCTTTCGGAGAAGATACAGCTTAATGGAAGTGTGTTCTGGTATGAAGAAATGGGAATATATAACCTGTTCTCTGAATTTGGAGATAAAAAGCTTATACAGGACTTTGTTGACAGTACATTAGGCATAATTATTGACTATGATAAGGAGAATAATACTAATCTTTTACAGACGTTAAAAGCGTACCTTTGGAACAATAACAGCCTGCTTCACGCTTCTGAACAGTTATTTACGCATCGTAATACAGTAAAGTACAGAATACAGAGAATAACTGAGCTTACGGGCAGGAATTTTGATGATGCGATGACACGTCTGGAGTTTATGAATGCTTTGATATGTCTTGAGGTAAGATAGACATTTGTGCTGTGAGAACAAATGAAGTAATACAAGATTGTTATTAGAAGTCATAACAATAAAATATTTATAAAAGAATGTTGAAGTATATATGTCTTAGTGATATATTCTTGAACATAGACAAGAAGCAAAGGGGCTTCTGCTAATGGTAATATTAGCGGAAGCCCCTTTTTGTGTATTAGTAAAAATGTTAATCTAACTGGCAGTAAAGGCTGAAATAGAAATTACTAAAGCACATTCATTGTTTATCTTGCGGTATATAAAATGTACCGCTGGACGCGTCAGATATTAATAAATATTTATATAACAGGAGGAAATGATTATGAGCTACGGTCTTATAGCAGTAATAATTGTAATCGGCATTGTCATAGGTGCTATAGCTACTAAGAAATGTGAGCCATTTCTTATAGGCGGTTCAATTATAGGAGCAATATTTTTATATAAGCAGGATTTTATAACCGAATGGGTTAATACACTTGAAGGTGTTATGAGTGATGAAGCATACTTAATACTTGTATGTGGTTTGTTTGGAAGTATAATAGCACTTCTTACAGCCTCTAAGGGACATTTTGGATTTGCAAAGATTGTTTCAAAGATATGTAACAGCGAAAGAAAGACTTTATTCACAACATTTATATTAGGTGTAATTATATTTATTGATGATTATCTTAATGTATTATCAATAGGTACAGCAATGAAGAAAGTATATGATAAAGTAAAAGTACCAAGAGAAGCACTTGCATATCTTCTGGATAGTACAGGTTCACCAGTCTGTGTTATGTTCCCATTCTCATCTTGGGCAGCATATTTTGGAGCTATCTTTTTCGCACAGGAGAGTGTTCAGGCACTTGGTGCAAAGACCTGGATGGGAGCTTATATAAAAGCAATTCCATTTTGTATATATCCAATAGTTGCATTACTTATTGTAATTCTTTTCTCAGCAGGTGTATTTCCTAAGCTTGGCGGAATGAAGAAGGCTTATGAAAGAGTTGCAACAACAGGTAAGGTTTACAGTGATGCAAGTAAGAAGTACAATATGGACGATGGCGAAGGCGAACAGGACGGCAACATATTCAATTTCCTTGTTCCAATGCTTGTACTTGTAGTTGTAGCCTGTGTTACAGGTAACCTTGTAGTAGCACAGATTATATGTCTTGCAGTAACACTTGTTATGTATCTTGCAGAAAAGCTGATGACATTTACAGAATACTGGGATAATTTCGTAAAAGGATTTGCAGATATGCTTCCTATTATAATTCTCCTTATAGCAGCACTTACATTCCAGACAATTGCAAGCCAGATGCAGATGACAGAGTTCTTCATAGATATTACACAGCCAATATTATCAGCAAAGATTTTCCCAATGCTTGCATTTATCATTACTGGTATATTAGCATTTATGATAGCCAATGCGTGGGGCGTATGTACACTTGTTGCACCAGTTCTTCTTCCACTTGGTGCAAGTGTAGGAGCCAATGCAATACTTATAATGGCAGCAATTCTTTCAGGTTGTGCATTTGGTAATCACGCCTGCTTCTACTGTGACACAACAGTTCTTGCTTCACAGGGTTCAGGTATTGATAACTTTGACCACGCAGTATCACAGCTTCCATATGTACTTATAGGAGCTGGAATAAGTATAATTGGTTTCCTTGTATTAGGATTTGTTATGTAAGTTATGTAGGGATTAATTAGAAAATGTTAATTGGAAATATGACATATAAAAAATTATAATATGATTTCAGACATATAGAAATTATAATAAAACAACAAATATGATTTCAGAACGGAGGCAGTTATGAGTGATAAGAAATATGTCGTTACAATAGCAAGGCAGTTTGGCAGCCTTGGACGTCCAATAGCCAAGCTTATGAGTAAGAAGCTTGGAGTTGAATATTATGACAGGGATATAGTGGAGCAGGCGGCTAAGAAGCTTAATCTTCCGGTGTCGCAGATAGATGAGCTTGAAGAAAAGGTTAAGAAGACATCAACTAATTCATATAAGAGAATGATGTATCCTCTCGGAACACAGTCAAGTACAGAGCAGGACAGGATATTTGAAGCCCAGCAGAATATTATGAAATTCTTAGTTGAGAGAGAAAGCTGTATAATAGTTGGACGTTGTTCGGATTTTGTCCTTTCTGATGAAGAAAATGCGGTGCATATATACATTTATGCTCCATATGAACAGAGAGTTAAGAACTGTGTGAATGATCTGCATTTAAGCGAAGAAGAAGCCAAGAAGATGATAAGGTCAGTAGATGAGGCAAGAGATAACTACCATATGCACTATGCAGGATTTCTCCCATCAGATCCTAAGCACAAGACTATAATGATAGACAGCAGCTCTCTTGGTATTGAGGGTACAGCTGAGTATCTTGTGGATTTTATTCAGAAGAAATTTGATTTAAAAACATATACGCTTGACTAAGTATGTGTTATCATATGCGTAATCTAAACATTTACTGCTTATAATAAGTTAATTATAATCGGTAAATGTAACCAATAGAAAGAGCATATCAGGATAACCCTATGAAGATGAGTGTAGAACAGGCATATAAAATATTAGCAGTATCCAAGTCTGCTGATATAAAAGCGATTAAGAAAAAATATAGAAAACTGATGTTAAAGGTGCATCCCGATTCATTAAAGTCAGGGAAGAATACATATCAATATAGTGCGCAGGAGATTAATGAGGCATATTCAATTATTATTAAGAATTTATCTGATAATAAAATGTCTGGTTATTTCAATAATTCCAGCGATGATAGTTATTCATCAGAGTACACATATGATGAAGAATATTATCAGGACTATAATTCATATGCTTCCGATGGCGGTAATTGGGATGCACCTGTTAATGATAATGCGTATACAAGCCGTAATATATATCATTATGCAGAAGGTGCAAGAGGAAATATTACCGGAAGCTTTGTTATAGCAAAAGGCAAATATATCTGGACGATAGAAGAAGATTTTACATTATTCATAAAGAGTATATCAGAAAGCAGTGATAAGCTGTTATCAGGTATAGATAACAGAAGGAAAGAAAGCATATCGGATACAAGAAGGGCAGTTATAAAAGCACAGCTTGCATATCTTTTAGCACAGCAGTATATAGATGCAACCTACACACTTAATGAGCTTATTACGCCAGTAAAGCAGGATAGTGCGCAGATATTTTATATAGATTCAATGCTTGAAATGCCAGCCAATGCTCCATTCTTAAGGGCAGGTATGACACTATACCCACAATCACTTAAAAATCACCGTCTATATTTAAAGACTAAATCGGGAAATGCCGCAGGCTATATATCATTCAGGGACGACAGGCTATATTACATAATAATTCCACTTCTTGAACAAAAAAGAGCACAGGTAAAAGTCCAGATTGCCACCAGGCAGGATAAGAACAACACAAGACACAATGTGAAATACAAGAATCTTGACTTTTGGATAAAAATTTCTGATAATAATTCAGGAACATTTCCTGAAAGCATAAATATGCAGATTGAGGAAATACTTACTAAATATTCTAAAATGTAATTGGAGGACAATCAATGAATAGACATATAGATAAAGCAATGCAGTTAAGAAATGAAACCCCAATGGTAAGCAACTGTGCCCAGACAATAATGAGAGCCTACGCCGATGAATTAGGAATGACCGAACAGCAGGCAGCAGCAATAGGCTGTAACTTTGGTGGCGGAATGAAATGCGGCGGCACTTGTGGAGCAATAACAAGTGCCCTTATGGTATTAGGTGCAAAAGGAATAGACTCCCCAGCCGTAATAACAGAATTCAGAAAAAGAATAGCCGCCAACCACGATGGCTTAACAGACTGCGTAGACCTCCTAAGAAACAACGCCCAGAAAGGCGGAGTAAAGAAGGAACACTGCGATAATATGATAAAAGAGTCCATAGAATTAATAGACGAAATCACCAACAAAGAAGATTAATGTTGCAAAATATTCCAACAAGTGATATAGTAATAAACAATTAAATAAAAAACAAATAGAGTGAATTTCAAAGAGTTCACGAAGGGGAGCACCACCACCGGCGCTTCCTTTCGTGAACTCTTTTTTGCGTGAGTAGCGATGAGAATACACTAACAAAGACACTTGCCGAACTCTGCTTGCAGAAGTGAGCAAGAGGCTTTGTTAGCGTATTCGAGGAGCACCGCGACAGTGACAGAGCGAAGCTCTGGAACGCGCTACTCACGCAAAAACAGTGGAGGGACGCCACCCAGCAAACCTTATCCCCTCAGTCAGCAACTCCCAGACAGAGGAAGCAAAGCTTCCAAATGTCGTCCGACAAAGCTAATTCCTCTCCCACGTCAGCGACCCGCAGACAGAGGAAGCGAAGCTTCCAAATGTCGTCCGACAAAGCTAATTCCCCCTCCCTCAGTCAGCAACTCCCAGACAGAGGAAGCAAAGCTTCCAAGTGTCGTCCGTCCTCCCCAAGAAAAAATTCACTCTCTCAATCCCCAAAGAAAGAAGGACCAGCAATGATAACAATAAAATTCAACGGCAAACCCACACAAATCCCTACATCAACCCCAATCACCACCTTCCTCACCACCCACAACTACAACCCAATCCATGTAGTAGTCGAACTCAACGAGGTCATAATCCCGAAAGAGTCCTACCCTACCACAACCCTGTCACCCGATGACACCTTAGAAATCCTTACATTTATGGGTGGCGGTCAATAACCTTCCGTCATTAACCCCACCCAACAACCCCTACCAATAAATAACCAAAAAGAAAAGAGGACAAAACAATGAACAACAACGACACATTCAAATTAGGAAAATACGAATTCACATCAAGATTTATCTTAGGCTCAGGAAAGTATTCCCTTGAATTAATAGACGCCGCCGTAAAACAGGCAGAAGCCCAGATAGTAACACTTGCATTAAGAAGAGCCAACGATGGCGGAATTGCCAATATTCTTGATTATATTCCAGAAAATATAAAGCTTCTCCCTAACACATCAGGTGCAAGAAATGCAGAAGAAGCTGTAAGAATTGCAAGACTTTCAAGAGAATTATGCCACAGTGATATGGTTAAGATAGAAGTTATAAGAGATACTAAATATCTTCTTCCAGACAACTACGAAACAGCCAAAGCAACAGAGATACTTGCCAAAGAAGGCTTTGTAGTAATGCCATATATGTATCCAGACCTTAATGCAGCAAGAGATATGCAGAATGCAGGAGCTGCCTGTATTATGCCGCTTGCAGCACCAATTGGTTCTAACAGAGGTGTATGCACTAAAGATTTTATACAGATACTTATTGACGAAATTGACCTTCCAATTATTGTAGATGCAGGTATAGGTCGTCCATCACAGGCATGTGAAGTTATGGAAATGGGTGCAGCTGCGGTGATGGCTAATACAGCTATAGCGACAGCAGGAGATATTCCAGCGATGGCATCAGCATTTAAGAATGCAATAAATGCAGGACGTGAAGCTTATCTTTCAGGCCTTGGAAGAGTAAAGAAGGACGGTGCAAGTGCCTCATCTCCATTAACAGGCTATATACACGAATAATAATGCAATAGATTACAGAAACGAGGATAATTATGAGCGACAGCAAAGATATGCACATCAATGAAAGTATATTGAGTGATGAAATAAGAGAAGATTTGAAGAAAAACAGAACTAACCATATGGAATATCTTCCAGATATGGAAGTACTTGAGTCAGATATACAGCAAAAAGTTATAGATGCTATGAACAATTATGACTACGATAAATATACAGCAAAGGATGTTCTTAATGCTATCAATAAAAGCAACAGGACACCAGAGGATTTTGCTGCTCTTTTATCACCAGCTGCACTTCCGTATCTTGAACAGATGGCACAGGCAGCCAAGGATGAGAAAGAAAGACATTTTGGTAATTCCATATGTTTTTTTACACCTATATATATTGCTAATTACTGTGAGAATTATTGTATATATTGTGGTTTTAACTGCCACAACAAGATTAAGAGAGCCAAGCTTAATGCACAGGAAATAGAGGAAGAAATGGAAGCAATTGCAAGGTCAGGCTTGCAGGAGATACTTATTCTTACAGGTGAAAGCAAGAAAATGTCAAGTGTGGAATACATAGGAGAAGCCTGTAAAATAGCAAGAAAATATTTCAAGGTTGTTGGTCTTGAAGTATATCCTATGAATTCAGATGAGTATGCTTATCTTCATAAATGTGGTGCTGACTATGTAACTGTATTTCAGGAAACTTACAATTCAGACAAATATGAGACACTTCATCTTGCAGGACACAAGAGAGTATTTCCATACAGGCTTAATGCACAGGAGCGTGCATTAAAGGGCGGTATGAGAGGAGTTGGTTTTGCTGCACTTTTAGGACTTGATGATTTTAGAAAAGATGCTTTTGCTACAGGTATGCACGCATATTTGTTACAACGCAAATATCCACAGGCAGAGATAGCATTTTCTTGTCCAAGATTACGTCCAATAATCAATAATGACAGAATTAATCCTAAAGATGTACACGAAGCACAGTTATTGCAGGTCGTAACAGCATACAGATTATTTATGCCATTTGCCAGTATAACAGTATCTACAAGAGAGTGTGCCCGTGTGCGTGATAATCTTATGAATATAGCGGCAACTAAAATATCAGCAGGTGTAAGCACGGGCATAGGAAGTCATTCAGAAGATATCGAAGAAAAAGACAGAGGTGATGAGCAGTTTGAAATATCAGACGGAAGAGATGTTAAGCAGGTATATGATGACCTTGTAAAAATCGGTCTACAGCCAGTTATGAGTGACTATATATACTGTGGCTGATTAAGATTAAGGAGATTAGAAATTATGCAGGACGTGATTGCAATTACTAACCGCAGGCTTTGTGACAGACCATTTTTAGAACAGATAGATAGAGTATGCAAGCTTTGTCCAGCAGCTGTTATTCTAAGAGAAAAGGACCTGAATGAGGCTGAATATGCTGCACTTGCTGCAGATGTGTATCCGGTCTGTAAGAAATATAATGTAAGACTGATATTGCATACATATGTTGCAGTGGCAGAAAAGACTGGTATTAATGCGATACATTTGTCAATTGATAATCTAAGAAAATATCATAGCCAGCTTAAAGATAGTAACGTAGCTATAACAGGCTGTTCAATCCATTCAGTTCAGGAAGCCATTGAAGCGGCAGAACTTGGTGCTTCATACATTACGGCAGGACATATATATAGTACGGATTGTAAAAGAGGTGTTCCACCGAGAGGCCTGGAATTTCTGAAAGCAGTATGCGAAAATGTTAATATTCCGGTATATGCCATTGGTGGAATTAACATAGATGGCGGCCGCAGGCAGGGAGTACAGGAGTGTGGTGCAAAGGGAAGTTGTATTATGTCTGGAATGATGAAGGTATAAATAAAAACAAAGCTTGTAGAATATTATTATAAAAATCAAAAAAATAATAAATAAAATAAGTTGACATTTTGATAGAAAATGATACACTAATATTAATAGTTGTTACTATTATTGGTGTATCATTTTTGATTTAAAACCAATAATGAGCGTGATTTATCAAATGGATATTATACACTATAGAAAGTATTAAACAAGTAAAAGTATATAATAACAATATTTATTTAATGTAATTTGAATAGAGGAGTTACAATATGGCAACAGTAAAAAGAAGCAGACAAAGAGATGCAATCAGGAGCTTTTTGATGTCAAGAAAAGACCACCCTACGGCAGAGGTTGTGTATGATAATGTCAGTAAAGAGTTTCCTAACATAAGTCTTGGAACTGTATACAGAAATCTTACATTCCTTGTAGACAATGGAATGGCTATGAAAGTGCCGTGTAGTGATGGTTCGGTGCATTTTGACGGCAACGTGAACCCACATTACCATTTTCAATGTGTGAATTGTGGCAAAGTTATGGATTTGAACTTTGACTCAAGGGAAGTTGAGAAGAATTTTAATGAAGCGGCGGCAAAGAATTTTGATGGTACAATTCAGGGAAATGTGACATTTTTCTATGGAGAATGTTCTGAGTGTATAGATAAGTAAAAATATTAATAGGAATTATTACTATTTTGCTTGACAAAGGAAATAAGTAGTGTTATATTAAACTCACAAACAGTAATAATTACTATTTTTAATAAATTAAACAAGAAAAGGAGATTAAGATTATGAAGTATGTATGTACAGTATGCGGTTATGTTTATGAAGGAGAGTCACTTCCAGCAGATTATGTCTGTCCAGTATGTAAGGCACCAGCAGACAAGTTCTTAGCTCAGGGAGATGACAAGGTATGGGCTGCTGAGCACGTTGTAGGAGTTGCTAAGGGAGTAAGCGAAGATATTATTGAAGATTTAAGAGCTAACTTTAATGGTGAATGCTCAGAAGTTGGTATGTATCTTGCTATGGCTAGAGTTGCTCACAGAGAAGGTTATCCAGAAGTAGGTCTTTACTATGAAAAGGCAGCTTGGGAAGAAGCTGAACACGCAGCTAAGTTCGCAGAGCTTCTCGGTGAAGTTGTAACAGACAGTACTAAGAAGAACCTTGAGATGAGAGTGGAAGCAGAAAATGGAGCTACAGCAGGTAAGACAGACCTTGCTAAGAGAGCTAAGGCTGCTAATCTTGATGCAATTCACGACACAGTTCATGAGATGGCTAGAGATGAGGCTAGACACGGTAAGGCATTTGAAGGTCTTTTAAAGAGATACTTTGGTTAATCATAAGCTGGTATATGAGTAGTATACAGTATCAGAATTAATGGTACAGTTAATTGGATAGCTTATTATTACTGCCGTCAGTATTACACTGGCGGCAGTTTTTATATAATAGGGAATTTAATGTCATAAAATTCTATATTAAGTTTCATTAAAACATTAAATGCCAGCGTGACATTTTCTCCAATATGTGATATTGTATATTCAATTAAGAGTTTCGTAGAAAATGGTCGAATAATAATGAAGAATAAAAGCTTGTTTTTTGCAAGTTAAACAAGTGCTGTAGGTGTACAGTGCTGGAATGGAGAACTTCAATGGAGAATGATTTAGAGCTGGAAGACAGAATACTTACAATGCTGTCAACCCAATATGAGGGGATTTATCAGATTGATATTGATAATGATAGTGTTCTGTGTATTTATAATAGGGGTAATAAGTTTAAGAAAGACGGTAATGTAGAGTTAGAACAGTGGGTTCAGAGAATGGTTGACAGATGTCATTATGAGGACAGAAGCAGGCTGTTAGATTTAATATCAGTAGAGGCAGTTAAAGGCTTTGGCAGTAACGATGAATTTAAGAAAAAGCTTGATGTAAGGCTTATGTATGATGGTAAATATAAGTGGATATTAGTGACACTTATGTATGATAAGACATTTAACCAGATAACAGTGACAGAACGTGATGTATCACACAGATATGAATATTATGAGATAATAAAGCGTAAAAATGCTGAACTTAGAAAGCTTTTGCAGACAACAGAGCAGTATAAAGACGCACTTATGTCAGAGTCAATTGTTATGTATCAGGTTAATTTTTCAAAAGATACAATAGAAAATGGCATATATCAGCGAAAGAATAATAAAATGTATAGTGCACTTGATACAGTAGGTATTAGTACGTCTAGTTCTTATGATGAATATTGCAGAAGGTGGCAGAAAAGGGTTTCCAAAGATACAATTGAAGATTATTTAAAGCTTGCGACGTCAAAGAAGATTATCGAGCTATTTAATAATGGTAATACTACTGTATCTATTGATTACAGGACAATGGATACACAGGATACGGAGATGTGGATTGATAAGTCTGTATATCTGTCAAAGGACAAGCTTACAGATGATATTTTAGGAATTATAAGCTTAAGAAATGTTACAGAAAGATATAGACAGGAGTATTTGAAACAACGTCTTGAAAAGCAGGCATCACTTGACCTGCTTACAGGTCTTTATAATCACGTTACTGGAGAATTGCTTATAAAGAGCAGGATTGATAACAGTGCCCATATGTATTCGGCATTTGTTATATTTGATATAGACTCGTTTAAATTAGTTAATGATACTTATGGCCATTATTTTGGCGACTGTGTTATACAATATGTTGCCAAGAGATTAGCAGAATGTACAAGGGAAGATCAGGATATAGCGATAAGGTATGGAGGCGATGAGTTCGTTGTATATATTGAATATAAAGACAGCGATAATATCGAAGATATCGTGAAGAGAATATTTAATTATGTAACAGATGAGTACGATGGTTATAAGATAAGCGTAAGTATGGGAATAAGCTTATCTGTTAATTGTGGTTTGCATTATTATAATATGTACCAGTGTGCAGATAAAGCGTTATATGAAGCCAAGAACTCGGGACGAGGGTGTTATAAGTTTTATTCTGAATAATAATAGGGTGTCACATAAAATGAATTATTTAATGTCAGTAAGACAGTGAATAGTTCATTCGTGTGACACCATTATTTTTATAAGAGAATATTTGTTATTAATAGATATATTTCACCAATATGTATTGCATTAAGTAATTATTTATAAGCATATTTCTTCAAGCAATTTCGCAGTAATAGCGACATCGTTCATAGATATTCCAGAGTAGTTGACAATTGCTATATGCGAATAATTATCAGGTGAATAGCTGTTTCCAGTTATATAGTCAGAAAGAAATGATATGAGGAGTCCTTTCTTGCTGGCTTTTTGCTTTAGCTGCTCATCAGTTAATTCTGTGTCGTATTTTAGGAGAAAATGCAGTCCTGAATTCTCCTCGTATATATTAATACGGTCTTTGATACTGCTTTTCATAAGCAGACCTATAAGATTATCCCTTATGTCACGGTAGTGGTTGCGCATACGGTTAATGTGCTTGTCAAGAAAGCCGTCATCAATAAAATGAGCCAGTGTATATTGTTCAAAGTTAGATACTGTGCAGGCATAGAAGCCAAGCTGCTGTTTGAAGCGTTCAAGGAGTGGCACAGGAAGAACCATGTAACTGATTCTTATAGTTGAAGCAAGACTTTTAGTAAATGTATTAAAATATATTACCTTGTCTGTGGCATCGATTGAAAAGAGTGATGGTATTGGCTTTCCCTGAAGTCGGAATTCACTGTCGTAGTCGTCCTCTATTATGTATCTGCCGTGCGAGTTGTTAGCCCATTGTAACAGACCATATCTTCTGCTTATAGATGTAACTATACCAGTAGGAAAATGGTGTGACGGAGATATCTGTATTATCTGGGAATTCGCAAGTCCAATGCTGTCAGGTATTACACCTTCATCGTCCATATCAAGTGCGTTGACCTTGACACCTAATGAGCGGTATATATTTACGATTTTTCTGGAACTTGGATTTTCAAGTCCGTAGGCAAGGTCACGTCCAAGAAGCTGTACAATAAGTCCGTATAAATACTCAGTTCCAGCACCAATAATAATCTGCTCAGGATTTACTGTAATTCCCCTGAATTCATATAAATGATGTGCAATTGCACATCGCAGTTTCATAACGCCGCCGGTAGGTGGAACATTGAGTGCATCATCGCCCTCATATGTAAGTACCTGACGCATAAGCTTTGCCCATATTGAAAATGGAAAATTATCTTTAGGGGTGTGGCTGTATACAAGGTTGACAGCTACATTTTCCAGGGAAGCACCCGCATTATTATTCACATTATAAGGCTGGTTACTGCTTGAAATATTATTTAATGCGGTATTCTTGAAAGAATGATTATCTATTGTATTGTAATTATTATTAATCTCCGATACATAAAATCCCTTTTTAGGAAGTGAATATATGTAACCTTCTGCAAGAAGCTGTCCGTAAGCATTTTCAACAGTTACGACGCTTATTCCGTGATTTTTGGCAAAATCTCTCTTGGAAGGAAGCTTTGTATCGGGTGTTAATTTGCCGGATATAATATCATCTTTAATACAGGTGTACAGATATTCGTAAAGGCTTTTTTTGTTTCTATTATTAAAAGAATATGTAAGCATATATTTATCCTCGTTAAATAAGGCAGGTTTATGATTACTGACTTTATAATTAATCAAATGATTATTAAGAATAATAATATCAGATGAAATATAATAAATCAATGGACATAAGATATGATATATAATAAAATTACTGTGTATACAAATATTTATAATATGTATGGAGGCTTAGTTATGAGTGATTATATTATTTCGTGTTGTTCTACAGCAGATTTAACAGAGGAACATTTTAATAAGAGAGATATACATTATATATGCTTCCATTATGAGCTGGACGGAGCAGCTTATATGGATGATTTAGGGAAGACAATGAACTTGGATGATTTCTATAAAGCTATGTCGGAAGGTGCTGATACTAAGACATCACAGATAAATGCAGATGAATATGAGACATATTTTGAAGAATTCCTGAAAGAAGGAAAAGATATACTTCATCTTACACTTTCATCAGGCATATCCGGAACAATTAATTCTGCTAATATAGCGGCGGAAACACTTAAAGAGAAATATCCAGACAGAAAGATATATGTAATTGATTCACTTGCGGCTTCATCCGGATACGGGCTGCTTATGGATAAGGTCGCTGATTTAAAAGATGACGGTATGGGTATAGATGAGTTAAAGGAATGGGTTATTGAGAACAGATTAAAGGTTAATCACTGGTTCTTTACGACAGATCTTACATTTTTTATAAAAGGAGGAAGAGTGTCAAAGGTGTCAGGTTTTGTGGGTAATCTTCTTAATATATGCCCGCTGCTCAATGTTAATTTTGAGGGAAAGCTTATACCTAGAGAGAAAATCCGTACTAAGAAGAAGGTTATTGCAGCAACTGTTGATAAGATGATTAATAATGCCGAAAATGGACTTGATTACGATGGAAAATGCTACATATCAATGTCAGCGTGCAGAAAAGATGCAGAAGCTGTTGCAAAGCTTATAGAGGAGAAATTCCCTAAGCTTAACGGCAGGGTGGAGATTAATAATATAGGTACAACAATAGGCAGCCACACAGGACCTGGAACAGTTGCATTATTCTTCTGGGGTAATAAGAGAGTAGATTAATATTGTGACTGTATATACGGTTATTTATAGCAGTAACAGCACAATATAATTAAGTAAAACAAGAAAAGATAAATAGTATAACAAAATAAAATATCAAAAGAGAATTAACAATCAGGAGAGAATTACAATGAATAAATTCGGATTTGGAGCGATGAGGCTTCCGTTAATCAATCCAGATGATAAACAATCAATTGATATGGATGAGTTAAAGCGTATGGTTGATATATATATGGAAGCAGGATTTACATATTTTGATACTGCATTTCCGTATCACGACCAGATGTCAGAAACAGCGTTAAAGGAAGCTTTGGTTGACAGATATGACAGAGACAAGTATGTATTTGCTGATAAAATGCCTACAGTGCTTATAAAATCAGGTGAGGAGTATCCGTTATATTTTAATAAACAGCTTGAAAAGACAGGCGTTGGATACTTTGATTACTACCTTATGCACAATATGGGCAGGGACAGATATTATAATACGGACAAGTGGGGTGGCTTTGAATTTGCTAAGAAGATGAAAGCCGAGGGTAAGATTAAGAATTTCGGCTTCTCATTTCACGATGATGCACAGTTCCTTGATATGATATTAACTAATCACCCGGAAGTTGATTTCGTTCAGCTTCAGATTAATTATCTTGATTGGGAAAATGATATTATCCAGTCAAGGTTATGCTATGAAACAGCAAGAAGGCATAATAAGCCAATAGCTGTAATGGAGCCTGTTAAGGGCGGGACACTGGCGAACCTTCCAAAGGAAGCAGAGAATATTTTAAGGGAATATAACAAGAAAGCTTCACCAGCTTCGTATGCTTTAAGGTTTGCAGCTAATCTTGATGGTGTATTTATGGTGCTTAGTGGAATGAGCAATTGTGAGCAGGTGCTTGACAATACTAAGATTATGACAAGTCCACAGCCGCTTAACGATAAGGAAAAGGAGCTTCTTAAAGAGGTTGTAGCCATAATTAACAAAAAAACAGCAATTCCTTGTACTTCCTGTGGATATTGTATGGAGGTCTGTCCTAAGAATATTAATATTCCAGGACTTTTTGCCCTTTATAATAATTATTGCATCAATGACAATTTTTCTAATATGTATTATCAGAGGCTTATATATAATAAGGGAAAGGCTTCAGACTGTGTTAAATGTCACAGATGTGAGAAGAATTGTCCACAGCACATACATATAGCGGACAATCTTGAGCTTATAGCAAAACTAGCGAAATAAAGCTTATATTGTAAGCTTATATTGTAAGCTTATATGTTAAAAGGTGTTCACCAATTAAGATTATTGTGTTATAATCCAATCTTGATATTATTTAGAAAATGTGTATACTACACGGAAATGAGGGCAAATATGAGTATGAATATAGTATGTTTAGATCTTGAAGGAGTATTAGTTCCAGAAATCTGGATAGCATTTGCAAAGGAAAGCGGTATTCCAGAGCTTACAAGAACAACAAGAGACGAACCTGATTATGACAAGCTTATGAACTGGAGACTTGGAATTCTTAAGGAACATGGTCTTGGACTTAAAGAGATACAGGAAACTATTGCAAAGATAGATCCACTTCCAGGAGCTAAGGAATTCCTTGATAAGTTAAGAGAAACAACACAGGTTATTATTATTAGTGATACATTTACACAGTTCGCAGCACCTCTTATGAAGAAGCTCGGCTGGCCTACTATATTCTGTAATACCCTTGAAGTAGCTAAGGACGGAACAATTACAGGCTTTAAAATGCGTTGTGAACAGTCTAAGCTTTCAACAGTTAAAGCACTTCAGTCTGTTGGCTTTGAAACAATTGCCAGTGGTGACAGCCACAACGATTTAGGTATGATTCAGGCTAGTAAGGCTGGTTTCCTATTCAGAACAACTGACCAGATTAAGGCAGATTATCCACAGCTTGAAGCATTTGAAGAATATGATGACCTCTTTGAGGCAATAAAGAAGGCTTTATAATTAGAGAATGGAGATAAGTGCTTAGCCCTGATGGGCGTACTTTGAAAAGGCACGAATGGAGATATTATGTTTGGATTAGGTAAGAAGGAAAATGGCTTAAAAATCATAATAGTAGGCTGTGGCAAGGTAGGTGCGAATCTTGTTGCCCAGTTAAGTAAAGAAGGACATAATATAACTGTTATAGATAAGAAAGCAGAGAAGATACAGGATATTACCAATACCTATGATGTTATGGGACTTGTAGGTAACGGAGCAAGCTATTCAACACAGATGGAAGCTGGTATTGAAGAAACAGATCTTATTATTGCGGTTACAGATTCGGACGAGCTTAACCTTTTATGTTGTACAGTAGCCAAGAGAGTTGGCAAATGTGCGGCAATAGCAAGAGTCCGTACACCGGATTACAGTGAGGAAACAGGCTATTTAAGAGAGAAGTTAGGTCTTGCCCTTATAATAAATCCTGAGCTTGAAGCGGCAAGAGAGGTTGCACGTATATTATATCTTCCAACTGCACTTGAGGTTAATTCATTTGCACATGGACAGGCAGAGCTTGTCAAATTCAAAGTACCAGAGGGTAATCTTCTGAATGGCCTTAGCTTAGCTTATCTTGGTAAGAATATTACTAATGATATTCTTATATGTGCAGTTGAAAGAAACGGAGAAGTATATATGCCTAACGGTGATTTCGTGCTTCAGTCAGGCGATGTAGTTTCATTTGTTTCAGAACGTCATATTGCAAGAGATTTTCTTAAGCAGATAGGCTTAGCAACCAGGCAGGTTAAGGATACTATGATTATAGGTGCAAGCAAGGCAGCATATTATCTTGCTAAAGAGCTTCTTAACATGGGCATCTCAGTAAAGATTATTGAAAAGGAAAAAGAGAACTGTGAAAGCTTAAGTGTTAAGCTTCCTAAAGCTATAATTATTAATGGTGACGGCACAGACCCGGATATATTGAAGGAAGAAGGCATAGAAACAGTTCAGTCATTCATTCCACTTACAGGAATAGATGAAGAAAATATTATGCTGACACTTTATGCAAAGCAGGTATCAAAGGCTAAGGTTGTAACTAAGATTAACAGGGTTAATTATAAGCAGGTTATTAATAATCTTGATCTTGGAAGCCTTGTATATCCTAAATATATTACATCAGAAGCAATTATTGCATATGTAAGAGCCAAGAAGAATTCAATGGGCAGTAATATAGAGACTCTTTATCATATGTTTGATTCAAGGGTTGAGGCAATTGAATTCATTGTTGAGGAGAATTCAAAGGTATCTGGAGTACCTATTAAGGATCTGAAGTTAAAGAAAGATGTACTTATCTCATTTATCAATCACAATGGACGTATTATTATTCCTACAGGTAATGATGAGATTGAAGACGGCGATACAGTAATGATAGTAACTAAGAATACAGGATTTACAGATATTGATGATATTGTAAGATAGGTGTAAGCAGGTAAAATAGATATGAATAGAACAATGATTATATACATTCTTGGTTGCATACTTAAAACAGAGGGAGTGCTTATGGCACTTCCTTGTCTTGTTGCACTTATATATCACGAAAGTCAGGGGATTGCGTATGTAATTGTAGCAGTATTAAGCCTTATTGCAGGTATGTTTCTGACAATAAGAAAGCCTAAAGATTACATTATATATCTAAAAGAGGGCTGTATAGCGACATCTTTAAGCTGGATACTTATGGGAATTGTAGGTTCATTTCCATTTATGATAACTGGAGAGATTCCATCGTTTATTGATGCTTTGTTTGAAACAGTTTCGGGTTTTACAACGACTGGTGCGAGTATATTAAGTGACGTTGAGAGCCTGTCACATTGCAGTATTATGTGGAGAAGCTTTACACACTGGATAGGTGGTATGGGTGTTCTTGTATTTATTATTGCGATTGTGCCACTCAGTGGTGGTTCTAATATTAATCTTATGAGGGCAGAAAGTCCGGGACCATCAGTTGGCAAGCTTGTACCTAAGGTAAGACATACAGCAAGAATACTTTATATTATATATTTTGGACTTACATTACTTGAATTCATAATACTTGTTATGGCTAAGATGCCGGTGTTTGATGCGGTTAATACATCATTTGCAACAGCTGGTACAGGTGGTTTTGGTATTAAAAATGACAGTATAGGCAGTTATTCTGTGGCTATACAGTGGATTGTCACGATATTTATGATACTGTTTGGTGTGAATTTTAATGCTTACTATCTTCTGTTCTTTGGAAGTATTAAGAAAGCACTTAGTATGGAAGAAGTAAGGGTATATTTTGGAATAATATTAGCAGCAATTACAGCTATCACAATTAATGTTTATTCTATGTGTTCTGGTGTATGGGATGCAATTACCAAGTCGGCATTTCAGGTTGGTTCAATTATAACGACAACAGGATTTTCAACGACAGACTTTAACTTGTGGCCACAGACATCAAAAACAATACTTGTATTGCTTATGTTTGTTGGTGCATGTGCGGGAAGTACAGGCGGTGGTATTAAGGTTTCAAGATTTGTAATACTTATTAAGACAATTATTAAAGAGCTTAACTCTTATATCCACCCTAGAAGCGTAAAGAAGATTAAGGTTGAAGGAAAACCGGTTGAACACGAGGTTATACGTTCTGTAAATGTGTATATGATAACATTTATATTAACATTTGTTGTATCAGTATTCCTTGTTTCATTAGAAGGAAAAGATCTGACAACTAACTTTACAGCGGTAGCAGCTACAATTAATAACATTGGACCAGGTCTTGAACTTGCAGGTCCAACACAGAACTTTGGACATTTCGGCATATTAAGCAAGATAGTTATTATATTTGATATGCTTGCAGGACGACTTGAATTATTTCCGATGTTATTATTATTTCATCCAGTGGTAATAAAGGAAATGTTAGCGGATAAGAGAAAGTACAGAGTTAAATAGAACAGATCGTATAGTTAAGCAGATGTTTAGCAAATACAGAAATAATATTTTAGAAATACGGTTAAGTACTGTTAAAATGGAGAAATATAATGAAATTCGTTATACAAAGAGTTAATTCAGCAAGTGTAAAAGTTGATGGTAATGTTATAGGAAGTATAGGCAAAGGCTATCTTATACTGTTTGGTGCAGGCGAAGGTGACACAGAGGATATGCTTGTGCCATTTGCTGATAAAATATGCAAAATGAGAATATTCGCAGATGAGAATGGAAAAACTAATCTCTCAATTAATGATGTAGGTGGAGAAATGCTTATTGTAAGCCAGTTTACATTATATGCGGATTGCAGGAAAGGCAACAGACCAAGCTTTGTACACGCCTGTGAGCCGGATCTTGCCAATGAGTTATACGAGAAATTTGTAGCATTGTGCAGGGAAAGAGTTGCAAAGGTAGAAACGGGTGAATTCGGTGCGGATATGAAAGTAAGTCTTGAAAATGACGGACCATTCACTATTGTGTTAGACAGCAGAGATTTTAAATTATAAAATATAAGCTATAAAATTAATTTTATAAATTAATGTTCAATAGACTATTGAATTATTAGTTATATTGTGCTATTTTATAAAAGAATTAAATAATACTTCAGGGCAGGGTGTCATTCCCTACCGGCGGTAAAGCCCGCAAGCATTATGCACGAACTGGTGGAATTCCAGTGCCGACAGTTACAGTCTGGATGGAAGAAGTAAAGTTGATATATTTAATTAGATAATCGTTGTTAAGCATATATTAAGATAATAATATTATTAAGCTATTATAATTGTATTAGTTATTGATATTTGCAGAATATGTATTATATAGTTATTTAAGCCCTGGGAAGATTATTCTCAGGGCTTTTTTAATTGATATTTTAAGAATGAAAAGCTATTAAAATAACAACAAAGTCTTTTAAAGAATGTATTTAGTTATCTGATTAATAATATAAATGTTAAGAATTATACCAGCATATTAATTCCATTCAGGAGAACCAGACATTAGCAGTATTTTATTGTTACGGGTTATGATAGTGGATATTAGTATGCTGGTTTTTGTATAAGGAAAGCCCATTATATACATTTATTAGAGAAAGAAGGCGGGTAATATTATGGCAATGACAGATGAAGAATATATGCTAAGGGCTGTTGAGCTGGCTAAGAAAGGAACAGGCTGGACTAATCCTAATCCGCTTGTCGGTGCAGTTATTGTTAAAGACGGCAGGATAATAGGAGAAGGGTACCATAAGAAATATGGTGGACTTCACGCAGAGAGAGAAGCGCTTGCCAGTGCAAATGAGGATGTGAGTGGTGCAACGATATATGTGACACTTGAGCCATGCTGTCATTATGGCAAACAGCCACCCTGTGTTAATGCAATTATTGAGGCGGGAATAAAAAGAGTGGTGATAGGTTCTTATGACCCTAACCCATTAGTTGCAGGGAAGGGCGTGTCTATTTTAAGAGATCATAACATAATTGTTGATGACAAGCTTGTGTGTAGTGAGGAATGTAAAAGCCTTAATTATGTATTTTTTAATTACATAAAAGAAAAAAAGCCATATGTGATATTAAAGTATGCACAGTCCCTGGACGGAAAGATTGCAACGCATACAGGATTGTCACAGTGGATAACAGGGGAAACAGCAAGAAATAAAGTTCATATGGACAGGCATAGATATTCAGCCGTAATGGTTGGCGTTGAAACTGTTATAAAGGACAATCCTATGTTGACGTGCCGCAGTAAAGATATTGTTAATATCAACCAGCCGGCAAGAGTAATATGTGATACTAATCTTAGGATACCGTTTGATTGTAATATTGTACAGAGTGCGAAGCAGTACACAACATATATAGCGACAAGCTGTAAAGAAGATGATAAGTGCAGGAAATACACTGAGGCAGGCTGTAAACTTATATATGTCAATAAAAATGATAGTGATAATAATTCTCATATAGATATAAAAGAACTGATAATAAAGCTGGGACAGCTTGGTATAGACAGTATTGTGTGCGAGGGTGGAGCAACACTCAACTGGAGTGTTCTGGCAAGTGGTATGGTCGACAGAATACAGGCTTATATAGCACCTAAAGTATTGGGTGGTGTAAATGCTCTTTCACCGGTAGGTGGAATTGGTGTTGACACTCCCGATAAAGCATATGAGCTTGAAGATTATACGGTTACAAGATTGGGAAGGGATATATTAATTGAGGGGGAAGTGAGGTGTATATAAGTGTTTACAGGAATTGTTGAAGAAATTGGACATGTAGTATCTATTCAAAGACACGCATTTTCTCAGATTATAACTATTAGTGCGTCAGATATTCTTGAGGAAACCAAAATAGGTGACAGTATAGCTGTTAATGGCGTGTGCCTGACAGTAACGTCAATTGGCAGCAAACAGTTCAGTGCAGATGTTATGCACGAAACTATTAATAAGTCATCACTTGGAAATCTGCGGGCAGGAATGGCTGTTAATCTTGAAAGAGCAATGCCAGCCAATGGCAGATTTGGCGGACATATAGTAAGTGGACATATAGATGGTGTTGGCAGAATAACAAAGATAAGCAAGGATGATAACGCTGTCTGGTACACAATTAATGCAGGTAAAGAGATTATGCAGTTAATAGTTCCCAAAGGTTCAATAACAATCGATGGAATAAGCCTTACTGTAGCAGGGGTTAATTATGATAGTTTTAAAGTATCTGTAATTCCCCATACAAGGCAGGTGACAACATTATCACAGCGTAGAATCAACGATTGTGTCAATCTTGAGAATGATATTGTAGGGAAATACATAAAAAGATTGTTACAGACAGGCGGAAGTCTTGATGTAACAGCGGATGGGCTGGATGAGATATCCACAAGGCAGGAAGTCTTAGTAAAAGGGAAGTCATCACAAAGGCAGAATACATCAGGGCTAACAAGAGAATTTCTTAGTAAATATGGATTTTAAAAAGGAGGATATATGTTTGAGTTTAACACAGTAGAAGAAGCAGTTGAAGATTTGAAAGCAGGTAAGATTATACTTGTCACAGATGATGAGGACAGGGAAAATGAAGGTGATTTCATATGTGCCGCTGAGTTTGCAACAACAGAAAATGTTAATTTTATGGCAACATATGGAAAAGGTCTTATATGTATGCCAATGAGTGAGGAGATAAGCAAAAAGCTATATTTCCCGCATATGGTAGCAGACAATACAGATAACCACGAAACAGCATTTACAGTATCAATAGACCATGTTGATACAACTACAGGGATATCTGCAAAAGAAAGAGCCTATACAACAAGAATGGTAGTAAGTGATGATGCCAAGCCGGAGGACTTTAGAAGACCGGGACACAATTTTCCACTTATTGCAAGGAAGAATGGAGTTCTTGAAAGAAACGGACACACAGAAGCAACAGTTGATTTGATGAGGATTGCAGGACTTAAAGAATGTGGCTTATGCTGTGAGATTATGAAAGATGATGGCACAATGATGAGAAAGAACGATCTCATCGAACTTGCCAGAAAATGGAATTTAAAATTCATAACAATAAAGGCAATTCAGGAATACAGAAAATGCAACGAAAAGCTTGTGGAGTGTGTGGCAGTAACTAAAATGCCTACAAAATATGGAGAATTTGTCGCACATTGTTACATTAATAAATTAAATGGAGAACATCACGTTGCTTTAGTAAAAGGTGATGTTGGTAATGGAGAAGACCTTTTGTGCAGGGTTCATTCAGAGTGTCTTACAGGTGATGCTTTTGGTTCATTAAAATGTGACTGCGGACAGCAGTTTGCAGCGGCTATGACACAGATTAATGAGGAAGGCAGAGGAATACTGTTATATATGCGGCAGGAAGGCAGAGGCATAGGTCTTGTTAATAAGCTTAAGGCATATGCACTTCAGGACGAAGGAATGGATACGCTTGATGCTAATCTTGCCCTTGGATTTCCAGGAGATATGAGAGAATACTACATTGGAGCACAGATATTAAAGGATCTGGGTGCTAAGACATTACATCTGCTTACCAACAATCCGGACAAGGTATACCAGTTATCTGATTTTGGAATGAAGATAAGTAAAAGAGTTCCAATTAAAATGGAAAAGACAGCTTATGATGGATTTTATCTTAACACAAAGAAGATAAGAATGGGTCATATGTTATAGACTTCATAGAATTGAAAATTGAAAAAATCCGACATATATCTGTGTTGATGATTTATGAAAATTGTAATGAAATTAAATTAAAAAGGAGATTAATAGTTATGAGAGTATTAGAAGGAAAATTAGTAGACAATGGAACAAGAGTAGGTATTGTAGCGGCAAGATTTAATGAATTTATTGTATCAAAGCTGGTTGCAGGTGCACAGGACGGACTTATAAGACACGGAGTCAGCGATGACAATATAGACCTTGCGTGGGTTCCTGGTGCATTTGAAATACCACTTATTGCTTCTAAAATGGCAAAGAGCGGAAAATATGATGCAGTGATATGTCTTGGTGCAGTTATAAGAGGAGCTACAAGCCATTATGATTATGTTTGTGCGGAGGTTTCCAAAGGAATAGCTAATGTATCACTTAATACAGATATTCCTGTGATGTTCGGAGTGCTTACTACAGATACAATTGAACAGGCAATTGAGAGAGCAGGAACAAAGGCAGGTAATAAGGGATTTGAATGTGCAGAGGGTGCTATTGAGATGGTAAATCTTTCCCGCGAGCTTGAAAAATAACAAATTAATTGATTTTATCGGTTGCCAAGGGTATACTGAAAGTAATGATAATATGTCTGTCTGGTTATTAACCAGTGTTAAGGGGTGATACCAATGATGAGGAAATTAAAGAACAGAATATTAGGAATATTACTTTTGTTTACCCTGCTTCCATTAAGCATTTTTGGTGGATTTTCAATTTACCAGACGAATAGGAAGATTGACGATATGACAGAGCGCAATCTTGCGACGGTGAGTGAGAATCAGAGAATTAATATTAAGAATTTCTGTGAGGACAGGAAGTCCGAAATGGAGATAGTTGCTAATTATGCTATGACACAGGCGGCAATCAAAGAAAGTGTAGGAGAGCCAAGTCCTTATGATGCAGGTAAAGTTGATTTAGAGTACATTAACAATGTGCTGAAGGAACGAAAGAAATATGGAGTGTTTGTTGCAAGTATATCTATATTGGACAAGGATTTCAGGGTAGTAGCCTCAAGTGAAAGTTATGAGATTAGAGAAATCAGCAAGATGAAGTATTCCAATGAGAGATTTCATACAGGTGGCTTTATAATGGGCGATGTATATGAGAGGAATATAGATGATGAGAGTAAGAGGCTTATTCCAGCTTATGTAGGTGTGTATGATGAGGAAAGACTTTTAGGTTATATAGCTGAGGAATTGGATACAGCGTATTTTGATGAGTTGAGGCTTAATATGGATTCGCTTGCGGCAGGAACATTTTATCTGCTTGATGGTAATGGAATGATAATTACGGCAGGTGATACAAAACAGAAGAAAAGTCTTTCACATTTTGTGACTGACAGCTCTGAGCGTAACAGTTTCCAGAAAGCCTGGGATGAGGTTGACCATAACAGTAACCCGGTTGGTAAAATATATTATAAATACAGGGGTGATAGTTATGTAACTTATTATTCTGATGTTGATAACACTAATTGGGGAATGAGACTTACTGATAATCTGAGTGCACAGAGGCAGACAGGCAGGTCATACACAGTTATGTTATGTCTTGCGTTTGCATTCTTTGTCCTCGCTATATTTATTGTGCAGATATTTATTACAAAGAATGTATTAGCACCAATAGAACAGATAATGAATGTGTTCAATGATATCAAGGCTACACAGGACTATTCAAAGAGACTGCCTAAATCAAATAGTGTTGAGATGAACCAGCTTTCCGATGAAATTAATGGACTTCTCACACATATAGAAGATGAGAATATTCAGGAAAAGGAAAGGCAAAGACATTTAAGAGAACTTGCTGAGTGTGATCCGCTTACTGGAATTAATAATAAAAAAGCGATTGAGCAGAAAATGCTTGCTATGGTTCAGAGTGCAACTGATAAAAAAGTGCGTATAAGTGTTGGATTTCTTGATATTGATGATTTTAAAGATTACAATACTAATTATGGACATCAGGAAGGCGATAATGTAATCAAATTTGTTGCCAATACATTAAAGGATAATTTTAAAGGTGAAGTTGGACGAAATGGTGAAGATGAATTTGTATTTGGTTATGAAGGGGATATAAGTAAAGAGGAACTTGATAGGAAAGTAAAGAAGGTCTATGATATTCTTAACAAGGGCTATAAAAGAGGCGATTTGCTAAAGAATATGTCTGTTCCTTGTAGTATAGGTATTGTAACTGCGATAGGTGGAAGCTTTGATTATGCCAAGCTGTTAAAAGAAGCAGATGATGCAATGTATGATGCTAAGATTAATGGAAAGAATACATATGTAATAAGGGAGTTATAGGAATAGTATTCCTATAACTCCCTTGGTTTATATAGTTTTAAGCATTTTTAACAAGTACAGCATAAAGTGTTCTTGAAAGAATACTTGCAACAACAAAGCATACAACAGCTTCAATTGCACCCTGTGTTCCGACAAATGCGATAACGAAAGTAAAAGGATTGCTTGCAGCGAATTTAGTTACATAAGTCTGAATAAAATCAGTTCTATAGAAAAGTGCAACAAGTGTACTCATAAAGAGCAGTGTGTTAAGAAGTGGGCAGGCAAGGCTTGCAATGTAGTAAGATACCTTCTGTACACTGCGGATATTATGAAGTCCTTTGAATATAAGTCCTGTAAGAAGTCCCTCGAGTGTTCTTGGAACAACTGTAAGAATAATAGTGAATACAGGGCTGATATTAAATAATGCAAATGTAAATACAGAGCCGCCAGTTACTGCCTGATAGAGGCTTGTAAGTCCGAAAGTAAGACCACATATAAGTCCACCAACAGGACCAAGAATTATAGCACCAACAGCTACTGGAATTGTCAAAAATGTGATAGTAAGACCTGGAAGTTTAATGTATCCAAGTGGTGTAAAAGCCATAATGATAATAATTGCTATCATAGCGGCAAGTTCAACCATATATTTGGTTGTAAAAGTTTTGTTGGCAGTATTATTAACTGCACTTGTCTGGTTGTTATTCATAAAATCTCCTTTTCGTCTGATAAAACGGCAATCCTGTCTTTCAGACATTTTTAATTGTAGCGTTATGACAGATGGGATAAACACGAATAAGTGTATACAGATACCAAAATATCTCATATTAGTGTAAGTACATAAATAATGTAGATATACAGACTGGTATAAATTGATATACTATATTGTATATCAATCAAAATGAAATCAGAATATTAATTCAGCATATTTAAAAGTAAAAGTTCAGAATAAAATCCTGTTACACGCCAATTGAGGTCGCACATCAATTCTTTCTTCTACCATTAAAAAACTTACTTGAAATAATTAAATAAATAATCCAATAATTATAAACTATAAATACGAATGATTACAGGTGATAATAATTACTGGCAGCTGATACATTTTCATCAGAATAACGCTCACGCGTATAATATCATACTTGATAATACAGGGCAATACATAGATTGGATAAAATTGTATACAATGTTTATAAAGTATTAATAAATGCTTCTTATTTCCTTAATTTACATATTTTCTCAATAATGATAAGATAAGAAAATATCGTGGCAGACTGCTTTATGTTATTGCCTGATTTAAAGAGATATAGTTTATGAAGAGTTTAATAGAAAGGAAGAATTATGAGCAGAATATTGAAAAGTATTGCTCCATACTGGAAATCAATAATAATTATTCTGTTGTTACTTGTGTTGCAGGCGAATTGTGATCTTGCACTTCCACAGTACACATCGAATATTATTGATGTTGGTATCCAGAATGGTGGTATAGGACATAGTATTCCAGAGAAGATTACTAAAGATGAATATGATATAGCGAAGATGTTTATGACGGACGATGAGATAAGCATATGGGAGAAATGTTTTGAGGAACAGGATGACTTATATGTCCGTACAGAAAATAATGATAAAAGGTTAGATGAATATGATGATACACTTGCTATGGCACTGATTATTAATAATCAGATGTCATCAGTTACAGTCACACAGTTCAAACAGCAGATGGCGGCACAGATGGGTATTGATGTATCTGAGCTTGAGAACGTTTCAGTTGCAGACCTTGGAAAGAGAATGGGTGTGGAACTTGAAACATTTACTAAGGATATTGAAGATGCTGACGGTAATGAAGTTTCAACAGAATGTGTAGATATGAGAATTATATTCAAGGCAATGTATGATAATGGTGCAATGTCTAAAGATACGTTTATATCTATGAGAGATGAATTCCAGTCAACATTTGATACAATGGGTTCAACCCTTATATCTTCAATGGGAAAGGCTTACGCTAAGTCAATGGATGCAAAGGCTGGAATGGATATGAAGGCCATACAGAAAAGATACCTTTGGATATCTGGTGCTAAGATGGTAGGAATGGCACTTCTTATTGCGGTATGTACTGTATGTGTTGCATTCTTTGCATCAAGGGTTGGTGCTGGAGTTGGACGTGATTTAAGAGGAAAAGTATATAAGAATGTAATGAGCTTTTCTAATGCAGAGCTTGATAAGTTCTCAACAGCTTCACTTATCACACGTACAACTAATGATGTACAGCAGATACAGCTTGTATGTGTTCTTATATTAAGAATGGTTCTTTATGCACCTATTATTGGTATCGGTGGAGTTATAAAGGTAATGTCAACAGGTGCTGGAATGGAATGGGTAATAGCCCTTGCAGTTCTTGTAATTATTGGCTTTGTACTTTTACTCATGGCAGTTGCAATGCCTAAGTTCAAGCTTATGCAGAAGCTTGTTGATAATGTCAATCTTGTATCAAGAGAGATACTTACAGGTCTTTCTGTTATCCGTGCATTCGGTAGAGAGAAGAAGGAAGAAGAAAGATTTGATAAGGCTAATAAAGAGCTTACAAAGACAATGCTTTTTACTAACAGGGTAATGACATTTATGATGCCTGTTATGATGCTTATAATGAACTGTCTCTCAGTAGGTATTGTATGGGTAGCAGCTCACAGAATTGACAGCGGTGTTATGCAGGTAGGTTCAATGACAGCATTTATTACATATGCTATGCAGATTGTAATGTCATTCCTTATGCTTACAATGTTGTCAATTATGCTTCCAAGAGCGATTGTAGCAGCAGACCGTATAGATGAAGTTATTAATACAAAGTCATCAATAACAGATGCAGAGTCACCTAAGAGTATAAGCAATCCTAAAGGACTTTTAGTATTTGACCACGTTAACTTTAAGTATCCGGGTGCTAATGAAAATGCTCTTGAAGATATCAATTTTGTGGCTGAACCGGGGAAGACAACAGCTATTATAGGAAGTACAGGATGTGGAAAGTCTACACTTGTTAATCTTATTCCAAGACTTTATGATGCAACAGAAGGTTCAATAACTCTTGATGGTGAGAATATCAAGAATATCCCAATGAAGGAATTAAGAGATGAACTTGGTTATGTACCACAGAAGGGAATATTATTCTCAGGTACTATTGAGTCTAATATCAAATTCGGTGCACCAGAGGCTTCCATGGATATAGTAAAGGAAGCAGCTGAGATTGCACAGGCAACTGAATTTATTGAAACTAAGTCAGCAAAATATGAAAGTCCAATCGCACAGGGTGGAACCAATGTATCTGGTGGACAGAAGCAAAGACTTTCAATTGCAAGGGCTATTGCTAAGAATCCTAAGATATTTATATTTGATGACAGCTTTTCAGCGCTCGATTTAAAGACAGATGCGGCACTTAGAAAGGCACTTGCTTCTAAGGTTACAGACAGTACAGTTATCATAGTTGCACAGAGAATAAGCACAATACTTCACGCGGACCAGATTTTGGTTATGGATGAAGGTAAGATAGTAGGAAAGGGTACTCACGAGGAACTTATGAAGAATTGTGAGGTATACCAGCAGATAGCCAAATCTCAGATGTCAGCTAAGGAACTGGGAATTGACGGAAAGGAGGAAGCATAATTATGTCAGGTAATAATTCATATAAGCAGACTCCTAGACGAAGAGGTCCGGGAGGCGGTATGGCTCCCACAGAAAAAGCCAAGGATTTTAAAGGATCAATAAGCAGACTAATACAGTATATTGGCAGATATAAGATTGCTATATTGGCAGTTATGATTATGGCGGCGGCTTCTACAGTATTTACAGTAATAGGACCTAAGGTATTAGGTAAGGCAACAACAGGTCTTTCAGAAGGGCTTATGAAAAAGATTGCAGGAACTGGCGGAATTGATTTCTCGTATATTGGACGAATTCTTATAATTGTACTCTGCCTGTATGCGTGCAGTGCATTATTCAGCTTTATTCAGGGCTGGATAATGACAGGTGTTTCACAGAAGGTATGCTACAGACTTCGTAAAGAGATATCAGAGAAGATTAACCGTATGCCTATGAAGTATTTTGAGAGCAGGACATACGGAGAAGTCCTTTCAAGAATAACTAACGATGTTGATACATTAGGAATGGGTCTTAACCAGAGTATAACAACAATTATTACATCAGTTGCTACAATGATAGGTGTTCTTGTAATGATGTTAAGCATTTCACCACTTATGACAATTATTGCGATAGTTATTCTTCCAATATCCGTTGGTCTTGTATCATTTGTTGTTAAGAAGTCACAGAGTTACTTTAAGACACAGCAGGAATATCTTGGACATATTAATGGACAGATAGAAGAAACATATGGCGGACATATGGTTGTTAAGTCGTTCAATAAAGAGAAGGATATGGTGGATACATTTGACAAGACTAATGCTGTATTATATTCATCAGCCTGGAAGTCACAGTTCTTCTCAGGAATGATGCAGCCTATTATGATGTTTGTTGGTAACCTTGGTTATGCAGGTGTTGCACTTTCAGGTGGTATGCTTGCTATCAATGGAGTTATCACAATTGGTGATATTCAGGCATTTATACAGTATGTTAAGAACTTCACACAGCCAATAACACAGATTGCACAGGTTATTAATCAGGTACAGTCTATGGCAGCAGCTTCAGAGAGAGTATTTGAATTCCTTGAAGAAGAGGAAGAAGAACAGATAGCTGCCAATCCAGTACCTACAGATAATATCAGAGGCGAAGTTGAGTTTAAGCACGTTAAGTTCGGCTATAAGGAAGACCAGATTATTATTAAGGATTTCTGTGCCAATGTTAAGCCAGGACAGAAGGTTGCTATCGTTGGTCCAACTGGTGCAGGTAAGACTACTATGGTTAAGCTTCTTATGAGATTTTATGATGTTAATTCAGGAGAAATCCTTATTGACGGACATAATATCAAGGACTTTAACAGACGTGAATTAAGAGATGCATTTGGAATGGTTCTTCAGGATACATGGCTTTATAAAGATACTATTATGGAAAATATCAGATATGGAAAGCTTGATGCTACTGATGAAGAAGTAATCGCTGCGGCTAAGGCAGCACACGCACATCATTTTATAGAGACTCTTCCGGGTGGATATAATATGGAACTTAATGAGGATGCAAGTAATGTGTCACAGGGACAGAAGCAGCTTCTTACTATTGCAAGAGCTATTCTTGCTGACAACCCAATCCTTATCCTTGATGAGGCGACAAGTTCTGTAGATACAAGAACAGAGATTCAGATACAGAATGCTATGGATAATCTTATGAAGGGCAGAACGAGCTTCGTAATTGCCCACAGATTATCAACTATAAAGGATGCTGATATTATACTTGTTATGAAAGAAGGAGATATCGTAGAGCAGGGCAATCACGAAGAATTACTTGCTAAGGGTGGTTTCTATGCTGACCTTTATAACTCACAGTTTGAGGAGGCAGAAGCATCATAAGCTATGAGAGATACATTTATAGAATGGCTTATTTTAATCAATATAATAACATTTGTTATATATGCACTGGATAAATATAAAGCAGTACATCATCTTTGGAGAATACCTGAAAAGACGCTTATATTCTTAGCAGTCATAGGTGGTTCTCCAGCGGCACTACTTGCTATGTATACAATAAGACATAAGACAAGGCATATTAAATTCACACTGGGTGTACCAGTTATACTTGTTATTCAGATAATCGTGCTTTATATTCTTTATACAAGATATGGTATATTTACAGGGTGAATATGAAGATTAAATAAGTAATATATTAAAAAAGTATAGATATAATATAGGACTGTGAATAAAAAAATCTGGGTTTTACGATTAACATACCGTTATGTGAGTTAATCATAAAATCCAGATTTTATTAATTGAAATTATATAATAAGTATTATAAGCGTCTGATTAACCAATAACGCCTACAAATCCGCATATCAGCACGATTATACCAAGTACAATTCTGTACCAGCCGAACACCTTGAAATCGTGTTTTTTAATGTATCCCATAAGAAATCTGATAACGAAAAGAGATACAACGAAAGCTACAAGCATACCAACAAGGAGAATTATTCCTTCCTGTGAAGTCATTGAGTTATGAAGAAGGAACTTAACACCCTTAAGAAGGCTTGCTCCGAACATAACGGGTACTGCAAGGAAAAATGTATACTCAGCGGCAACAGTTCTTGAAACACCAAGAATTAAAGCACCGACAATAGTTGCACCTGAACGTGATGTTCCAGGGAATATAGCAGCGATAAGCTGGAAAAGACCTATATATGCAGCAAGCTTATAATCAATGCCTTCAATAGTTCTGACCTTGGCTTTCTTGCCGTGGTGCATAGTCTCTACAATAATAAATGCAATACCAAAGAGTATAAGCATAATAGCTACAGTTGTGTAGTTATAGAAAAGTTCTTCAAGCTTTTCATCAAATAATACGCCGATAATTGCGGCAGGTATGCACGAAACAAGAATGTGAAACCAGAGTTTGAATATATCACACTTGATATAAGCACCTGCACCCTCAGATGAGAGTGGTTCTTTATTATTGTTCTTTCCAAATGGCCATAACTTGTTCCAGAATAGTATAACAACTGCCATAATAGCACCAAGCTGGATAACTACCTCAAACATACTATAGAATGCATCAGATACTTTTAATGGCATAATTTCATTTAAAAGTATCATATGTCCTGTGCTGCTTATAGGAAGCCATTCAGTGATACCTTCGACAATACCAAAAAGTATCGCTTTTAAAATTTCTAACATTATTCCTCCAATCGGATACGGATATTGTATCATAAATATATGTATTAAAAATCTGTAAAATTCTTATATCCGTTCACTTTATTTTATTCTTAGAATTAATAATATGTTGTGATTATAATTCTGTTTCAGTTAGTATTCTCTCATTGCATAAAGATACTGTCAACTGTGAATTATCTAATTTACAACAAATTTTTATAAATTTCACTTTACACCGGTTATTGATAAAAAATATTGATAAGAGTCAATATGCGTGTTAAACTTATTCGGATATTTGATAATTACTAAAGCATATTTAATAAGATAACAAGGAGTCAGTTAATGGAAGTATATTTAAAACCAATAATATCAGCCTGCTATGTGTTTCCTATACTTGCTGTAATATTTACAATACCTTACATATTATATGAGTATCACAAATACGGTTCAATCCTTATACTTAGAACTGGGATTGTATATACATTTATATTCTATATGCTTACATCATATTTTATGACTGTGCTTCCACTTCCTCCAAGAAGCTCAGTTACACCGGATACTGCGAGTGTCCTGCTTGTTCCGTTTGATGCAATAAGGAGAATTATAGCTACAGCTAATGTCACTTTGTCACAGCCATCTACATATGTTAACCTGTTTAAATGTTTTGATTTCTGGCAGGTTGCATTTAATATACTGCTGTTATTTCCGTTTGGAGTATATCTTAGATATTATTTTAAAAGACCCTGGTGGCAGGTGCTTATATTTTCATTTGGGTACAGCCTGTTCTTTGAATTGACACAGATCTCAGGGCTGTATGGAATATACAGATATCCATATAGGTATTTTGAGGTTGATGACCTTATATGTAATACATTAGGTGGAGTATTAGGTTATGTATGCACACCGCTTATAGTATTTATGCTTCCGAAAAGGGATAGACTTGATGAGGCTGCATATAAGAGAGGACAGATTGTATCTGAATTCAGAAGAGGTGTTGCGTGGATAATTGATATGGTAATTATAATGATTCCAGTGCTGGCGGCTATGCTGTTGCTTTGGCACGAGCATATAATTACCAGGAAAATGGTGCTGGGTTTAGTATATAATGTGAGATATGTAGTTATTTTATCGCTGTATATCGTTATTGTGTTCACACTTGTGACAAAGCTTACAAGAGGGCGGACAATAGGCAAGGCACTGGTTAATATACGTCTTATAGACTGCAAAGATACTGTTCTTAATATTAATAAAGTTCCACATATAAAAATGTATAAGCTGTTTATAAGATATTTTATAATATATGCAATAAGTGTACCCTCATTATTATATGCGTATAACTTTTATCATATGGCGATTGAACTTGAAGGGGTAAAATTATGGGCAGTTACAGCAGGATGTGTGATATGTATTTTAATTACAATATATATGGCATTTGATTTATTATTGTGTCTGTTTAGCAGCACGAGAAATATGCTATATGACAGAATAACAGGGATTACGCATAGAAGTGACATAATAAGCAGACAGGATAATACAAATTTAACAAGTTAAAGATAATATTTAGCCGAATAAGATACATTTCGAATATATAACAGGAGGTACGATTGTGACAATAAAAGATTTGCCAGCAGGTAAAAGCGCGACTATATTAAAGGTTGGTGGAGAAGCGGCATTAAGACAGCATTTTCTTGATATGGGACTTATTCAGGGTGCAGAAGTTACTGTTATAAAGTATGCTCCAATGGGAGACCCGGTTGAATTAAGAATACATAGTTACGAACTTACAATAAGGCTCTCGGATGCAGAAAAGATTGAAGTGAGTGAGCCTTATAGTATTGAAGATAAGACTACGGATACAGTTAAAGTAAATGATATAATAAAGGAACACCCAGGGCTTGGTGAGGGAGGTAAATATCACGATAAAGAAAGTGAGAATCCTCTGCCTGATGATGAAAAGCTGACATTTGCACTTGTTGGTAATCAGAATTGTGGTAAAACAACTCTTTTTAACGTGTTGACAGGTTCTAATCAGCATATAGGTAATTTCCCGGGAGTTACAGTAGATAGAAAAGATGGAGTTATAAAAGGGTATCCTGATACACTTATAACGGATTTGCCAGGAATATATTCAATGTCACCATATAGCAGTGAAGAAATAGTAACAAGAGAATTTCTGCTTATGGACAAACCTAAAGGTATTATTAATATATTAGATGCTACTAATATTGAAAGAAATCTTTATCTGTCAATGCAGCTTATGGAATTAGGAATTCCTATGGTAATTGCGCTTAATATGATGGACGAAGTAAGAGTTAATGGTGGCTCAATAAGAATTAATGCTATTGAGGAGCTGCTGGGAGTTCCAGTTATACCAATATCAGCCGCTAAAGGTGAGGGCATAGAAGAACTGGTAAGTCATGCCATTCACGTTGCAAAATATCAGGAAAAACCACAGATATCAGATTTTTGTTCCAAGGACAGTGCGGTTCATAGATGTATACATGGCATTATGTCGCTTATAAGTGACCATGCAGACAAAGCAGGATACCCTGAAAGATTTGCAGCCTCCAAGGTTGTTGAGGGGGATTCACTTGTACTTAAGCATCTTGAACTTGAGCAGAATGAAAAAGAAATGATTGAACACATTATAGTACAGATGGAAGAAGAATGTGGAATGGATAGAGCCTCAGCTATAGCAGATATGAGATTTGCTTATATTGAAGATGTCTGTAAGAATACGGTTGTAAAGCCAAGAGAAAGTAAGGAAAGAATACGAAGCCAGAAGATTGATAAGCTTCTTACTGGTAAATATACAGGTATCCCAATGTTTATAGCAATTATGGGACTTGTGTTTTATCTTACATTTAATGTTATAGGTGCGGCACTCTCCAATGTACTTGATATTTTAATTACATTTGTCACAAATGGGGTTGATAATCTTCTGACAGCAATGAATGTTAATTCGGTATTGCATGCACTTATCATAGATGGAATATTCAATGGGGTTGGTAGTGTATTAAGCTTTCTTCCGATAATCGTAACATTATTCTTCTTTTTATCAATTCTTGAAGATAGCGGTTATATGGCAAGAGTCGCATTTATTATGGATAAGCTCTTACGTAAACTTGGATTATCAGGAAGAAGTATAGTGCCTATGTTAATTGGTTTTGGATGTAGTGTTCCAGGAGTTATGGCAAGCCGTACACTTTCATCTGAAAGAGACCGTAGGATGACAGTTCTTTTAACACCATTTATGAGTTGTTCAGCAAAAGTACCTATATATGCCTTTTTCTCAGCAGCATTTTTCCCACATTATGCAGCGCTTGTTATGATAGGTATGTATTTTATAGGAATTATTGTTGGAATAATTATGGCGTTTATATTTAAAAAGACATTATTTAAGGGAGAACCAGTTCCATTTGTTATGGAGCTTCCTAATTACAGAATGCCTGGTGCTAAGAATGTGGTACATTTGTTATGGGAAAAGGCAAAGGATTTCTTACAGAAAGCATTTTCTATTATATTTATTGCAACAATACTTATATGGTTTATGCAGAATTTTGATATAAGGCTTAACGTTGTGGCAGATTCAAGACAGAGTATACTTGCTGTATTAGCAGGTATGATTACTCCGTTGTTTAAACCATTAGGATTTGGAGACTGGAGACTTGTAACAGCTATACTTACAGGCGTAATGGCAAAGGAAAGTGTAGTATCTACGATATCAATTCTATTTGGAAGTACGATAGAGATGGTATCTGTTATATCAGCTGCGGGTGCAATGTCATTTCTTGTGTTCTGTCTTTTGTATACACCTTGTGTTGCGGCAATTGCCTCAGTTAAAAAAGAACTTGGAGGTAAATGGGCAGCATATGTTGTAGTTATTCAGTGTGTTGTAGCATGGATTGCGGCATTAATTACATATATTATTGCTGGAATTTTATAACTCTGATAAATATGTATGCGAAAAAAAACATTGCAAAATCAGACTATTGATGATAAATTATCAATAAGCTAATTCCTAGAGGGAGTAATCGGCATATTTATATATGCAGTTATATCGACATAATGGCTTATAAGCCCGGTATTACTTTAAATGATGAGACTCGTGGACAGTATCAGTACTGTCTGCGGGTCTTTTTTATATAACTGGAATTCGTTTTCGTTAAAACATCAATTATTATATATGATATGACAATTGGTTATAATCTTTCTTGGAGCAACAGATAAAATATAGAAATGAGGACAATTAAGAAATGGGTATTGTTGAATTATTTATACTGGCAGTAGGACTTTCAATGGATGCTTTTGCTGTATCTATATGTAAGGGCTTGTCGCTTGGAAAGATAAAGCCTAAGCATATGTGCATTGCCGGTGCGTGGTTTGGTGGATTTCAGGCATTGATGCCGCTTATTGGCTATTATCTCGGAAGTCTGTTTGCCGATATGGTTACCAGATATTCACACTGGGTTGCATTTGCACTTCTTCTTGCAATTGGTGGTAATATGATTAAGGAGTCATTAGGGGAAGAAGAAAATGTCAGCAATGATATGGGATTTAAGAGTATGTTATTACTTGCAATTGCAACAAGTATTGATGCACTTGCAGTAGGCGTGTCATTAGCATTCCTTAAGGTTGCCATTCTTCCAGCGGTATTATTTATAGGCTGTATTACATTTGTCTGTTCAGCGGCAGGTGTTAAAATTGGAAGTATATTTGGTGATAAATATCAGTCTAAAGCAGAACTTTGTGGAGGGATTATTCTTATTCTTATAGGAATTAAGATATTACTTGACGGTTTGGGAATACTTTAGTTATAATATTACAATTAAGTAAGAAATGAGGATTAATATATGAAAGAAATGTTATTGGCATTATTACTGCTTATTATAGGTTTTGTGCTTCTTATAAAGGGAGCAGATTTCTTTGTTGATGGAAGTTCGTCAGTTGCGAAAAGATTAAAAGTACCTTCAATGATAATCGGACTTACAATTGTAGCTATGGGTACAAGTCTTCCAGAATGTGCAGTTAGTGTTACAGCTTCACTTAACAATAATAATGCTTTAGCTGTAAGTAATGTAATAGGTTCTAATATATTTAACCTTATGGTTGTGTGTGGTGTATGTGCATTATTTACACCATTGGCGGTATCAAAAGATACTTTAAAGAAAGAATTTCCATTTTCTATCATATGTGCCATTCTTCTTGCGGCACTTGGTGCTGTTGGAATGACACTTGGAAGAATTGACGGAATTGTATTTCTTGTAATATTCTCAGTTTACCTTTGCTTGATGATTGTATCAGCTAAAAATGCACGTAACGAGGCACTTAATAAAGAACTTGAAGAAGAGGTTGATGAAGAGATAAAAATTCTTCCAGTATGGCAGTGTATTGTATACATTATTGGTGGAGCAGCAGCTATTAAGTTCGGTGGTGATTTTGTTGTTGATGGAGCTTCCACAATTGCAACTGGATTTGGTATAAGCCAGAATCTTATCGGACTTACAATAGTTGCACTAGGAACAAGTCTTCCAGAGCTTGTTACATCAATCGTTGCGGCTAAGAAGAATGAAGTGGATATGGCATTGGGAAATGTCATCGGCTCTAACATTTTTAATATTCTTCTTGTATTGGGCGTGGCTGGGGCAATAAGTCCTGTAGCATTTGTAACAGAAAATCTTATCGACATTGCTATTCTTGTTGTTATGAGTGTGGTTGTATGGATATTCGCGTGGTCAAAGAAAAAGCTTGTCAACTGGCATGGTGCAGTTATGCTTGTATCATATGTGGCTTACCTTGTATACATTTGCATAAGATAAATATTGCATATAAGGCTGTTTACGTCATATATGAATTGTAATAAAATTATATATGGCAGTTCCGATTTCACCGCATCACTAAAGATAAGGAGAGGGACGGAATATGAACACATATAAGATGGTTCTTAATGAGGATACCAGAGTATTAATATATGGTAATAGCATTAAAGTGGTACGCATCAGAATTGATGAAATCAACTATATAAGCTGTGCCAATAGAATTATTATGATTCATACGAATAATGCCAGTGATAGATTTTATGGGAAGATGAAGGATGTATATAATTTATTGGGGAAATATGGGTTTGAGTACATTAATGAGTCGGAGATAGTTAATTGTATGAATGTGAGTAGTATGACGGTTAATTCGATAATATTAAGAGAGGGAACAGAACTAATATGTAGTAAAAAATTCAAACAAAAGTTCAGAAATCTTATGTGGAACTAAATTCATACCAAAGTTAAAGGTGAATTCCTGTCGGGTGCTATAAGGTACTGGCAGGAATTTACTTTTATATAACAGGAAATATATATAACCTAAGAAAGCGGAATGTCAGAATATTAAAAAAGTATAAATAACAAGTTTTTTAAGGCTTGGCTGTTTGTAATTAATAATTATAAGTGGTAAAATGTTACATATTTTATATTGTAATTATTATGTTGTAATTAATAGAAATGGAGGCTACAATGCAGGCATATACTGTATCGCAGTGGTTATTATTCTTTTATATATATTGTTTCTTTGGCTGGGTATGGGAATGTTGTTATGTATCAGCCAGAAAAGGAAAGTGGGTAAACAGGGGATTTCTTCATGGACCAGCACTTCCAATATATGGTTCAGGTGCAATGGTAATATTGGTAAGTACTATAGGAGTAAGGGATAATATAGCTTTAATATTCCTGTTTGGAATGATATCATCAACAATACTTGAATTTGTTACAGGATATTGTATGGAGAAAATGTTCGGCGTAAGATACTGGGATTACAGTAATCAGCCATTAAATGTAATGGGACATATATGTCTGTTCGTATCATTAGGCTGGGGTGTGTTCTCTGTTCTTCTTGTAAGAATTGTACACAGACCTATAGAGGGCATTGTATATATGCTTCCAGATACAATTACGGACATAATAGCATTTGTCTTGACAATAGCTATGGCAGTTGACTTTACACAGTCATTCAATGAAGCTATGGATTTGAAGGCTGCAATTGAAAAGCTTGCTAATAGTAATGAACAGATAAGAATTCTTGCCAAAAGACTTGAGGTTGCCTCAGCATTTGTTGAAGATGATTATAATAAAATGAAAGAAAAATTCGCTGAAGGTAAAGCAAGTGTTATGAATAAGGCAGGTTCAGTGAGTAAGCTTAAGGGTAGAATTTCATTCGAGAATAATATGAATGAAAGAAAAGGTGTTAAGCTTGCAACCTTACAGAGAATGACAGAGGCTGTTAAAGAGAGTCTTAAGAATAAGATTATGGACGAGAAGGCGGCTAACCAGCTTTTAGAAACACTTGAAAATGAAAAGGTAAATCTTAAGGCTGATACTGGAAGAAACTACAAGAGCGTATTCAGAATTATGAAACGTAATCCGGGTGCTATTTCAAGAAAGCACGAGGAAGAACTGAATGAAATTAAGAGAATGATTAAGTGATTTTAATGTGAGTTCCGGGCTGCTGGTGATTTTAGGAATTGTATTAATTAAATAAAATGTTTGGATAATGAGGATTGTATATGGAAAAGATTATAATATATAATGTAGCTGATGCCAGAAAGATTATAACAATGGCTGCTAATATGCGAATAAAAAGCATAGTTATTGACAATACTAAGCTTTCAGATACATTAGAAAATGTACTGGCATATAGTCAGGATTACAGAACTGATGATATTATGCCATTTATTAATAAAGATAAAAGCATAGTTATATTCTGTGATGTTACACAGAAACATCTTGACAAGCTTTTATTTGGTATCAGAAACAACAATCTTAATGTCGATTACAAGGCTGTTATGACTAAGACTAACAAGTTGTGGACATTGAACAAAATATTATATCATATGGAGATTGAAAAGAAAAACGAAAGGAGATAATTATGGAGATTATTCACGTTACAGAAGCAACATTTAAACAGGAGGTACTTGAGTCGGATAAGCCAGTGCTTGTAGATTTCTGGGCAACATGGTGTGGACCTTGCCAGATGCTTGCACCAGTCCTTGAGGAAGTAGCGGCAAAGCAGGACGATGTAAAGATATGTAAGATTGATACAGATAAGGAACTTAATCTTGCATTACAGTATAAGGTAGCTTCAATACCAACCCTTCTTTTATTTAAGAACGGAGAAGTTGCTGCAACTAATATAGGCTTTATAGGTGAAGAACAGGTTATGGAATTCATAGGCCAGTAAATAAATGTTAACTATTTGCGCAGCTTTTCAGCACATCTGAAGTTTCGAAGAAACTTCTAAGTGACTACGAAGTAGTCATATTATATCATATTTTCTGCGTTGTTCTTCAACGCATACGAAGTTTCGAAGAAACTTCTAAGTGACTACGAAGTAGTCATATTATATCGTAAACAGGGAAAGGGCAGGCACAGCATCAGATTTATTATCTAGATGAATGAAGCTTGCCTTTTTACTACATTTGCTAAGAAATGAGGTTATACATATATGAGAGAATTATATCTTGAATGTTATTCAGGAATAAGCGGAGATATGTCTGTTGCGGCTCTTCTTGATGCCGGAGCGGATAAAGAATATTTGTTAAAAACACTTGCAACTATGCCTCTGACAGGTTATGAGGTTAAGATAACAAGAGTTAAAAAGAATGGCATAGATTCGTGCGATTTTAATGTAGTGCTGGACAGCGGACACGAAAACCATGACCACGATATGGAATATCTGTATGGACATCTTAATGGCGAAGGGCATACGCACAATTTTGAAAATGTACATTCGCATACTCATTCAGCGCATCACAGTCACAGGGGTCTGAAAGAAATATATTCTATTATAGAGCAGACACGGCTTACTGAGAATGCAGAAAAGCTTGCTAAGAAAATATTCAGAATATTAGCAGAAGCAGAAGCCAAGGCACACGCTACAGATATTGAAAATGTTCATTTTCACGAGGTTGGGGCAGTAGACTCGATTGTGGATATAGTGGCATTTGCTGTATGCTTCGATAACCTGCATATAGACAGGGTGTATGTTCCAGGTATCAGCGAGGGAACTGGAACAATAAGGTGCCAGCACGGAATAATTCCAGTACCAGTGCCAGCGGTTCTTAATATAACATCAGCTTATAATATAGAATTAAGCAATGCCAATATTAAAGGCGAACTTGTAACGCCAACGGGAGCAGCGATTGTAGCGGCTGTAAGAACAGATACAGCACTTCCGCAGCATTTTACAATAAAGAAGACAGGATATGGTGCAGGCAAGAGAGAGTATGAGCTTCCGGGAGTATTAAGGGCAATGCTTATTGAGAGTAATAGTGAAAGCTTAGACGAAAATGCTGACTTAATATATAAGCTGGAAACGGATATTGATGACTGTTCGTCAGAGATATTAGGATACACTATGGAGCGCCTGTATAAGGCGGGTGCAAGAGAAGTGCATTTTCTTCCTATATATATGAAAAAGAACAGACCTGCATATGAGCTTGTTGTAATATGCTGCAAGGAAGATATTACGACTATGGAAAATATCATATTTGAGGAAACAACGACAATAGGAATAAGACGTTGTGCAATGAAGAGAACAATTCTTCCAAGAAAAATTGAAAAAGTCAGTATACCATATGGTGAAATTGACGTAAAGGTGTGTACGCTTCCTAATGGCAAAGTTAAGAGATATCCTGAATATGAAACTATTAAGAGCATATGTGAGGCAGAAAATGTGCCATTGAGGGATATAATTGGGAATATAGGAGAATAAAAAATAATTAAAGACTGTTACACGAAATTATATGCTGGCATTATATAGGACATAGAAATATAAAAGTCCTGAGTAATGTCAGCATATTAAAATATAAGTTTCGTGTGACAATCTTATATTATAAACCTGGAAAAGCATTTCGATATTATACATTTGCAGAGGCAGAGTTATGGTTAATATATTTTATTGATATGGGAAAATGATATAGCCGTCACCTGTATTTTTATAGTTGTACTATATCACTAAGCATTACAGAAAAATTAATTAACACGGTTGCCATCAGTACCAATAGTTACAACTCTTACAGGAATTGTCTTGCCGCTGTCAGCTACAGCCTTTTCAACTGCATACTGCAATCCACCACAGCAAGGTACAGTCATACGTGTTACAGTTATGCTCTTTATGTTATTATTCTTGAATATCTCGGTTAATTTCTCAGAATAGTCAATCATATCAAGCTTTGGACATCCGATAAGTGTTATGTGGTTACGCATAAAATCGTGGTGGAATGTACTGTAGGCATAAGCTGTACAATCTGCTGCAATAAGAAGGTCAGCTCCATTAAAGCATGGTGCAAAAGGAGATACAAGCTTAATCTGTACAGGCCAGTTGTTAATCTGGTTTCCACTTGACGCTTTGTTAGCAAGTACTTCAGCTTCATTATATTCAGGAGCTTCACGCTCAATAAAACGAATTGCATTCATAGGGCAGGCTGGCAGACAGTCGCCAAAACCGTCACAATAATCATCTCTTAAAAGCTTAGCCTTTCCGTCAACAATTCCAATAGCTCCCTCGTGACAGGCGTGTGCACATAAGCCACAGCCGTTGCAGAGTTCTTCATTAATTTCTATAATCTTTCTTATCATAATCAAATAAATCCTCCTATTTATAGTAGTATTTTTATTTAATAGAAAATTCTGATAAAAATTCCTGTTAAATAAAAAGCCATCCGGGCAGATTCACCATACGGCGGTAATGTAGATGCCACTAAAGTGTTCCGCCATAGGTGGAGAATCCTGTGAAACAGGATTCTATCCTGTAGACCCGCTAAAAGGTCTTAATAAGTATATGTTGTGGTTATTTTCAGCCATATTTTCATAGCTGGCTGATTAGTTTGAATTATATCTTAACTACCTGGTAAGTATAATATTAAATATTAATAAAGTATGTTGTAAATACAACAAAAATAAGATTATAATGTAATGAGTACAAAAGAAAAGGAAGCGGCTGCGAATAGACACCGTAGATTTTATAGATTATTTTATGAATAATATAGAGAAGAATAGGATTGAAGAATATGGGCAGAATATTATATGACATTTCACAGGATTATATGGGAGTTATACAAAAGAGCAGGCTGTTTAGCGGTATAGAACCAGACGAGGCTAATGGAATGAGCAAATGCCTTGAGATAACATTTCGCGAGTATGACAAAGAAGAAGTTATATTTAATGAAGGCGATAAAATATCCAAAATAGGTATGGTGATTCAGGGCAATGTGAGCATAGAAAAGGCTGATTACTGGGGCAACAGGCATATTATGACATATGTGTCAACGGGTGAAATATTCGGAGAGGCGTATGCGTGCAGTAACGATAAGACATCCAATGTAGAGGTTGTTGCGGCAGATAAATGTATAGTTGCATTTCTTGACACATACAAGGTTATGACGGTATGCAGTTCATCGTGCCAGTTCCACAGTAAGCTTATTCATAATCTTATATATATGCTTGCTGAAAGGTGTGTGGTTATGAACGAGAAGATTACACATTTATCCAAACGAAGCACTAAGGAGAAAGTATTGTCATATTTATCAGCAAGAGCCGCCAAATATGGGAGTGATGAGTTCGATATACCATTTAACAGGCAGCAGTTGGCTGATTATCTTTCAGTTGACAGGAGTGCAATGTCAGCAGAATTAAGCCGTATGAAGAAAAATGGAGAAATTGATTTTAGGAAAAATCATTTTATTATAAAATGTCGTGATAAACAATAATCTGCCGCTGTAAAGACACATAATCTGGCAGAAAATGTTAAATTCAGCCGTCATTGTATAAAACTAAAAACAACTAAAAAATGTATTGAAATTAATTGACAGGGGTGTTAATATACCCTTGCGAGAGATAGTTAAGAAATTAACATTTCGCTTTATATTTTTTTGAGAGTTTTGTATACAATATACAAACTATTATACAAATTAACAGTTATTTTATTAAGGAGGAACCAATAATGGTAAATTTTGATCAGTGGAATGGTTTCAAAGGTAGACTTTGGAAAGAAGAGATCAATGTAAGAGATTTCGTTCAGAACAATTACAAGCCATATGATGGAGATGAAAGTTTCCTTGAAGGACCTACAGAAGCTACTAACAAGCTTTGGGGAAGACTTCAGGAGTTACAGAAGGAAGAAAGAGCTAAGGGCGGCGTACTTGATATGGAAACAAAAGTTGTTGCTGGTCTTACAGCTTATGGTCCTGGATATATAGATGAATCTATGAAGGAGCTTGAAAAGGTAGTTGGTCTTCAGACAGATAAGCCACTTAAGAGAGCATTTATGCCTTATGGTGGTATTAAGATGGCAGAAGAAGCTTGCAAGAACTACGGCTATGAACCAGATCCAGAACTTCACAAGATCTTCACAGAATATCATAAGACACATAATCAGGGTGTTTTCGATGCTTATACACCAGAGATTAGAAAGGCTCGTCACAGCCATATCATCACAGGTCTTCCAGATACTTATGGACGTGGACGTATCGTAGGTGACTACAGAAGAGTTGCTCTTTATGGTATCGACTTCCTTATGGAAGAAAAGAAGAAGGATCACGCTAACTGTGGTTGTGGAACAATGACAGATGACATTATCCGTTTAAGAGAAGAAATATCTGATCAGTACAAGGCACTTGCAGGTATGAAGAAGATGGCTGAAAGCTATGGTTATGATATCAGCAAGCCAGCTACTAATGCTAAGGAAGCTGTTCAGTGGTTATACTTTGGATATCTTGCAGCTATCAAGACACAGAACGGTGCTGCTATGTCTGTAGGTCGTGTATCTACATTCCTTGATATCTATATTCAGAGAGATCTTGAAGCTGGTACTCTTACAGAGAAGGAAGCTCAGGAGCTTATTGATCATTTCGTTATGAAGTGTAGAATGGTTAAGTTCGCAAGAATTACATCATACAACGAATTATTCTCAGGAGATCCTACATGGGCTACTCTTGAAGTAGGTGGTACAGGTATCGATGGACGTTCAATGGTAACAAAGAATGACTTCAGATTCCTTCACACACTTGAAAATATGGGACCTTCACCAGAACCAAACCTTACAGTACTTTATTCTTCAAGACTTCCAG
>OGJY01000395.1_pt1 | contig 62460 bp, 91 predicted proteins | sample 1572231 | NCBI WGS metagenome assembly OGJY01 (sample SAMEA2582121, study PRJEB24529) | metagenome | biome: Human gut stool | place: China | collected 2011
AGTACATCGGTCTGGATGCCTGCGCGGCCAACCTGATGCGCCCGGCCATGTACGGCGCTTACCACCACATCACCGTGCTGGGCAAGGAACATGCGCCCTGCGACCACAAGTACGACGTGGTCGGCGGCCTGTGCGAGAACAACGACAAGTTCGCCATCGACCGGATGCTGCCCAAGATCGACATCGGCGATCTGGTCTATATCCACGACACCGGTGCCCATGGTTCGGCCATGGGCTACAACTACAACGGCAAACTGTGGTGCGCCGAAGTGCTGCTCTGTGAGGACGGCTCCCACCGTCTCATCCGCCGTGCCGAGACCCCGCGCGACTACTTTGCAACGCTGGACTTCCTGCCCTTCATGAAGCCGCTGTTCGAGGGCTACGACGACTAAACTGGAACGAGGTGCGCTATGTTTTTCGGATTTCAACTGACCTGCGGTCTGATGATGGTCTTTTACGGCTACACGGTCATGAAGAACCCTCGCGTCTGGGGCGAACAGGGCCGCCGGGCCGTCAAGGCGGAACATTTCGACGAATACTGCCGGCAGAACGGCCTGTTCTTCCTGAAGGCGGGCTGCATCATGTCGGTCATCGCTGCGCTGGACGCCCTGTTCACGCTGGATGCAGTGCTGTACGTGCTGCTGTATCTGTTCGGTCTGGCGTTCTCGTTCTCTCCGCTGGTCAAATGGTGCCGCGAGAACGAGGGCTTCTCCTGGCCCTGGCCCCGCGTCGAAAGCGAGAAAAAGCGCATCCGGAAACTCCGCGCCGAGCAGGAGCAGCAGAAATCGAAGACGGAAGAAAAGTGAACACCGGGGATAAAACGTGAAATCCTCGTGAAACCGCTGTACGCGAAGCGCAAAAACTTCGCTGTGCGGCGGTTTCATACGTTTGGGCAAAAGTTTCGTCTCTTGACAGATTTTTCAGCAGCCTCTATAATGGGAATAAATGGACCCCTCTCGAACAATCATTTGGAGGTAAAGAAAAATGATGACTTATCCCAACAGCTACGCACTCCTCAGCGAAGAGGAATTGGAATATACGACCGGCGGCGCACTCGACGCAGAAACGGTCGGCAACTGGATCTCGACGGCAATGAACGTGACCATGGGCGTACTTGCTATCGTGAACGTTGTGAATGCCATCAAGAAAGGCCAGATCAGCAGTGTGCTGGCGTCGGTTCTTGGCACCGGTGCGGGTCTGCTGGCCTATGTGAACATTGCGAACATCGGCTCTGTTGCAGCGCAGGTGCAGAAGCAGTATCCGGAGCAGTACCCCGAAGAAGAGGGCACCATCAACGGCAACCTCATGATCGACTCCGCCAAGATCTACTTCAGCTCGCTGGGCGGTGCACTGCTCGGCGTCGCCAACGTGGGCGCAGCAGCAGGCGCTCTGTATTTCTCCTTCGTCTGAGTGCATAAAAATCAGGGGGCCGCGCAGAAACAAATGCGCGGCCCCTTTTTTGCATGAACAAAACAAATAAAAAGAGCCCAAGTCCAAATGACCTGAGCTCTTTTTGTCTGCATGGAGCGGGCAATGGGAATCGAACAACGGAAATTCTACGGCAACACGCAAAGAATAGTGCGGATTAAACGAAAGTAAATTGTTTTTATGCAAAGAGCTTGCTATACAAGCAAATCCCTTTGTGGCATCTAAAAAAATAAACTGGGTCAAAAACTGGGTCAAAATCCGGCCCGCCCAGGGACGTCCTACCCGTGAGCCTTTTTGAGTGCCGCCGTCGTCGCCTCCGCCAGCTCCTCGCGCTGGCCCTGCAGCTCGTGGCGGTAGACGCCGAACGTGTCCATATTCCGGGAGTGGCCTACCAGCATCTTGAGCTGGCCGTCCGTAAGCTCCCCGGCCTCGACGCTGACAAAGGTATGCCTCAGCTCGTAGAGAGTAATGCGCGGCGTGATACCGTTGCCGTCTTGATACTTCTCCCACCGCCGCTTGAGTGACCGCTGGCATGGAATCTGGAACAGGGGCGTGTTGTAGTTGAGCTGGACGCCTGAGTCCTTGAGGAGCTGCACCTGAGCCTCGTATGCTTCCCGGGCCTGCTGGCACATATCAAAGCTGCGGATGCTGTTTTCATTTTTGCCCGTCGTCGTCTCGTCCTCGACGTTGACACTCCGCCGGAGGTTGACGGTGTTGCCCTTTATATCCCCGTACCAAAGGCCGACCAGCTCACCGGGGCGCAGGCCCGTAGAGACGGCGAAACGGTAGGCATAGATATAATCATCAAAGATGTGTTTCGCGTACCATTTCCGGGTGTCAACCGAAAAGAGGGTGCGGAGAGCCTGCGGCTGCAAAATCTCCCTCTTTCCGACCCGGGCATTTTTCGGGACGTCGAGGTCTGGATTCAGAGTCGTGTACTTATTCCGGCGGCACCATTTTACAAAAGCCTTTTCGGTGGAGCGAATAGTCGAGAGCGTCTTTTTGCTCAACGGCGTATCGCCTGTGCGCTTTGCGCCCTTTTTGAGGCACCGCTTTTTGTATGACATATCGATGCACTTTTGCAAATCGCCCTCGGTCAACTCGTCTATGCGGAGATTCTCGATGACGGGCAGGATATAATAATCTCCGTATTTTGCGCACTGCTTGACGTAGGACGTGCCGCAGGTCAGCTTCAGTTCCTCGACCCACTCCCGGTAGAGTGGGCCGACCTTTTTCCTGCCATCCCGGATACTATCGTCAAGCCAAGCGTCCGCCTTTGCGTTCGCTTCCCGCTGCCCGGTACGGCCCGGAGTGCTGCTATAAAAGCTTTTCAGCACCCCGTTTTTCTGTACCCGGATGCGCCAGCGTTTTGTCTGTTCCTGCCACTCGGCTGTTGTTGTCCTCTTCCTCAATTCAGACGGCCCCCTTTCATCTCTTTATAAAAGTAATATGCCCGGCGGACGTACTCCTCTGTAGTGTCCAGCTCCTCGGCTATCTCCCAAGCGTCCAACCCGGCCTTGAGCATGGCCATCAGCTTATCTTCCGGGATTGCGTGAAGTATATACCAGCGGTCAGCGCGGGCCTCGTGTTGCTCTTTTATATCAAAGGGCGTCCGGCGGGTATAAAATCCCCCATAGAGGCAGTGGCCCAGCTCGTGGCCAAGCCGGGCGGCTTCTTCCCCTCGGGTAAACCGCCGGGTGCTGTCCATCCCGATATAGCACCGCCCGTCCTGCTCAATGCACAAGCTACCCGTCTCCGGCAGAGGAAAGCCCAAGACTTCGACGCCGTTTTCCTCGGCTATCCTGTAAAATTCACTGGCTTTTTCCATTCGCGTCCCGCTCCTTTACAAAACGGGCGAAGCACTTGACCTCCTGATACTGAGCGTCTGTAGCGTCGCCCCCAAAAAGCGCGTGTTTAATATCTTCTTCTGTCACCTCGCGGCGATTAGCTGCGGGGGCTTTTTCTTTTTCAGGGGAATCTGTCTCGCCGTATAGGTATGCGCTAGTCGTTCCAAGCTGCTGCGCGCACAGGAGAACAAAATCCCGGGGAGGTTCTTTGCCGCGCTTCTCAAACATTCGGATGTAGTTGTCCGCGTGGCCGGAAAGTTGGCAGAGTGCCTTTCTCGTCATTCCGTTGCTTTTCAACAGGGCATCGAGTCGGTCAAACATAAAAGTGCTCATAACAAACCTCCATAATTCACTGCCAGCTAAAAATATTTTTTGAAAATTAGCGAATAGCTATTTACAAATTAGCGAAAAGCTAGTATAATAAAAACGCAAAGAAAATTAGATGCTAGCTAAATAATAACATTAAAGTGCTAGAAAATCAATCGGAAAGGAATAAAAAATGGCAAATCTCAAAAAATACGTCGCCACGTTCTGGCGCGGCAATCCTCAATTTAAGGCAGGCGGGTACGAGACGACCCGAACCATCGAGGCTGTTTCTATCGCCTCGGCCCGGAAAAAGGCCCGGGAGATTTCCGAACATTGCGCCTACGGCAGTATGGAGTTGCGGAGCATCGAGAGGGAGGGTTAATATGTTCGACATCAACAATGATTCCAAGCTGCGGGCAGCCTATATTTTTGTTATCGCTATGGACGCCTCTCCGAAAGGGAGCAAAGGCGCACTGGACGCCTTGATGGTAGATGTGAAGCGTGAAATCCGGGCCTATATCCACCGCCCGGCGGCAGATACCCGTATTGTACAAGAGCGCGGGTGTGACGGATATGTTGAGCTGGTACAGCTCCCGGATAGCCTCGACCGGGTACACAAGGAGATTACTGATGACTGGTTCCGAGCGACCCGTTACCTCGAGTTCTTCCCGACGCCCTACGACTGCTCAGGCCAGAAGTTTACCAGCTGGTATAAGCTCTTTCGCCGCCGGGGACATTGGTTCGCATATCACTGCGTAAGCATCGACGTTTGAGAGGAGGTCAAGAGGCGATGAAAAGTTATACTGTAGACCTTATTCTTGAGGTTCGGGGCATAGTAGAGGTCGAGGCGGATAGCGTCACCGAAGCCTACCTCAAGGTAGGGAAGAATCCGGGCAAGTATTCCAACCCCAAGAGCTGGAACGGCATCGGGAACGCAGAGCTTAGGGCATACAGCCATATCGACTGCGTCTTTGAGCATAACGTCACGAGCGCGATTTCTACCGCCAGCGGAGAGGAGGCGAACGAAGAATGAGAGGACACATTCAGGCCCCGGCAAAGCCCCCGGTAGGCAGCTACTGCAATATCCCGCACACCGAGCTGCGGGCCGTTATCCGAGGTCATAAGTACCGCGACCAAGACGTGGCGGAGGCAATCGGGATGCATACCAGTACGTTTTCGCTGAAGATGCGCGGTCACTCGGTTTGGCGCGGGGATGAAATCGCGGCCATCTGCGAGATGCTGGACATCCCACAGAAAGACATCGGGAAACTCTTTTTCCCGCAAATCAAGAAAGGAGCCTAAACAATGGCATACGAAATCAACGAAGAGCTGGCCCGGCGGGCGCACGAGATGCGTTCCACTCGGGACTATAAGCCGGATTCGGCCACGGCGGAGTATCTGCGACAGGTCGAAGAGGCCCGGCGAATTGCCGAGGAGTCAAAAGCCCGATGCAAGACTACGGCCCAGCGGAACCGGGTAGACGGGATGCTCGACAAGTACGAGCGGACACTGGCCTTTGCCATCAACCGGGAAAATGAGGTCGGCACATGGTGTCCGAGTATCTTAATCGTCGGCGGCTCAAATTTCCCTGTGGCAAAGAAAAAGCGGCAAGTAGCCGCGATGGATGCGAACCGGGTCAATTTTGACAAAGCCCGGGATATACTGGAAAAGATTCAGGGTTATGGCTATACGGCTCCTATCAACAGCCGCGACCCGGAAGCTCTGGCAGCCCTCCGGGAAGAACTGGACAAAGAGCGCGAGAGCCACGCCCATATGAAAGCTGTCAATGAGTATTTTAAGCGGTACGGCTCCCTAGATGGCTGCGCAGACGTCGGAGAGTACGAGCGGGCCGAAATCGATGGCCGGATGAAGCAGTGGGGCGACCCGAGGCCGTTTGTATCGTGGCAGCTTGGCAACTCCCGCAAGCGCATTCAGCGGCTCGAAAACCGTATCAAAGAGATGGAGGCGGCTGTCGAGGCCAACGCCCAGCCCGTAGAGCTGGACGACCTCCCCGGCGTTACCTACCACGAAAACAGCGCGACGATGCGGGTGCAGCTTATCTTTGAGGGTAAGCCAGAGCCGGACATCCGGGCCGTCCTCAAGTCTCACGCCTTTCGCTGGTGTCCCTCGCAGGGCGCGTGGCAGCGGCAGCTCAACGCCAACGGCAAGCGAGCGGCCCGCGAGGTACTGGAACAAATCAAGGCTTTACAGGGAGGTTGAGACGATGAATGACAAAGAGAGATGGGCGGCAGAGGCCCGGGAACAGGTCTATAAGACCTTTGGCGTCGAACCGAAAGACGTTATGGAGAACGAGCGGGAATGCCTCTTGCAGGCGTTCCCGGGGAGCTTTATCAATAGCCGGGACGAGTTTATAGCTCACCCGCGCACGAACCAGTATTTTATCTTGAGCGACTGCAAGGCCCCGGAAGACGTCAAGGCCAAGGTGCTGGAATGGCTTTCCCGACCGTCGTGCAAGACCCAACCCTATTCTCAGGAGTGGCGCAACCGCAAGTTTCATACAGATATGCGGTTTTCGGTCAACGCCTATCTAGATACGGACTTTTCACAAGAGGACATGGAGCTGATTTATAACTGGCTGGGGAACGCCGTCAATCATCGCTTGACGATGCTTTTTATTCGCAACGGGATGGATGTAGAGTGGCTGCGGGAGTTTGGCCCGGTTTTCCACTATCCTCCTGAAAAATAATTGAGAGGAGATTTTTACATGAATGGTATGTTTTATCGTGGGGAGATTTACTTTGTTCTCCCGGAGGGTAATGAGGTCGGAAGCGAGCAACGGTCAAACCGCCCCGGCATCATCGTCAGCAGCGATACCAACAACAAATTTTCGACTACGGTGCAGGTAGTCTACCTGACGACCAAGGAAAAGAAGCCCCTTGCGACGCACGTTCATATCGAGACTGCAAAGCTGCCCTCTACGGCCCTCTGTGAGCAGATTTTTACCGTGGACAAGCTGCGTATGGATAGCTACGTCGGCAAGCTGACGCCCAAAGAGATGGAAGAGGTCGAGCGGAGCGTTATGATTGCTCTTGGCCTCGACAACTACCTCTCTAAGCCTAAGACCGAGACGCCCGACTCTCCGGCGGCTGCCCAACCTCCGCTTCCTGCCGACGTCGTCAAGAGCTTTTCTTGGGAGAGCGAGAAGCAGCTTGCTGGGGGGGGGCTTGCCTCCCCGGAGCTTATCAGAGCTTATGCGCAGCGTGACGCCTACAAAGAGCTGCTCACAGGGATTTTGGAGCGGCGGAGAATTTGATGAGGTAGCCTAATGAAAATGGTTTCTTTGGTCATCCGGGACGACGTAAAGGGCGAAAGCGGCAGTGCCGTCGTCGAGCTAAGCGGCGAGGAAATAATCCTCCTGAGCAATATCCTCTATAGGGATATAAAGCAGATGTTTGGCAGGACAGTCCCGCTTGGGCTTGCAAAGAGCATAAAGCTCTTGAACGCAATCGTCCAGCACGGCGGCGTCGATTCGTATGACATCGGCCTACTTGCCGAGATAAACGAACGGCTCGAAAAGAGAGTCAAATAATTTTTCAGGGCGTTGGCGGAAGCTGACGCCCTTTTCTTTTGCTCGAATTAGCTGCAAATCTAGCTGTTCACTAAATTTTCTCAGGAAAAATAGCAAAAAGCTATTTACAAATTAGCTAAAAGCTAGTATAATAAAAGCGTCAAGAGGAGCAACCCCAAAGGAGGACAAAAGGTGTTTAAGAAAATCGTTCGCGCAATCTCCGAAATCAAGACCGAGGTAGACCGCAGCGACTGCTACGACCAGATTGACAAGGCTTTCGATGCCGAGAAGATTTCTTTCGACGACCACGAGATGCTGTATAAGCTGGCCGCAATGGTCAGCGTGGAGGGATAAACGATGAAGTGGATTAAGGATTCCGACAGATACGTCCGAGAGGATGGCAAGTGCTATATCCGGGAGCGTGAAGTCCGTATCAACGGGAAATGGTGCTGGCGTTGGTGCGTATACGGCGACGTCGGCGGCAAGTACATAGACGACGTTATAGAGATGTTCAAGACCTTGCGAGCCGCAAAAATAGCCTACGCAAACATAAACCCCGCCTGACGATGACCCGGCGGCACGGGTCGAAACGCTCCACCCGGAGCGTCGCGGGAGCCGACCGCAGAAAGGAGGTATAAACGTGCCTCGATTGATGGAAATCGAAGAAACCCCGGGCGTAAAGACTTGGGAACCTTGCTACAACGTCGAGGAAGCGGCAAAGGTGCTGGGGGTTTGCCGCCAGCGAGTTCTTCAGATGAGGAACGAAAAGAAGCTTATAGGGTTTTCGGATGGCAGAAAAGGAAGCAAAAGCAGACTCTTTTTCAAGGTGGATGACGTCGAAAAGTATAAGGTCTACAAGAACGCACCCAAGCAGATGTCTCCGCTTCGCCCGGTCTGCGTAGAGTCGGAGAAAGATAGTGCCTAAGAGATAGGAGGATATAAACGATGCGATTTGTCAAGAAATTTACCGTCGCAATGCTGGCGGCAATCGGAGCCGTTCAGGTCGTCCGGCAGGTCATCGGGGCCACGGCCCTTGCCCTTGTTGCCTTTGGCAAGTGGGAGCCTGCCGCCGCCGCAGAAGCGGCCCCGTGGCTTGTCGTTGCCGTTGTCTCCGGCTTGTCGATGTCGCTCTACGGGATGTACAAGGACAACCAGAGGTACACCCGGCAGAGTTACGGACGTATCGAGCGCAACAGCGCCCGGAACGATGAGGCCCGAAAGGCGGGCTGAGTAATGAGTTGGGGGATGTACGACATCCGGCTTGACTCTTACGGCCCGCCGATAGAGCCGCCGGATGATTATTATTTCCGGCCTCGTGAGGGGCTGGACGATGAACACGAGGAGGATACCGAGACCGATGACGAATGAACTGACCGTCCGGGTACAAAGCCCGGCCATTCCGGCGATTGTCTGGAATGAGGACGAGGTGAAAGCCTACATAACCGAGAAGCTGGCGAAGTACGAGGGCCTGGTCTACACCTCCGACAATATCAAGAGCGCCAAAGAAGACCGGGCCGACATCAACAAGCTGAAAAAGCAGCTTCACGACTCGACCATCGCCCTCAAGAAGTACCTTGCAAAGCCCGGCGAGGATTTCAATAAAAGGATTCGCGGGTACGAGGATATGTGTTCTCAGGCCGTGGAGCATATCGACGTTCAGGTCAAGGGCGTCGAGGATGCAGAGAAAGAGGACAAGCTCAAGGCCCTGCAGGAGGTCTACGACGCCAACATTGACGAGCTTGCCCCGCTTATCCCCTTTGAGCGGCTTTTCGTCGCCCAGTGGCTCAACAAGTCCTATAGCCTGAAAAAGGCGTCGGACGACCTGCGGGACGCCATCGGCAATATCCGCAACGACCTGCAGTTTATCCGTGAGACCTGCGGCGAGGACGTCGAGGCTTGCCAGACCGAGTATCTCCGAACCTTGAGCGTCAACGACGCCGTGCGGGAGCATAACCGCCGCGTCGAGGCCCGTGCAAAGCTGCGGGAGAGCGAGGCGATGAGGGCCGCAGCCGAAAAGGTCAAAGCTGCTTCCCCGGTCGTCGTCCCTCCTACCCGGGAAGAGCGGGAGGCTCAGGCGAAAGCCGCCGAAGCTGCGCAGGCCCGGGCTTGCATTACCCCTGATGGCCGTCTCGACTTTGAGGCGATGCGGTCGATGGTAACGCCGAAGCCCGCCGCCCAGACTCGCCGGAAGTATCTTTTCTGGGTCGAGTTTACCGAGGCAGACATCGAGTGGTTCCGCAAGGGCAAAGAGGAGCGCGGCTTCCGTTACGGGCCGATTGAGCAGAGCAAATAAAATTTATTCTTTCAGGAGGGTAAACAAATGGGATTCAACACACGCACTGGCGCACCCGCGCCGAATACTACGGTTCAGAGCCGTTCTTTCGTATCCCGTCCCAAGCAGGAGGTAGCCGTTCAGGAGACCGACATTCAGGTGGCCCCCGTCGAGTTCGATAGCATGGACGGCCAGCACCACGTCGTATCGTTCGAGGATGTCCGCAACTTCATCTGCAAGGATGCGACCCCCGCTGAGTGCAAAATCTATTTGGAGGTCTGCAAGCAGTACAAGGCGAACCCGTTCACCCGTGAGATTTATCTCATCCACTACGACAACAAAAACGGCGATACGCCCTGCACCATCGTCCTCGGCAAGACGTTTTACCTCAAGGTGGCCGAGGGCCACCCCCAGTACGACGGTTTCGAGGCTGGCATCATCGTCCTCGACTCGGCAGCCGGAGAAATCGACCATCGGCAGGGTTCGCTCGTCTACGATGGCGAGACGCTTGTTGGAGGTTGGGCCAAGGTCTACCGCAAAGACCGCAGCCGCCCGTATTACAGCGAGGTCAAGCTGGCCGAGTACGACACAGGGAAGTCCCTCTGGAACGGCAAAAAGTCCACGATGATTCGCAAGGTGGCTGTCAATCAGGCTTTGCGCGAGGCGTTCCCGTCACTCTTTGGCAGTCTCTATGACGAGAGCGAGGCAAACATCGATGTAGAGGCCAGCTTCCGGGATGTCAGCGAAGAGCAGCCCGAGGGCCGTACCTCCCGCCGCCGTATCAAGTCCCCCAAGAAAGAGGAACCTGCCCCGCTGGTCATCGAGAATATGGTTGAGGCTGAGGGCGACCCCTTTGCAAACCCGGAGCCGGGCGAAGCCGACGACGGCGAAGATACGGGCGGTGATGCTGAATGATTATCAAGACCAACACGGGCGTTAAAGTCCTCGGGACTCTTGCCCGCGACCCTAAAATCAAGGAGGCCAAAAACGGCAACCTGTTCATGAGCCTGAACATCAAGTCTCACAGCGCCAAGGATGAATCCGGCAAGTGGAACAGTACCTTTGTCGAGTGTACCGTATGGCGGAACGTCGAGACTTGGGACGGGCTGCTTGAAAAAGGCGACGCCGTGGAAGTCTTTGGACGGGAGCTGAAAAGCCGGGAGGTCGACGGGAAGACCTACTGGGGCCTTGAGGCCGACGGCGTTTTCGTCGGCGGACTCGTAACGGCCCGGTGGGTACAGCAGGTCATCGACATGATGCAGGAAGCCTCCCCGACGGGCGGCTTCTCCGAAGTTGAAGAGCCTACACCCTTTGACGACGGCGGAAACGCCCAGAAAAACGATTTTCCGGGCGAGGCGGACAAACTTCCCGCCCAGACTCCCGCACCTGTTACGGACGACGAGAGCCGTGTGATAGACGATGACGCCGAAGACCTGCCGTTTTAACCTCAACCCCACCAAAGAAAGGAGGTGAGCCGATGGCAATCTTCCGCTGCGTATCGCCCAACTTCTGGACAGACCCGAAAGTGGATGACGATTTTACCCCGGAGGACAAATACTTTTACCTCTACCTCCTGACAAATCCTCATACGTCCTTGAGCGGCTGCTATGAGCTTGGGAAAAAGCAGGCCAGCCGAGAGCTGGGCTACAACGAGGATGTCGTAGACCGCCTGATTCGTAGGATGGAAATTGTCCACGGCGTTATCCGTTACGACAAGACCACGAAAGAGGTTTTGCTACTTAACTGGCACAAATACAACTGGTCGAAATCTCCTAAATGTCTAAAAGGCGTCGAGTATTCGTTAAAAAACATCAAATGCCCCCGCTTTAGACAATACTGTATAGATACCCTATCCATACAGTATCAATACAGTATGGATACAACTGTATCTGTATCTGTAACTGATAATATAGATATATCTAATACTAAGAGATTAGAAGAAGATATACCTGAGGTTATAGAAGAACCTACGCCCGAGGCCCCCAAGAAAAAGAAATTCGTCCCTCCGAAGATAGAGGACGTGAAAGCCATCTTTGCCGAAAAAGGGGCGACGCCCGCGCAGGCCGAGCAGTTCTTCGCCTACTACGAGTCGAACGGCTGGCGAGTCGGGAAGAATCCGATGAAAAACTGGAAAGCTGCCGCCGCTGGCTGGGTATCGAGAGACAGAGAACGGAGCGGGCAAAAGCCGTCTCAAGTCCGCGCCCCGGGTCGGGAGAGTACGAAAGACCAGCTTGCCCGTGTGCTAGCGAATATGGACAAAGAGAGAGGATTTGAACGATGACGAAAGAGGAGGCCGCAGAGCTGGTGCTTATGAATGCGACCCTGTACAAGCTGGGGACAAAACCCTTGACCGACGAGGAGATGAAAACGGTTATTGACGTCTGGACATACCAGTTTCGGGATTATCCGGGCGACGTCGTAAAGCGGGCGTTCCTCGCGGCAAACCGGGTCTGCGCTTACCCTATTACGGTGGCCGACATCTTCAAGCAGCTTTCCCACAGCCTCGACCCGGACGCAGAGTGGGATGCCTTGGCCGCAGCCGCTTACGAGGCCCAGAAGTACCTGAGCTGGCGAAACTGCCCGATGATTACGGGATTGGACGAGCAGGGCGGGCTTCTCCGCAGCGACGGAACGCAGGAGCTGAGGGAGCTGTTCGAGGGCTTGCCCCCGGCGGCGAAATCCTACGCCGGGAGCGTCGGAGGCTTGACCGAGCTGGCCCGGACGTCTGACCTGACATACCGCCGGGTCGAGTTTCTCAAGCAGGCGCGGGAAGACATTTCGACCGCGCCAAAGGAAGCGGCTATGCTGAGAGGCGGCCCTGCCCCGGCAAGATTGGAGGCGGGCCGTGCGTAAGTATGAGGCTCTTGTCGAGTGCCGCAATATCTGCGGTACGGTCATCTATCGTTGGATACTCGACGCCGAAAGTCCCGGAGAAGCTGAACACAGGGCCGTTGAAATGGCCCGGCGGGGCTACCCGGAGTTCGACGAGTTCGAGCCTGTGAGAACGGAGAGAATGCGATGAAATACAAAGTTACTTTTTGGGGCCTCGGTTGGTACGAGGTTGAGGCCCGGAGCCGGAAAGAGGCCGAAGAAAATGCCCTCTTTGCCGCCCGTAGCTTCCACCCGGAGCTGAATAACTACGACCTGCAGGTCGATAAAGTCGAGGTGATTCCGAATGGCTGAGGTGAAGAAAATTATCCGGCTAGCTGATGTCGGCGAGCTGGAAGCTGACCTGAAGAAAGACCTTGCCGAGGAAGAAGCAAAGGGAGAGACGGCAGACGTCCTTTACTGCGAGAGCATCGGTGACGAACTTTCAGACCTTGAGAACCTCCCGACTATCGACCCGGAGAGCCTGCGCGGCCATGCCAAGTGGGTAAAGGACAAAGAACTGAAGTTTATCATCGTCGATAACGAAAACGATAGCCACGAGGAACCGGCAATCTGTTGCACAAACTGTAAGGCCAAAATCTCGCAAAGCGATTTCGACGGCTGGGTCTGGAACTTCTGCCCAGTCTGCGGATTCGCTATGGAGGACGCGACGGAGGAGAGCAACGATGGTTAAAGACGTTACTGAATGGTGTCCCTCTTGCGACCGCGAGGTCGAGATAAAGTGGGACGTTGAGGCAGACGGCTACAAAGCCTACTGTCCTTACTGCGGCGAGCGGTTGATGCTCTGCGATGAGTGCCGCCACCCCGGCGGCGAGTTTTGCGACAAGTGCAACTATGATGCCGAAACTGATACCTGCAAGCACAACGGCTGGTATTTGACCGCCCAGAAGAGACCGACCGAGGACGACGCAGACAAGGACGGGTGCGTCTTGAGCCTCAACCTTAACCCCGGCGACCAGCGCGTTACAAACTGGTTTTGGAATATCGTTGCCGTTTTCCCTGAGAATTTCCCCATCTGGATGCCGACGCCCAAGCTGCCGAAAAAAGATTTGAGGGAGATGTGGAAATGACGGACTGCTCAACGTGTAAGGCGCGGTCAAAGTGTCCCGGAGATGTAGCCCCCGGCTCGAACCTCTGCTTTTTGTACGGGTTTCTCCACGGCGGGGAGCCTGAAGCTCAACCCCTGGAGGCTATCAAGGTGCGGCCCTACTACTGCCCCTACTGCGGCCACGTCCTGAAGATTATCGGCACTCAGCGGTTTTGTAACAACGTCAGGTGTCTCAACCGCTACCAGCCTATGTAGGGCAAAGTTTACGAGAGGATGAAAACACGATGGACAGAATTTTTTGTACGAGGCTCAAAGCGGCCCGTATTGCGCAGGGCTTGACCGTGAGAGACCTTGCGCGGCGCGTCGGAACCGATATGCGGGTCGTGACGCTCTACGAAAACGGCGGGACGACGCCGGGCATCGAGGGCATCCGGGCCTTTGCTGAGGCTCTGGGCGTCTCGGCGGCTTATCTAGTTGACCGCGTACCGCCCCGCCGGGCGACGGTTTGCCCCTGTTGCGGGGCAGAGTTGGAGGGCAAAGAGAGGGGGGCGACGCATGACTTACCGCGAATTTCTGGAACGTAAGATAGACGTCGCGCCCCTTTCAGGCATCGAGGTTGACCCCTCCGAGGTCAGCCCGGTGCTGAAAGACCACCAGCGCGTGAGCGTCCTTTGGGCCTTGAGAGGCGGACGCCGGGGAATCTTTGCCCGGTTTGGCCTCGGCAAGACGGTGATGCAGCTCGAATGGTGCCGCCTCCTGCAGAAACACGAGGGTGGACAAACCCTCATAGTGATGCCGCTCAACGTAATGCCGGAGTTCCGGGCCGACGCCGTAAACCTGCTGGGCCTGCCGGAGCCGCCCTATTGCCGCACGATGGCCGAGGTCGAGGCCGCGAGCGATGCGCCTATTGTTCTGACCAACTACGAGAGAGTCAGAGACGGCGATATTGACCCGCACCGCTTCACGGCTGTAAGCCTCGACGAGGCGGCTACCCTCCGCAGCTTTGGCTCTAAGACCTACCAGAGCTTTGCGGTCAAGTTTAAGGGCGTCAAGTACAAGCTCACCAACACCGCGACGCCCTCGCCGAACCGCTACAAAGAGCTGATTCACTATGCGGGCTTTTTGGAGGTTATGGACACCGGGCAGGCCCTTACCCGATTTTTCAAGCGCGACTCAACCAAGGCCAACAATCTGACCCTATACCCGGGCCGCGAGCGGGAGTTTTGGATTTGGTGCGCGAGCTGGGGCCTGTTCCTGCAAAAGCCCTCCGACCTCGGTTTTTCTGACGAGGGCTATTCGCTCCCGCCGATGGACATCAGATACCACAAGCTCACGAGCCTTGACCGCCCGGCGGAGTTTGAGGCAGACGGACAGATGAAACTCGGCCACGACGCCGCAATGGGCCTTTCGGACGCCGCCAAGGAAAAGCGGGACAGTATCGAGATTCGAGCTGCAGAGGTGGCCCGTATCATCGCCGAGGCCCCGCCGGAGGAGCATTTCGTCGTCTGGCACGACCTCGAAGACGAGCGCAGGGCCTTGAAAAAAGATGTCCCGGAGATGGTGGACATCTACGGCAGTATGGAGCTTGAGGCCCGCGAGCAGCGTGTTATGGATTTCGCGCAGGGCAAGACCCGTATCTTTGGCACAAAGAAATCTCTCTCCGGCTCTGGATGCAACTTCCAGCGGTTTTGTCACCGGGCAATCTTTATGGGCATCGACTACGAGTTCAACGACTTCATTCAGGCCATCCACCGTATTTACCGCTTTTTGCAGACTGCCCCGGTTATTATCGACATCCTGTATATGGACACCGAGACCGAAGTGCTGCTGGCCCTCCAGCGCAAGTGGAAGCAGTACGATGAGTTGAGCAGCCAGATGGAGGAGATTATAAAACAATACGGCCTCGGGAGCCTTGCGCTTGAGGCCCTCAAGAGAACGATTGGATGTGAGAAAGTGGAAGTCAAGGGCAACAACTACACCGCAATCAACAACGACTGCGTGGAGGAGGTCAAGAGCTGGCCGACGGACAGCATCGACCTCTACGTCACCAGTATCCCGTTCGGCAACCATTACGAGTATTCGCCGTCTTACAACGATTTCGGTCACAACCCCAACGATGACGAGTTTTTCCGGCAGATGGACTACTTGACCCCGGAGCTGTTGCGTACTCTCAAGCCGGGCCGCGTAGCAGCTATCCACGTCAAGGACAGGGTCGAGTTTGCCAACGTGACCGGGCTTGCGGCTCCTACCATCGAGCCTTTCCACGCGGATTGCATCGCTCATTTCCGGCGGCATGGGTTTGCGTATTTTGGTATGATTACGGTGGTCACGGATGTCGTGCGGGAAAATAATCAGACCTACAGACTCGGCTGGACGGAGCAGTGCAAGGACGGTACAAAGATGGGCGTTGGATGCCCCGAGTATATCCTGCTTTTCCGCAAGCTGCCTACTGACCGCAGCCGTGGGTACGCCGACGACCCGGTGAAAAAATCCAAAGAGGAGTATACCCGCGCCCGCTGGCAAATCGACGCCCACGCCTTTTGGCGTTCGAGCGGCGACCGTCCGTTTGCCCGCGAGGAGCTGGAAAAGATTCCGACCTCGAAGCTGCAGGCAGTTTACCGCAAGTTTAGCCGTGAAAGCGTCTACTCCTACGATGAGCATATCAAGCTGGCGGAGAGCCTCGACAAGGAAGGACGCCTCCCGAGTACGTTTATGGTCGTGGCCCCCGGCTCTTGGGATATGACCGTCTGGGACGACATCAACCGTATGCGGACGCTCAACACGACCCAGAGCCAGCGGCGGCAGAATCTTCACGTCTGTCCCCTGCAAATCGACATCGTGCAGCGGCTGATTGAGCGGTACAGCAACGAGGGCGAAGTTGTTGCTGACCCGTTCGCCGGGCTGTTCACCGTCCCATACGAGGCCGTGAAGATGAACCGCCGGGGTAAAGGCGTCGAGCTGAACCCCGATTATTTTAGAGACGGCGTGGGCTACCTTGAGGCCGCAGACGCGGAAAAGGACGCCCCGACCCTCTTTGACCTGTTGGAGAATGGAGCGTGAACGAATGAACCGCAACGCGGAACATTACCCCGACCCGACGCCGGGGGCCGCTTGGGAAAATATCTGCAAGGATGCCCGGCGGAAAGAAGCTGCGTCCCTCTTGCAAATTAGCATCTTGGTGCCTATCCTGCGCCAGATTGCGGACTGGGCGGGCTTTGAGATTATCGGCAGAATCCCCCTGCGGGAGAAATCGACTGGAAAGGAGTTTCGGTGATATGGAACAGAAAGAGATTCAGGAGCAGCTTATTGCGACGGTTCGGGATATGCTTCTCACCTCCTGTGAGAAGATGGGGGCGCAGAGCATCGAGCATTGCTGGACGCGCCACGACGGTACGGAGGTCAAGCTGGGCCTCTCTATTCACCCGGCGGACGAAAAAGAGGAAGAAGAGCCGGAAGATGAGCTGTATACCTACGCCCGGGCCGCTGTAAAGAAATTCGGGATGGACAAGCAGGTAGATATGGCCATAGAGGAGATGACCGAGCTTACAAAAGCCCTCCTTAAACACCGCCGGGCGAGGGACTGCGAGACCGTTGTAAAGAGCGGCGACAATATCCGGGAGGAGATGGAAGACGTCCGAATTATGCTAGCCCAGCTCGATTGTATTTTCGGGCGTAGTCCTCAGTGGGCCGAGAAGAAGCTGGCGCACCTCAAAGAGCTGGTAGGGGACGAAAAGCCCGACCCGGAGGAAAGGGACAAGAGCGATGGCTGAACACTACAAAATCGACTGCGCGAGCGTTGAAGACCGCAAGGCCCTTATCGTTGTACTTGCCATGAACGGCTACATCGTCCGCAACGGCAAGGAAAAGCGCAATGGTAAGAGTACCTATACCACGTTCGTGGAGTATTGGAGGCCGGACGATGAGTGAGAAGATGACCGCCGAGGAAGCCGCAAATATTCTCGGCCCGCACTACGATAGGACTCACACTAAATCCGACTTAGATACCGCTCGATGGCTGGGATATTGCGTATTGCGCTTGCAGATTCCCCGTAGCCCGTTCCCGGACGGCGACAAGAGTATTTTGGCTTGCCCCAACTGCGGCAGCGGCGAATACCTGCACAATCAGGATGAAGCTGAAAACACGTTCTGCGGCCAGTGTGGGCAGGCTATCGACTGGGCGGAGGTGTACGATGGATAAACCTGTATCAATGGTAGCCCGCCGCCGGAGTATGACCGGGGCGAGGAGCCGCGCCGAAGGCTTGGGGTTTGAGCATCTCATCGACAACGCATGCGCCTACTACCTCTCACGGGACATCGCGGACATTGAAAAGACCCCGGAACCTATGAAACCGCTGGGAAACTCAGACCGCGCGGGCCGCTTTCTAGCCTGCTTCACCAAAAAGGCCCAGCCGGATTATTCCGGCTTACTCAACGGCGGTAGAGCCATCAAGTTCGAGGCAAAGCATACCGACAGCGACAGAATCACCCAAGACCGGGTATCTAACGCTCAGAGCCTGCGCTTAGCCTCTACGGAGCGTTTGGGCGGGGTGGCCTTTGTCCTTTGCTCTTTCGGCTCAAGAGCGTTCTACCGCGTTCCGTGGGCTGTTTGGCGCGATATGAAAGAATACTTTGGCCGGAAGTATATCACCCCGGCGGACGTCGAAATCTACCGCGTAAAATTCGGCGGGCCGGGAGTACTGCTTTTTTTGGAGGGGGTTCCATACGAAACCCCGGAGAGGAGATAACATGGTCAAGAAAATTCCCAAGCTGACAACCGGCAACCCGCAGGACAACTACCAGATGGCCCTCAACTTTACCGACATCGGGGAAGATGGATGGGTCTGGATGCGGAAGCCGGAGCGGACTTTGGTAGAGTATATGCGTACTCTCGTCAAAGCACACGGCGGCGATATTGACATCAACGGGGACGACTGCGCGGTGGGCGAAGATTTGGACGACCACCTCCTCGACGGCCCCGAAACTATCGACGGCCTGATTGCCGAACATTATACCATCCTGTGGGCCTACGCAACGCTCAGGGAAAAGCTCAAGTGGTATGAGGACGCTGGCGTTCCGGCTATTCCGCCCGAGGGTCTGAAAACTATCCAGCGGGCAGTAAATCGCGGTACGGGTTCCCAGCTTGAGCTTGCCTGCGAAGATATGGCAGACCTGATTCGCTTGGTGTGTAAGTACAATCGGCGGTTAAAGACCGCCCTGAAAGAAACTGAGGAGCTGCGGGCTATCCGCGACAGTATCCGGGACAAGACGGCAAGCGTTTATATTGCGCTGGCCTGCATCGTGGATATATTCGGCAAGCCTGAGGACATCCAGCAGGCCGTCGCCGAGAAGCTCGACAACCGCAAAGACCTTATGTGAGGAGGAAATACTATGAGCAACCAAACCAACCTGTCCGACGTGAAGCTTCTGGCCGACCTGCAGAAGCTCATCGAAACCAAAAAGCGGGCCGTCGGCTCCTCTGAGGACGCACAGGCCGTCGCCGGGGCAATCTCCCCGGTGTTTGAGAAGCTGATGCCCATCATGAAGAGCAAGTATCAGGGCGAAATCGAGACCCTGACCCGCGCAAAAGACCGCCTGGCCGAGCTGCTGGACGCAAAGTGGACGGAGGACGCAAGCCATGAGTAAGAGAGCAAACCGCCGCCTCCGTCAGCTTGAGCGTCGCGTGACCGCTCTTGAGCAGACTGCAAGCTCTAAACCTCTGGTCGTCGGCAATATTGCCGTAAAGCCCGAGACCGAGGTTGCAAAGCTCCCCGAGACGTTGGGGGAGAGGCTGAAAAACATCTTTGGCAAATAACCCGCCCGCCGGGGCGAGAATCGAGGAAACGCATGATGAGAGTATGGAGGGCCGGAGAGTCCGAGGAACAGGCCCATAATATCCTTGAGGCGAAGATATGGTTTCAGATGTGCCGCGAGATGGCCGACGCTGTAGAAAACCAGCGCGGCAAACTCTCCCGTTGGATAGACGCTGCGACCCGTATCACCCAGAACCTCAGTGGTATGCCGGGCGGTGGAGGCGACCACGGGGACAAAATCGCCGAGGCCGTGACCCGCAAAGACACCGAAGCCCGCAGGCTTGAGGTCATGGAGGATGAGCTGAAGAAACGCCGTGCCGAGGGCGTGACCCGTATCTTTTGCATCGTCTCCGCCGAGGACAAGGGTAGCATCAGTCGGGCCGATTACATCCGCAGCTATTATATCGACTGCGAGGCAAAGGACGCCGAGGGCCACTTTAAGCTCAAGACCTACGAGGACGTGGCCGCTGAGTATGGGGTATCTGTATCCAGCGTGGCAAGCGGCCTCAAGCGCGGACTGGAAGCCTTGGCCGAGATTTGGCCCGACATCGCAAAGGATTGTGCGTAATGTACAAAATGCTCAAAATACGGCCCGGTTTTTCTACACGGCCCTGTATTGTCGTTGTAGTGTCGTTGTATTGACGTTGCAACTAGCTATAAGCTAAAATGCTACCAGCGCAACCGCGCCACGCGGCCACGCGCTAAAGCGAGAGAGGCACATCCGGCAGGGCCTGTAATGAAGTCGGCAGGCCCCGTCCCTCCACCTCCTCTCCCGTTGTATAACAGCCCTCGCAAGGTTTAGGCCCCTTGAGAGCGGCTGTTTTTATGCAGACGTATGAAATGACGGCGTGAGCAGCAGGCATAACGCCGAGGTGGTTTGATTCCGCCCGTTTGCACCAAGCCGCCGCCAACCCCGCAAGGCGGCTATACTATACGCATGGCCCCATCAGCCACCGGGAGCTTAAATATTCCTTTCCTTTCGACCCTCTCTGAAAGTTACTCTGCATTTTCTCCTCCTCACGGCATATCCCAGACGGAGGCCCCGGAACGCCGGGCGGTTCGTGTTTTCCGCCAGCGTGTGCGTTAGAATCCCCCAAACCCCTTGACGCGCCCGACCAACGCGGCAAGGGGGACTATAAGCCGTTGTAGCTCAAGTAGAGCGGTGGGCATTTAACCCACGTCACATTGACGATACGCAAGAGCGGCCCCGCCCGGCCTGTCCCCGGGACGGATTGAAACTCTTGTGGTGCTGGTTCGAGTCCAGCCATCGGCTCTTTATATGCCGCCTAGCGCAATTTGGAGCGCGCTCGTGGGAGTAGCCACGGGAGGTTCGATTCCGATGGCGGTTTTATACTCGGGTAGCTCAACAGGCAGAGCGGCGGTCTCCAAAACCGCAGGCTGGTGGTTCGATTCCATCCCTGAGTGCCAAGCAAAAAATATTCATATTCACGACGAAATTTCACCGAAAAGGCTGGACATTATACTCTAAACAAAGTATAGTAATAGCGTAAGGAAAAGCCGAAAGGCTTGTAAGAAAGGAAGCGAGGATATGAATTTGAACGTAAGTGAAGCATTACTCAGAGCTATTTTGGAGCTTATCGACAAATGCGACACGCTTGAAGAGCTGCGCGAGAGCGTCAAGCGTATCGTCGGAGAAGATAAGTAAAAAAATTAGACCCCCCGCAAAGCCTGGCAAGCACCGGGGAGTCTAACGCCAAAATAGAGCCGCCCGGAAGCCTTACTCCGAGCGGTTTTATTATACTATTTTTTCGGTAGCATTTCAAGCAGTCACACAAAGTGGCTGCTTTTTTATTTGCCGGAAGTTGGAGGAAAAGAACGATGATTAGCAAAGAGCTGCTCAAGATGGCCGTCGCCGACCTAAAACCTTACGAAAACAACCCGCGCGTCATCTCCCCGGAGGCCGTCAACGCCTGCGCGGAGAGTATAAAGCAGTGCGGCTCCCTCGACCCTATCGAGGTGGACGAAAACAATGTCATCCTCAGCGGCCACACCCGCCGCCTCGCCTTGATGCAGCTCCACGTTGAGACCGCCGACGTCGTAAGGTACACGGGCCTGACCGACGAGCAGAAACAGAAATACCGCCTGCTGGCCAACAAAACGGGAGAGTTCACGGGCTGGGATTTCTCCAAGCTTGAGCGGGAGCTGAAAGAGGTCGATTTTGGGGATTTTGACTTTGATTTTGACGGCGACATCCCCGACCCGACAGCCTCCGGCGCAGCGGAAGAGACCGCCCCGGACAGCTTCAAGGAGTACGACGAGGACATCAAGACCGAGCATAAATGCCCCGCTTGCGGGTACGAGTGGTGAAGATATGAGTGAGTATAAAATACCCTCTATGCGAGAGATAGAGGCCCTGCCGTGGAACGGCTACAAGGTCGTTTCGACATTCAGCGGCGGTGGCGGCTCATGTTTAGGATACCGCATGGCCGGGTATCACGTCATATACGCCAACGAGTTCGTGGAGGAGGCCCAGAAGACCTACCGCCTGAACCACCCGGACGCCTACCTTGACACGCGGGACATCCGCACCGTGACCCCGGAGAGCATTCTGGAAATCACCGGGATGAAAAAGGGAGAGCTTGACCTGTTCGACGGTTCGCCGCCTTGCTGTGCATTCTCTACCGCCGGAAGCCGGGAGAAAGGCTGGGGCAAGCAGCGGGCCTATTCTGACGGCAAGACCCAGCGCGTGGATGACCTCTTTTTCGAGTACATCCGCATTTTGGACGGCTTGCAGCCCAAGGCGTTCATCGCTGAGAACGTCTCCGGCCTTATCAAGGGGACGGCGAAAGGATACTTTAAGCGTATCATGGCCGCCATGAAAGCCTGCGGGTATACCGTCAAGGCCGCGCTTATCAATGCCCAGTATTGCGGAGTACCGCAGAACCGGGAGCGCGTCATTTTCATGGGTGTGAGAAACGACCTCGGCCTTTCGCCCGTATATCCCGTGCCGAACCTGCCTGTTATCTCCCTCGGTGAAGCCCTTGACGGCGTAGTGAATGACCCGCGAGAGGTCGAGATGCTCAAGGCCAACGCCCGGAAATACCGCTGGGGCGACGTCCTGAGAAAGATACCTCCCGACCCGGACAAGCCCGTCAGCGGCTCTGCCGTAATGAACGGGAGCTATTTTAATCTGGTGCGGGAGTCGTTGTACTACCCGTGCAGCACCATTACCGCGAGCGGCGGCGGTACGTCGATAGCCGCCATGTGTCATCCGACCGAAAACCGCAAGTTTACTATCCCTGAGCTGAAACGTATTACAAGCCTGCCGGATGATTTCATCCTGACGGGAGAGTTTGAGCAGCGGTGGGAACGCGCCGGGCGCATGGTGCCGCCTTTGATGATGAAAGCCATTTCGGAGACCTTGAGAGAGGAGGTGCTGGACAAGTGCCGGAAAAACGCGACAACTTAAAGCCGAGTGGGACGTGGAGATTTGACAAGCAGGTTGCAGACTGCTTCGAGGATATGTTGAGCCGCTCTATCCCGGATTATCCCGTAATGAGAAACCTCGTGTACAGATTCGGCAGCAGAGTCTTGCGCGGCAGGCCCGCGCCTACCGTGGTAGACCTTGGATGCTCCAACGGCTTGGCCGTCCAGCGTTTCGCTGAGACGTTCCCGGATGCTCATTTCATCTTGAGGGACGTCTCGGAGGATATGGTACAGGCCGCGCGGGAGAGATACCCCGACGAAAGCCGTTTTGACATCGCCTGCGCCAACATCGCCGACGCCTACCCACTCTGTATGGCAGACCTTTGCCTTTTGGTATTGACCTTGCAGTTTACCCCGGTAGAGGAGCGGTAGGCCATCCTGCAAAAGGTATACCGCCGCATGAGGCCCGGCGGCGCACTCATTTTGGTGGAAAAGGTACTCGGGGACGGCCAGAAAGCCGAGGAAGAGCTTACCGCCATCTACTACGACCTCAAAGAGGAACACAACTACACGCGGGAGCAGATAGCAGCAAAACGCCTCTCCCTGCGTCACGTCATGGAGCCGCTTAAAGCCGAGTGGGACGTGGAGATTTTGCGCAAGGCGGGATTCTCTCACGTTTTCCAGTTCTGGCAGTGTCTGAATTTTTGCGGCTGGATTGCTTATAAGGACTGAAAGGGAGTGAGCAGCGATTGGCCGCAAGGGTAAGTTTGAGCAGTGGCTAGAACCTGAGGGGCTAACGCTGCTGAGAGGATGGGCGCGGGACGGATTGACCAACGAGCAAATAGCTCAAAACATGGGAGTCCACCGCGATACCCTAGCGGAGTGGCGGAAGCGATTTTCCGTCATTTCCGACGCTCTAAAAAGTGGGCGGGAAAATGCCGACTATGCAGTCGAAAATGAGCTGTTCCAGAGCTGCCATACTCGCACCGTGACCGTCAAAAAGCCTATCAAGGTAAAGACAGTGAAGCAGGACGGGAAGAAAAAGATAGAGGAGGAAAAGGTCGTGTATGCTGAGGAGCAGGTCGTTGTACCTGCCAACGTCACGGCTCAAATCTTCTGGCTCAAAAACCGCCGAGCGGACAAATGGAAAGACAAGCCGGAGGCAGTCGAGACGCAGGCCACGCTTGCGGATACCATTCAGGCCGCCTACGACCGCCGCAAAACAAAAGAAAAGAACGGGGGTGACGGCTGATGGCCTTGAGTTCCGAGGCTGTTTTATACTATGCCGACAACCCGGTTGATTTTGTCCGCGACATCATCCGGGCAGAGCCGGACGCAAACCAGCGGGCCATTATGAGCAGCGTTGCCCAAAACCAGATGACGACGGTACGCTCAGGCCATGGCATCGGAAAGACCGCCGTAGAGAGCTGGCTGATTATCTGGTTTCTGGCTACCCGGCCCTTTCCCAAGGTTCCCTGCACGGCCCCGACTCAGCATCAGCTCTGGGATATTCTGTGGGCCGAGATTTCCAAGTGGCTGCGCTCTGACCCGGCCCTCGCCCGGGATTTGATATGGACGAGCGAAAAGGTCTATATGCGCGGCTACCCGGAGGAGTGGTTTGCAGTAGCCCGTACCGCCAGCAAGCCGGACGCCCTGCAGGGCTTTCACGCTGAACACATCCTCTACGTTATAGATGAGGCATCGGGCGTCAAAGACGAGGTTTTCGAGCCGATTCTGGGCGCTATGTCTACCAAGGGCGCAAGGCTCTTGATGTGCGGCAACCCTACCCGGATAACGGGCTTTTTTTATGATTCTCACCATAAAAGCCGCCCGCTCTACAACGCGATGCACATCGACGGGCGCGACTCCTCCCGAGTAGACCAAGAGTTCATAGACCGTATCGTGGATATGTTCGGCGAGGATTCCGACGTTTTCCGCGTCCGCGTCGCCGGGGATTTTCCCAAGGCTCTGCCGGACAGCTTCATCCCGATGGAGTGGGCCGAGAAAGCCAGTGAGGGAGACGCCCCGACCATTGAGCGCGTCTTGAGAGTGGACATCGGCACCGACGTTGCCCGGTACGGCGACGACAGCAGCGTGGTTTGTACGGTGCTGGACAAACGCAGTCAGCAAGGGCCGGAGGTCTACCACCACAACGACACGATGGAACTTTCCGGGCGTATCGTCCAGACCATCAAGCGCAACGCCAGGGAACATCCGTGGGCCGCTATCAAGGTCAAAATCGACTGCGATGGCTTGGGCGTCGGCGTATACGACCGCCTTACCGAGTTAAAGCCCGCAATCGAGTTTGCCGTGAATCAGGAGCGGGAGCGGCTCTTTGAGGGCGCAGACGACGAGGATACCCCGCCGCCACTTGACCTCGAAATCGTCGAGTGCCATTTCGGAGGCGAGGGCGGCAAGGTCAACGACAAAGACCCTATCAACTACGCCAACAGCACGGGCCTCATGTGGGGTTCGATTCGGGAGGCCCTCAAGACCGGGAGCCTCCATCTCTACTACGACGATAAGCAAATCAGCCAGCTATCCAACCGCAAATACAGCGTGAACAGCGCGGGCGAAATCGTCCTCGAACGAAAAGAGGAGATGAAGAAGCGCGGCCTATCCTCCCCGGATATGGCCGACGCCTTGGGCCTTGCTCTGTACGACCCGCCCGTGAGCGATTGGAGCCTTGATTGAGGTGAACGACATGAAGAACACAAACACTTATCTTGTGTCGGCGGACGGCTGGCCGACAAAGTACATCCGCACTGCCGCAACCGCAGCCGAGGCCCGCCGGGCCTACAAGACTAAAACCGGGTGTCCTCTGACGCCCAAGGTTGAGCAGGTGTGCGGCAAGCAGCCGAAAAGCAAAGGGGGCGAATAACCGTGCCTCTCTTTAGGAGACCGCACCGGGAGAGCGCGACGTCGGCCTATATGGACGGCGGCGTTATGCTCCCTCGGTACACAAACCCGCCTGAGCGGAACACAGAAGAATGGATTAAGGCGTACACCACAAACCCGCGCCTCGCGGTCGTGTCCCGTATCGCCTCCGACCTCTCTTTTGCCGAGGGCAAGCTGTACCGCGTAGACGAGAGCGGCGAGGAGCATGAGCTGAAACGGCATCCTTTTCTCGACTTCTGGGAGAATCCGAACCCGCTTCACGAGTACACCAACGCGGCGCTCTGGAACCTGTTCGAGATTTACCTGAAGCTCAAGGGAGAGGGCTATTTCGTCATGGAGCGCAACCCGCTGGGCGTCCCGGTTGAGCTTTGGCCCGTCCCGACGCACTGGGTACAGATGACCCCCTACATCGACCATCCGTTTTATACCATCCGCACCGCGAGCGGCCTGATTATGGACGTATCTGTCGAGGATATGTTTGTTATGAAAGACCTGAACCCGATTGACCCGTCCCGCCGGGGTATGGGCCAAGCTGAACCGTTGGCAGACGAAATCGAGACCGATGAGTATGCCGCGAAGTTCCAGAAGCGTTTCTTCTTCAATGACGCCACCCCGAATATCATCATCGGTATGCCGAAGAGTACGGAAGACCAGCGCAAAAGATTTCGGGCCGAATGGCTGGAACGCTTCAAGGGCGTTTTCCAGAGCCACGGCGTGGCTACCGTCAACGGTGAAGTCACCATCAACAAAGTCGGCGAGAGTATGAAAGATATGGACATGGTTCAGGGCCGTATCTTCCTGCGTGACGCCGCCTTGGAGCATTTCGGAGTTCCCCGCGAGATTATGGGCATCACTGAGAGCAGCAACCGGGCCACCTCGGAAGCTGCTCAGTTCATTTATGCCCAAAACGTCCTGATGCCGAACCTCAAGCGGAGAGAGCAGGCCATAAACCGCCAGCTCGTGCCGCTGTTCGGCCCCGACCTCGTATGGCACTTTGACGACATCATCCCTCGCAACCAAGAGTTTGACAAGGCCGTGGCGAACGACGGATGGAACAGCGGCTATTTGACCCGGAACGAGGCCCGAGAAAAAGTGGGTATGCCCCCGGTCAAAAACGGCGACGTCTACAAGACACAGTTCTCCGACATCTACGTTGGAGAGGACGACGACCCTGTGGCAGTCAGTACGGCGGCGGCAGACCTGCAATTTGCAGACAACGCTCCGCCGATGAGCGCTGACCAGAGCGGCGTGTTGGAGGTAGTGGATGAAGAATCCCTGCCAGACGATAAAAACGCCTTAGACAGTATCGGGAGCGCGTCTAACGGGCTTGAGGTCGTCGTCTCTAAATCTCTGAGAGGACATGAGCGCAAAAGCGCCCAGCTCCAAGCCGCACAGCGGGCCATTGCTCAAGCCGAGCGGGAGCAGAGCCGGAAGTTTGAGATTGCCACCATGAAGTATTTCAGGACGCAGGGCCAGCTCATCGAAAACGCGATGAACGGCACCGAAAAAGCTGAACGCAGCGCATGGGATATTCTGATGGCTGACATCCCGGGCTATAACGGTCTGTCTGAGGATTCGCAAGCCGCCAACGCCACCGCGTGGAACGCCCTCAGCGAGGAGGGCCGGGCCTCTTTGGTATCCGGCTTCACGGTGGGGCTTATCGACTGGCAGGCCGAGACCGCAACCCTGCTGAACATCTTTGAGCCGCTCTGGAAAGAGAGCTACAACAAGGGCGCGGGCGTCTCCGCCCAGCTCTACGGGCTGGCAAGCATCCAGAGACCCGAGCTTATTTCCACTGCAAAGCTCCGGGGCGGCTCCCGCGTCGTCGGCATCACGCAGACGACCAAAGATGCCATCTCTCGTATTGTGTCGGCGGCTCTTGAGCATGGCGACGGACGGGAGAGCATCGCAAAGCAGATTCAGCAGGAGATGCAGACCTCGACCTCCCGCGCCCGGACTATTGCAAGCCAAGAGTGCAATACCAGCCTGCTCACGGGCCAGTACGATATGATGCGTACCGCCGGGGCCGGATACAAAACGTGGCACGTCACAAACCCCGCCGTCGCCCGTCCGTCTCACAAAGCTATCAACGGCCAGACCGTCCCCATCGATGCCAAGTTTTCAAACGGCCTGATGCAGCCATGCGACCCGAATTGTGACGACGCTTCGGAGGTCGTGAATTGCCATTGTTTCCTGACGTTCAGCAAGTAGGAGGCTTACATGGAATTTAACGAAAAGCAGGCCCTCGCCGCTGCCCGGGCCGCAGGCATCGACCTTTCGGCTGAGAGGTTCAGCGCAAAAGACCTCGCGGAAGCTATGACCGCTGAGGCGGAGTATTGGGCTGAGAATCCCGATACCGACATCACAAAAAACGACACTACCATGACGGCGAAAATTGCGGTGGCCCACCTCCGCAAATCGCCGTTTTATTATGCCCCGAACCGGGGCCTCAAGGCGTGGGAAAACTCGCTCAGAAAGGGGGTGAAGCAGAAAAGCGTGAAAACCGAACACAAAACCATCCAGTTCAAAGCTGATGACTTTGACGAGGAGCAGGGCATTTTCAGCGGCTACGGTGCCGTGTTTGGGAATGTTGATAGCGGCGGCGATATTATCGAGCCGGGAGCCTTCACTAAGACAATAGCCGAGGGCTGGGAGCGCGTCAAGATTCTGGCCCTGCACAATGATAGCTGGCTGCCTATCGGTAAGCCTATTGAGCTGAGAGAGGACAGCAACGGCCTGTATATCAAGGCCAAAATCTCCGATACCTCGATGGGGCGCGACATCAAGGTATTGCTCAAGGATGGTGTGCTTTGCGAGCTGTCTATCGGCTACGACCCTGTGGCGTTTGACTACGACAAGGACACGGGCATCCGCCACCTGCGTGAGATTAAGCTGTGGGAGGTCTCTGTCGTCACTTGGGCGATGAACCCGGAGGCGACCATCTCCGACTACAAATCCGCCAGAGACGTTGCCGACAGCGTAGGGGCTGTTGTCCGGGAAATTGCTGCCGAGGTCAAAGCTGGGCGCAAAATCAGCGCCAGCCGCCTGAAGTCTATGAAAGAGGCCAGCGCCTCCATGAAGACAGTGACCAAAGCTCTGGACACCATCATCAAAGAGGCGACCGAAACGCCCGCAAAGCGAGCAGCCAAACCGCAGGCTAGAAAGTCCGCGCATTACTCTGGCCCTATCATCGAAATCGTTCTGTAAAGGAGGAACAACCCACATGAGAATGAAAAAGAAGAATTTCGGCACTCAGCAGAAGTCCGTCAAGATGACCAAGGATGACCTGACCGAGGTTATCAAGTCCGCCGTCAAGGACGCCCTGTGCGACGAGGAGGGCAAGGACGACGGCGACGAGGGTGACGGCGAGGATAAGGACGATGACGAGGCGGACGTCTCCGACGTCTCTAGCCTCGTCTCTCAGGCTCTGGACATGGTGGCTGAGAAGCGCAAGGCCCGCAAGGACGCGGGCGAGGAGCTGGGCGACATCACCGCCGATGAGATTCTGGAGGCAATCGACGAGATTGCAGACTCCGACCTCGGCGAGGACGAAAAGGATGACGACGACGCCGACGGCGAGAGCAAGGACGACGACGACAGCGCAGACGACGAGGCCAAGGGCCGCAAGTCCGCAGCCCGTCCCCGCCAGACCAAGAGCCGCAAGTCCGCGCCCTCCGTCGTCCAGCGCAAGTACAGCGCCATCTACCTGAGCAAGCCTGCCGCCTCCGCTGGCAGCGCACAGAAGTCCATGCCGCCCGAAATCCAGCTGGCCCGCGCGGTCAAGTGTCTGGACGTCTTCGGTCGTCGTGACCCGGAGGCTGCGGCCTACTACGCAAAGAAGAAGTATGCCGATGAGAACATGGCCCGCCAGTTCAAGGCCCTGTCCGCCACCAACCCCGAAACGGGCGGCTACCTCATCCCGGAAATCTACCTCGACCAGATTGTCGAGATGCTGTACAGCAAGACCGTCATCTTCGAGCTGGGCGCACAGAAAGTTCCCATGCCTACCGGCAACCTGAACATCCCCAAGATGACCTCCGGCGCGCGCGCAACGTGGGGCGGTGAGGCCCGCAAGATTGCGCCCTCTCAGCCCACTTTCGGCAGCATCAAGCTGTCTGCAAAGCGTCTTGAGGCTATCGTCCCTCAGACCCGCGAGCTGCTGATGAGCACCAGCTATTCCGCAGACCAGCTCTTTGCCAACGACCTGACCCGCCGCATGGAGCTGGGTATTGATTTCGGTGGTATGTTCGGCTCCGGCAACGAGTTCCAGCCCCTCGGTGTGTTCCGCGACAAGGACATTACTCATCTGGACGCCAAGACTCTGAACAACCCCGACATCGCCGATACCAACGGCAAAATCACCGCAGACTTCCCCGTGTTCCTGCGCTCTGAGCTGATGAGCAAGAACGTGGACGACGCGGCGGCAGGCTGGGCGATGAATTCCATGCTTGAGGGTTACTTCATGAATATGAAGACTACCACGGGCGAGTACCTGTACCGCGATGAGATGTACCAGGGCAAGCTGCTGGGCTTCAACTACAAGGTCAGCAACCAGATTCCGACCGACAAGAACGGCCTCACTGAGCTGTGCTTCGGCAACTGGAGTGACCTGCTGGTCGGCGAGCAGCTGGGCCTTGAGACCTATACTACGCTGGATGGTACTTGGGTGGACGAGAACGGCGTTCAGCACAGCGCATTCGACGAGAACCTCGCCGCGACCCGCGCCCTGATGTTCGTCGATATGGCCGCCCGCCACAAAGAGAGCTTCATCCATGTGAAGAACATCAAGGTGAAGTAAGGAAAACCCCGTCACCTTTCAACATTTTCCACAGAATCAAGGAGGAAAACTATGAAGCGCGAGCTTATCGAAAATGTGCGCGTGACGCCCTATACCAGCGGCACCGCATTTGACCGCGAGGGCTTCCTGTCCGGCGTTCTGGGTGTCCTTATCGGCACCCCCTCCGGCAGTCCCGAGACCATGCAGGCCAAGGTCGTCCTGACCGAGTGTGACACCGAGGACGGAACCTTTACCGTCTGCAAGGACAAGCTCATCCCGGTCGGCAAGGGTATGCTGGACGATGACGGCGCAGTTGCCGTTGAGGTAGACGCCGCAGGCGGCTCCCTCGTCAACTTCGACCTCGACCTGCTGGGCTGCAAAAAGTACGTCAAGGCCACTGTCTCCGTCGTCTGTACTGGCGGCTCTTCCCCGAGCTGCACCGCAACCGCTGCTCTGGCTCTGGGCGACGCCGACGAGGTTCCCGTCTAAGCGGCAGAGAGCCTGTTGTAGGAGGTGTTTACACAATGGCAAGGGTCTATAACCCCAAATGCCAGAAGCCCGCCCAGAACAAACGCGAGAGCGGGCCGAAAGAGAAGAAAGGCACGAACAGTGCCAGCAAAGAGAAAGAGGGCGCTGGCAAATAACCCGCGCTCCTCTATTTGAGGGAGGCTGCACAATGGCGAATGAACCGACCGAGAAGCTGGCCCAGAATGCTATGACGACGTTGGAGGATACGATGGAACGCCTCGGCATCCCGGAGGATTCCGCAGATACTACCGTAAAAAACAACATCATCCGGCTTATCAATTCCGCCTCCGCATGGGTCGAGACCGTCACCGGGCGCAAGTTCGGCAAGGCGGTCTATACCGACCGATACGCAGGCCCGGGAACACAGGAGCTGTTTCTGAAACAGTATCCTATCCGCAGCGTCGAGTACGTCAAAGATACGACCGCCGGGGCGTTTATCGAGCCTGAGAGCTACGATTTCACCATGACCGGGAACATCGGCGTATTGTACCGGGACGCCGGGTGGAATTTCAAGGGCTACGTTGGAGGTCTGGCCGGGGACTACTACGCGGCGCAGCGGTATCTTGAGGTAAAGTATACCGCTGGCTACGTCCTGCCGAAAGACGGGACGGCGGAAGAGCCTGCTGACCTCCCTGCCGACATCATCGCCATTGTTTGGGGTATCGCCGAGCAGGAGTTTTCAATCCTGCGGAACGGCGCACAGGGGCTTTCTGCGTTCTCCATTTCGGACGTCTCGTGGACGTTCGACAAGGAGCCGCGCTCTTCGTGGCTTGATACCCTTTCGCGCTATATGAGCTGGTAAGCAATGAGCGGGAGCGGCGATTTAATCCTGCACCTCAAGCAGGTACGGGACGAGCTGGCGGCCCTCAACCGACTGAAAATTAAAGTCGGCATTCAGGGCGATGCTGACAGCGAAATCCTGACCATCGCCCGCGTCCACGAGTACGGGGCGACGATTACCGCAAAACACGCCAAAAACCTGTGCATCCCTATCCACAAAAAGAGCCGAGGCAAAAGCCCCCGCGACTTCCCGGGTCTGTTCTTCATCCAGTCCCACGCGGGGTATCTTTTCGGGGTAGTAGACAAGAGCCTCAAGCGGCGACACAAAAATGAGGAGGACAACCTGCTCTTTTTGTTCCTACTCCTGCCATCCGTCACTATCCCTGAGCGCAGTTTTATCCGCGCAGGCTTTGACTACAACAAAGACGCTCTGGCACTACTCGTGCGGCAGCAGATAGCCGAGATATATCAAGGCCGTCAGACCGCAAGAGGAGCCGCCGAGTGGATAGGCGGGCAGGCCGTGGGCCTGATTCAGCAGTATATCAACGACGCCAGCCACTTCACCCCGAAAGGGAGTCTCCAACGTGAGGCGGCTCCGTCTTGGGCGGATAGCCCTCTTGTTGTTACTGGCAGGCTCCGCAATTCTATCACATTCAAAATCGAGGAGGAGAGCTGATGGATGCCCCTTTCAGGATGGCCCAGCCGATGATACCCGGTGGCCTCTTACACACGATGTACGAGGTCAAGACGTCCGGCTCCTACGACCAGAGCAAGGGAGGGCAGTGGGCGTCTACCGCTGCCGAGCGACTCCCCTTTGAGGGCGCAGTCCTCCCGGTAAGTGACAAAGATATTGCCCGTGGCATCACAGGCACGTCTACGGCCCTCAGCGAGAAGATTTACACCAACGGCTACGTCCTCAACGTCGGGGCGCGGGTCTATGACCCGGCAAGCTCCACGACCTATACCGTCAAGCAGGAGCTGGGCCACAACAGCATCCACCCGCTGAAACGGTATCTGGTAGAGGCGAAAGGGGGCGCGGCTCCGAGATGACCTTTGTCGAAAAGCGAAACCGCCTCATTTACGCGCTCAGTCAGGCTGTAGGGCGTCCCGTCCTGCTGGACTCTCAAACCCAGCCGGAGGTAGAGCCACCGTTCATCATCTACTCGGTTATGAGCGACTACGAGACAACGGGCGGAAGCGGAAACTTCACCCTTGCGTTCGATGAAACGCGACAGGATACCGTGTCGGTGCGCGAAGAGCAGCCGACCGCCACGTTTTCTTTCACCGCCTGCAGTATCAACCGACAGACCGAAACCGCCGACGGCGATACCGTCACGGTCTACGGCGCGGACGAGGCTTCTGAGCTGGCTTCGCTGGCTCAAGGCTTTTTCCTGCACACGGGCCTTTACGCCCTTGAATCTGCCGGGTTTGTCGTCGTTGAGGTTACAAACTGCACAAGCCGCGATGCTCTTGAAGTAGACGAGATAGAGCGTCGCTACGGGTTCGACGTGCGGCTCAGGTACACCCGTACCGACAGCTATACCGTCGGCTCTATCTCAATCCCCCCGAATGTTATCGACAAAACTGAAAAGGAGTGACTACTTTGGCAAAAGACGTTATTGTCGTCGTAGACATCGACGCAAAGCGCACAGGCACCGAGAGCCTGGACATCCTGCTGGTTTCGACCGAGGGCGCAAAGGACGTTGCAACCTACCGCGACCTCGACAAAATCACCGAGGCGTTCAAGGGCAAAAAGGTGGCGAAGATGGCCGAGGCTGTGTTCACGCAGGGCAAGACCAGCCTTGCAGACACCCTCATCCGCAAGGTAAAAATCGTCGGACTTGAGAAGCCTACCAACGCGGCGGGCCTTGTCGAGGCCATCGAGAAGTTCCGCGAGACGGACGATGATTTTTACATCGTTATGACCGACCAGAGCGATGACGAATATGTCAAGGCTCTGGCAGCTTGGGCGGAAAGCACCGAGCCTACCGAGGCCGAGCTGGGCGCGGGCGAGGAAGACCACCGCAAGATCTATTTCGGCCAGACCACCAACAAGGAGCTGGGCGTCGTCAACGCCCGCAGTGTCATCATCTACACCGACCACGCGGAAGAGTTCGCCGATGCTGCCTATGTCGGCAATGTCGGCCCGTTCTATCCGCAGTCGGTGACGTGGAAGTTCAAGCGGCCCCAGGGCCTGACCGTTCCCGGCCTGACGAACGGTGAGCGTGATGCTCTTGAGGAAGCAAATGTTAACTTCCTCACCGTGGAGTATAAGCACGAGTACGTCAAAAACGGCGTCTGCGCCGATGGTAATTTCATCGATGTGCAGATGGGCGCGGACTATATCGCCAGCCTGATGCGTGAGAAGCTGTACACCATCTTCCTCGAAAACGCAAAGGTCAGCTATGACGATGCAGGTTTCTCCCTCGTCGGCACTGCCGCTTACGAGACCCTCAACCGGGCCGTCGAGCTGGGCATCATTGCCAAAGACCCGGAGAGCAAGCAGGGCGTCTTCACCATCAACGTACCTAAGCGCAGCGATGCCACCGACGAGCAGGCCCGCAACCGCCAGATGCCCGACATCACATGGGAGGCTCAACTGGAGGGCGCAGTCCACGGCATCAAGACCAAGGGAACCCTGCGGGCGACCTTGAGCGCATAAGGAAAGGAGAGCTAAACAATGGCAGCAAGCATTGAGGTTGCATCTTACGACCCGAAAAAGGTCAACGTCATTGTCGGTGGCCGTATCATTACGGGTTTTGCCTCCGACGGTGTCGTCACCCTCACCAAGAATGAGGACAGCGTGACTACTTCCGCAGGCGCAAAGGGTGACATCGTTTACTCTGAAAACGCCAACGAGAGCGGTACTGTGGCCCTGACCCTGTCCTCTACCTCTTCCAGCCTCGCGTACCTGCGTGGTCTGGACGCCAAGCGTCGGGCCGTCAACGTCACCATCAGCGACGTGAACGACCGCGACGGCTTCGTGATGAGCGAGGGCAACTGCCGCGTTATGAAGATGCCGGACACTGGCCGTCAGAAGACCGAGGGCAGCGTCACCGTCAATATCTTCGTGCCGTCTATGACCGTCCGCCAGTAAGCCGCCATGCGGTACAAACACTGGCCGGAAAGACCTAAATCTTTATCCGAAAGGGGTTACAGAAAATATATGTCTAAGCAGAAAAAGGTTGCCATCGAGGGCGTCGAGTACACCCTGCAGAGCGTGTCTCCCTCTTGGTATTTCCAGACCAACGACGACTGCGGCATGACTACCGACAACCGCCGCGATACCGTGAAGTACCTCGATACCATGTTCAAGAACGTAGTCGTCAGCCCTCCCGAAGTCGGCAAGGATGGCATGGCCTACTTTGACGAAAAAGAGGACGTGAAGACCCCGGAGAAGCTCATTAAGGCCATCGAGCGGTTTCTGCGCGAGTGAGCTTGACCCCGAACGGGCAAAGAAAGCAGCTCAGGGCCGAAAGGCGTTCTGGCTGCTCGTCTACTCCGGGCAGGGCCTGTCCTACTCCGACATCAAAGGCATGGATTTGGCCGAGTACCAAGAAGCAATAGAGGCTCGTATCCTCTACAACGAGGAATGGAGCGTTAGGCGGTAGGGCGACCTGCCGCCTTTGTTTTTTAGAAATGAGGTGAACGGACTCTGTGGCAGACGTCAGAGAGCTTACCTTTGGCCTCGACTTCGACCTCGACGACGCGGTGAGGCAACTTGACCATGCCGTGAGCAGCCTTGAGAGGCTGACGACCGGGATGGACGACGCCACGGGCGCGGCCCGGGGCGTGGGTGCGCAGTTGTCCGCCGGGATGGATGCGGCGGAAGCCTCGGCCCGCCGCGCCGGGGAAGCAGCGGAGGGCGTCGCCTCCCGCCTTGAGGACGTGAGCGACCGGGCGGACGACGCCACGGGCGCGGCCCGGGGCGTGGGTGCGCAGTTGTCCGCCGGAGTGGACGCAGCCGAAAGCCTCGGCCACGCCGCCGGGAAAGTTGGCTCTGAGTTCCGGGATATGGGCCGGAACGCGGACAGCTTCGGTGCCGCCGTCAAAAAGTCGATGGGTACAGCTCTAAAGTCTGGCCAGAGCACCATAAAGAGCCTCAAAGCGGGCGCAGATGGTGCGATTGGCTACACTGAGAAGCGGTTCGCCGCATTCCAGAAAAAGACGTCGGCAGGGGCGCAGGCCATTGGCAAAGCGTTTCTTCACCCCATCCAGACTATCAAGAGCAAGCTGGGAGACGCCCTGCTGTCCAGCGAGAAAAAAACCGAGGGCTTGGGGGCTAAGGCGGTGGCCACGGCCAAAAAGCTGCTCGGTATGGGGCAGGACTGTGAAAATGCTGGCGACAGCATCAAGGAAGCGATGAAAGGGGCCGTCGGCTCCCTTATTGGTTTTGAGGCCATCAAGGGCGTTATCTCTAAGCTCAATGAGCTGGGAGCCGCCGCGCTTGAGGTAGCCAAAGCCGCTGAGACGACGGAGAAGAAATTCGATGCCGCTTTCTCCGGCACGGACGCCGCCGACTGGGTGGATAACTTCGCCGACGCGGTACACCGTAGCACTGCCGAGGTGCAGAGCTTCATGGTCTCCAACAAGTCCATGTATGGCGAGATGGGCATCACGGGACAGGCTGCCGCCGACCTCTCCAAGATTACGACCTCTCTTTCCTATGACCTCGGGAATGCCTTTTCCATGGACGACGCCGAGGCTTTGGGAGTGATTCAGGACTACATCAAGGGCAACAATGCCGCGCTGGAAGAGTACGGCGTACACATCGACGACGCGACCCTCAAGGCGTCTGCAATGCAGATGGGCCTCGGGGCTAACGTGGACAGCCTCAACGACGCAGCCAAGGCTCAGGTACGGCTCAACGCCCTACTGGGGCAGAGCGAAAAAATCCAGCAGGCGGCCATCAACGATACCGACGGATTGACGAACGCCCAGAAGTCCCTCAACGGCATTATGCAAAACTTTGCTCTTGAGGCTGGCGAAGAGTTCACCCCGGTGCTTGAGGGCCTCTATGGTACCATCATCGAGAATTGGCCGACCATCGAGCCGATGCTCATGGGGCTGGTCGAGACTCTCAGCTCCGGCCTGTCCGAGGCTATGCCCGTCCTGCTGGACTTAGGCCAGACGCTCATACCGACGCTCACCGACGTAGTGGGTACGCTATTCGAGGCGGCGACACCTATTCTCTCGGTAGTGGGAGAGCTTGCAAGCCAGATTCTCCCGCCGCTAGTGGGATTTATCGGGGAGATAGCTCAAACCCTGTTACCGCCAGTCGTAGGCCTGTTGGAGACGATTTCTCCGCTGCTTGACTCGATTAGCCCAGTGCTTTCGGTCATCGGCGACATTTTGCAGGTCGTCGCTCAGGGCCTTGGCTCCGTGATAGGCTGGATGTCCGACGGCGTAGGCAAGGTGACGAGCTTTTTTAGCGGCATCTTCGGCGGGGCCAAAGATAGCAAGAGCGCGGTAGACGACCTGAGCGGCGCGGTAAACGGGCTGGGTACGGCCACGAGCAAAAAGACCTCCCTTGCAGTCGATACCTCGAAATACAAGGAAAAGGTCACGGGCGCGGCTACGGCGTCCACAAAGGCCGTCAAGGACAGCAGCAAGCAGGCCCAGACCTCCGCCGAGAGCAGCTTTTCGGCAATGGGTACGTCGGCGACCTCTACCTATTCCAGAATGGAATCCGCCTCGAAAGCCTCGTGGAAGTCTATGACCCTTGAGGCTACGACGGGGGCGAACAAAATCATCTCCGAGCTGGGCCGGGTCAAGACCGCCGCCGCGTCTACTCCTACCGCTGCCGCCGGAACGACTACGAGCCGCACCACGGGTTCTTCTTCCGCCTCCTCTGCAGGAGCCAAGACGACCCCGGCGGCGTCCGCTTCGACAGCTGGAAAGGTCGGCACGTCTATCCCGCACCACGCGGGCGGCACTCCCAACTTCGAGGGTGGCCCGACGTGGATGAACGAGCAGGGAGGCGAGCTGGCCGTCTTGCCCGGCGGTAGTGCTATCATCCCGGCAGACCAGACCGAGCGTCTCATGCAGTCCTACACGAATTTTGTTACCAACAGCAACACGAACAACAACACCTCGAATACCAGCCGCACGAGCGTCGTTATCAACCCCAGCTTTACCATCAAGATTGAGGGCAACGCCGGAGACGAGCGCACAATGTCTGCACTGGAAGACCGCCTGCGCAGTATCTTCCGCGACCTCTACCAAGAGGCACAGGAGGAAGACTATACCGCCCGGGCGTTGCAAGCTGGTTATGCGTAAAGGAGGCCGTATATGTACACCCTGACCGGGCAGAAATGCGGCACCGTCCGCTTTGAGCCTAAGCTGGGAACCGTCACCAGCGAAAAGATAACCCGCACCTCTACCGTGACGGACAACCCCATAGAGAGCGGCAGCAGTGTGGCTGACCATGTTTTCCGCCAGCCTCGGACGATTCAGGTTCAGGGCGTTGTGGTTGACGGGGACGCAGCCCTTGACTCTCTGGATACTATGTGGCGGAGAGGCGATGTGCTTTCCTATACTGGACGCACTCACCTCGAAAACCTCGTGATTCAGAGCTTGCAGACGGGCCACGAGTCCAAAAACCGCAACGGATTTGACTTCACGGCTGTCCTCAAGCAGATTACCCTCGGCAGTTCCGAGGATAGCGGGACGGCCTCGACGATGGCCGGGCAGGACGGGGCCAAAACATCCAAAGACCACAAGACCGCCGCGACCAAGGCAGACGGCTTGAAAACGACCGTCAGCACGACTATCTCGTCCAGCTCCTATGCGTCCTATGTCAACTCGTACAACAAAAAGGCTGCAAGCAGTTCCGGGCCGAAGTCCCGGGCGACGCCGAGCAGCTCCGGGAGGCGATGAACCATGCAGCTTATCGAGCTTGGGGCCGAGGTCGAGTATATCGAAATTGACACTACAAAGGTACCATATACCTTTTCGGTCAAGCTGACCGACCGCACCTATACGTTCACCATACGGTATAACGATGTGGGAGAATTTTTCACCGCCGACCTCTCGGTCTCCTCTACGGGCGAGGTACTGGCCTACGGCGACCCTATCCGCTACGGACGCCCGCTGTTCGGCACCATCGAGGACGAGCGTTTCCCGCTTCCCGTCATCATCCCGCTGTGCTTGAGCGGCGACGGGATAGACACGGTGACGTGGGACAACTTCGGCAAAGAGGTCAAATTGTACCTGTATGAGCGGAGGACAGAATGAGTTTTTGGATGAGAGAGGCGTCCCTGCAGATAGGCGGGAAGAAGTACAGCATGGACGACTTTTATTTTGAGTTTGACGTCCCATTTGAGGACAGCGACACCCTGCAACAGGCTACGTTTTCCATCTACAACCTCGCGGACAGCACCGTCAAGGCCATAAAGCGCGGGGATGCGGTCATCCTCAACGCAGGCTATGAGGGCGACGTCGGCGCAATCTTCGTGGGGCAGGTCTCGGCCTGCGTCACCAAGAGGCGGACGGTGGACAAAATCACGACGATTACAGCGACAGCGGCCATGAAAGAGTGGCTCAACTCCAAAGTCTCTAAGACCTACAAAGAGGGCAGCACGGCAAAGGACATCGTGACCGACCTGCTCAACCTTATGGGCCTTGAGATTGGCGAGTTTTCGCTGGCCGTCGAAAAGGTCTATGACCGGGGCCTTGTCTGCAATGGCAAAGTAAAAGACATCCTCAAGCGCGTTGTCGAGTCCGACTGCAAGAGCCGCTTTCTCATCCGCACGGAAACTGTTGTTATTTCTGACCCCTCTAAGGGCGTCTCGAACGGCATCGAACTCACCCCGGAAAACGGGCTGCTCTTGAGCGAGAGCGACACGGACGAAACCGTGCTGGCCGTCGGCACGAACAGCCAGAAAAGCTCCTCGGCCAAGAGCGAGGAGGGCAAGTATGTCACCCGCGAAATGCTGCTCAACTACCACGTCGGCCCGGCGGAACAGGTACAGGTGAAGAGCCGCGACCTGAACGGGAAGTATATCGTGGTCAAGGGGAAGCACGTCGGCTCCCCGCGAGGAAATTGGAAAACGACGGTACAGATGAAGCCGCTCTAAGGAGGTAAAACCGTGGCAAACCAAAACGCAAAGGACGCATTTGCACAGGGCCAGCAGCAAGCCTCCGCCGCGAGCATCTGCGTGGCCGACGTTGTAAAGGTTGTGTCTTTCGATTCTGCCGCGATGAAAGTGAACGTGCAGCCCTTGACCCGCTACCCTGACGAGGATACCTTTCAGGACAAGCCGCAGGTGCTGGGCGTCCCGGTGGCTATGGTCTACGGCGGCGGCTACGTTATCCGGCCTGTTTATCAGGAGGGAGACGTCGGCGTCGTGCTGTACCTTGACCGGGATAGCGATTCCACCATCTCTGGCGGCGAGGCCGCAGACCCCAACACCGAACGCCTCCACAGCGGCGACGATGCGGTTTTTGTCGGCGGTATCCTCTCCGGCAAAAACAAAATTGAGGGCCACCGGGACGGTGCGCTTGACCTTGGCACGACCGACGGTGGGGTCTACGTCTCTATCAGCAAAGAGGATGTCAAAATCAAGGTCGGCGACTCGGTGAGCATCACGGCCAGCAAGTCCAACATCCAGATAAAGGGTGACGTAAAAATCGACGGCAACCTCGGCGTCACAAAGACGGGTACTGCTGACGTCGATTTCGTGGCCGCTGGCAAGAGCCTCAAGACTCACACCCACACGAGCGAGGCCCCCGGCTCCCCGACGACCCCGCCCGTATAAGGAGACGAAAATGGACGACAACTATACACTCAAAATCGACCCGGATACCCGTGACCTTTGCTTTGACGATGAGGGTATCATGGAGACGGTGGCCGGAGATGCGACCTCGGCCCAAAACGTCCGCCTGACGCTCTGTGCGTGGAAAGAGGAGTTTCCGCTTGTGCCGTCCCACGGTACGGACTACGCCCGCATTATGGGCAAAAAGCCCGGCGAGCTTGAGGATGACGAAATCCCGGAGGTCATCCGGGAAGCGGTTTTCCAAGAGCCGACCGTGGCCGAGGTTGACGGCGTAGACTACAGCCTCGATGGCCGGGCATTATCGGTCACGTTCAACGGACAACTGGTAAACGGGGATAGTATTACATCGGAGGTGAGTATTGAGTGAATACCCAAGACTGGGGCGTCACTGCACAGGGCTTTCACCGCCCGACCTATGTAGAGCTGCTCAACGCCTTGGAGTACAAGGCGCGGGAGCTTTACGGCTCCAAAGCAAACCTGACGGTTCGCTCCCCGCTGGGCCTGTTTTTGAGACTCTGGGCGTGGATGTGGAACATCCTCTTTTCTCTGGGAGAGGACATCTACAACAGCAGGTTTGTTGATACCGCCGTAGGAGCCAGCCTGTATAATCTGGGTAAATCCATCGGCCTGCGCCTCCTCTCGGCGCAGAAAGCCTCTGGATACGTCCAGTTCACGGGCAGCCCTGGCACGACAATCCCGACAGGATTCCTCGTGAAGACGGTCTCCAACCTGCAGTATGCCGTATTGGAGAGCGGCCAGATTGGGGACGACGGCACAGTCGTCTTGCCTGTTCAGGCCGTATCCGCTGGCCCGGACTACAACGTGGCCGCAGGTGAAATCAAGGAGATTACAAACCCGCTGGACGGCGTTTCCTCCTGCACGAACCTTGCGGCGGTTGACGGTGGCCGCGTCCGCGAGACGGATGAAGAATACCGTGACCGCTATGAGCAGTCTGTGGACTACGCGGGAGGCGTCAACGCGGATGCTATCGCGGGCGAAATCCTGCAAAACGTGGAGGCCGTCTATTCGGCTATCTGCTACGAAAACTGCGAGGATACCACAAGCCCCCTCGGGCTGCCCCCTCACAGCATCGAGGCCGTCGTCTATGGCGGCTTAGACCAAGATGTCGCCAGAGCGATTTTTAGGCGCAAGGGCGCAGGGATTCAGACCTACGGCAACAAGACCATCCCGGTCATCGGAACCAACGGCCAGACCTTTAACATCCGTTTCTCCCGGCCTACCGCCGTACCCGTCTACATCAAAATCACCGACCTGAAGACGTCCAGTAGCTTCCCGGATGATGGGCTGGCTCAAATCAAAGCTGCGCTGATTGCCTACATCGGCGGCGACGTGACGGGCGGCTTGAAAATCGGCACCGACGTGCTTTATATGGCCATCCCCGGTATCATCCTCGGGGTCTCCGGCGTGACGGATTTCCATCTGAGCATCAGCCCGGACGGAGAGACGTACAGCCAGAACAACATCGCCGTCGGCACGAGGGAAAAGGCCGTCACGGACGCTGGAAAGGTGGCGATTTCGTGAGCTACGGCTATGTAGAGCGGATGCTGGAATACCTGACCAGCGCGTATATCCGCGACGACATCCGCAACGCTAAAAAGGGTCTCGCGCCCACCACGAATATCGGCAAGCTGTTTAGTGTGCTGGGCTGGGGCCTTGAGCTTACCCACGAAAACTTCGAGCGTATCCGGGCATGGGACGACCTCGACAACGCGGAGGGCGCAGTCCTTGACCGCTACGGGAAAAACTTCGGTGTCAAGCGCGGCGGCGCGGACGATGCTTTTTACAGGCTGATGATAGAGGTCAAGCTGATTTCTATGCTGTCCGGCGGCGATATTGACACCGTAATTGAGGCGGCTGCGGCCCTGCTTGACGTGGACGTCTCGCAAATTACCCTGAAAGAGAATTTCCCCGCAAAGGTAATTCTTGAGGTAGACCAAGACCTCTTGACGCAGGGGCATATCGACCTCATCGCGGGCATCGCCGATTCGGTCAAGCGCATTTTGACTGGCGGCGTCGGCCTGCGGCTCTACCTGCGGACATACCGCCAGTACAAAGCAGAGCTGCCCATCTCACACGGCGGGTTCGTCGGGTCGTATCTCTCCGGCAATCCCAAGAGCGAGCAGCGCAGCGTAAGAGACGCCCACGGCCACACGTCCGGCGTCCTTTTTTATACCCATTTGACAACAAAAAGAATTGAGTAGGAGGCAGACCGATGGCAAAATTTCAGGATGGAAATTATGGCACGGCGGCGGGCGTCACCCTTATCGCAAAGGTGCTGGCTGGCCGCTGTACTCTGAAATATACTAGGGCTGCGGTCGGCAAGGGTACTATCCCGGACGGAAGTACCCCCAAGACCATGACAGGCCCGGCGGATTACGTCATGGACGTCCCCATTTCGGGCGTCACGAACCCCGTAGACGGCGAGTGTCAGGTCTCGGTACAGGTAAGCAGTGCGAACGTGCAGACGGGCTTTTACTGTACAAACGTGGTGCTGTACGCCCAAGACCCGGACGTCGGCGAGGTTCCGTTCACCTACCTTGTACTTGAGAACGAGCCGGAGTGGATTCACCCGGCGTCGTCCTCGGTCGGCAAGGTGACGGCCATTGCCCTTATTTCTGCGGTCGGCGACGTTGACCGGGTAGAGGCCACCATCGACGAAAACACCATTGCGACCATCAAGGCCGCTACCGAAATTTCCACCCGGCTTATCGAGGAACACGACGAGGCGCAGAAGCTCCATTTCGTGTACGACGAGACGGACGGCGGCTTAAACGCAATCATCAAGGAGGATACCTAAATGGCAACTGTGAACTTTCCCCGCGACACTACGCTCAAAGACGGAATTTCCATGCAGGAACTCGCGGCCTGCGGCGGCTCCGCTCCCGGTGCTGCCGACCTGTGCTATAAGCGGCTGGTAGCCAAGGCGACGACCAAAGAGGAGGTAGATGCCCTCTTCGCCGAGTGGTGGCACGTCCAGTATGACGCCAGCAAGTACAGCAAGAGCCAGATGCTTGAGCGTTGGTTTGGTACGGTTCTGGACGACGACCGTGTTCACGGTTGCACCGTTCCGCTGTATGCTACCAGCACCAGTGCTATCGGCGAGCTGACCGATGACAGCGTTGGCCTCGTGGCTATCCCGTCCACTGAGTCTACGCCGGGCCGCGACGACTTCGCGCACCTGCCGCAGTTTTGGTGCGTCGAGGTTGCGGCTGAGAAAAAGGCCGATGGCAGCCACGATATTTACTATGTGGAGCATATCGACGATTTGGCCGACGTGCGCAGCGGCGAGCATCTTTGCTGGGTGTTGCAGAAAAACACCTTTGTCCGCGAGTGGCGCGAGAACGGCTATCAGCTCCTGAAGATGCGCTGCCATCAGGCCCCCGGATACTCCCGCTGGCCGGAGGGCAAAGACCGCGCGGGCCACGTCTACGCATATATGGCCCATCCCAAGTACGCAGCGGGAAAGCTGGGCAGTAAGGTCACCTGTGGCACGGGTCTGGCCCCTGTCAACTATACCTCGCACACCTCCGGCGTGACCCTCTGGCGCGCCCGTGGTGCGCAGTATTCCGGCGGCTCCGGCAGACTGCCGAAATTCCTTGACCGTATGACTCGCCTCAAGTACGCCCGGAAAGGCAATTCTGGCACCATCGAGGGCTGTACCTCCTATAACTACCAGTACAAGGCGGCGGTAGCCGAAACGGGCGTCAAGCGTTTTATCCTCACAACTACTCAGGCCGCAAACCTCATCGTTGGCAGCGCGGTCTCTATCGGTACGGATACCGACGGCTCTACCGACCGCAACGTGGCGGACGTCCACGACATCGCCACCGAAATCCTCATTACCAAAATTGAGCCTGTCACCATCTCCGGCACCGAGTACGCCGCCGTGTACGTCAACGCGGAGAGTGGCTTTAATACCACCAAAGACCAGACTCTTATCAGCACCATGCCGTACTTCTCCGGCTGGAACGACAACGTGCAGGGCGTGGACGGAAGCCGCTACAGCGCGACCACGGGCCGCGAGCCTGCACTGCTGCAGAAAGTGGAATTTCAGAATGGCTCCTATCTCATCATCAGTGACGAGATTTGGCAGTGGGGCCAGAACGCCGCAGGTGATTATACCTTTGACTGCTACCGCTGCAAAGACCAGAGCAAGGTATCCGGCACGGCCATCACCGACGACTACGAGAAGATGGAGGGCCTGACCCTTACTTTCCCGGCCTCCGCCGGAACGTCTGGACGCTGGCAGTATATCGAGGATACCGACCCGGGCGAGGTCGAATGGCCATCTGGCGTCAATGCCTCGGGCAGCGGAGTCGGCTGTAAGGCCGGGTTCTACTGCTCTCCCGCCGCCTCGGGTCTCCGGGCTGGTTGGTGCTTCGCCAGCTTGTACGACGGCGGGCTTTGCGGTGTCTCTTGTCGCAACTCGAACAACTCTCTCGGGTTCGCGTACTGGAACGGCTGCCTTGGCGCACCTGACATTGCCGGGTAAAGAGCGGGGTGAATTGCCCGGGCGGTGCCGGGCAAGAGGGGCAGCAGGCCCCTCATTGACGATATTCGGATTTTTATAAAACCCCGAAAATAAAAAGGGTACTATAGCGTAAAGGGGCCGGGTTCAACTGCTATCCCGCCGCCTCGGGTCTCCGGGCTGGTTGGTGCTTCGCCAACTTGAACGACGGCGGGCATTGCGGTGTCTCTTGTCGCAACTCGAACAACTCTCTCGGGAACGCGAACTGGAACGGCTGCCTTGGCGCACTGGTGCATAAAATAGGCGAATTATTTCATCGCGTTATAGTATCCTCGCTTATGTGCGAAAATTGCCTGAAACCGACAGCGGCTGGTACCTCCGGGGAAGGCTGCTGGTAGCAACCAGATGATTTAACAGAAAGGTGGATTATTACGATTTCGAGATGCAAACCGTCTGAGGTAAATATCGAGTCGGCCAAGTTTAACCTGCCCGCCGTCTTCAAGGCGTTCAGCAAGGGAAAACTGGGCCGGGGCGGCTTCCGGCGGGAACTTATCGGGACTGGCTACATTACAAAGCAGGAGCTGGCTCTTGAGAGGCTGGACAAGCACGGCTGTATGCCTAAGACGGCCCGCGCAATCCGCGCCTATAATGAAGAGCTGACGGCCTGCATTGTAAGCCGGAAACTTGACCTAAAACCGATTCGCTGCTTTCAGCGGGTAGACGGCCTGACGCAGAAGCTCCGTGACATCTGCCAAGAAAGCCCGAAACAACAGGTTTTGGAATATATCGCGAGAGAGGCGCTGCATCCGCTTTTCCGGGCCAAGCTCTTGCACATCCAGTACGGGAGCATCCCCGGACGCGGCCAGACCCTCGGCAAGCGGAAAATCGAGCGGATTCTGCGGAAGAAGCTCAAGTGCAAAACAGACGTCGTAAAAGGCGACGTCAAGAAAGCCTATCCCTCCGTGACCGTCGAGTGTGTGATGAAGCTCCTCCGCCGGGACATCGGCAAGAACAAGACTCTTTTGTGGTTTGTCGAGGCCCTGATGGAGAATTACCCCGGGCAGCACCTCTGCATCGGCTCCTACCTCTCCACATGGCTCTTTAATTATGTGATGTCCTACGTCTTGCGGTATATCCAGAGCCTCGGGCAAATCCGCCGGGGGAAGCTGGCGCGGTACGTCAAAGCTATCGTCTGCTACGCGGACGATTTTTCACTCTTTGGCCGCTTTTCACAGCTCACAAAGGTGATACGCAAGGCGACGCGCTGGGCGTTGGACGCACTCGGCCTCCGGCTCAAGCCTATGTGGCAGGTCTACCACATCGCCTCTTTCGAGAGCGAGCGGAAGCAGGCCGTACAGAGAGCCGCCGGGCGGCATCAAAGGACGCCCGCCGTGGACATGGTGGGGTTTGAGGTTCGCCGAACCTATACTATCATCCGTCCTCGGGTTTTCCGACGTATCCGCAGGCAGGCGCTCCGAGCCTTGGGCGATTTGGCAAAGTACGGGCTTCTCCCGTGGTGGCGAGCCGCCCGCATTTCGGCGTATAAGGGCTGGGTCAAGCATTCTGACAGCATCCACTTTTCTGAAAAATACGACTTCCCACGGCTGATGCGGCTTGCGCAGAAGAGCGCGAGCTGGCACGGCAGAAAGGAGATTATCGAGCATGAGCAAAGAATTTTACACGAAGCAGCCCTCTGCGGTTGAGGTCTACCCGGTCAGTACGGGTACTGACATCATCCTCCGCCGGAACTTTGAGGACTGCACCCTCACCTCGACCTATACCGACGAGGAGGGCCAGACCGTAGAGCAGGAGACGCCCGCCGTATCCTGTGAAGAGGCGCAGTACCGTCACCGTGGCAGCGTGACCCGCGAGGACGTCGAGGGCCGTTTTGACTACTGGTGGGACGTTGCAACGGGCAGCACTCCCGACGAGGCGGAAGACCACGAGGCCGAGAGCAAGGGCCTGCCGACCTTGGCCGAGCGCGTGAGCGTGATGGAAGATGCTGTGGGCATCCTGTTGGAGGTGATGCTGAATGCTGAGTAAACTGGCGAGATTCTACGCCCTGCAGGTCGAGATGGGCAAGATGGACATCGAGGATGTCCCCGCAAAGGTACGAGAGCTGACCAAAGAGCAAGTCAAGAAAGACTGGGAGGGCTAAGACGTGAGCTGGCCTGACCTGTGCGAGAGGCTGCTTTCTCGGCTTGAGGCGGCGGGGGAAGATACCGCCATCGAGCGCGGCGATTTTGCCGCCCTCGTATCCGCCTGCACCGTCCGGGACTGCCCTCTGACAAGAAAGAAGTAGGAGATGATGACGTGAGCATTATCGAGTTTCAGCGCGGAGACAAGACCGCGCTCACCAAAAATTTCAGCCGCTCCGAGTTTCAGTGTCCTTGCGGCTGCGGCCAGCAGTTTGTAGACCCTGAGCTGGCCGAGAAGCTGCAGCTCATCCGGGACAAGCTGGGGAAGAGAATCAAAATCACCTCCGGCTACCGCTGTTTCAGCCACAACCAGAGTGTCGGCGGCGGCTTCAATTCCCGCCACCGCTACGGCATGGCCGCTGACTGGCGGCTCACCAACCGCAGCCTCAACCCCGTGGCCATCGGAATCATCGCGCAGGCGGTAGGCTTTGGGGGCGTCGGTATCTACTGGTATGGCTCCAACGCATTCTGCCACGCGGACACGCGCGGGACAAAGGCAACGTGGCTGTGCGATGCAAAAAAGCATTACCCCTCCACGACCTACAATGCGTTCATCCTCCCGACCATCCGCCGGGGTTGTACCGGGGACGCCAACCGCGCGGCCACCAAGATGCTCCAGCGGCTCCTCAAGCTCACGCCTGACGGCCTGTTTGGGGAGGCGACGGAAAACGCCCTGCTCCGGGCGCAGGAGAGCTACGGCCTCAAGGTTGACGGCATCTGTGGCCCGACCTCGTGGAAAGTCCTCTCCGGCGCAAGCAAGTACTTGCTGTGAGGGGGTGATTCCGATGTGGGAGTTTATCATCCAGTATTGGGCTGAGTGGGCTTTCGGCCTCCTCGGCGCGGCGGTCATCACCGTCGCGGTCAAGTACAAAGCCCTCCTCGATGGCGTCCTTGCCATCCTCCACGACCGCATTTATCAGGCTTGCCAGTTTTATATTGCTCAAGGCTATGTTGACATGGCGGGCCTGAAAAACGTCGAGTATCTTTACCGCAGTTATCACGCCCTCGGGGGCAACGGGACAGGCACCGAGCTTTATAACCGTGTCAAGGCCCTGCCCATCCGAGGCTGATTCACATCGTCCGAACCGCCCACAATCCGTAGGCGGTTTATTTATAGCCCCGGCGTAGCCGGGAGAAAGGCATCTCTATGAAGTACAACAACAAAGTCTCCGCTGGCACCATCGCTCGTACCGCCGTGCTGCTCCTCGCGCTGGCAAATCAGGTGCTGTCCGCTATGGGCAAGTCTCCGCTGCCCATCGAGTCCGCTGAGCTTGAGCAGCTCGTCACCGCTGGCATCACCTCCGTCGCGGCCCTCATCGCATGGTGGAAGAACAACTCTTTCACTCAGGCCGCGCTTGAGGCCGACAAGACCTATGACCGCGTGAAGAAGTCCGGCTATTGATACGTCTTCGCGGCGCCACGAAAACATACGGGAGGTAAATTTATATGCCCTTTGTTCCCCCTATCGTCTCGATGGGCGGCGTTATCGCGTCCATCAACTACATGATGCAGCAGGCCCGGAAGCGCCGGGAAGCGGAGGAGAAGAAGCGGCAGGAGGCGGAAGCCCGCCACACCTGCTCCAAAGACATCCCCTGCGAGAACTGCGTCCCGGGCTGCCACCTGAAAGAGGAGTAAGGCCGCAACCATTTTCGGCACGTCACGAAAATGGTTCTGGGCTGCTTACAATCTGAAAGCGGCTAAAACGCCCGTTTTTAACCCTTAACCCCTCGAAAAGTCCAACTTAACTGCTAAAAATGAGAAAAAACGGCCATTTTGGAGTCTAAACCCTCACGAAATGGCCGTTTCATTTTCAGTTTTGACTATTTAGCTATCTGTCTACTTTGGTGTTTTCTTTGCAATTTTGCAAAGAAAGTATTGACTTGTTATTAGCAACAGTATATAATTGTTGTTAATAACAAGGAGGTGAGCAGGTGGCTGGAAAGAGCCGCGCTGAATATTTCCGAGAACTCCGTAAAAAACAAAAGCAGCTTGTATTCCTTGTAGATAAGGGGAAGGCAGAAGCTCTTGACCGCAAACTCTCCGAGCGAGGCGAGAGCCGGGCAGAGTGGTTTAGACGGATTCTCGATAAAGAACTCAGCGAATAAAAAATAACTGTACCCCGTCACCGTCCAAAGTACCGGGATACAGTTATCAGCGACCGAGAGACAAGCCCACGGTAAATTTATTATACCACCGGGCGCGTTCTCTCACAAGAGAAAGAGAGAACTTTTTCCAGTGGTGAGCAAAAGCTTTGTGTTTTTGCAAAGAAAATATTGACTTTTGTGTATCCAAGGGTATAATGTACTTATGGGGACACAAAAGAGAGGTGATGCGAATGTCACCCAAAATGGGCCGACCAACAACCGACCCTAAGACCCACGAAATGCGCATTAGAATGTCCGATAAAGACGTTCAGACCCTTGAATCGTGCTGCGAAAAATCCGGCATGACGAAAGCGGACGTAATTCGTCAGGGGATACGGCTGTTTCTTGAGAGCCTAAAATAAGAAAATCCCTCACACTGTTGTATCTTGGCGGACGCACAGTGCAAGGGATTCCACAAGCCCGAGAGGAATTTCCCCGGGTAAATTTATTATACCACTGGGAAGAGCCTCTCACAAGTGCAAGAGAGGTATTTTTATGAATACGCAAGAAATTCTGAACAAATGTAGCGAAATCGAGGCAGACGCCGGGGACGCTCTGCATCTCCTCCGGGCCTTTGGGGTCTGGTTTGACAAGAGCTTCAAGGCGTATGACCTTGACCGCCGTTTTGACCCCAACGCTGCCGCCGACCTCTGGGCCGAATGCCCCGACTTCGCCGCCGTACTGGATGCTGCTGTGTGCGCTTTGCTCAAGGCAGACCGCGCACTCGACAAGCTGAGTGAGGAGGGCGTGGAAGAATGAACGAGCTGCAGGTGTTTGACAACCCCGAGTTTGGGGCTATCCGTACCCTCGACGATGCCGACGGCACCATTTTGTTTTACGCTACCGATGTAGCTAAGGCCCTCGGATACTCAAAGCCGCAGGCCGCTATCGCCAAGCACTGCCGGTACTCCGTGAAACGGGGAGTACCTCATCCGCAGGCTCCCGACAAGGTTATTGAGATGAATTTCATCCCGGAGTCTGACCTTTACCGCCTGATTTTCAGCAGCAAGCTCCAGAACGCCGAAAAGTTTACCGACTGGGTAACGGGCGAGGTGCTGCCGAGCATCCGCAAGAACGGCGGATACATCGCCGGGCAGGAAGAGCTTTCTCCGCAGGAGCTTATGGCAAAAGCCCTGCTGGTGGCAAATAAGACCCTCGCAGACCGCGAGGCCCGTATCTCCGAGCTGACGGTGCAGAATCAAATCATGGCCCCGAAAGCGGAGTATTTCGACGCTCTGGTTGACCGCAACCTGCTGACGAGTATCCGCGAGACGGCAAAGCAGCTCAATTTCGGCGAAAAGGCTTTTGTCCGCTTCCTGCTGGAGAAGAAATATCTCTACCGCAACAAGAAAGGCAAGTTGATGCCCTACGCCGACAAAAACAACGGGCTGTTTGAGGTAAAAGAGTGCCTCAACGAAAAGACCCAGTGGAGCGGTGTTCAGACGCTTGTGACCCCCAAGGGCCGAGAGACGTTCCGGCTGCTGTACCTCTAAAATTTAATCTTCCGGGCCGGGCCTCTGCATCTCGCAGGGTTCCGGCCCTTTTTCTGTTTCATCCTCGGGCAAGACCTTGCCGCCGGGCGTCTTGACCTGAACCGTGCCGCCCATCAGCGAGATGATTTTCACGAAGTCGTCATAGTTCTTGACACCTTTATATAAGGCGTTGCTGACGCTCTGGGGCCGGATGCCCAGCAGCTCCGAAAGCTGCTTGACCGAGGTTCCTGTCTCTTCCATGAGCTGCCGGATGAGTTTGGATGCCGACATATACAACCTCCTCTCTTGTCTTTATTATACCATGAGCCAAAACGCAATTCAAGTGCAATATACTCTAAACTGAGTATAAAATCTGAAAAATATACTCCAAACTGAGTATAAAAGGCTGGACATTATACTCTAAACAGAGTATAATAATAGTGTCAGAGGGAAAGAGAAAACAACAACCAAAACGGAGGAAAACAACAATGAAAAAGTTTGAAATCGGCCACACCTACTTTGACCGCTACGCTTGCGACTACGAGACCCTGAGCGTCATCAAAATCGTAAAGCGCACCGCGAAGACGGTCGTTTTCGAGCGGAACGGCGAGACCCGCCGCGCCCTCCTCCGCGAGGACAGCAACGGGGAATACATCATCCCCGACCACTACAGCATGGCCTGCGTCTACCGCGCAGACAGCGAGATTGTGGACGGCGTTCCCAACGACGAGCTGGACGTCTACGAGACCGCCGAGGCCGAGGAAGCCCCGGAGAGCCTCGAAAACGCCCCCGTAGAGGCTGAGAAGCCCGAGGCAGGCAAGGTTATTTACTTCCCGGCTCAGGCCCGCAAACAGCCCGAGGTCACGGGCTACGCCGTGGCAGACGCTCTTGTCCGCTATACCGTCAAGCAGATGACGGGCGTTTTGTTCGGGGGCTGCGACCTCCGGGCGAAAGAGCTGGACTTTCTGGCGGCTCTTACCCAGCAGGCGGGCGGCGTCGTCAGGTGACGGCCCCGGGCCGGATACCCGGAGACTCTATTGATACCCCACCGCATAGGTGGTACAATATACAAAAAGCCCCTCAAGGGGCGGGAGGAAACACGATAAAATACGAAAACATGACCGTTGAGCAGTTTGTAGAAGCCACAAACACCGTCCGCGTCGGCGACAAGGTGGGCTGCAGCTCCGTCCGCAAGTCCGACGCCCCGGCATACTCCGCCTATGTCAAGGCCCACAAGCCGGAGATTATGGCGTACCTGCTGGGCCGCGAGAAAGCCGCCGAGGAGCGGCAGGCGAAAATCGGCGCCATCGAGGGCCTGAAAGAGGTTGAGGCGGCAGAGGAAGCCGTCTTGACCTACCGGGAGGCTTTCGCAAAGGCGATGGAGCGCGGTGACGGGATTCTCCCGAGCAAGCCCGACATTGACCTTGAGGCCCTTTATGCCAAGTATCCCCGGGCCGCTGCCTACCGTACCGCCGAGGCAAATTCCCGGGCGGCTCACGACGTCAAGGCCACGGCCTACACAAAAGCCCTTGAGCGTATCATCAATGGCGAGGACTACGCAAAGGCCCTCGCAGACGCAGACGCCGAGTGGAAAGCCCACTGCGACGCCCATATCTGGGATTGATTCAGCGCAAAAATAAAGAGAGGTCGGCGTCCCGATTCTTGGGCGTCGGCCCTTTTTCTTTGGGCCAAAACAAAGGGCTTTGTGTGCCGTAAAAATAAAAACTGGGTCAAAAACTGGGTCAAAGGGCAAACAGAAAGCGTAGTATCTTGCGATACTACGCTTGAAATAGGTGGAGCGGGCAATGGGAATCGAACCCACCTCCTCAGCTTGGAAGGCTGATATACTAGCCGATGTACGATGCCCGCATTTACGAACGATATTATAGCATGTTCCGGCACAAATGTCCAGCCCAATTTTTGTGTGTTCCTTAAAGCACCGGAAAAGAATGCCGGAACGGCCTTGCTTTTCCATACGGCTCTGCTACAATAGAAAAGAACGGAGGGAGAGAGGATGGAGCCGGAAGCAGAGATCATTCGTGCGCAGCTGTTTGCCTTGCAGGATGAAGCATACCGCACCTTTCACAGTGCGTTGATGCCCACCGTGCCGCTGGAAACGGTGATTGGCGTGCGCGTTCCGGCTCTGCGCAGGCTGGCAAAACAGCTCGCGGGCACAGCGCAGGCAGAGGTGTTTTTACAGGCCCTGCCGCATGGATACTACGAAGAGAACAACCTCCACGCGTTTCTGATCGAACTTATCCGGGACTACGACAGGGCGCTGGCTGAAACGGAAGCGTTCCTGCCCTACATCAACAACTGGGCCACCTGTGACTGCTTTTGCCCCAAAGTGTTTGCAAAGCACAAGAAGGAACTGCTGGTGCCCATTCGCCGCTGGCTGGATTCGGGCGAGGTGTACACCGTGCGCTATGGCATGGAGATGCTGATGCGCTATTATCTGGATGATGCATTCCGGCCGGAATATCTGGAATGGGTGGCCGATGTGCGCAGCACGGAATACTATATCAATATGATGCGGGCATGGTATTTTGCCACAGCACTGGCAAAGCAGCCGGATGCCGCGCTGCCGTGGCTCACAGAAAAGCGGCTGGATCTGTGGACCCACAACAAAGCCATCCAGAAAGCGGTGGAAAGCCGCCGCATTCCGCCCGGAATGAAGCAGCTGCTGCGCGGTCTGCGCATCCGTTCATAAAAGCTTCCGGATTTCCGCGCAGATTTCCTGTTTACTTTATGGATGTTTTATTGTAAAATAAGCTATAGTAAAAAATGCCAGGGTATGCCTATGCCCTGACGGAAGATAAAAACAGGTGGTGTTTGGATTATGGCATTGAAATATCAGCGTATCCTTCTGAAGATCAGCGGCGAAGCACTGGGCGGCGAAAAGGGCATGGGTTTTGATGAACCCACCATGGACGCGATCTGCGGCGGCGTGAAGAAAGCACACGAGCTGGGTGTGCAGATCGGCATTGTTGTGGGCGGCGGCAACTTCTGGCGCGGCCGTTCCAGCGGCAAGATGGAGCGCACACTGGCCGATAAGATCGGCATGCTGGCAACCGTGATGAACGCACTGGCTGTCTCCGATAAGCTGGAACAGCTGGGTGTGCCCACTGAGGTGTTCACCTCCATCACCATGCCACAGGTGGCACAGCCCTTTACCCGCAAGGATGCCCTGCGCGCCATGGATGAGGGCAAGATCGCCGTGTTCGGCGGCGGCACCGGCAACCCGTTCTTCTCCACGGATACGGCAACCGCTCTGCGCGCTGTGGAAGTGAGCGCCGATGTGATGTTCAAGGCTACTATGGTGGATGGCGTTTACGATAAGGATCCCCACAAGTACGCCGACGCAAAGAAGTATGATACCCTCACCTTTACCAAGGTGCTGGAAGACCAGCTGGCTGTTATGGATGGCACTGCTGCCACTCTGTGCCGCGACAACAAGCTGCCCATCCTCGTGTTCGATCTGGCCGACCCGGACAACATTGCCCGTGCCGTGCAGGGCGAGAATGTGGGCACACTGGTTTACGAGGGCTGAAACGCCTGCAGCCGACATACATTATAGGGCAGACGCATTGCAGCGCAGCCCCAAGATAAAAAGGAACAGGAGACTACCGCAATGAGCAGCAACACCAAGGTTTACGAAGACAAGATGAAGAGCTCGGTCGAACATCTGGGCCGCGAACTGGGCGCTGTGCGCGCAGGCCGCGCAAATCCCGCTGTGCTGGATAAGGTCAGCGTGGATTATTATGGTGCCCCCACTCCCATCCAGCAGGTGGCATCCGTGGCTGTGGCCGAAGCACGCACCCTGACCATTACCCCGTGGGACCGTACTCTGCTGCGCCCCATCAGCAAGGCCATCATGGCCAGCGATGTGGGTATCACTCCCATTGATGACGGCTCTACCATCCGCCTGAACTTCCCGGCTCCCACCGAGGAGCGCCGCAAGCAGCTGGCAAAGGAAGTTTCCAAGCTGGGCGAGGAGGCTAAGGTGGCAGTGCGCAACATCCGCCGCGAGGCTATGGATAAGGCCAAGGCCATGAAGAAGGCCGGCGAGCTGACCGAGGACAGCCAGAAGACCATGGAAGAGGATGTCCAGAAGCTGACCGACAAGTATATCAAGAACATCGATGCTGCGGTGGAAGAAAAGCAGAAGGAGATCATGTCTGTCTGATCTGCGCAGATGCAATAGACTGGAGGTGCCGTGCGCTGAAGAAGAGTGCGCGGCACTTTTGTTGAAGGCGGCGTTGCTGCCGGGAGGAAACAATGGCGCATCCTAAAGAATTTGCCGAGGGCCTTTCCATCGGCATCATCATGGACGGCAACGGCCGTTGGGCAAAGAACCGCGGCCTGCCCCGCACTGCCGGGCACAAAAAAGGCGCAGAGGTGTTCAGCGATATTGCAGATTACTGCGATGAGCTGGGCGTTTCGTCGGTGTACTTCTATGCGTTTTCCACCGAGAACTGGAAGCGTCCGCTGGAAGAGGTCAACGCCATCATGCGGCTGTTCGGCGAATATCTGCTGAAGGGCTTTGACTACAAGAACCGCAATATCCGCATCAAGTTCATGGGTGACCGCACGGTGCTGGATAAAAAGCTGCAGCAGCTGATGAACAAGCTGGAAGCAGATTCTTCGGTCAAGACCGGCATGACCCTGAACATTGCCATCAACTACGGCGGCCGCCCGGAGATCGTGCGGGCGGCGCAGCAGCTTGCGGCAAAGGCGGCGGCAGGGGAGATAAAGCCCGAAGAGATCACGGAACAGCTGCTCAGCGATGCCATGTATACCGCTGGCCAGAAGGACCCGGATTTTATCCTGCGTCCCAGCGGAGAAAAGCGGCTGTCCAACTTCATGCTCTGGCAGGCAGCTTACTCGGAGCTGGTAGAAATGGACGTTCTGTGGCCGGATTTCACCCGCAGCGATCTGGACGCTGCCATTGAGGAGTTCAATCATCGTTCCCGCCGGTTTGGCGGACTGTAAAACCCAAGACCTCCTGCACACGGTGCAGGGACCGGACGGCCCGGCGGCTTTGCCGGAGCCAAACTTAATCCAGAGGGGCGCGGCATCCGACCGGTGAAAAGGAGATCCAATCTATGAAAACACGTGTTATTACTGCGATCGTGGGCATCATTGTACTGATCGGCGTGATGTTCACCTTCAACACTCTGATCTTTAATCTGGTCATCGCGGCCATTACGCTGATCGCCGTTCACGAGATCTACAGTGCCCTCGGCTTTGAAAAGAAGGACTGGCTGATGTATGCGGTTCTGGTGCCGTATACACTGCTGGTCATGACGAGCAACTATCAGGTCATGCGGCGGCTGGTGATGCCGGTGTCCTTTCTGCTGGTCACATTTTATGCCATCTATCTGGTGGTGCGCAACGGCACCATCAGCTATCAGAAGGCCAGCGGCCTGCTGATGTTCTCCGGCATCGTGATCTTCTGCTTCTATTCCTTTATCCGGCTCAAGGAGCTGCTGCCGGTGGAGCAGTACGGCTACGATGCGGTGTTCTTTATCCTGCTCATCCTCTGCTTTGCCTGGGGCGGCGATACCTGTGCCTACTTTGCAGGCCGTGCCTTTGGCAAGCATAAGCTCTGCCCGGTGGTCAGCCCCAAAAAGACCGTGGAAGGTGCTGTTGGCGGTGTTCTGGGCACCATGGCGTTTGGTGTGATCATCACGCTGGTATACTCGGTGGCAGCAAACCGGATGGAAGCCTTCACCCGCTCCAACATTGGCGTTTCCATGTATGTGATCATTGCGCTGCTGGGCTGCGTGGCGGCGGTGCTGGGCATTTATGGCGATCTGTTTGCCAGCGTGGTCAAGCGCCAGTGCGGCATCAAGGATTACGGCACCATCTTCCCGGGGCACGGCGGCATTCTGGACCGCTTTGACAGTGTGATGTTCATTGCGCCCTTTGTGACCATGGTCATTACGGCGGTGTTCTACTATTAAAAGGGGGAACGTGTGATGTCGAAAAAAATCACTCTGCTGGGTTCTACCGGTTCCATCGGCACCCAGAGTCTGGATGTGATCCGTGCACAGGGCTATGAGGTGTTCGGTCTTTCTGCCCACAGCCATGTAGACAAGATCCTGCAGCAGATCGAAGAGTTTCATCCGCGCTATGTCTGCATGACCGACCCGGATGCGGCCCGCAGGCTGGATGCGGAGCTTTCCGGTCGTGCAGATGCGCCCCGGCTGCTGGTAGGGCCGGAAGGGCTCAAGCAGCTGGCCGCACTGGACGGCACCGATGTGGTGCTGAACAGCGTGGTGGGCATTGCAGGCCTTGGTGCCAGCCTGTGCGCGATCGAAAGCGGGCATGATCTGGCCCTTGCCAACAAGGAGAGCCTTGTCACCGGCGGCCATCTGGTCACACAGGCCGTGGCAAAGCATGGTGTAAAGCTGCTGCCGGTGGACAGTGAACACTCGGCCATCTTCCAGTGCCTGCAGGATAAGGAGAGTGCCCCCAGCCTGACCAAGATCCTGCTCACGGCATCCGGCGGCCCCTTCTTCGGGATGAAGACCGAGGAGCTGCGCGGTAAGACCAAGGCGGATGCCCTCAAGCACCCCAACTGGAACATGGGCGCAAAGATCACCATTGACTCTGCCACCCTGATGAACAAGGGTCTGGAGCTGATCGAGGCAGTGTGGCTGTTCGGCCTGCCGCCGGAGAAGATCCAGATCGTGGTGCAGCGCCAGAGCATCGTGCATTCGGCGGTGCAGTTCAGCGATCATTCGGTCATTGCTCAGCTGGGTGTGCCGGATATGCGCATTCCCATCCAGTATGCGCTCACCTACCCAAAGCGCGTACCCGGCGTTGTGCCGGAGCTGGACTTTGCCGCACTCAAGGTGCTCACCTTCGATGTGGCAGACGACGAGACCTTCCGCTGCCTTGCCGCCTGCAAAAAGGCCATCAAAAAGGGAGGTCTCGGCCCATGCGCCGCCAACGGTGCCAATGAGGAAGCTGTCAAGCTCTTCCTTGAGGACAAAATTGGCTTCCTCGATATTGGCCGTCTGGTGGAAGCAGTCGTGGACAGCGACAGCTTTGGCGGCGAGTATACCCTCAGCGATGTGTACGAGTGCGACCGCATGGCACGAGAGTTCGTGCGCGCACATCTTTGATCTTTAGGAGACGCAATGTCAATTTTTATCACCCTGATCGCCGCATTGATCGTGTTCAGCGCTGTGATCGCCATTCATGAATTCGGGCACTTTACCGTGGCAAAGCTCTGCGGCATTCAGGTCAACGAGTTTTCCATCGGCATGGGGCCGGCTTTGTGGAAGAAAATTTACAAGGGCACCCAGTACAGCCTGCGTGCATTGCCGGTAGGCGGCTATGTGGCGCTGGAGGGCGAGGAAAGCCCCGAGAGCCAGCAGGCCGAAGCGGCCCGCGACGAACGGGAAGCAGAGAACGAAAACCCTGTCCCGCCGGAGCAGCGCACCGGCATCCCTTTGAACGAGGCATCGGTATGGCAGCGTGTGCTTGTGATGGTGGCAGGTGCCTTCATGAATTTCGTGCTGGGCTTTGTGGTGCTGGTCATTCTTGTGGCAGCACAGGAAGGAGCCATCACCAGCAAGACCATCTATTCCATTGAGAACGATGCCCTCTGCGGCCAGACCGGCCTGCAGGCGGGGGACGAGATCGTTGCCGTGAACGGCAGGCGCTGCTTTGTGGCCAACGACATCCTTTATGAGCTGGTGCGCACCGAAGCCTATCGCGCCGATTTTACGGTCAAGCGGGACGGCCAGAAGGTGGAACTGTCGGACGTGCAGTTCAACACCTGGCAGGACGAGGACGGCCAGACCCATATGACCCTTGGCTTTACGGTGTACGGCATCAAAAAAACACCGCTCAATGTGTTAAAAGAAGCATGGAACAGCACCCTGTACTACGGACGCATCGTGTTTACCTCGCTGGAAGACCTTGTGCGCGGACGCGAGAGCATCAACAATCTGTCCGGCCCGGTGGGTATCGTGACAGCGATCGGTCAGGCGGCAAGCTACGGCTGGCAGGATCTGCTGGAGCTGCTGGCCCTCATCACCATCAATCTGGGCGTGTTCAATCTGCTGCCCTTCCCGGCACTGGATGGCGGCAAGGTGGTATTTTTGATCATTGAGGGCGTTACCGGCCATGCAGTGCCGGAAAAGCTGCAGGGCACACTGACCATTGCGGCCTTTGCACTGCTGTTTGGCCTGATGCTCTTTGCAACCTATAATGATATCATCCGGCTTGTGACCGGTACAATGTGAGCAAAAACAGAAAGGGGAGCTTTATGAGGCAGTTAAAACGGGAAGTGAAGATCGGCAATGTGACCATCGGCGGCAAGAATCCTATTGCGGTGCAGACGATGCTCAACGTGCCGGTGGAGGATATTGAGGGCAATGTGGCGCAGGCAAAGCGGTGCGAAGCTGCTGGCTGTCAGATCTTGCGCGTGACCTGCCCCAGCCCGGCGGATGCAAAGTGCATCGAAGCCGTCAAGAATGCGGTGAACATCCCCATTGTGGCAGACATCCATTTTGACTACAAGGCGGCTCTGGCCTGCGCAGATGTGGGCGTGGATAAGATCCGCATCAACCCCGGCAACATCGGCGACGATGACCGGGTGAAGGCTGTGGTGGATGCCTGTCAGCGCAAGAACATTCCCATCCGCATCGGCGTGAATGGCGGCAGTCTGGAAAAGCACATCCTTGCAAAATACGGCGCACCCACGCCGGAGGCCATGGTGGAGAGTGCACTGTACCATGTGCGCCTGCTGGAAAAATTCGATTTCAACAACATCGTCATTTCCATCAAGAACTCCAATGTGCCCCGCATGATGGAGGCCTACCGCCAGCTCAGCGCTGTCACGGATTACCCGCTCCATGTGGGTGTTACCGAGGCGGGTACCTACCAGATGGGTCTGCTGAAAAGCGGCATGGGCATCGGCGGAATGCTGCTGGAAGGCATTGGCGATACCATCCGCGTCTCGCTGGCCGCAGAGCCGGAAAAGGAAGTGGAAGCGGGCTACAACATCCTGCGCGCCGTGGGCTTCCCGGTAGCAGGCCCGGAGGTCATCACCTGCCCCACCTGCGGCCGCACCCAGTATCCCTGCACCGAGATCGCCAATGAGGTGGAAAAGCGGCTGCAGGGCTGCAAAAAATCCATCAAGGTGGCCGTGATGGGCTGCGTGGTCAACGGCCCCGGTGAAGCCCGCGAAGCAGACATCGGCATTGCCGGCGGCAAGGGCGAGGCGGTGCTGTTCATCCACGGCAAGCCCATCAAAAAGCTGACCGGAGACAACATCCTGGATCAGTTCATGGATGAGATCTATAAACTGTAAAATGGGAGAATGCTATGGCACTGCAAAACAAACTGGGCCTGACAGATGAACTGGAGCTTGCCCGTGAAGAGGAAAGGATCAGCAAACAAAAGGCGCTGGCGCTGTATGATACGGGTTTGCTGAATACTTTTCCGGTGGGAACATTTGCAGGCCTTGCAATGATCCATAAATATCTGTTTGAAGATATCTATGAATTTGCCGGTCAGATGCGCACCGTAAACATCGCAAAGGGAAATTTCCGCTTTGCACCGGTCATGTATCTGCACCCGGCACTGGAAAGCATTGACCAGATGCCGCAGTCCACGTTTGATGAAATTATTGAAAAATATGTGGAGATGAATGTGGCGCACCCTTTCCGGGAAGGCAATGGCCGCAGTACCCGTATCTGGCTGGACAGCATCCTGAAAAAAGAACTGCATCAGGTGGTGGATTGGAGCCGCGTGGATAAAAGCGACTATCTGATGGCCATGGAGCGCAGCCCGGTGAAAGATCTGGAAATCAAGGTGCTGCTGCATAAAGCACTGACGGAACAGATCAATGACCGTCAGGTGTATATGAAGGGGATTGATGCAAGCTATCATTATGAGGGCTACCAGATTTTCAGAACAGAGGAACTTGCAAAGAAATAAAACCACATTTTTGCTGCCACACCTGCAAAAACGGGTGCGGCAGTTTGTGCTGTATAAAAAGGAGTACCATTTGTGACACCACTCGTATCCAACCTGTGGCCGCAGTTCATGGTGGACCCGGCATTTGCGGCCTGCTTCGGGCAGGTCATTGTGGAGCATGCGCAGATGCTGCGGCAGGAGCGGCAGGTCATCTTTACCCTGCGCAGCGGTGCGCCGCTGGACAAAAATCTCTGTGCCCGGCTGCTGGCATCCCTGCAGCCGGATTATGAGGGCTTTGAGCTGCGCATCCAGAACCTGTTTGGCTATGCCATGCTGGACGAAGCGGCCCTGCGCGATCTGATGGAAGAGATGAAGCGGGACGGCGTGCCCATCAACGGCTTTCTGGACCGGTGCAAGATCAACATCATCGGACAGAAGATCACCATCGGCGTATGCCATGGCACCAAGTTTTTGCAGGAGATGCACTTTGAAAAGCTGCTGGCAGAGCGCATTGCGGCCCACACCGGGGTAACGCCGCAGGTAACGCTGCAAAGCGCTGTAAGCGAAGCCGAGCAGCACCAGATGGAAGAAAAGCTGGAGCGCAAGATTGCGCCACCGGTGGTCAAGTTTGAGAAAAAGAACACAGCACCGTCCATCAAGGTGGATGGTCTGGACCTGACCGATAAGCCCGTCACCATTTTCCACGGCAAGATGTTCACCCCCAAGAACCTCACCCCGCTGAAAGACCTTGGCGGCGAGGGCGGCAAGTGCACGATCTGGGGCGATGTGTTCTTCTCGGAGGTCAAGGGAAACTTCCGCAAAATTTATACCGTATCCATCACCGATTATCAGGGCTCCATCAACCTGAAGATCCGCGCGCAGGAAGGTGAGGACTGCTCCAAGTGGGAGAGCCTTGGCAAAGGCACCACCCTCATCGTGCGCGGCGACTGCTCCTACGACAAGTACGAACACGATTATATCGTCTACCCCTACGATGTGCTCATCGTGGAGCGCAAAAAGCGGGAGGATACCGCACCGGTCAAGCGTGTGGAGCTGCATCTGCACACCAAGCTTTCCAGCATGGACGGCTTCTGTGACCCCGGCGGCATCGTCAAGCTGGCCCACCGCATGGGACATCCGGCCGTTGCCATCACGGACCACGGTGTGTGTCAGGGTTACCCGGAAGCCATGCTGGCAGCGGACGATATCCATAAATCAGACCCGGACTTCAAGCTGATCTATGGATGCGAAGCCTACTTCGTGGACGACATGATCCCCTGTGTATACGGTGTGAAGGATCAGCCGCTAGACGGGGAGTTCTGCGTGTTTGATACCGAGACCACAGGCCTTGACCCCGGCGTGGAGTATATGACCGAGATCGGTGCCGTCATCGTGAAAAACGGCGAAGTGGTGGAGGAATTTGATACCTTTGTCAAGCCCGGCAAGCCCATCACCCCCAAGATCACCGAGCTGACCGGCATCACCAACGAAATGGTGGCGGATGCTCCCGGCGAAAAGGAAGCACTGGAAGCCTTCCTCAAATTTGCGGGAGACCGCATCCTTGTGGGCCACAACGTCCACGCCTTTGATATGCGTTTCCTGCGCGCCGCCGCCAAGCGCAGCGGCATCAAGCTGGAGCCGACCTATATCGACACCCTGACCATGGCGCAGGCCATGTACCCCGGCCTGCACAACTACAAGCAGGGCACCATCAACAAGCATCTGGAGCTGCCTGCCTACGAGGCCCACCGTGCCTGCGAGGACTCTGCTGCGCTGGGCCGCATCTTCGGGGTCATGCTGAACGACCTGAAAGAAAAGCAGGTAGCAAAGGTCAGTGAAATCAACACCGGCCTTGGCGGCAACCGCGAGGTGCTGAAAAAGAAGTATTACCACCTCATCATTCTGGTCAAGAACCAGATGGGCCTGAAAAATCTGTACAAGA
>OGJY01000397.1_pt1 | contig 62411 bp, 53 predicted proteins | sample 1572231 | NCBI WGS metagenome assembly OGJY01 (sample SAMEA2582121, study PRJEB24529) | metagenome | biome: Human gut stool | place: China | collected 2011
GTCAGAGACTCAAAACAAGGAAAAGGAATCAATCGAAAGGTTGGTTCCTTTTTGCATTTATGGCTGTCCATAAATACATTATTTGTTTTTGATTTATATTAATTTTGTGGATTAAGTAACAACTACTTGTGGAATAATTCCACAAAAGTGTTTTTATCAAAGAAGTAGCTCTATCTTGTATTAGGTTTATGTCGTTAATATTTAAGAGTATAGCGTTTTTTAACAGATCGTATTGAACAATGGTACGATTATTTCATTCTTACAATAGAGAGATAGAACAATAGAATATTTAAATGTCATTTATAGATATTAGTAATGGTAGGAGAAAGATTAGTAAAAGGAAGTATCGTATTAGTCGCCCTTTTAATGCTGGCAACAGGTTGTCGTAAAAAAGAAGAACCGTTGCGTCCCCTTGTCATTGTAGACAAGCCTCAGAAAGAAGATGTGCAAATTTTTGGTGAATACGTAGGTCGTATTCGTGCTGCAAGTTATGTAGAGATACATGCCCGTGTAGAAGGTTATCTTGAAAAGATGCTGTTTGTAGAAGGTAAACAGGTGAAACAGAACGAGCCTCTGTTTATTATTAATTCAGCACTTTATAAGGCTCGTGTGGAGAAAGCAAGAGCACAATTGAAGAAGAATGAAGCGCAGGCGGCAAAAGCCAAAAGAGATGTGGAGCGTTTGCAGCCCTTGTATGAACAACATGCGGCGAGTCAGTTGGATCTTGATAACGCATTGGCTTCTCTGGATGATTCAGAAGCGAATATAGCAATGAGTAAAGCTGACCTCGATCAGGCACAGCTGGAACTCGGTTATACAACTGTAACTTCACCGATTGCAGGATATATCAGTGAACGTTTTGTCGATGTCGGTGCCCTGGTTGGTCCCGGTGTCAATTCTAAACTGGCTGCTGTTGTAAAAAGCGATACGGTGTTGGTTGACTTTAAAATGACGGCGTTGGATTATCTGCGTGCTGAACGTCGTAACATCAAGTTCGGTGAGCAGGATACAACCCGTTCCTGGCAACCGACCGTTACTGTAACCCTTGCCGATAATTCAGAATATCCGGTAAAGGGGATTGTTGATTTCGCTGATCCGATCGTAGATCCACAAACCGGAACTTTCGGTGTACGTGCGGAACTGGCTAATCCGAATCAGAAATTACTCCCCGGACAGTTTACCCGTGTAAAATTATTATTAGATGTGCGTGAACGTGCAATCGTTGTTCCCCGGAAAGCCATCTCCATTGAACAGGGTGGTGTCTTCATTTACATTATCCGTCGTGATAATGTAGCAGAGAAACGTTTTGTACAAACTGGGCCGGAAATAGGAAACAGCATTGTTATCGAGCGTGGTCTCGGTGAAAATGAATCTGTCGTTGTAGAAGGTTATCATAAGCTGGTTCCCGGTATGTTGGTACGTCCGGTTCAGGCTGGTGATGATAAAGCTGTCGAAGCATATAGAGAGGAGGCAGGAGAATGAAACCGGGATTCTTTATAGATCGTCCCGTATTCTCGACTGTACTTTCTTTATTAATTGTTATTGTCGGGATTATCGGATTGATGTTGTTGCCGGTGGATCAGTATCCGCAGATCACGCCGCCGGTCGTGAAGATCAGCGCCTCTTATCCGGGTGCCAGTGCGTTGACGGTGTCGCAGGCTGTAGCTACACCGATCGAACAGGAATTGAATGGTACTCCGGGTATGATTTATATGCAGAGTAGCAGCAGTAATTCGGGAGGTTTGACCATTACGGTCACTTTCGATGTGTCGGCAGATGCTGACCTGGCTGCTGTAGAAATACAGAATCGTGTGAAACTGGCAGAATCGCGTCTTCCGTCCGATGTCGTACAGAACGGTATTACGGTGGAGAAGCAATCCGCCAGCCAGTTGATGACATTAAGTTTGAGCTCGGATGATCCGCGCTTTGATGAGATTTACCTGAGTAACTTTGCTACGATCAATGTGCTCGATGTCCTTCGCCGTATTCCGGGAGTAGGACGTGTATCGAACATCGGTAGCCGTTATTATGGTATGCAGATATGGGTATATCCCGATCGTCTAGCCAATATGGGATTGACGGTGAAAGATATACAGAATGCCCTGAAAGAGCAAAACAGTGAATCGGCAGCCGGAGAGTTGGGAAAACAACCGGTTATTGATGTCGATGTCACCATACCTATTACAGCCCGTGGCCGTCTTTCGACAGTGAAAGAGTTTGAAGATATTGTCGTTCGTGCTAACCAGGACGGTTCTATCGTTCGTTTGCGTGATGTCGCTCGTATTTCATTGGAAGCCTCTTCCTATTCTACTGAAAGTGGGATAAACGGAGAGAACGCTGCTATCCTCGGTATTTATATGTTGCCGGGAGCTAATGCGCTGGAAGTTGCCACCAATGTAAAGGAAGCGATGAAAGAAATCAGTCTGAACTTCCCGGAAGGATTGGAGTATAAATTCCCGTTTGATATGACGGAATATATTTCACAATCTATCCATGAAGTTTATAAAACATTATTTGAAGCTTTGTTCCTGGTTGTATTGGTGGTATTCCTGTCATTGCAGAACTGGCGTGCCGCTCTTATCCCGACTATTGCCGTTCCTATTTCTCTGATCGGTACATTCGGATTCATGTTGATTATGGGATTCTCCTTGAATATGCTGACCTTGCTGGGATTGATCCTGGCTATCGGTATCGTGGTGGATGATGCTATTGTTGTTGTGGAAAATGTGGAGCGCGTTATGCATGAGGAAAAACTGACACCTCGTGAAGCCACCCATAAGGCAATGCGTGAATTGACTGGTGCTTTGATTGCAACTTCAATGGTGCTGGCAGCCGTATTCGTTCCTGTAAGTTTCCTGAGCGGGATTACCGGTGCGTTGTATCGCCAGTTCTCCATAACGATTGTTGTTTCCGTATTGCTTTCAACGGTAGTTGCTTTAACATTGAGTCCTGCTATGTGTGCCTTGATCTTGCGTCCGACAACCGGGAAGAAGAACTTCGTGTTCCGTAAAATCAATATCTGGTTACATAAAGGAAATAATAAATATATCCATTTGTTGTCAAAGGCTATCGGAAATCCTAAACGGATACTGGCGGGCTTCGGTATGGTACTGGTTTTCATCTTTCTACTGAACCGTTTTATTCCGACCAGTTTTATCCCTGAAGAAGACCAGGGCTTTTTCACCGTGGAATTAGTAATGCCCGAAGGAGCAACCCTTGAACGTACGCGTAAGGTGACCGACCGTGCCATCGAGTTTTTGGAGAAACAACCGGCTGTAGCCTATGTGCAAAACGTAACCGGTAGCAGTACCCGTGTAGGAACATCACAAAGCCGTTCTACCCTTACCGTTATTCTGAAACCCTGGGAAGAACGTAAATCTTCCGGCATGGGAGTTGAAGATGTAATGGAAGTTGCCCGTAAGGAGTTTGAGTATTATCCTGAGATATTGGCTTATCTGAACCGTCCACCTGTGATTCCCGGTCTGGGAGAAAGTGGTGGTCTTGAAATGCAATTGGAAGCCCGTGGGGAAGCCAGCTGGGAAAATCTGGTAAGTGCAACCGATACCTTCATGCTGTATGCATCGAAAGCGCCGGAACTGACCGGTGTATCTTCTGCTTTGCAACCGCAGATCCCTCAGTTATATTTTGATGTGGATCGCGATCGCGCTAAATTCCTGGGTATTCCGCTGACCGATATCTTTTCGACGATGAAAGCTTATCTGGGATCAGTCTATGTGAACGACTTCAATATGTTCAACCGTATATATAAGGTATATATCCAGGCGGAAGCGCCTTACCGTGCCACTCCTGAAAGTTTGGGCTTATTCTTTGTAAGAGCACAGAATGGTTCGATGGTTCCCTTGACCGCTTTAGGTACGACAAGTTATACAACCGGGCCTGGTACGATCAAGAAGTTCAATATGTTCTCTACGGCTGCAATTAGTGCTGTGGCTGCTCCCGGATACAGTTCAGGAGAAGCGATGGCTGCTATGCAACAGATCGCCCGCGAACATCTGCCGGATAATATCGGAGTGGAATGGAGTGGATTGTCTTATCAGGAAAAGAAAGCTGGAGGACAGACCGGTATAGTGCTTGCACTTGTTTTCCTGTTTGTTTTCCTATTCCTGGCAGCACAGTATGAAAGTTGGATTGTACCGATTGCCGTATTGCTGTCGTTACCGGTTGCTGCCCTGGGGGCTTATCTGGGGGTCTGGGCTACCGGATTGCATAACGACATCTATTTCCAGATCGGGCTTGTCACCTTGATCGGTTTGGCGGCAAAGAATGCGATTCTGATCGTGGAGTTTGCCAAGGTACAGGTGGATGCGGGTGTCGATGTTATAAAAGCGGCTATTCATGCAGCCCAGATGCGTTTTCGTCCCATTCTGATGACTTCCCTGGCTTTTGTATTGGGTATGCTTCCAATGGTATTGGCTAGCGGACCGGGTTCAGCCTCCCGTCATAGTCTTGGAACCGGAGTATTCTTTGGTATGTTGGTGGTTATTACCGTGGGGATTGTGCTGGTACCGTTCTTCTTTGTCTTTATCTATAAAGTAAAGAAGGTATTGAAACTGGAACGCGTTAGCCGGATCATTCCGAAGGAGAAAATACTCCGGAAGAGAAAGCTGTTCCTTTTTATTGCGGTTGTGACGGTTGCATTAGTATCTCTCTCTTCCTGTAAGTTGGGAGAGAAGTATGCCCGTCCGGAACTGGATCTTCCGGCCCGGTTCGAGGGAGAATCGGATACTCTTTCCGTAGAGAATATTCCCTGGGAAAGTTTGTATGCCGATACCACTTTGCAACGGCTGATAACAACGGCTCTGGAAAATAATAAAGATATGAAGATCGCAGCTGCCAAGATCAAAGAGATGATAGCCGCCAAACGCATCACTTTTGCCGAGCAGTTCCCTGAAATAGGTGCTCGTATATACGGACAGAAGGAGCGTTTGAATTATGGTGGTGATAATCCGAAACCCGATCCTGAATATGGAGCAAAGCTGACCCTCTCATGGGAGCTCGACCTATGGGGAAACCTGCGTTGGGCAAATGAAGCCGGTATTGCTGCCTACCTGCAATCGGTCGAGGCCCAGCGTAGTCTCCAACTGACTTTAGTGGCAGAAGTGGCTGCTGCTTATTACGAAATGTGTGCCCTCGACCGTCAGTTGAATATCGTCCGTCAGACGTTGGAAGCCCGTCGTGAAGGTGTCCGTTTGGCTAAACTTCGCTTTGAAGGAGGTTTGACTTCCGAGACATCTTACAATCAGGCATTAGTAGAATTGGCCCGTACAGAAACACTTGTCCCGTCATTGGAGCGTCAGGTCAGGATAAAAGAAAACGATATATCCCTTTTGTTGGGAGAATATCCCGGCTATATTCCCCGTGGATTATCTCTTGGCCAACAGCGTTTGCCTGATGCATTACCGGTAGGGTTGCCGTCTGCTTTACTGGAACGTCGCCCTGATATGCGGCAGGCCGAATTGAAGTTGCGTGAAGCAAATGCCAAGGTAGGAGTAGCCTATACTGACCTGTTCCCCAAGATCAGCCTGACTGGATACTTGGGAGCGGAGAGTGAAGAGCTGGGCGACCTGCTGAAAAGTCCTGCCTGGTTCTTGGCCGGCGACCTGCTTCAACCGCTTTTTGCTATGGGGAAGAATAAAGCGAAGCTGAAGGTTGCAAAAGCCCGTTTCGAACAAGAAGTGTACAGCTATCAGAAAAGCGTGATCGGTGCTTTCAAAGAGGTGAATGATGCGATCATAACTATCCGCAAAGCGAAAGAGATCCGTTTTGCACAGGAAAGGTTGGAAGGTGCATCGTCTAAATATCTTAAGCTGGCAGAGCTGCAATATATCAATGGAGTAACCAATTATATCGATGTATTGGATGCTCAGCGTGGATACCTGGATGCCCAGATCAGCTTGAATAATGCTGTACTAAATGAATTACTGGCGGTAGTTTATCTCTATAAAGCGTTGGGGGGTGGATATAGTATTTCCTCTCTAGAGGTACATTAGTTCTAAAAGATTTATATAAAAGTGGTTATTGCCTTTTCTTAGGAAAGGGGCTATAACCACTTTTTTTATTTGAAGAATTACCAACTGCGAACTTATTCCTATCTTTGTGTTTCTAAAAATAATAAAGACAGGAATCACAATGCCATTAAATTTGCAAAAGAATTTACCCGCTATTGAACTTCTTAAGAAGGAACACATCTTCGTGATGGATTCGTTGCGGGCTTCGGAACAGGATATCCGCCCGTTGCGCGTGGTGGTGTTGAACCTGATGCCGCTGAAGATCACAACAGAGACAGACCTGATCCGTCTGCTGAGTAATACCCCTTTGCAGGTGGAACTCGACTTTATGAAGATAAAGGGACATACCCCGAAGAATACCCCGATCGAACATATGCAGGAGTTTTATAAGGACTTCGACGAAATAGAAAAGGATTATTATGACGGTATGATCGTTACCGGCGCACCGGTGGAGCAGATGCCTTTCGAAGAGGTCAGCTACTGGGATGAAGTGACAACTATCTTTAACTGGGCCCGTACGCATGTAACCTCTACATTATATATATGTTGGGCGGCCCAGGCTGGCCTGTATCATTTCTATGGTGTGCCTAAGTATGATTTGCCTGCGAAGATGTTCGGCGTGTTCCGTCATACGTTGCGTGAGCCTTATCTGCCGATATTCCGCGGGTTCGATGATGAATTTTATGTGCCGCACAGTCGGCATACGGAAATTCGTCGCGAAGATATCCGCAAGGTGCCCGAGCTGACGCTGCTTTCTGAAAGTGAAGAGTCGGGTGTTTATATGGCGATGTCGCGTGGTGGCCGTGAGTTTTATATCACAGGGCATTCGGAGTATTCGCCTTATACATTGAGCGATGAATATATCCGCGATATAAATAAAGGACTTCCAATTTCTGTTCCTCATAACTATTATCGTAACAATGATCCGGCACAAGGTCCGGTAGTTCGTTGGCGCGGCCATGCGAACCTGCTGTTTACGAACTGGCTGAACTATTACGTTTACCAGGAAACACCGTTCAATATCGAGGATATAAAGAATCTGGGTAGTCTGTAATAAGAAACAACAAATATGCCAATAAAACCCCGCCGCATAGAATTACTATCACCGGCTAAAGATCTGAACTGTGGTGTCGAAGCCATTAATCATGGAGCCGATGCCGTGTATATTGGTGCTCCGAAGTTCGGAGCCCGTGCCGCAGCCGGTAATTCACTGGATGATATCCGTGCCCTTTGTGAGCATGCTCATTTATATAATGCCCGTATCTATGTCGCTCTGAATACGATCCTTCGCGAAGAGGAGTTGCCGGAAGCGGAAAAACTGATATGGGATCTTTATCAGGCCGGAGCCGATGCTTTGATCGTTCAAGATATGGGAATTACCCGTCTGAACCTGCCGCCGATTCCTTTGCATGCCAGTACCCAGACGGATAACCGTACGCCCGAAAAGGTCAGGTTTCTGGAAGCAGCCGGTTTTACCCAGGTCGTCCTGGCGCGTGAATTGTCGCTGAATGAGATCCGCCAAATCTCCGAACAGGTATCTGTGCCTTTGGAGGTTTTCGTACATGGGGCATTGTGTGTGAGTTATAGCGGGCAGTGCTATTTGAGTGCAGCCCTGAGCGGACGCAGTGCCAACCGAGGGGAGTGTGCACAGTATTGCCGCCTGCCTTATTCGATGGTGGATGCGAATGGCACCGAGATCGTGCATGATAAACATCTGTTGTCTCTTAAGGATATGAACCGTTCCGACCAACTGGAAGCCCTGTTGGATGCGGGTGCTTCTTCTTTTAAAATAGAGGGGCGCTTGAAAGATGTCACTTATGTAAAGAATATAACGGCTTATTACCGGAAGAAGCTCGACGCTATCTTGTCGCGCCGACCCGAGTATGTCCGTGCTTCGGCAGGTAAAAGCAGCTATGAGTTTGAGCCGGTAGCCGAGAAAAGTTTCAACCGGGGATTTACTCCTTTCTTCCTGCATGAACGTACAAAAGATATAACAGCCTTCAATACCCCGAAATCGTTAGGTGAACCTATTGGAACAGTTAAGGAACTGAAAGGTAACTCGTTTACCATCGCCGGACTGAAGCAACTCAATAACGGAGATGGCCTGGTTTTCTTCAATAGCTGGGGTGAGTTGGAAGGGTTTCGTGTCAACAGGGTAGAGGCGAACCGTGTCTTTCCGTTGGATATGCCGGATATAAAGCCCAAGACACCTTTGTATCGTAACTTCGACCAGGTTTTTGAAAAGCAGTTGGCGAAACCTTCTGCCGAGCGTAAGCTGGCTGTAAAGATGGAATTCCTCGACAATCCTTTCGGCTTTACGCTGGTTATGGAGGATGAAGCCGGCGCGCGCGTCATGCTGACCGAGCCTTTCAATAAAGAGCTTGCCCGCCGTGACCAGCAGGATAATATCCGTACACAGCTTTCAAAACTGGGAAACACGCCGTTTGAAGCATCGGAAGTACATATAGGGATGAGTGAAAACTGGTTCGTCCCGTCGTCCCTTCTGGCAGATATGCGCCGCAAGGCCGTAGAGAAATTACAGTCAGACCGTATGATCCGCTATCAGCGTGAACTGTCGCGTAAGGTTGAACCTGCAAAAGAGATTCCATTCCCGGAACGCCAGTTGACCTATCTGGGGAATGTGTCAAACAGCCGGGCAGAGGCTTTTTATAAAGCGCATGGAGTAGAAACGGTTGCCGAAGCTTTCGAGTTAAAGCCGGAGAAAGATGTCCCGTTGATGTTTACGAAGCATTGCCTGCGGTACAGTATGGGCTGGTGTCCGACTTATCAAAAACAGAAATCTCCGTATAAGGAACCCTACTACCTTTTATATAAAGACACCCGGCTCCGCCTGCAGTTCGATTGCAAGCGGTGTCAGATGTTGGTATACGCTACGGACTTTTCGCCAAACGACCGGATGAAATAGCGCCAAATGACCGAACGAAACGCCGCCAAATAGCCGAACGAAACATCGCCAAATGACCGAACGCCAAGAAAAAGTATTATCTTTGCTCTCTGTAAGTCTTTACTTTCTAAAAGTATTCGATGATTCGTGTTTCGATGTAAGGTGGATCTGTATGGGTTTCTTTGTTATTATTTTCATTGTCTTCATTTATCTGTGTACGGATTACTTTCCGTTTCAACCAATTCCCTTGTTCATCTACTTCAAGATACTCGTATTTTTCTAGAGTAGTATAATCCCCATATTCGTCATAATCACTGATCTTCATGCTATCCGGTAGCTTGTTTTTTTCTGTATAAGTAAATGTTGTTGGTCGATAAATCATTCTAATGTGTTCTATAAGTTTGATGATTCTATTTTGGTCATCAAAATAGTATTCGACAGAGCCTTCTGTGTCAAAATCGTGTTCCCTTAAGTCTTTTCTCTCATGCTCGGTATATGCGATGTTGTAAGGGCCGAAACCATTTACCATATATTTTTTATATGGCACCACGTATTCGTAGGTTTCCGTATATTCGCCGTTATTGCTAACTTCTTTCAGGATATTTCCAATCTTGTCAAACTCAATAACATTCCCGTTGTCTTCAGTTACTTTACTGACATTTCCATAGATACATAATCCTTTTCGTGCAGATCGTGGGTGAGGTAGCAGAGCTTCCAATATTAGTTCAGAAGGAATTGCTCTATGGAATTGTCCATATAAGTTGCCTGAAAGGATCATTTCTTCTTCTTCACCACCTTTCTTTACGATGTCTCCGTCCTCAAATTTCAATTGCCGGGTTTCCGGAATATAAGTTAATGTAGCCGAATAGGTTAGTGCTGCAGGGTCGATATATTCTATATACGCTTTATTCCCCTCTAATTGGACAGAAGTGATATCCCCTCCTTGTTCAAAAAAACCATTGTTTACATAAAAATCACCGTGAGTCATTTCTCCTCCACCCCGTTCTTCGATTGTTTTTGCATAAAGATCAATGTTTATATACATAAAAAAAGGATCTATATTTTCATCTAATGGCTCTTCGCTATTAAACCACTGGCCTTTGAATATTCCATCTGTTTCAGTCGATTGACCACCTTTTGCAGAACATGCCCCTAAAGTCGAGACTAGTATCACTACTAAAATAATCTGTATACTTTTCATCTTATTAAAAATTTAATTGATTCTTTACTGATTAATATTTCTTTGTATTATCAAAACTCACTTTCCACAAACTCAAATATCATATACCCTAGATAATTGATAAACCCATCGATTTTCGAGTTGGTATCTTGGTAATGGAGCAGTTTATCCGACACATGCTTTACGTTCGTGTGCGGATAGAAATAGCCATTGGGGAAGATAAATCGAGTTGTCCAGCTATAACCCCGGAACATTCCCTGACAGTAAGACTCCGGATACATTTTGAGGCCGAAATTGTCGCTATTGATAAAAGGCCCGTTGACAATGTTCATGTCACGGTCTATTACGTATAATCCGTCGACAATAGAACGCCCTTGCTTAAACGGCGTGATACTATTGTATTCTCCGGACACAATTGCACCTGTTTTATCCATCAATACTTGTTTATCATTACGCTTTGTTACTACAGCCCAGCCTTCTGAGAAACCGCCCGGCTCTTTTTCAAACATCGGGCCGATTACGGTTTTTCCGGTACGATCGATATATCCCCATTTAGAAGCCTGCGAGTTAGTCGCTTTGAAACGGACAGCTGCCAATCCTTCCGAAAACTTATCGACAAATTCATATTGCGCAGGGATCACAACCTTTCCAGTTGAGTTTATAAATCCCCAATTGCCCGACGACTGATCTTTAAATGCAGCCAGGCCTTCATAAAAAGGATCCAGGATATAAGGATATAGCGAAGGATATACAGGCTTCTTGCTCAGATGAGGAAATACTTCCCGTCCTCGGCCATCGATAACCATTACCTTGAATTCGCCCCCTTCTTTGATGACAATATTGGCATATCCATCTTTATTGAATGGAGTCACACGGTTTACACCTTTCCCCAGATCGGCTGTAACATTCCCGTTCTTATCGATTATATACCAGTATTCGACCTGATCGATCCGTTTGGCAACCAGGCAGTAGCCTCCGCCGAATCGTGGTTTATGACCTAAACGGATAAAGGGATAATACCATTCGAATTTAGTACGAACTGTACCTTGCTCATCAATAAATCCATAACCTCCCAAATCTTTGTTATAAACCGTCAGCATCCCGTCATAGAATTGGTAGTCGGTATCGTACCGGTTGATTTGGATCTTTACGGTTGAGGCCGTGCGCCTCGGTTCAGAAGCATCATAGCCTGTTTGAGGAAGATTACAGGCAGAAGGTGCTGGCTGACTAAACAACGAGCGAACATTGATGCCATAGAAATCAAATCCCCCCTGGCTTCCAGGCCAGGTCAGGTCTAATGAACTGATACCATCGGGCAAAGCAGGAAACACAATCTGGAAATGTAGCATTCCATTTTTTACTTTGCTGATATAGGTATAATCCGGATCATAAGCTACATTCATTACATAACGGGCTTTATACTTATGGCCGCTGTTATCCGTTAGGTAAAAATTATTGTCGACAGATAGCCCATTCACGTTCCCATATTTGAAGAATTTCAAGTTGACCACTGTTGCGTTTGTCCATCGTTCGATCCCCATCAATTCAATATAGCCGCCATTACGCGATTGATATGACGGGTGTCGGAGCATGGTCGGACAAGGAAAGGATTCTATTGTCTGAGTTGTGGTTGATAGTGAATCGAAAGAGCTGTCCTTTTCGCTCTCCGTTGAATCCATTGGCGGAGGTGGGGGTGGCGGTGGAGTAGATGTAGGGTATTTTTTCATCCGTTTAGTAACCTTGCTGAAAGTGGCGGCGAGAGATTGGTCAGCTCTTAATACATTTGTCGTTTCACCTTTGCCTAATAGTTCATCTGTAAGAAGGACATCTACCGAATCAAGTTTTATTAACCCTAATTCGATAGCTTTTTTTTGAGTCATACCGCTTTCCAGTTCCTTGTCTGTTAATGCTCTCGAAACCTTCGATCTATTAATTGTTGCTTTGTTGAGGTACATAATTAATTCAGGAACATTTTCGGCATACCGATGGTATTTCTTGTAGTAACAGGCTTGTGCTAATTCAATTACTGTTTCTGTATCAAAACCACTTTTATATGTAATTTGGCTTTGCGCTTGAATGCTGGTACCTGAAAAAAGAATGACTATACCCCATAGTAGATTGATAACATATTTCATACCGTTTTATTTTTATCCTGTCGGTTAGGAAAGTCGACAGGCGATTATATAATATGGAATTAGATACTTTTTAACGACTCGTAACCGGAACTGATAATACAAACTCCCTGGAGTTCCCGTCGGAAAATACTTGGCGGAGGCGGATTTTGTTACCATCGGATCCTAAATCGATATTTTCCAGTACTTCTATATGGTATCTTGCTGCATAAGATGCACTGCTATACAGTAAGACAATCGGTTCCTTGCCGGATTTGAAATTGAGCGATCCGAAATAGGGGGCCTGTTTTGTATCCGTATTTGCTTTATCCATTTTGCCTCGTTGATTGGAACGGTACATCTCAGCCAAGGCAGGTATGGCATCACCTACTTCTATCATTTTGTCGATACGTCCTGAACTGTAACGATCCCATCCGGATGCTATGACATAGCCTTTACCATCGTAGTCGAAATAGTCAAAACTCGAATTGTGTGATCCATCCACAGACAATAGGATAAGTACGTTCTTCTCTATACTTGACTCCAAAGCGTTTTCTCCCTTATAGTAAATATCACGTGTTAAATCCGGTAATTCTATTAACTTTCTGCCTGATTTGACTTGAAACTTCCTCCAGTTCCCTTTCTCGTCTGCTTCCGAGTACTCGAATGCTACATTTGTCGTGTCTTGGTTATCCATTCGGACTACTTGTATGCCGCTGATCCGGTTTTGGTTGTCGTATTCTACAGTTTGCTTATATTTGACTATTTGTCTTTCATTGAATTCACCTTCTGCATTAACGATCCGGTTGTTTTCTATTTGTGCCAATGAACGGAGGCCGTTTGTTTCCACGAGTGTCGCTGCCTTAAAAAAGCCACCGCTCCAATATTTTAAAATTTGGTTATCACTCCAACTTGTAATGCCAAATGGCTTGTCCCAAAAAGTCTGGCAGTTTTTCGGTTCAAGGATATCATATTGCTTTTCTCCTTTCCTCACGGTATATATTTCCGATTTGTGAGAATTGCCGGGCTGGAATACTTCAATATGATCGAGCTTCCCATCAATGCGCGAGAGAGTAGTCACGAACTGTAACCCATCATCTGCATAATTACGTACCATTACCAGTTTTGAGTCTTTATACAGGTAATGTTCCGATGTACTTAGTTCTCCCCTCATGAATTTGATAGATTTTGTTCTGACAGACAGAAAGCCAGTTTCCGGGTCGAACATATACCAGAAGTTGCCTTGATCCGTACAGAAGGCTATCTTCTCAACGTCCCCTTTGATATTGAAATCGGCTGCAGTTAACGGACGATCCAGGAATATCATCATATTTACTGCATCCATATTGATACCGATCGGGTCTCCATGCTGGATGGGGAGGAACGGTGTTACCGGCTTAGACTTCTTACCGAAGATTCCGTCGGAAGAAGATTTGCTCCCGCAAGAGACCAGGAAAGAAGATACACATAGTAACAGCATTAGCAAATTTGTCTTTTTCATAAAGCGTTGTGTTTATTTATTAATATACTTCTTTTCCCTCATATTGTTCGTTGTCCCAACGCTTGCAAGATCGCTTCTCGGATGGCAAGCAGTTCGGATTGATTAGTGGAGATGAGGGGACTGTTTTCACCAAAGCGAGTGCGCAGACGGAGAATGTATTTGGTTCTCATTAGGAAAGCAATGATGAAACATATTAGGGCTACTATAAAGCAAAATGTGGCAAAGCCCGAAGAAATGTCCAAGGAAATACCTCCTCCCAAAAGATTTAAAATTCCTAAGGTGATAGGATATTTCCGGTGATTGACTTTTTTTGTTACGAATACGGCATTCACGTCATCCAAATAATAGCGCGATCCATTTACAATTAATTCTCCGGAAGATACTTTGATCCCATCCGTATCATAAAATAATCTTGTTTCCATTTTGAATTGTTTTTGTTTTCAAAAGAAGTTATAACAAGGAGGCTGTATCGAAGAGTTTTTAATACAATCTTTTTACAGCCTCCTTATTTTCCGGTTTACATACGTCCTTTCATCAATTTACTGTTGTGTGAGCTGGCTGCAATGGCTGCCCATATTACACCGATGGGGATCGTGACTAATAATCCGACTCCCAGTGTGAAGATACCGACCAACACATTTACAATAAGCATGATAATAGCCCCGATGACGGTTGAATAAAACATACCTAACGGGCCAAAGAATAAAGCTAATGCAATAGCTATTCCTACACTTTTCGGTGATCTTGTCACCACTACGTTTACATTTTGATTTTCTGTAGCCATGATGATAATAATTAAAATGGTTTATAAATAAATGGTTATTTAGGTATTAAAGGAATACCCTTTCTTATCGGGATACCGATATCTGTATCCATCCGCCGTCTGTAAATAGAATATCTATCCATCCGTTGGATGAAGTTATACTTTTAATGTAGCCACTTTCGGATGAACTGAGCCGTCGGGCCGTGCGATATATTGGCTTCTCCGTTTCATCGTCGAAAGAATAGATAACCAGTTCGCGCTCCTTTGTCCGGTTGTTCTTCACGATAAAGGTAAAGTCGGTGAACTTACTGTTTGGGTTATAGATCCGGCGGTAATACATGTTGTTTATCCGACTTTCCTTCCCTGCTGTAAAGATCTGCCATTCGGTGCCTCCGCTCATATTAAATCGCTTATAGTAATCGAGTATAGCCAGGCGGCATTTGGCGGTGTTGATGCATTCTTTGGCATCCGTATTACCCCAGGCACTATTCAGCAATTCAAAGTCGGCCTTTGAGAGGATCAGGTTGGAGGCGACATAGCCCTCTTGCTTACCCGCTTTCACACTAGCCCAGTCGGCATCGATGGAATAAGTAATCAGTTCGGTGCCATAGGGCAGCAACTCCAGTAGATTATGTTTTACATCTGCAATCTTGGAAGAGCGCAGATTCAGATTGGTAAATGTGAAATAACGTGGAGCATCCCTATCGGTGGCGTAGGGTTTATACCAGAATAAGTAAGCAGGAAACGATCCTACCAGTAAAATGGCAAAGGCAATCAGTACCCATAATCTCCACTTGTTGCCAGTGGCGGCAGAGGGCGAAGCCGGTATCTTTCGTTCTACAACTTTCGGTGGCTCTTTCACCTGCGGTTCGGGACTGCTCTCAATCGTAGGATGAACTTTGTTTTCCACATGGATCGCACCTCCTGTTTTTGTAACTACGGGGCGTATCTGATTGTCTATTACCGGGATCGTGCTACCTATGCTTTTGGTGTTTTCTTTTAGAGGGATGTATTCCGGTTGATCTGGCGTTTCTACGGGAGGGGCATAACTGGAATATTCGCTTGAAGATTCTTCTCTTTCAGGATGTAATCCAAACCCACAGCGGGGACAAAATTTAAGGTAATCCTTACATTTGGTTCCGCATTTGGTACAGTACATCCAATGCTGATCAAGGATCGTTTCTGCATCTTCGTTACCAGTTCCCTGATTTCTAGTTGATTGTTCGTCTTTGGTTAGATTTCTCTTTTGGTGACCGTTAATATACATAAACTGGTAGTAATCACAAATTAGCGTCAGTGCCAAAGCTGTAATCAGACAAAGAATGATGGGGATAGACGACAAACTGGCTGTATTAAAACTTGTGAGTATGGTTAAAGGGGAGTCCATTTCAATGCCGGTAGCATTAAGTAATATAAGAAACAAAAAGGCTATTACCCCGAATATAGCCGTTGATAAATGCCCTAACAAAAAACTTAAATGTTCTTTCGGATTAATTATCATGGTAATCAAAGAGGAGATTGTTATAGACAGAGCACAACAAGAACCGATGACAAATCCGAAACCAAGAGTTGTAATATCGGGAGCATCATTATTTCCATATATACATAGCGCTGTCCAGCCGAATGTCGCGATACCTGTGTAAAAAGACCAGCCGCGCGCTCTCTCTATAATCAGAAAAAATATATTGATTATAGCCATAATCAGTGGTAGGCAAATAATTACAATTTCACCCGTACCCATGAATGATAAGTGTAGGCCATGATACCCTCCTCTCATTGCTGTTGTCATATTAAACCATGACAGACTCTGGGTTTGTGTTTCTGATCCAAATCCAAGATTATTTATTGTAAACGTTAACCAAGGTAGGAAGAACGAAATGATAATACCTACACTAGAAAAAATTTCTGTGCTGGTACTCATAGAGTCATTCTGTTTTACTTTCTGTTTTCCAGAAATAAAAGTTAAAACAGTAATGAATATTATAGAGATGATTATCACTATAGGTATTAACATAATAATAATGATTTAGATATTAAACTATTTTGTAACACATCACAAGCCGGCCGATAGCAGTATAATAAACACTTGAATAGCATATATATTTACCATTGCCATCATCAAAGGCAAATAAAGCCCATACGACCAACCACCATTCAGACCTGCCAATTGATTTATAACATTGCCTGAATGTTGCATCTGTAACAACCGACAAAACGATAAATCCCCGGTAAAAACGGTTTCACTTATTGTTTTAACAGGCCATAGCCACGGCATAAAAAATGACATCATTATTATTTCTGTAAATAGTAATTCAGCCATTACTCCTAAGTCCAAATTTCGTTCCATGAATATGAATTATTAGAATACCCTATGATTGTTCTGTTCAGCAGGCAAAGCATCTTTGCCCGCCCACGCAAAAGGTCTTTGCCTTACCGCGCAAAGGGTCTTTGCGTGATAAGGCAAAGAGGGCTTGCCTATTCGATGACGGGACGGTCGTCTTCACCGCCACCGGAGGGAGTACCTACTACGATGGTAGTGCTGACGCTGCGCGGTTCTTTTAATAATTGTGCACTTTGGCTGTATTGAGTGCAAACTGTCAAGGTATATGTATCGTCTTTCAGGCCGGCCGGTAGCAATAGGGTAAGTTCCGAAGGCTTGTTGATACTTAATTCGTCATCCACTAATTTGGTTACATTACCTGTGCTATCGGTGAGTGTAACACCAACGGCAGGGTCGGAACCGACCACTTTCAGGTGCGAACCGCGTACAAAGAAGTTGCGTCCCGGAGTAGCGGTGCCGTCTTTTAAACCCGTTTTGCGATCTTCTACTTCGAGGATATACATTACATTTGCTTTTGTACCGAGTATCTCCACTTTTGTTTTTGCAATCTCTTCGCGCAGGAGTTTTTCTTGGGTAAACGAAACGTAAACGGAGTTTGTAGCCGGATTCCATTGCCCTTTCTCTACTACTCCGACAAACTGTGCTACCGCACGGAAAATCCCGGTGTTTACACTGTAACCGTTTAATATCAGTCGCATAACTACGCGCAGAAAGAGTGTTACCACATGAACGATTGTTTCCATTCGGAGGCCGGTGTCTTCCTCCTTCATTTCTTTGTAGATTTGTTCAAGACCAACTTTGCCGGATGATTCGAGCAGAAGGATTTTGTCGTCTTTGTTGTCGGTGGTCACGCTATTGTCGGCCAGCCAACCTTTTAATGTGTTAAGCATGCTATTAAATTTATATTGTTAATAATAGAGATATCGGTATTAAATAGGTAGAATTATGGTAGAAATAAGCCTCTATTTTACCTATTTGGGTGGAAATGGTCTGAGTTACCCTGTTTTTGTATCTTCTGATATATAACACTTTAATATTCATTGTTTATAATGCATTAGTTTTAGTAGAACTAATGCTAAAATTAGGAACACAGACGACACAGAGCACGCGGAGAAGCACGGATGGTTAAATCGAATATCCGCGTGTTTCGCGTCATCCGTGTTCTCTAATATTTTATGAATTAATTGAATATAAAGGTTTGGCTGTAACAAATAATTTATATCTTTGCTATCATTATTAACGTAGTTCTACTAAGACTATTTCATTTTTCATCTTTTAACGATCTGGTCAAATCGTCTAATAATTAAAACTTGGTAGCGATTCTCTTCTTAGCTATAGAAAATAGCTATCTTTGCAGTATAGTTATTTATTAAATTCTAATCGAAAATGAAACGACACCTACTCTCCCTTTTACTTGTTTTGTTTACCCTGGCTTCCTGTGCCGATAAACCGCTCGATCCCTCTAAACCCGTTTATGTGACGGTAAAAACAACGATGGGGGATGTCACTGTCATGTTGTATGACGATACCCCGCTGCATCGTGATAATTTTATCAAACTATGCCAGTCCGGAGAGTATGAAGGAATGCTGTTCCACCGTATCATTAAAGACTTTGTCGTACAGGGTGGAGATCCGGCGAGCAAAGCGCACGAACCCGGTGTTTTGTATGGCGATGGCGACGGGGGATATACCGTTCCGGCCGAAATACTTCCCAACCATTTTAATAAACGCGGTGCCTTGATCGATGCCAAGGAAAGCGACGATGTAAATATTGAACGTGCATCAGCCGGTACGCAGTTTTGTTTCGTACAGGGGAAAAAACATACCGATGCCGAACTGGACGAGAAAGAGGCACGGATCAACCAGATCCGCCGCAACTGGCTGTACTATAAATTCCTGGATCAGTTGAAGAAAGAAGATCCTTCTCTGGCTACCGACTCGATGGAAACAGAATTGACTAACCGTGCGTTGATCATGGTTGAAGATACGTTGGCTGAACTGGGCCCGTACGTGATCCCGGCTGAATATCGCGAAGTGTATAAGACGGTAGGGGGAGTGCCTCACCTGGATAGTTCTGTGACCATCTTCGGAGAGGTGGTAGACGGCTTCGACATTGTAGAAAAGATGTCGCTGGTAAAGACCGATAAGAACGACCGTCCTCTTCGTGATGTAATGATCAAATCGACAAAAGTATTTCAGAAATGACTTTTCCCCGTGTCGGGCACGGGAACAGTTGGCTACTGTATGTTGTTCTATATAAAGTAATCAAACATACATATAGTCATGAAGAAAATAGTTATTATAGGCGCAACCGGTTATGTCGGTTCAGCCATTCTGAAAGAAGCATTGGGGAGAGGACATCAGGTAAAAGCAATTGTGCGGACACCTTCGAAACTAACGATCGTAAATCCGAATCTGAAAGTGGTAGGCGGTGATGTCACCGACACCGATTTTCTGTCCCGTGAACTGGCCAAGGCGGATGCCGTGATCAGTGCATTCAATCCCGGCTGGTCTAATCCGAATATTTATGATGAAACGATAGAAGGGTACGGTTCCATTCTTTGTGCCGTAAGAAATTCCGGTGTGCACCGTTTCCTGATGGTAGGTGGTGCCGGAAGCCTGTTTGTCGCTCCGGGACGTTTGCTGATGGATGAGCCGGATGTCCCGAAGAAACTTTTACCCGGTATACGCAGCCTGGCAAAAGTATATACCGACCTGTTACTTCCGGAAAAGTCGGTCGATTGGGTCTTTCTGAGTCCGGCGGCTAATATGGCTCCGGGAGAACGTACTGGTAAATTCCGTTTGGGTAAGGATGATTTGATTGTCGACGAGAGTGGCGACAGTAATATCTCCGTTGAAGATTTTGCCGTGGCTATGATCGACGAGTTGGAACAGGATAAACATCATAAGGAACGGTTTACGCTCGGGTATTGACTTGCTGTGGCGTAAAGACTGTTGTTTACACTTATTATTAGTATCTTTGTTCGGCATTACGATAGAGATAAGATAGATGTAAAAAGCACATAATTATGACAAAGATTAAAAACATTGTATTTGATTTGGGAGGAGTCCTTATCGATCTGGATCATGGTCAGGCAGTCCGTCGTTTTAAAGAGATAGGCGTGGCAGATGCTGAACAGTTGCTGGATCCTTATGAGCAAAAAGGTATCTTTCTGGAAGTGGAGAACGGAACGATCACAGCTGAAGAGTATTGTGAAAAGCTTCGCAAGCATGCAGGAAAAGATATTCCTTATGAGGACATAAAACATGCCTGGCTGGGATTTATTTCCGATACGCCCCAGTATAAGCTCGACTACTTGTTGAAGCTTCGCGAACACTACAATGTTTATCTGTTGAGCAATACCAATCCCATCATCCAGGAAGGCTGGGCGAGGACGGATCGATTTACTCCGGCCGGTCGTCCGATCGGTGCTTATTTTGATAAAATGTACACCTCCTATGAAGTCGGTGCAACGAAACCCGACCGCCGTATCTTTGACTATATGATCAAAGACACCGGCCTGATCCCTTCGGAGACTCTCTTTGTGGATGATGGCAGCAGTAATATCGAAGTAGGGCGGGCGCTTGGCTTCGTTACCTACCAACCCAAAAACGGGGAGGATTGGCGTGAAGCCGTCAATGAAACCATTTTCCCATGACACTGTAGAGTTTATCGATCTCTATAGGCTTGGGGATATGTTCGTTCATACCCGCATCCAGACTTAATTGTACATCTTCGGCGAAAGCATTGGCCGACATGGCGACGATCGGCATGTCTTTTATGTCCTTCCGGTCGAGCCGGCGGATGGCTTTTGTCGCTTCAAGGCCGTTCATCACAGGCATTTGAATATCCATGATAATCAGATCGTAGTATCCTTCCGGGGAGGCGGCTACCTTATCTACTGCATCCTGCCCGTCGACGGCTGTTTCCACTAGGGCTTTAGTTTCCTGTAGTAACTCGTAGGCTATCTCACGGTTCAGTTCGTTGTCTTCCACCACCAGTATTCGTTTACCGGGGAAAGAGGTGATATCGGCAGGAACAATGGTCAGCTGTTCTTCCTCCTTCTTGTCTGTAACAAACTTTTTCATCAGGTGGAATAATTTCGATTTCATGATGGGCTTGGTAATAAAGCCATTGACTCCGGCTCTCAGGGCTTCGTTTTCGTAACCTGAGTAATCGTAAGCCGATATGATGATAATAGGAATATCCGGGCCTACATATTCCCGTATTTTCACTGTAGTTTCGATACCGTTCATTCCGGGCATCATCAAGTCTATGATAATGGCGAAATAGTTGTTGCCTTCGGTTACTTTCTGTATGGCCTCCTTACCGGAAAAGACAGAGTCCGGTTTCATACCCAGTTCCAGTAAGTTCTCACAGGCTATTTCGCAGGAGATATCATCGTCATCCACCACCAATACCGGCAGGTCGATCAACATTTCTTTGTCGTATTCATCCGAACCTCCCAGTTTAACATGGAATGTCATGGTGAATTTGGAGCCTTTTCCGTATTCGCTTTCCACTAAGATGTCGCCGTTCATCATCTGGGCGATATGGCGGCTGATAGCCATACCGAGGCCTGTTCCCTGAATATTGCGGATAGACACATCTTCCGAACGTTCGAACGGCTCGAACACTTTGTGTAAAAACTCCGGCTTCATGCCTATGCCGTTGTCTTCTACTGCTATCTCGAATCGGCCGTAACCGTTATAAACGGAAGGTTTCTCTTCTACTTCTATCCGGATCTGTCCTCCTTCCGGCGTATATTTGATTGCATTTGTCAGCATGTTCATCAATGCCTGTTGTATGCGTTGTACGTCACCGATCAGGCATTCGTGTTTTACCTTGGTGTGTATGAGTAGTTTTTGTTCTTTTGTCTCAAAAGAGGATTGTACCATCACAAACAGACTTTCCAACAGTTCATCGAGCCTGAAGCTTTCTTCTGCCAGCATGATATGTCCGCTTTCCAGTTTCGACATATCCAGCACTTCGTTGATCAGGTTCAACAGGAGCTTGGAAGAAATGGTTATTTTCTTCAGGCAGTCGGCTATACGCTTCTGGTCGTCCATGTGCAGGCTGGCTATTGCTGTCATGCCGACGATGGCGTTGATAGGAGTACGTACGTCATGGCTCATACGGGACAGGAAGTCAGATTTGGCACGGTTGGCAGCTGTCGCACTCTGTAAGGCATCCTGCAACAGTTGCTTTTGCCTTCTTTCTTCTTTGATTTCCGTGATATCGGTTCTGGTCATCAACCAGATATCCTTTTCTTTGTCGAAGTAGCTGTATCGCATTTTTTTTTCACGGTTTTCTCCGTTCTCCATCATGGTTCCGTAGAGAATGTATTCACCGTTTTGCTGAAGGATCGGACTGACATGAGCTATAGTCATTTTCTCGGTCATCTCTTTGTGAAGTTCCGGTGCCATATATTGCCGGTTGTATTCGGCAACCACTCCTTCGTAATCGTTACTGGCAATTGGGGGAGGACTGTAACTGTCCGAACCGGAGGTGTACATGACATAGCTGTTTTTCGATGCTTCTATATAGATTACGTAGTCGTATTCTGACCGTACGGCAGTTTCGATAATCTGTGATTGCCTGAATCTATTGACATTGTGGCTGGATAAGACCACCCTGTCCGGTATACCTGCTTCATTGACAAGAATATCTATGAAAGATTCGTGCCACTCAAAGCCGAAATGCTCGTTACAAAAGCGCATATCGAATGTCTTATGGTAGCATTTTTCTGCTATCATTTTGTGGAAAGCTTCAAGCGAAACGGTTTCATCCCATAAACTATAGTCGGGAGGATAGACTTCGTTTTTTATGATGTTGTTGAGACTGGCATAATCGTGCTTAGTGTTTACCAGCTCTGGATTCATGGAATCTTTTTGTATTTCAACGGATTCGTCTTTCAGATAGATCGTCCAGATAGTATCCATGAGATACCGGTAGTCAGCCAACGATCCGTTTGGCTCAAGTCTATTTTCCATGCTGTTCGCTTTTATATCAGGCTTTATGTTCGATAATTAGTTCGCAGATCTGCTCGTATTCCATCTTCAGTTGGGCAAACAGTTCCTGTATGCCTTCCGTCTCACCAGCTCTGAGTTGTTCTGTTATGGGATTCAATATCGTTGACAGATTGGTCAGATCGAGTGTTGCCGCCAACCCTTTTAATGTATGGGCATGTCTGAATGCCTGTGGAATATTATTCTCGTTGAGACTTTTTTCCATCAGAGCGAAGTTTTCATCCATTGGAAATTTGGAAAGTATCCTTTCGTAAAACTGTTCATTTTCCATGAACCGGTTTAACGCACTGTCCAGATTAACTCCGTATGCTTGTAATTTTTCTTTATATTCGCTTGTCATATTTTTATGTAGCCCTCTTTTTTGCAACAAACCTTTGGCCGGTGACCAAATGAATTCCACAAAAGTAGATAAAAAATGAATATAACAACTGAAAAAGCGTTATAATTCAACAGGAATAGCTTGTTTTTTCATTATTTCGCAGTTTTGACCATCCAAAAGGACTGTTTTATTCGTTAATCTTGGTTTTTAAGCGCTGTATGTGAAAAAATAAAGGCATGAAGCTTTATGCTCCATGCCTTTTATCACTCGATTTTTCGTATGTAAATACGTTTGTCTTATTATTGGATACCGCGTTCGCGCAGTCTTTCCTGCCATTTCCAGGCAGAGGCTAATGTATCGGCTAATGTTTCTTTGGCAGTCCAGCCCAATACTTTGTTAGCACGTTCCGGGTTAGCCCAAACCTTTTCGATATCCCCTTCGCGGCGGCCAACGATCTTATAGGGAACTTTTACGCCGGTAGCTTGTTCGAATGTGTTGATCAATTCCAATACGGTTACACCGTTGCCGGTTCCGAGGTTGAAATATTCAACATTTTCTTCCGTCTTGCCACCCAGCATACGATCCATAGCGATCACGTGTGCTTTAGCCAGGTCGACTACATTGATATAGTCGCGGATGCAGGAACCGTCGGGAGTATCGTAATCGTCACCGAATACGCTCAATTCCTTACGGATACCCATAGCAGTCTGAGTTAGATACGGGATCAGGTTCTGAGGAACACCGTTAGGCAATTCGCCGATCTCTGCAGTCGGATGAGCACCGATCGGGTTGAAGTAGCGCAGGATGATACTCTTAAACGGAGCATTTGCATGAATTGTATCACGGATGATCTCTTCGTTGATCTGTTTGGTATTACCATACGGTGAAGTAGCCGGTTTGATCGGAGCATCTTCCGTTACAGGCAGATTTTCCGGATCAGGCTGTCCGTAAACGGTACAGGATGAAGAGAATACGATACCTTCAATATTGAATTCCGGCATCAGTTCCAACAGGTTGACCAGCGTAACGACATTGTTGCGGTAGTACTTCAGTGGCTGTTGAACCGATTCGCCTACTGCCTTGCTGGCAGCGAAAAGGATGATACCGTTGATACCCGGATGGGCTTTCAATGCTTCGCGGGTTCCTTCTTTATCTTTCAAATCCAGTTTGATGAATTCAGGACGGATACCGGTGATCTTTTCAATGCCATCCAATACTTCGATATTGGAGTTCGACAGGTCGTCGATGATGACAACATCGTAACCTGCATTCTGCAACTCAACTGTAGTGTGTGAGCCAATATATCCGGTTCCACCTGCTACTAAGATTTTCTTTTTCATGCTAGTCTCTATTTAGATTAATTATACGATTCCAGAGAATCCCATAAACGCCATCGCCAGCAAACCGGCTGTAATAAGCGCGATAGGGGTACCTTTCATACCTTCGGGAACACGTGTCAATGCCAACTGTTCTCTAATCCCTGCAAAGATAACTAAAGCTAGCGCAAATCCAATAGCTGTGGAGATCGCATATACAACAGATTCCAACAAATTATACTCTTTTTGTATGACAAGGATAGCCACACCTAAGATACAACAGTTCGTGGTAATCAACGGAAGGAACACACCCAATGCCTGGTAAAGAGCCGGAGAAACTTTTTTAAGAATAATTTCCACCATCTGTACCAATGCGGCAATGATCAGGATGAAACTGATCGTCTGCATGAACCCGAGTCCGAATTTATCCAGTACATATTTCTGAACCAAGAAGGTTACGATGGTTGCAATGGTAAGAACGAATGTTACTGCTGCTCCCATACCAGCCGCTGTCTCTACCTTTTTGGAAACGCCCAGGAACGGGCAGATTCCGAGGAACTGCGCTAATACAACGTTGTTAACGAATACGGCTGCGATAAATATTAATATATATTCCATATCTTTCGTTTTTTAATATCAGGCTTTACGCAATTTGTTTACAATAGCAATCAGGTAACCCAGCGCGATGAAGGCACCCGGAGCCAGTACGAAGATCAGCGAACCATATTGTTCGGGCATCAGTGTCAGGCCAAACAGTTTGCCTGTTCCAAGCAGTTCACGGGCAGCTCCCAGCAAGGTCAGTGCCAGTGTAAAGCCCAGTCCCATACCCAGTCCGTCGAATGCAGAAGGGATCACACCGTTTTTAGCAGCGAATGCTTCTGCACGTCCCAACACGATACAGTTTACAACGATCAACGGGATAAATAATCCCAGGCTGGCGTAGAGAGCCGGAACGAATGCTTCCATACACATCTGCACCACGGTCACGAAGGTGGCAATCACAACAATAAAAGCAGGAATACGTACCATGTCGGGGATCAGGTTCTTCAAGGCTGAAATAACCATATTCGAACAGATCAGAACGAACATGGTTGCCAGTCCCATACTCATACCGTTCAATGCTGACGAAGTTGTTCCCAGAGTTGGACACATACCCAGCAATAAGACAAATGTCGGGTTCTCTTTGATGATACCGTTCATCAATACTTTCATATTACTCATTGTCGTTTCCTCCCTCATTAGTGTTAGCGGTTGTTGCACCCGTTACTCCGTCAGTTCCGGCAAACGCACTGTAAGCACGGTTCACTGCGTCCAGGAATGCACGGCTGGTGATGGTTGCTGCTGTGATAGCATCCACGTCGCCACCGTCTTTAGTTACTTTTAATGCACCTCCGGCCAGGCTGCGTCCGAGAACGCTCTGTTTGTTCTTGTCCGTACTGAACCATTCCTGCATCTTGGCTCCCAGGCCGGGAGTTTCTGCGTGTTGCAATACGGAATAGTTCAACAGCTTTCCTTCCTTATCGAATCCGACGATCACTTTGATCTCGCCGCTGAATCCTTTCTTGGTGTTGCTTTCTACAGCCGCACCGACGAACTCGCCGCCTTTGGTGGCCGGATAGATCTTCAGGGAATCGCCATCGGCTGTAACAGCCATGTAGGCATCTTCCGACGGTTTGTTATCGAATTCCGGCGTAACAGCTTTGATAGCTGCTTCCAGCGCAGCCGCTTTGGAGGCTGCAATCGGGCCGGTGGTGTACATATTTACTCCGGCTAATATCGCTCCCGCAACCAAACAGATGATGGTAAGCGACAAGAGCATGTTGGGTAATGTTGATTTTAGTTTTGCCATGCTTATTTCCCTCCAAAATGTTTAGGTTTGATATAACTGTTGATCAGCGGGGTAAATGCATTCATAATAAGAATAGCAAACGACATACCTTCCGGATAAGAACCGAACAGACGGATCACTGTAGTCAGGATACCGATACCGACACCGTAAACCAGCATGCCGTTCTTACTCATCGGCGAAGTCACATAGTCGGTTGCCATAAAGATAGCTCCCAGCATCAGACCTCCCGACAGCAGGTGAGCGAAGGGGCTTGCATATTGTACGGGGTTAACCAGATGCATAATGCCTGTGAATACGAATACGGTCAGCAAGATAGAAACCGGAATCTGCCAGGTGATGATCTTTCTCCATAACATGAAGGCGAGTCCCAGCAGCAGTGCCAGTGCACTTACTTCACCGAGGCTACCGCCCATCTTACCTAGCAACATATCTACCAGTGTAGGCAGTTTATCCAATGCTCCCTCATTCATCAGGGACAAAACAGTCGCACCGGTAGTTGCATCGGTGTAGGCTGTCAACTGTCCGACTTCCGGCCAGGTTGTCATCTGTGCCGGGAAAGAGATCAGGAGGAATACACGTCCGACCAATGCCGGGTTGAAGATATTGTTACCCAGTCCGCCGAACGACATTTTGCCGATACCGATAGCCGCCAGTGCACCGATCAGGATGATCCATACAGGCAGGTTCGACGGCAGGTTGAATGCCAGCAGCACACCGGTCAGGATGGCCGAACCATCACATACGGTTGGTTCCTTTTTCATCAGGAACTTCTGGATCAGATATTCAAAGAGGACGCAGGCTACGACCGATGTTGCAGTAACGATCAGCGCACCCAGCCCGAAGTAGTAGAGGGATACCAGGAAAGCCGGAACAAGGGCAATCAGTACACCATACATATTTTTGCTTATGCTATCGCCGCCGTGGATATGGGGCGAAGGAGATACTATTAAATTATTTTCCATATTGCTCTTTATTATGACTTTCGTGCCCGTATGATACCCATTACTTTACCTTTACCTGAACGGATATAATCCAGCAACGGACGGTTGGCCGGGCAGGTATAACTACAAGAACCGCACTCGATACAGTCGGTGATATAATTCTTTTCAGCCAGATCCCACTCTGTGAATTCAGTTGCATTCATCAGCAGGGTAGGGTTGAGGCCCATCGGACAGACGCTGACACATTTGGCACAACGTATGCAATCATATACCGGTTTACGTACGGATTCTTCTTTTGTCATCAGCAATACGCCTGAACTACCTTTGGTAACCGGAACTTCCGGACTGATCAGCGCCTTACCCATCATCGGGCCGCCACCGATCACTTTACCTGTATTTTCAGGAATACCTCCGGCCGCTTCGATCAGTGCACTGATCGGAGTTCCCATACGTACCAGGAAATTGGAAGGATTAGTAACCGCTTTACCGGTAACTGTCACGACACGTTCGAACAAAGGTTTGTTCTTCATCACCGCTTCATATACAGCGAAAGCCGTACCGACATTCTGTACCACAGCTCCGGCGGAGATAGGCAGTGCGCCACTCTTTACCTGGCGGCGTATCACAGCATCGATCAGCTGTTTCTCACCTCCCTGTGGATATTGTACTTTCAGCGGCATGATCTCTATACCTTTATAATCTTTTGCCAGTTTACCCAGATGAGCAATGGCGTCAGGCTTGTTATTTTCAATACCGATCACAGCTTTGGTCACGTTGACTGCTTTCATCAGCAAAGTAACACCGACCAGGATTTGTTCGGCCTTTTCCATCATCAGCGAATGGTCGGAAGTCAGATACGGCTCGCATTCGACCGCATTAATGATAATGATCTCGGCTTTGCTTCCGGGAGGCGGCATCAGTTTCACCTGTGTCGGGAAAGTTGCACCACCCAGACCTACGATGCCTGCTGCGGCAATCTTATCTACGATCTCTTTGGAGGGAAGCGGACACTCTTTTACAAGTGTTTCGCTACGGTCGATTGTTTCTTCCCATTCGTCACCTTCTACATCGATATAGATAGCGGGACGTTTGTATCCGCTTGCGTCGAGAGCGTTATCTATCTTGTTTACCTTACCGGATACCGACGAGTGAATGTTTGCCGATACAAAACCTCCGGCCTTAGCCAGTAGTGTACCTACCTTAACCGGATCACCTTTCTTCACCACAGCCTGGGCAGGAGCCCCGATATGCTGGCTTAACGGTATAATGACCTGTTTGGGTATAGCCAGTCCGGTGATCTTTTTTCCGGCAGACAATTTATTTTCGGGTGGATGTATACCGCCGATTCGAAATGTCCTTAGCATACTATTAGATTTTTATTTTTGAATTGTTTCTTCTTTTGTTTTTGTTTCAGGCGCTGTTTCAGCTTTTGCTGTCGGTTCGGCTTTCGGGGCCGGTGTTGCTTTAGGCGTTACAGGCTTTACTTTGTCGGCGTCCACAGCCGGAGCAGCTTCTTTACGGGGTGGGAAGTTCAGTTCGTGAATAGCACCGGTAGGACATACGGCTACACATTTGCGGCACAGGCGGCATTTGCGATAGTCGATGTAAGCTACATTGTTCTCGAGCGTGATCGCTTCGAACGGGCATTCTTTCACACACTTACCGCAACCGATACAAGCGTTGGCGCAAGCTTTGCGGGCGGCAGCTCCTTTGTCTTTGTTTACGCAGCTAACGAGAATACGGCGTGATTTCGGGCCTTTCTTACGCAGTTCGATAATGTTTTTCGGACAAGCTTTTACACAGGCACCGCATGAAGTACATTTATCTTCTACCACTTCCGGCAGTCCGGTAGCAGGATTGACGTGGATCGCGTCGAAGGCACAAGCTGTCACGCAATCACCATAACCCAGGCAACCGAACGTACAGTTCGTTTCACCTCCGTACAGTGAAGATGCAATGGCACAACTTTGCACGCCGTCGTAACGGTTGGTACGCGGACGGGCTTCGCAGGTTCCGTTGCAGCGTACAACGGCTACCATCGGTTCGGCAGTAGCGGCTTCCATACCCAGGATAGATGCGACTTTCCCCATTGTATCGGCTCCGCCTACCGGACATAACAGTCCTTCCAGCGAATCGGCTTTTACACAAGCCGCAGCAAAACCACCGCAACCGGGATATCCGCAACCACCGCAGTTGGCTCCGGGAAGTGCCTCCTGAACCTGTGCGATACGAGGATCTTCGTATACTTCAAACTTCTTGGAGGCGGCGTAGAGGAATACTGCACCGATGGCTCCAATGGCTCCTAATGAAATAACGGCAATTAAAATCATGATATTTGATCAATTAAGTTTTTTCAAGGTAAATATAAATTTTCTTTTTAGTTTCTCGCGTAAAAAGTATAGTATGCAATAGTAGGGAACTAATAATAATAGACCGGTTAACCCGCTGGTTGTTTCGTCCCATTGCAAGTAGTTTCCTGCTACAATGGCTGCGACTACAATGATCAACGGAAGAATAAAGGCCAGTAATACAGCTTGTAGTCCGAGCGAACTCTGACCGCATAGCGTAACTTCTTCGTTTATATGGAATCTGCCGGAATCGGGATCATTCACTTCAATAATCTTCTCTTTCTGATCAGATGCACTGCACATACCCTTTGCGTGGCAACCGGAGCAGGCCGATTGTTGAATGATCCTGACAAAGATCGTATCGCCTTCGATCTTTTCGATTCTACCGTTGTGATTGATACTTTCGCTCATGTTTGTAATCTCGACATTGCAAAACCAGGGCAAAAGTAAGGATTATTTAGATAATATGTCACGATTAACAAAGTTTATTACAGAAATAATTGAGCTTTACTTACCATTTGTAATTAAAACCAAAGCTCAAGAGTTCGTTGATCTGTAAATAACTGTCGAAGTCTTCGTTTTTCGCGATTCCGTCGTCATAACGTAAGTTGAGTGAAATGATGGTTGAGAAGAATCGGCTGATCGCCATATTCAGTCGGTTTTCAAACTCACCCTGGATACGTTGATAGTTAGTTGTATAGTTCAGACGCGAATACCAGCTAATATTACGGCTGAACTGGAATGTCATTGTTGCATTCACCGTTGAACCGAACAAGCTTTGTTTGTACGGATAATTTTCTTCGTTATCTTTCTTCTGGAAGTGGCGTGCCAAATCAATGTCTTTATCTATGGTTCGTATGTACGTATAAGATAGAGGGGCGATGTTAGCTGAAAGGGCAACTTTTTTATGCTTTGACGATGCGAACGTTTTATTCAGGTCGTACTGCATACCGAGACCGATATTGATACTAAACGGAGAAAGTAATCCGGCTAGTTTAACATCTTGATTCTCTGCGTAACTGCTGAATAGCTGGGTCTTGAAATCGACCTCCAGTGTATAATACCATTTATTGAAAGCCTTATAACCTAAGTTGCTGTAGATACGGAATACATCATCTCCGACCTTATAGTCACGTAAAGTATCTTTAGGCGCTGTATATAAATTATTCTTTATTTCGAGCGAATTCGTAAACTTTACTTTATCCTTGTTGTAATTAAAGGTAAACAGTTCACGGTTTGTCAGGTTTAGCGTGCTTACACCTCCCTTATGCCAGTTGGGGGAGATATAGTTTTGTGCAAACTGAATAGCACTTTCAAAATGAGAAGTCCAGTAACGTATTTCCGGAATGAACTTTACCGGTGCATCCACATCGCTGAAATCCGCTTCGCTTTCCACCTTGATAAGTTCCGGTTTGTAATTCGTTTTCTTGATCACCTTCGCTATCACCTTGTCTTGAGGAAGATCCCTTGTCGAATAGCGGAAATAATCCGGATAATTGGACTGTACATATTTATATGCTTTGTCTTCTACCTCTTTTTTCAATTCTTCTTCTTTAAATAATGTATCAGGAGTGAACGGCAAAGGTAACTGCTCGTTTTTCTCCCAGAAGTTTTCTTTATAGAAGGTAAGATCCTTCGGCAATAGTTCACCTTTAAATACGATCGGCAGGAACAACGGACTTACGATCACGGTATCACGGAAAGTCAGATTGTTGTCGAATATGGTAGAGGCATCCCGTACCAGGCGTGCCCAATACATGGCTTCGTCGGATATTTCCACTTCATCTTTCTTCAGGAAACGGAGCAGGTTTTCAGTCGGTTTGGCCGGAGCTGAATATGACTGATTTTGCTTTTCGAATTGCGCCCGCAGGCTTATGATATTATCCAGGTCCGGATCTTCGATATCAATCATAGGGATTGTGTCCGGGACGTTTCTTTGTACTGTCTGATTGACATTAGCTCCGGTAATGACAGTTCCCTCCTGTGCATTTGCTAGGCTTGTCAGTGATGTAAGTATAGAAAATAGAATGAAGTACCTCTTGATAACCATAATACCTTATAATTTACACTCTTTAAGTATCTAGAGTGCGAAATTAGATAAAAAGTATGAGATGTGCTAATCTTTTACATCATATAACAATCTTAAACGATTCGAACAGTAAGCCAGGCACGATAGTGAACGAACTAGTCTTTTTCTGGGAGGTTGTCTGTGTTTCATCATAGTGAAACACTTGTTTCATATAGGTGGAACAACTGTTTCATATAGGTGAAACAAAAAGTCGCACGGTAACTTTTCATTTCGATATCCGCTTGAAAAAATATCCCATACCCTTGCTGTCTGAACGAAAATGACTAACTTTGCAGTTTTGAAATGCGAGTGAGCAATTATAAGATAATTAAAATATTACTATCGTGGCAGATACAAAGTACATCTTCGTTACGGGCGGCGTAGTCTCTTCATTAGGTAAGGGAATTATTGCTGCATCATTGGGTAAACTCCTTCAGGCAAGAGGCTATAAGGTTACTATCCAAAAGTTTGACCCCTACATTAATATCGACCCGGGTACATTGAACCCCTATGAGCACGGTGAATGTTATGTAACCGTAGACGGACATGAAGCAGACTTGGACTTAGGACACTACGAACGTTTCCTGAATGTCCCGACTACACGGTCGAATAACATTACGACCGGCCGTATTTATCAGAGTGTAATAAATAAAGAACGTAAAGGTGATTACCTGGGTAAAACAGTACAGGTAGTTCCTCATATTACCGATGAGATCAAACGTAACGTAAAACTGCTGGGATCGAAGTACAAGTTTGACTTTGTGATCACAGAGATCGGTGGTACGGTAGGTGACATCGAGTCGTTGCCTTTCATCGAAAGCGTACGTCAGCTGAAATGGGAGCTGGGTAAGAACTGTATGTGCGTACATCTTACTTATGTACCTTACATTGCAGCTGCAAAAGAATTTAAGACTAAACCGACACAGCATTCTGTAAAACAATTGCAGGAACTGGGTATTCAGCCGGATGTGCTGGTATTGAGAACAGAACATTTGCTGAGCAACGATATTACACGCAAAGTCGCTTTGTTCTGTAATGTGGACGCCGATGCGGTTGTTCAGTCTGTTGACGTTCCGACCATCTACGAGGTTCCTTTGGTACTTCAGCGTCAGAACATGGATGTTACCATCTTGAAGAAGATGGGACTGGAAGTAGGCCCGACTCCCGAAATGAAGCCGTGGAACGAGTTCCTTCAGAAGAAAACGAATGCAACTGAAACCGTTAAGATCGGTTTGGTTGGTAAATATGTGGAATTGCAGGATGCTTATAAGTCGATCGACGAATCCTTATTGCAGGCTGCTATTTACAACGACCGTAAACTGGATCTGCATCTTTTCCATTCTGAAAAACTGAATGAGAACAATGCAGCCGAACTGTTGAAAGATATGGATGGTATCCTGATCGCTCCGGGATTCGGACAGCGGGGTATCGAAGGTAAGTTTGCCGCTTTGAAATATGCCCGCGAACATGATGTGCCTTGCCTGGGTATCTGTCTGGGTATGCAGTGTATGGTTATTGAATATGCCCGCGATGTGCTGGGTATGACGGATGCCAACTCTACGGAGATGGAGCCGAATACGGAATATAAGGTGATCGACCTGATGGAAGAGCAGAAGAATGTTACCAATATGGGTGGTTCCATGCGTCTGGGTGCTTACGACTGTGTTTTGAAAAAAGGTTCGAAATCTTATGAAGCATATGGAAAAGAACATATCCAGGAACGCCATCGTCACCGTTTCGAGTTCAATAGCCAGTACCGCGACCAGTTTGAAGCTGCCGGGATGAAATGTGTCGGTGAGAACCCGGAAACAGGATTGGTTGAAGTTGTTGAAATACCTTCACTGAAATGGTTTGTAGGTGTACAGTTCCATCCGGAATACAACAGTACGGTAGTTAATCCGAACCCGCTCTTTGTCAGCTTTGTAAAAGCCGCTATTGATAATAAATAAGAACGTTATAGATGGATAAAAACACATTATTAGGTTTTCTGCTTATTGGTATTGTTTTATTTGCATTCAGCTGGTTAAACAAACCGACGCCTGAGCAGTTGGAAGCGCAGCGCCGTTATCAGGACTCGATCGCACAGATCGAACTGGCTAAACAGCTCGATATGCAAAAAGAGGATAGCAAGAGCATTGCCGATAACTCTTTTGATAATCTGCCGGACTCTGTGAGAGAAGCCCGGCTGAAAAGTAATTTCGGGGTATTTGCCGATGCAATGACAGGTACTGACGATATTACTGTATTGGAAAATAGCCTGATCGAACTTCATGTCAGCAATAAAGGGGGACGTATCTCTTATGCCCGCCTGAAAGATTATACAACGTACGACGATAAACCGCTGATCCTTTTCGAAGGAAAAGATGCATCGCTCGACTTTACGTTGGTAACAGCTACCAACCGTGTGCTGAATACCGGTGAAATGTATTTTACTCCGGTAAAGACACAGGATCCGAATCAATTGATCATGCGCCTGAACACGGGTGAAGGCAGTTCGCTGGACTTTATCTATACGATCAAGCCGGACGATTATATGGTTCAGTTCGATATTAAGGGTTCCGGCCTGAACGGCGTACTGGCACCGAGTACAACGGCGTTGGATATGGTCTGGAAACAGAAGATCCGCCAGCAGGAGCAGGGTATTAAATATGAAAACAGATATACTGCCTTGTATTATAAATTCCTGGCTGATGGCGTTGAACAGTTGAGCGAAAGCAAAAGTGAGGATAAGAAAGTGTCAGGCCGTCTGAAATGGATCGGTTATAAGGATAAGTTCTTCTCATCCGTCATGATCTCCGGTGAAGGTTTCGAGAGTGCTACTTTCGACTCGAAGATGGTTGAGGCAGACGGTATCGTCAAAGAATTCAAGACTGCTACGGCGGTTCCTTTCGACCTGAGAGGAAACGAACCTACAACATTCCGTTATTTCTTCGGGCCGAATAGCTATACCTTGCTGAAATCATTCGATAAAGGGGTTCCTACCGACGACCAGTTGGATCTGGAACGTCTGGTTCCGCTGGGTGCAAGCGTATTCCGTTGGGTGAACCAGTATTTCGTTATTCCGATGTTCGACTTTTTGGGAAAATACATCAGCAGCTATGGGCTTATCATCTTCCTGATGACCATTATCGTGAAGTTGATCTTATTCCCGCTGACGTATAAATCTTATATGTCGTCTGCCAAGATGCGTGTATTGCGCCCGCAGGTGGAAGAACTGAATGCAAAATATCCGGGACAGGATAAGGCTGTGGAACGTCAGCGTGCGACAATGGAGTTGTATAGCAGGGCTGGGGCGAGTCCGATGGCCGGGTGTATCCCGATGTTATTGCAGATGCCGGTGTTGATCGCCTTGTTTATGTTCTTCCCGTCGGCAATCGAGCTGCGTCAGCAGAGTTTCCTTTGGGCGCATGACTTGTCTACGTATGATGCGATCTTCAGTTGGAATAAATATATTCCTATTATTACTCCGTATTTCGGTAACCATATCAGTCTGTTCTGTGTGCTGATGACGGTAACGAATATCGTATATACGAAATATAATATGGAAATGACCAATACCGGGCAACAGCAGATGCCTGGTATGAAGGCGATGATGTATATGATGCCGCTGATGTTCCTGGTGTTCTTTAACCAGTATGCATCCGGTCTTACTTACTACTACTTTATCTCCACTTTGTTTACGATCGTCCAGACACTGGTGTTCCGTTATACGATCAATGAAGATAAGCTGCTGGCCAAGTTGGAAGCAAACAAAAAGAAACCGCAGAAGAAATCCGGTTTCATGAAACGTTTGGAAGAAGCACAGCGTGCACAGCAGGAACAGTTGAAGAAGCAGCAGGAGCAAAAAAAGAGAAGATAACCTCTCTCTGATATAGTAATAAATGCGAAAGGTGTGTCGGCCCTATAGGGTGCAGGCACACCTTTTGTGTTTCTAAAAGTTGAATTTGCTGATAAAAAGGTTGCATATTTTGATCGTATTATGAAAATGAATGGATGGAGGAGTGTTTTGTTGTATAATATTTATATATTTGCAACACTAGGCAATAAGTCATTTTGTGGTTGTTAGGTTGATGTTGACGACTTTTCATGATTAGTGGATCTAAATAATTAACCAAGATGAATAAGAAGGAAAGACTTTTACAAGGAGTAATAACTGGGATATTTTTATTTTCATGTGTTATTTTTTTCCAGTTTTTCGATACAGATCATTTGTTTGATAAAGAGCCGATAGTCAACCTGTCGTCTTTATCGGTTGTTGTGTCCGAATCTTTGGATAAACCGGCATGGTTGGCTCGTTCTCTGGCTGAAATTCTTTCGTCCTTATTAGTTCCTATAGGTGGAGGCCCTTTGCTGATCGCTCTGATATTGTTACTCGAGTGGTGGGGATTTACTTTTATTCTGAAGCGATTTAATATAGGGGAGATGGCTTCTTTGTATGCCTTATTGCCTGTCGCCTTGGAGTGGGGTACTTATTGTAGCCCGAACTATCATCTGGCTTCTATTTTGTCTTTGGTTCTTGTTTTGTACCTGTTTGGTGGTTACACGTTCATTAAAAATAAGTGGTTGTCGATGCTGTCAGGATTTGCCTTGTTGTTTATCGTGTATAGTCTGGTAGGTAGCAGGTTGTTTATCTTCGTTATCCTGGTGTTGCTGTATGAAGCGGAGATTGGAGAAAAGCGATGGGGGTATTGGACTCTGCTGCTGTTAACGGGAACCGTATTACCCGAATTTTTGAAAAGTGTGTATTCGCTTACTGAAGCACAAGCCTATCAATATCCGCATCCGTGGCTTCCGGCATTCTTTCCGGGTATAGTGGTCGCAGCTGTATTGGTTGCAACGCAATTCAAGGCAATCCGGAACATGCGTGCCAATGTATGGTCGGTATCCGTCATCTCCGGACTGCTGATATTAATTGTGATATCTTCTGTGCTTAGCCATGCTGTTTCTTAAGGAAAGCCAGGGCTTTCTCCATATCTTCAGGCGTGTCGATACCGATCGTTTCCTGTGAGGTGATGCCGACTTTTATCTTATAGCCGTTTTCAAGCCACCGGAGTTGTTCGAGGCTTTCGGCCAGTTCGAGCGATGATTGAGGCAGGCGGGTGATCTCTTTTAATGTATCGGCGCGGTAGGCATATAAACCGATGTGCTTATAATAGGTATGGTTAGGCAACCATTCCTGGTAATTCTTACCTCTCATATACGGTATGATCGAGCGGCTGAAGTACATGGCTTCGTTGTTTTTGTTCAGAACGACTTTCGGAGAGTTTGCGTTGAACAGCGTTGTTTCGAAATCATCGTCCGGACGGAACGGTTTCACCAATGTGGCTATCTGTGTGCCGGCATCGGTAAAGCAGGCTTTCAGTGTTTCTATTTGTTCCGGCTGGATAAAAGGTTCGTCTCCCTGGATGTTGACAATGACATCATATTCCAGGCCTACTTTGGTATAAGCTTCGTAGCAACGGTCGGTTCCGCTCCGGTGCCGGTCGGAAGTCATAACGACTTCACCGCCGAAGGCTTTTACTGCATCTTCTATGCGAACATCGTCGGTTGCAACACATACAGCATCCAGAACATCTTTTACCTGCTCGTAAACGCGTTGTATCATGGGTTTTCCGGCCATGTCGGCCAAAGGTTTCCCAGGGAAGCGGGTCGAGGCATATCTTGCCGGTATAATTCCGATAAATTTCATACTCCGTTTGTTTATATATTTAATTACTATTTCACTGTTTTTCCTTCACTGAGGCGTACTACTTTCTCATGTTCGCCTACGATCCAAACGATGTCGCCTTGTTCGAATACGGTCGTAGGAGGAGGGTTTTTGATGGAACGGGCGTCCCGCTCGATACCGATCACCAGGCAACCGGAGTTGTCGCGTATCCCGGATGCGAGAATGGTTCGGCCGATCAGTCCGGAACCTTCGCCGATAAAGAATTGCTCCATATTGACCTCTTTCGTTTCCTGGCGGTTATTCAACGATTCCTTATAACGTTCTTCTATATAATGCCGGAAATGGTTCAGGTCGTCATCTGCACCGACTACGATCAGTTTGTCGAACGGGTAAAGCCGCTCGTTACCGCCTGGTATATTGATACGCCGGTCGCCCCGAATAATGGTAACGATATTGACGTTACATTTTTGCCGGAAGTTCAGTTCCATCAGGGTCTTGCCCATACTGGGTGAGTTTTGTTTCACCTCGAAGTCTGCCAGGTGAAGATCGCGCTCCAGCAAGTGGCTGGCAAATTTTTGTTTGATGGGGGCATTGCGTTCGTTTTCCATTTCCCGGGCTGTCAGGTTGGTGAAGAAATGGCGTTCCATCAGGATCGATTGCTTTTTAAGCCATTTGGAAAGGATCACAAGCGTTATTACTGTGGCGGCGATGGCAATCGCTATTCCTGCGGCAGCGTTCAGCAAACGTGCTATAGGGAGCATCACAAGGCCTATACATAATACAATACGTAATACGATCAGGGAAACCAGCGGGCCGCGGTTGTATTTGCTGTCGTGCCAGAGTTGCTGGTATTCGGCGGAATGATTCTTTTTCATCATGATGGCTCTGAGCATCGGAGATATCATGATAAGGATCAAGACTAATGAAATCACTTCTCCCCGTATGCCAGGCAACTTGCTGATGATGAACGGTGCGACGAATTGCAGCCAGATAAAGATCAGCACCAGTGTTACGGCGGTATAAGTTCCGACAATGCGCATCAATGCTTTTAGCAGTTTGTTCCAGGCACTTTTCTGCCGGATGGTATTCGAGCCGGAAGAGTAACGTTCCAGAAAGCTCATCCAATTGGCCGGAATGGTACGTTCGGCTATTTTATAGGCAGGGCCGGCCATCCGTATCATATAAGGGGTAAAGAAAGTCGTGATGACGGAGACGGCGACCACGATCGGATAAAGGAAATTATCGGTCACGCCTAGTGTCAATCCCAGGGAGGCAATGATAAAGGCGAACTCACCGATCTGTGCCAGCGAGAAACCGGATTGGATGGCTACCTTTACTGTTTGTCCGGATAACAGCACTCCGAAGCTACCGAACAATATCTGTCCGATCATCACGACGATTGTCAGTATGAGGATCGGTATTTTATATTCCCAGAGCAATACCGGGTCTATCAGCATACCGACCGAAACGAAGAAGATGGCTCCGAAAAGGTCTTTTACCGGTTTTACAATATGTTCGATATGTTCCGCATCGATCGTTTCAGCCAGGATCGATCCCATCACAAAGGCTCCCAGTGCGGAGGAGAAACCGGCTTTAGTGGCGATCATCACCATGCCGAGACAAAGGCCGAGGCTGACGATCAGTAAAGTTTCGTCGTTAAGGAATGTCCTGGCTTTTTTCAGGAAAGAAGGGATCAGGTAAATTCCCACGACAAAGCAAAAGAGCAGGAAAACGCCCAGTTTGACTACGCTGTCCAACAGCTCCATACCTTCGACGTGCTTACTGACAGCCAGGGTGGAAAGTAGTACCATCAATAAGACGGCGAAGAGGTCTTCCACCACTAGTATACCGAAGACAACGCCGGCAAACCGTTGGTTGCGCAACCCCATATCATCGAATGCCTTGAATATGATTGTAGTAGACGACATCGAGAGCATCCCGCCCAGGAAAAGGCTGTTCATATGTCCCCAGCCCAACGACATACCGGTGATATATCCGAACGTCATCATGCCGATCACGACCGTTATCGCTCCGATAACAGCAGTACCGCCTACCTTCATCAGTTTCTTGAAACTGAAATCCAATCCCAGTGCGAAAAGCAGGAACACGACGCCTATATCCGCCCAGATACGGATACTTTCTACGTCGGACACAGTGGGGATCTCTTTTATAGCCGGACCGGCCAGAATTCCGGCAACAATATAACCTAATACGACCGGTTGCTTTAATCTCTTGAAAAGCAAAGTAACAAGCCCTGCAGAAATCAATATTACTGCCAGGTCAGAAATTAATGGAGGAATCTGCGACATGCTTTCATTCTTTTTCCGTTGGCAAAGTTAGACATTTATTTTAATTTTGCAGGTCAAACAGTATGCCAAAATGAAGAAGAAACATCCGATAGAAGCATTGATTGAACAGGGCGAGCATCAACAACTCGATTTTAAGTTCGAAGTAAGCGACAGTAAGAAAATTGCCCGTACTTTATCTGCTTTTGCCAATACCGATGGCGGTCGGTTGCTGATAGGAGTGAAGGATAACGGAAATATATCCGGTGTCCGGAGTGAAGAAGAATATTATATGATAGAGGCTGCTTCGAAGATGTATACCCGTCCGGAAGTCCCTTTCGAGGCTACTCGTTGGGAGATAAACGGAAAGACGGTGCTGGAGGTTTATATAGCACCGAGCAGTGAGAAGCCCCATCTGGCCCCTGACAAAGAAGATAAATACAAAGCTTATATCCGTGTGGCGGATGAAAATATCCTGGCCAATGAAGTACTCATGCTATCCTGGGAGAAGAAGCATAAGCCGGACGGTACTTTGCTGAAGATCAGTAAGCCCGTCGAACGTCTGTTTGTCTATCTGGATGAACACCCATATATAAATGTAAGCCAGCTTTGCCGGATTGGCCGCGTAAATTACTACACGGCCAGGAATATTCTGAGCGATCTGCTGGCGATCGATGCCCTGCGGTATGTGGTAGTGGATAAACGCATCCTCTATCAGCGCATACCGGGAGAGGATAAGTTTTCCTTATAAATGCAGTGTTTCTACATATACCTGGGCATTCTCAAAACGCACGACTTTCACCTTCGTTCCTTTTTCGATAAAACCGGAATCGGATACTCCGTCGTATAATTCGCCGTCGATCATTACTTTCCCGGAAGGGCGGAGTACCGTAAAGGCTGTTCCTTCCTTTCCGATAAGCGGAACGAGGGAAGGAGAGGAGTGGGCTTCCTCCAGGTCTTTATGGAGTGCCACTTTTCGCATCAGCCCTTTGGTTCCGATCTTATTGGAGAGCCAGATCATCAGGACGAATCCGAGGCCGAGGCCAACCAGTACTGTCAGGCAGGCTTCCCCGATCTCTTTGGTAGAAACACCTTCAAAGTTGAAATCCGTGTTATTGAGTAAGCTGAGGGTCAGGCCGGCAATGAGGAAAATAATTCCGCTGATCCCGGCTATTCCAAAGCCGGGGATAACGAATATCTCCGCGGCTATCAGCAGCAAGCCGATGACAAATACCAGTATTTCCCAGTTCTGGGCCAGCCCATCCAGATACAACGGGGCGAAGTAAAGGATGGCGGCGACAAGGGCGGCGGCCGACGGGAATCCTAATCCCGGCGTCTGCATTTCGAAGTAGATTCCTCCTATAATAATAATGATAAGCAGCGATTGCAACATCGGGTTCATCAGGAAACCTTTCAGGTCATCGAACCAGGAAGGCTTATACGTTTTCAGCTCATAGGTCTTGTATCCGAGGTATTTGGTGATTACTTCATCCGGTGTTTCTGCGATCCCGTCGCAATAATGCCATTGCAGGGCTTCGTCGGCTGTGAAGGTGAGCACTTTCCCCGTATCGATCAGGTTGGGGACAACCACGCGCTCGTCTACCATTGCTTCGGCAATCAGCGGGTCTCTTTTCCATTTATAGATGGTGTCTTTTCCCTGGATGATCGTGTCTTTTCCATGTGCTTCTGCGGTAGAACGGATCATGGAGCGCATATATGACTGATATTTATCAGGCAAAGCGGCTCCGGTTTGGTTGACGACCGTCGCTGCACCGATATTAGCCCCCTTTCTCATAAAGATTTTTTTACATGCGATCGAGATAAGCGCTCCCGCTGAAGCCGCGTTATTATCGATAAAAACGTAGACTGGAACAGGGTTATACAGAATAGCGGTACGCATTGAATCTGCCGCTTCGAGCAGTCCTCCATACGTATTCATATGGATTAGGACGGCATCGGCACCCAGTGAGTTGGCCTCTGATAAACCGTTACTAAGATAGATACGTGATGTATTATCTATCTCTTTCTTTATATCTATCTGATATATGAGAGGTGTGTCTTTAGCTGTTGATTTAAAGGTAGTTATCATCAGAAAGAACAGTACCCATAAGAAACCTGAATTTTTCATCATTTTGTCTAATTGTCTATGTTTTTTATACGTTGTTGAAAATTGTAACTCAAAACTTGTAAATTTTGTAATTATACAAGTTGTAAACTTGTAAATACTGTTCATTTTCAGTGACATTTACTATAAATATATTAAGTTACGATTTTTAATATTAATATTCCTCAAAGGGTTATTTATTTCAGGAAAAATACCTATATTTGTATTGCCGCTCGATAGTGAGAGGCAATACTTAACCGGTATTAACCTTTTATAAATAAGTAATAATATGAATGCGTTGCAATTTCAGAAAAAATTATTGAGCATGCAAGAAAACATGATGAATTTTGCACTGATGCTCACTGCAAATCGGGATGACGCCCAAGATTTGATGCAAGACACAACGCTGAAGGTTTTAGACAATCAGGAGAAGTTTGTTGACAATATTAATTTCAAAGGATGGGTCCTGACCGTCATGCGTAACATTTTCATTAATAATTATCATAAGATAGTACGTACGCAAACAGTTGTAGACCAAGGTGTCGACTTGTATAATTTGGACGTCGTAAATGATTCGGGATTTGACTCTCCGGACGGAGCATATCAAATTCAAGAGATCACAAAGGCCATTAATGGATTGAATGATGAACTGAAAGTTCCTTTCTCAATGTTTTTGAGTGGTTATAAATATAACGAGATCGCAGACAAATTGAATGTACCACTGGGAACGGTAAAGAGCCGTATCTTCTTTGCCCGCCAGGAATTACAGAAAGTTTTGAAGGATTTTCGCTTGGGATAATGGTTAATATTCTAACAAACAAGTTAATAAAAAGAAGGAGTGTCCAAAAGGATACTCCTTCTTTTTTAATATATAGATCCTAAAAATGACATATTAATGAATAAATCCGTACTTTTGCCGCAAAAATCAGGAATATAATGAGAAGTTTTGCAAGTGATAACAACTCCGGCGTCCATCCGTTGATCATGGAAGCCGTGATTAAGGCAAATGAGGATCACGCAGTAGGATATGGTGATGACCCCTGGACAGCAGCCGCTGTAGCGAAGATTAAAAGTGTATTTGGTGAAGAGGCTTCTCCTTTTTTTGTTTTTAACGGAACCGGAGCCAATTCGGTCGCTTTACAGGCTGTAACACGTCCTTTCAATAGTATATTGTGTGCTGAAACGGCACATATCAATGTCGATGAGTGTGGAGCTCCGGCAAGGATGACCGGATGTGCCGTCGTAACCATTCCGACAACAGACGGTAAACTGACTCCTGAACTGATCAAACCCCGTTTACACAATTTTGGCGTATGCCATCATTCGCAACCTAAAGCTGTTTATATTTCGCAGGTATCCGAATTGGGAACCGTTTACACGATAGAGGAGGTGAAGGCTATTGCCGATCTGTTGCATACCCATAATATGTATCTGCATATGGATGGTGCCCGCCTGGCAAATGCCTGTGCTTATCTGAAATGTACGATGAAGCAGGTTACGGTGGATGCAGGTGTGGATATCCTGAGTTTTGGCGGAACAAAGAACGGTATGATGATGGGGGAAGCTGTCATTTCATTCCGTCCTGAGATTACAGAGAATTTGCAGTATTACAGAAAGCAGTCAGCCCAACTGGCTTCCAAGCTCCGCTATTTGTCTGCCCAGTTCATTCCCTATCTGGAGAATAACCTGTGGCTTGAAAACGCCATGAAAGCCAATATCAGTGCTGCAAAACTGGCGGAAGCCCTTAAGCAATATCCTCAGATACAGTTTACACAGAAGGTGGAAACCAATCAGATATTTTTTACAATCCCTTCCGAACCCTTGAAGAAGCTATTGGAGCGTTATTTCTTCTATATGTGGAATGAGGAAAACAACGAGGCGCGCCTGGTAACTTCCTGGGATACGACCGGAGAAGATATCGCGCAGTTTGAGCAGGACTTGAAAGAAGTGATGAAATAATAAACCACTAAAATCAAATATCATGAAACACAGTAACAGGTTAATGGCAATACTTTTTATGTTACTGCCATTATGCAGCCTTTATTCACATGAGAATGGAGTAAGGGAGAATAATACCTTACGTATTATGAGTTATAACATCCGCAACGGAAAAGGGCTGGATGATGTTACCGACTATCAGCGTACGGCTGATGTGATCAATAAAGTGCGTCCGAATGTTGTTGCCTTGCAGGAAGTGGATAGTGTGACAGGCAGGAGCGGACAGACCGATGTGTTACGTATCCTGGGTGAAAAGACTTTGATGTACCCAACCTATGCGCCGGCCATCGATTATGATGGAGGTAAATACGGGATCGGCATGTTAAGTAAAGAGAAGCCGCTCGCTACCCGTTACCTGGCTCTGCCGGGGAGGGAAGAAGAACGTGCCCTGTTGATCGTTGAATTTGAGAATTATATCTATTGTTGCACCCATCTTTCCCTGACAGGGGAAGATCGTCTGGCTTCTCTGGATATCATCCGTAAGGAAGCGGCTAAAGCCAATAAACCGTTATTTATTGCCGGAGACTTGAATGCACATCCCGACTCGGAGGTAATCAAGGGAATGCAAAACGATTTTGTTATTCTTTCCAATATCAAGCAACCGACTTTCCCTGCTGATAAACCGACAGAAACAATCGACTATATTGCTGCTTATGCGAAAGATACTACCGCATTCACCCGTCTTTCCTCCTGGGTGGTAGACGAACCGGTTGCATCCGACCATCGTCCGATCGTTACGGATATTGTTTTTATGCAGCCAGCTGCTAAGATCTTCCGTACAGAACCCTACCTGCAAAATCCGGTAGGAAACGGGATCACTGTTATGTGGCAGACAACCGTACCTACTTACAGTTGGGTAGAATATGGCACGGACAAGAACCAACTAAAGAAAGCCCGTACAATTGTAGACGGACAGGTAATTTGTAATGACCTGCAAAATAAAATAAGACTGGATAATCTGGAACCGGGTAAAACCTATTATTACCGTATCTGTTCACAAGAGATCATGCTTTATCAGGCATATAAGAAGGTGTTTGGTGAAACAGCAGTTTCGGATTTCCATACATTCACGTTGCCGTCATCTTCCGAGTCAGATTTCACAGCCATTATCTTCAATGACCTGCACAAACACTCTGAAACAGTACAAGCCTTATACAAACAGGTAAAGGATGTAGATTATGATTTCGTAATCTTCAACGGCGACTGTATCGATGACCCGGCCAATCATGACGAAGCGACTCATTTCCTTTCGGAGCTGAATGAAACAGTAGGTGCAGCTAATAAGCCTGTCTTCTATCTGCGTGGAAACCACGAGATCAGAAATGCTTATTCGATCGGACTGCGTAACCTGTTTGACTATGTAGGCGATAAAACATATGGTTCCTTTAATTGGGGAGATACCCGTATCGTTATGCTCGATTGCGGCGAAGATAAGCCCGATGATCATTGGGTGTATTACGGACTGAACGACTTTTCCGCTTTGCGTGAAGCACAGGTCGGCTTCCTGAAAGAAGAGCTGGCTTCCAAACCTTTTAAGCAAGCAGCTAAACGTGTCCTGATCCACCATGTACCTATTTATGGAAAAGATGTAGACCGCTATAATCCTTGTCTGGAATTGTGGGGAGGTTTACTGGCTAAGGCTCCGTTCAATGTTTGTATCAATGCACATACGCATCGCCATGCTTACTATCCGAAAGGAGAAGCCAATAATAACAACTTCCCGGTTGTTGTAGGCGGCGGTTACCGGTTGGACGGGGCAACGGTCATGGTACTTCAGAAGAAAGGAAAGGAAATGACGTTGCGGGTATTGAATGCTAAAGGCGAGACCCTCCAGGATTTAAAATTGTAATATATAAAAAGTAAATATGAAGATTAACACAGAAGAGTTAGAAGAGACTATCATTCCGGTAAAAGAAACAGATCTGATTTATGGTATAGATGACCGCCCGCCTTTGAAAGAGGCTTTGTTTGCCGCTTTGCAGCATCTGCTGGCCATTTTTGTCGCCATCATCACTCCGCCTCTTATTATCGCCGGAGCATTAAAACTCGATCTCGAAACAACCGGTTTCCTGGTGTCGATGGCGCTCTTCGCTTCCGGTGTGTCAACCTTCGTACAATGTAAACGGATAGGCCCGGTAGGAGCCGGGCTGCTCTGTATACAAGGTACCAGTTTCTCCTTTATCGGCCCGATCATTTCGGCCGGGCTGGCAGGTGGACTGCCGCTTATCTTCGGTGTTTGTATGGCGGCTGCTCCGGTTGAAATGGTTATCAGCCGTACGTTTAAGTATATGCGTTCTATCATCACCCCGCTTGTTTCGGGTATTGTGGTATTGTTGATCGGGTTGAGCCTGATCAAAGTAGGCGTGGTATCCTGTGGCGGTGGTTTTGCCGCTATGGATAACGGTACGTTCGGAAGCCTGAAGAATATCGGTGTTGCGGCAACTGTGCTGTTAAGCGTATTGTTCTTCAATCGTTGTAAGAATAAATACCTGCGCATGAGTTCCATCGTACTGGGGTTATGTATCGGTTACGGACTTTCTTTCGCGTTGGGAATGGTCGACATGAGTGCCGCCGCTTCCCAGAACCTGGCCGGATTCAATATCCCGATGCCTTTTAAATACGGACTGGATTTTAATATATCTTCTTTTATTGCCATCGGCCTGGTCTACCTGATCACAGCCATTGAAGCGACTGGGGATGTCACAGCCAATTCAATGATTTCCGGTAAATCCATTGAAGGAGAGGGGTATCTGAAACGTGTTTCGGGTGGTGTGCTGGCAGACGGTGTAAATTCTTTTATCGCCGGTGTCTTTAATTCGTTTCCAAACTCTATCTTTGCACAGAATAACGGAATTATTCAGCTTACGGGGGTAGCCAGCCGCTATGTAGGTTACTATATAGCCGGAATGCTTATCCTGTTGGGATTGTTCCCGATCGTGGGCGTGGTGTTCTCGCTGATGCCCGATCCGGTTCTGGGAGGTGCGACCCTGCTGATGTTCGGTACTGTGGCTGCGGCAGGTATCCGTATCATCGCTTCGCAGGAGATCAACCGGAAGGCGACGCTGGTTTTGGCTGTCAGCCTGTCGTTGGGGCTGGGAGTGGAGCTGATGCCCGACATCCTGAAAACGGCTCCGGATGCTATAAAAGGTATTTTTGCATCCGGCATTACGACGGGGGGACTGACGGCTATTATAGCCAATATATTCATCCGGGTGAAGGAAGATAAAGAAGATAAAACACAATAAAAAAGCAAATGGAATTACTTAAACAGCGTATTCTGCAAGACGGCAGATGCTATCCGGGAGGTATCCTGAAAGTAGATAGTTTTATAAATCACCAGATGGATCCGATGCTTCTGTATAAGGTTGCCGAAGAATTTATCAATCGATTTAAAGGAGAACACATCAACAAGATCGTAACAATCGAAGCCAGCGGTATCGCTCCGGCTATCATGGTCGGATATATCCTGCAATTGCCTGTTGTGTTTGTGAAGAAAAAGCAACCCAAGACAATGGAGAATATGTTGAGTACGGTAGTCCATTCATTCACCAAAGACCGTGATTATTCCGTTTGTATCAGCAATAACTTCCTGACAGCAGACGACCATATCCTGTTTATCGACGACTTCCTGGCATTCGGTAATGCCGCAATGGGAATGATTGACCTGGCCGGACAGGCAGGCGCTACGATTGCTGGTATGGGCTTCATCATTGAAAAAGCTTTCCAGGATGGAGGGAAAGCCTTGCGCGAGTCGGGTATCCATGTGGAAAGTCTGGCTATTATCGACAGCCTGGACGACTGCAAGATCACGATTCGCTAGAAAGAGATATCGAAAAACGCAGGCAAGCTGTGTTTTTCATAATCGGCAGCTTAAGGATATCCTCTTGCTGCCTTTTTTCTATCCGTACGATAATGGCCCGGTTGAACCCGCCGTGTCCGATGGCCAGGATACATTTACCGGGAAATTCCGTTTGCAGGAATTGCAGGAACTCTCCGCCTCTTTTATATAAAGCCTCCACGCTCTCCACGCTTTCCGGCAGATTCTTGAAATCCATTTCATTAGCAACTTTTCCGGTATAGATTCCCCAATCCATTTCGCGGAGAAGGGGAGTCTGGACTGGCTCCAGTCCTTTGCGCCGGGCAACAGCCATAGCGGTGTCGTAACTCCGGGCCAGGTCGCTGCTTACGATCACGTCGATATCTTCTTTTTCCAGCAGGATGGCCAGTTGTTCCGCCTGCTGTTTACCTAGTTCAGACAGATGCCCGGGCATCTGTCCCTGCATGATATGCAGTTTGTTCTCTTCCGTCTCTCCGTGACGGCTTAATATGAGTGATATCGTTGAGTCCATCTTATTTATATTTAATCCATTTCACCATTTCTTTGATACTCGGTTTCTTGCCGTACATAAGGATACCTACACGGTATATCTTGGCGGATAACCAGACAATACCGATAGCAGAAGCATATAATAAGGAAACAGATAACAGCTTCTCCCATAAAGGTATTTCGAACGGAATACGTACCATCATAACGATCGGTGACGTGAACGGGATCATCGAACACCAGAAAGCCAGCGGCCCATCCGGATTTTCCATACTATAAATACCGGCATACAGCGCAAAGATCATAAAGATCGTAACAGGCGCCATAAACTGCTGTGTATCTTCCTGGCTGTCTACGGCCGAACCGATAGCTGCGAATATGGATGCATACAACATATAGCCGCCAATGAAGTAGATAATAAAGGAAATACCGATCTCTGCGAGATTGATCGAATTGATAATCCCCATAATCTCATTGCCTGAAGAAGACGCCAGCGCATTCGCATCCATCATCCCCATTTGAGGGCCGGCTTGCAGGGATGCCACATCGACTCCACCGGAGAACATAAAACCTCCTACGCTAACCAGTATGGTCGTGATAATCCCCCATAGGAACACTTGTGTCAGTCCGACAAAGCCTATCCCGATGATCTTTCCCATCATCAGGTCGAACGGCCGTACGGAAGAGATCATCACCTCGATGATACGATTCGTCTTTTCCTCCATGACGCCCTGCATCACCATCGCCCCGTACATCATAATAAACATATAGATAATGAAGGTAAACACCATTCCGATCACAGAAGCTACGGTGGCCGACGAGGTACTTTCCTGCCCGTCTTCACTCCACTTGATAGTCTGTACGTTAAAGTTGATCTTGCTTTCTTTGATAATCTCTTTCAGATTGGGTATATTGAACGATGCAAGCTTTTCGCTTTCCAGTTGTTTGCTTAATGTCTGGTTGACCAGCCGGCTCAGTTCGACAGGTACCTGCTTTTCCGAATAAAGGGTTGCTGCCTTGGGGTTATTCAGCAGGTCATCTGTGATACTCAGGAAGGCGAATATTTCCTTGTCACTGTTCCGGCGGTAATCGTCTAACGTCTTGTCGCTATGGACGAAGTGGAAACTTTCGTTGTTCTCAAACAGTTGGGCATATTTCCCGGTCGTATCGATAATGGCAATGTTGCGCACTTCATCTCCTTTGATCGTGGATAACCATAACGGTACGAATACCAGTGCGGCAAACAGGAACGGAGTCAGTAACGTAAGCAGGATAAACGACTTTTTACTTACCCGGCGTAAATACTCTCTTTTGATTATAAGTCCTATTTTATTCATGCCTGTGTCGTGTTTGTACCTGATACGGTGTTAATAAATATATCGTTCATGGAAGGTAGCTCTTCTGTAAATGAAAGGATCTCAGCCTGTTCCGACAGGGTGGATAATAGGGTGGAATTGCTGATCCCTTCGGCCTTGTGTATCTGAAGTTCGCGTATCCCGCTCTGTTCCTTTTCGGAAAGTAACGTGAAGATATTTGCCTGGTCAGCCCGCAGTGAGCTGTCGGAAGTGATACGCAGGGTAAACGTATTGTTGCGGAAACGGTTCCTTACTTCCGTTACATTCCCCGAAAGTACGACTTGCGACCGGTTGATCAGGGCGATATTATCGCATATCTCTTCGACCGAAGCCATATTGTGGGTAGAGAAAATAATGGTATGGCCTTTCTCCTTCAATTCCAGTATCTCCTGTTTGAGCCGTTCTGCATTCACCGGGTCGAAGCCGCTGAACGGCTCGTCGAAGATAAGCAATGCCGGTTCGTGGATAACCGTAATGATGAACTGGACTTTCTGCTGCATCCCTTTCGACAACTCTTCCAGCTTCTTGTTCCACCAGGGCATGATGTCGAACTTCTCGAACCATAAGGTAAGGCGTTTGCGGGCCTCCTGGTAAGACAAGCCTTTCAGTTGCGCCAGATAGATCGCCTGTTCGCCGACTTTCATTTTTTTATACAGTCCGCGTTCTTCCGGCAAGTATCCGATCTGATAGATATCCTCCGGCTGCGACTCACGTCCGTTGAAACGAACGAGCCCACTATCGGGAGCGGTGATGCGGTTGATTATACGAATAAGGGTGGTTTTGCCGGCACCATTAGGCCCGAGTAACCCGAATATCTTTCCTTCGGGTACCTGGATGCTGACTTTGTTCAGGGCTAGATGGTTGGCGTACTGTTTTACCACATCTTCCGTTTCCAAAAAGTTCATAGGCTATAAGTTGTTACATTTTTAATACGATACGTTCTCCCAGTTCTTTACTTAATACATTCTTTATCTCGTTCAGGTGAGTCAGCTTTTTCATCAGCTCGAACACCTGGTCTTCGTTTCCTTTCAGATGCGCTTCCTTGATCGCCAGTTGGGTTTCCTTTATCTGGTGGATGATATAAGCATCCTTGATGGCATATATTTCACGGATCACCAGCTGATCCAGTTTATCCTCCTCCTGTTCCAGTTCGCGGTACTTGCTATGATATTTGCTCAGCTGATACTTCTCGCTTATCAGGTTGGCGGCCAGACGGCTTACATTCGGATCGGGATGGGCAAGGAAGTAACGGTTGGCAATGAATCCCTCGTTCTTGCATTTCTCGGCGGCTTCGTCGAGCATGCTCTTGAAGATCGGGGTATAGAAAGTCAGGTCGTCACGCTCCAGGTCGTAACGGATATAATCGGCGACATGCATAACGATATGCTCGTTCGTTTCCTCGTCTACATAGTCGAACAATACTTTTTCACCATACCGCACGATATATTTCATCAATGTCACCTCATACGCCTCATAAGGCGAACGTTTCGGCTGCGGAGGCATCTGCGGCTGGGGAGGAGGCGGAGCCATCGGCGGAACCTCCATAGGGCCTGTCTCTTCCGATGGATATTCTTCGGGTGGAGGAGGTGGCGGTATGTTATCGTCCGGCGGAAGGAAGCTCTCTGCTTCTCCCGTTATCTCTCCCGTGTATGGTTGATAGCCGGGAATATCGGTGTATTCCGGGATCGGGCTGATGTTTGCCTGGGGAGGAGGAGCCTGGGTACTCTGTCTTTCGTCTTTGCTTAACCGGATCTTATTGACCTCGTTCAGCAACACCTGTTCGTCTATTTCCATCATGCTGCTGCATTCGCGGATATAGATGGAACGGGCAATATTATCGGGGATGATGGCTACCGTGCGGATAATATCCGTGATCAGCGACGAGCGTTTGATCGGGTCGTTGCCTGCATCATCCAGTAATAAACGGGTTTTGAAGCGGATAAAGTCCGTTTCGCTCTGCTTGATAAATTCGGCAAACTGGCTGGCATTGTGTTTGCGGGCAAACGAGTCGGGGTCTTCACCGTCCGGCAAAAGAACCACTTTGACGTTCATGCCGTCTTCCAGCAGCAGGTCGATACCGCGCAGGGCGGCTTTGATACCGGCGGCATCACCGTCATACAGTACGGTGATATTACTGGTGAAACGGTGTATAAGCCGTATCTGTCCCTGTGTAAGAGCCGTACCGGAGGAGGCGACTACGTTCTCTATACCTGCCTGGTGCATGGATATCACATCCGTATACCCTTCCACCAGGAAGCAACAGTCGGCTTTGACTATGGCCTGTTTGGCAAAGAAAATACCGTAGAGCTCGTTACTCTTGTGGTAAATCTCACTCTCGGGAGAGTTGACGTATTTGGCTGTCTTTTCATCCTTTTTGAGTACACGTCCGCCAAAGGCGACCACTTTACCGCTCAATGTATGAACCGGAAAGATCACGCGACCCCGGAAGCGGTCGTTCACTCCGCCGTTATCATAAGCAATTACCAGTCCTGTTTTTTCAAGAAATTCTTTTTTGTACCCGCTCTTTGTCGCTTCTTTATACAAAGCATCCCGCTGGTCGAGACTGTAGCCCAACTGGAATTTGCGGATGGTGTCTTCGCGGAATCCTCGTTCGGCAAAGTAGCGGAGTCCGACCGTTTTTCCTTCTACATGTTCGTATAGTTGGGTGGTGAAGTATTGCTGTGCCCAGCTATTGACGATCAGCATACTTTCGCGGTCGCTTTTCTTTTGCTTTTCTTTTTCGGTCAGTTCCCGTTCCTGGATCTCGATATTATATTTCTTGGCCAGGAAACGCAGGGCATCGAAATAGTTCAACTGTTCATGCTTCATAATGAAGTGAACGGCCGTACCGCCTTCGCCGCAGGCAAAACATTTACAGATGTTTTTGGCCGGAGAGACGTAGAAAGAGGGTGTTTTATCAGTATGAAACGGACATAATCCTACATAGTTTATCCCTCGTTTGCGTAGGGTAACGAATTCTGAAACAACATCCACAATGTTTGCAGCGTCAAGTATCCGGTCTATGGTAGGTTGATTGATCATTTATTTCCTTCCTTATATAATGGGTCACAAATGTAGTGATATTTTGTCTTCAAAACAAGGTCCTTTGACATGCAGGGAACGGAAATAATAATTATCTTTGTGATTGACAAAAATAATCACCATTATGACAAGTATCGAGTTAAGAACATCCATATTGACAGAAATAGCCTCTATCATGGATAACGAAGAACTGAAAGAAGAGATCGAATTATCGGAAGACGATGATCGTCACAATCGGTATTACACAACTGAACAGTTGCGCAAAAAGCATCCGTTATGCAACAAATGAAACTAAGATGGATGAAACTAGGCGCAGGTGAACCTTTGGAAGAAGGCGATTTGAATGGAAGAACAGCTTATCACAAATATACCGGTATTGACCCCTGACGAATTTTTGTTGCAATTATAAAAGTGAAGTAATTAACTATATCCCCATCCCGCCCGCTCCATCAAAGGAGTCGGCGGGATGTTTTCTTTCCGGCATGCCCAAAAGAAAGTCTCGTTGCGACCATAATATTAACCCGCAATAAACGCAAAAACACCTACGCTTTGAGATTCTTTTTATGGAGAGAAATTACCATAGTTCGATAGAAACTATGTCAAGATTGCGCAAAGATATATAAATTATCTGATTATCATAATAATTGGCGATTAAAATTCATCGCGTGGGTGAAAAAAATAATCAGATATGATTTCGCCTGTTTATTTTTATTCCTACCCGGTAAGTACCAAAGGGGGGAGTTTTCGCCGTTGCCTGCTTTCCGGTTTTCAATCTAAGTAGTCTGTAGCCAGTAAAATACGATCGTGAATAAGCCTTGAATAACAATGATATCACCATAGTTTCTATCGAACTTAGTCATTTTAACACATAAATATACAAGCACTGGGACGCACGAGGTTACGCTTTACGTTACAACGTTCTGATAACAGAAAAAAGGTAGAAAATCCGCTTGTTTTTCAACAACTTTTCTACTCAGGAGCTACTGAAACAGAAGTATTATACTCCGAATCCCGGTAAACTAAAAACAGACAGTTATGGCAAAAGACCCGACCCAGAAAGCAAAGCTCACACTCAAAGCCCTCGACCTGGCACTTACCCAGGATATTACAAACGACCGCTACCTGCAACCCAAGTTGCAGAAATGCTTGAATATGCACGACCTCGCCAGTGAAGTCGCCGCCCTCAGCACCCGCCAGGAGGACGTGGAAGAAATAACCCGTACGGGTAACCTGATCCTGCGCCGTATGATCTGGTATCTCTCCTCCGGCTATAGTATCACCACCCTGCTGGGCTATTTCCGCCCCACCTCCCAGGGTGTTTTCCTTGAAAGTGAACTCACATCGGCTCCCGACCGCAAACGCATTAAGCTGGGCATCGCCTATTCGATGAGCCAGGAAATGCGCCAGGCGCTGGCCGATGCCGAAATCGACGTAGAAATACAAAAGTCAGTCAGCGGCCCGCAGCTGTTTATGGTGGTCAGTGCGCAGGATGCACAAAACCCCGAAGCCGCCGCCCGTGGCGAAGGCACGCCCATCAGCGCAGGACAAACCTCTATTATTAAAGGTAAACACATCAAAGTGGGTGGCGAAGGCAACCAGATCGGTGTCACCATCCGGCGTACCGACGGCGATTCGGGCGAAACCATCTTCTTCCCCGCATCGAAACTATATCCCAACACCCCTACGCAGGTAGGCTTCGTGTTGCCCGCTACCGTTCCCGACGGCTCCGTTTGGAGCGTTACGCTCTGCACGCAGCTCACCGGCAACGGCGCGACCCTGCTGAAAGAACCCCGTACGGCAACTATGCCGGACAACTTCGTCGTAGGCGATGTAACCGATACACCCGGCGGCGGTGGTGGCGAAGACGACAGGCCGGTCATCGAATAAATTGAGCGAGCTGCTCCCTTACTAGTGAGCGCCGCGCTCAAAGGAGAGTGAGCGAGCTGCTCAAAGGAGAGTGAGCGCCGCGCTCAAAAATGAGCAAGCATTTTTTAAGTTACACTATTATTAATATCAAGCAAAGTGAAAATGAGAATGAAAACAGTTTTTCTGTCGATGCTGACGATAGCGGCATTGGCAAGTTGTACAAGACAAGATTTTATCGACCCCAACGATGGGCCGAAGCCCGGAGGAGAGGGGAATGAAATGGTGGTAGAACTCACCGTCAGCAGCACTCAGTTAACAAAAGCCACAGGAGCTCCCAACAATGCGGAAGATAAAAAGATCAATGACATTACCGTATTCGGTGTGAATACGACTTCAAAGGCTGTCATTACCAGGAAGTTTTTTTCCACTGAGTTAACCCCCGGAGAAGGTCAAGATGAAGGAAAAATGAAAGTCTCCTTTAAAACATCAGAACAGACAGATGCAATCTATGTAATAGCCAATGTCACTAATGATTTGACAGGTGTTGGGGGAGATTTAAATGTTAGCAATATTGGTGCATTGAATAACGTTATGGCATCTCTTATTGTTCCTAATAAAAGTGGAGGTCCAGATAAATATGAAGCGAAACAAACAGAAGGAAATGTTCTGATGTCGGGTTACGCAGATGTTACTGGTACGGTCGGAGGCTCAGAACCGGCAACAGCAGATGTCCAATTAAACCTTATCGCTTCAAAAGTTATTTTGAAAAGCATAACGAGAGATGCAGGCGCTAAGGGCGAGTATGGGAAAGACTTCAAATTTGTAGGTGCTATGCTGACAAATGTGAATACGAAGGCATATTATTTTGCGGATCAGTACCCTATCACAGCTGATTCTCATCCCTCTTATATCGGTACAACATCGGTTGAAGGTGAAAGACCTTCAATGGATGATATGTCTACTCAGTTAGTATCGGGAGGACCAGAAGATAAGGCTGCAGAACCAAATAAATTAGAAAAAGTAAAAGTACTTTATGAGGATCTTGAAAATAAGGAGTTTACTGGTTCACTTACCGATATCGCCTACTGGTATGTATTTGAAAATAGTTCGGATCCAAATATTGCTAAAACCAAGCAGACTGCCTTCCAGTTACATTACGAATATATGCCAAGTGATCCCCAGAAGAAAAAGGATAAGTATATCTCCCTTGTCTTTGGAAATGAAGGGAATCCTACGTTGGAGCCGGGTAAAACTTATACGATCACGATGAGCTTTGATGCCGACTTCGAGGCTGGTACTACCCCTCCGGGTGGTGACGATCCGGAGGCACCTACTGTTGAAGGTCAAATCGGAGTGACAGTTACTCCCGCAGAATGGGGTACGAATGAAAATGTTAATAAACCAGTTAACTAATTAATCACCCCCAAAAGCAAACCTCTCAAATAAATAAAAGGCAGTGTTAACCTCGGAGGGGTGTCAAAAACTCCGCTCTGTCATGGCGAACTTGATTCGCCATCTCATACTAAGCACTGATTATCAGTGTAGGATGCGATCCCGGGTCAAGCCCGGGATGACAGGACAGTGCATTACGACACACCTCCAGGTTAGGCACAGCCTTAACAAAAAAACACACTGGTATTACAACCGGTATATTCTCTGCCGCCGCTGCCACCAGCCGTGCTCTTGCAGATAAAATAAACAGACAAGATATGCATACAAAACATTCACACCTGTTACATATAAGAAAGGCAGCCGCCATGCTCTGTGCTGCCCTATTCTTATGCGCTTGCAATTATGAGCGGATACCCGACGACAGTGGCGAAGAGCAAGACGGCGAATTTATTACAGTCACCCTTTCGGTAGGCACGGCCACTGGCCAGCAGAGCCTCACCACCAAAGGTGCGGATGGACAAAACTCAATCAATGATATATATATACTTGCGTTTCAGGCTGAAGATCTTCAGCTAAATGATTTTAGACTAAAATACTATGCAACCGGGAGACAACCGGAAAGCAGCGGTCAAGGAGGGTCGAAGAAGTTCACCTTCACCCTCCGCCGCAGCTTTAAAGCAGATACAAAGCTACTCCTTGTAGCCAACCAAAACCCTTATTCGAAAGTTGAGATAGGCATGACACTCGATGATGTACAAAAAAAATTACTTAGCGATGTGTTGACAGGTGCACCGAGATTTACCGACACCGGGATGCCGATGATCGGCTTTGCCGAAAACACTAAAGACGCACTGCTAATATCAAATGAAATAAAAAACCTCTCCGCCAACCTGCTGCGTCCCGTAGCTCGTGTAGACGTGGGAGTAGGAAAATATGAAAATGGTGGGTGGAACAACAATGGGGGTGTCGCTTTTCAACTGAAAGAAGTCCACGTATTCAAACCTCAAAACAAATATTCGCTATTACCGCTTATGGACAATCTCGAATACACAAATGGACAAGACACCCCCTCCCGCACCCCCTTCGTCAACAAGCCTTCGCAGCTTAAGGACGCACAGGATCCTTCCGATGATACAGCTTTGTTTGTATACAAGGGTGACGAGAATATCTCTACGAATACCTCAGGTGCAACCTATTGCGAAGCCAAAATATTTCTTCCCGAAGTAGAATTCGAAGGAACAGTTTTGGACGGGAACTATGATCAGCGTATGGCCCTCGTCATCGGTGGTGAGTACAAAGGTACGGGTATGAACTACTACCGCATCGACTTCACCACCGAGCCGACCAACGTCGCAGGCACCACTTTGCAGGACGTCTTGCGCAACCGCATCTACCGCTACACCATCTCCAGCGTAAACCAACCCGGATACACTACTGCCGCTGCAGCCTACAAGGGCAAACCGATCCCCCTGGGCTTCTCCGCCAGTATTGTCAAATGGGAGACTGGCACTATCGATCCCTCGCCCGCTCCCGACCTGTTCGTGCGGATGAATTTTGAAGGGATTAACGGGACGATCGTAACGGGTGAGATGATTGAAGGTGAAGGTAATAAGCCGATAAAATTTACAATCCAGAAGAAAAAAGAGACCTTTGTGACGGATAATGGTTCTACAAGGTATTCTCCCCTCCCGTATAATGAATTAAGGGGAGAAGTCAAAGACAACACATTCAACGGATATGGAAATGGCGGTATGTACAAAAGTGTACAAGATGCCCTCAATAGGGAAGGCCCCTTCGGCACCCTCATTATCGCCCCCGACAACGCAACGGATGAAACAGGTGTAGCGTGGAGAAGTAAGGGCGAATCTAAAAAAGATCGTCTCCTCGACGCTAAAAAAGCCTGCTGGGACTACCGCGGACAAGGACAGAGCGACTGGCGACTGCCCCGCCTCTCCGAACTCATGCTCCTGTGGATGAACAAGGAAACTATCAACAGCACCAAGGGCTTTACCTCCCTCGGCGAAGGCGAAGTAACCTATTGGACTGGTACCGAGGGAGATCCCGGGGGAAATAAAGATGCCAATACGGCCTATACCGTCAGCAAGAGTGGTGTGATAAAGCTGGAAGAAAAAACTGTTCCACACTTGGTAAGATGTGTCCGCGAAGTAAGAAATCAAAGCAAATAACCGTAAATATGCAAACCGATATGACCCTAAGAGAAAAAGCAACCCGGCTATGCGCCCTGATCGGCGTATGCTCGCTGGGAATATACCTCGCCGCCTGCAACTACGGCGAGCTACCCGTCGACGGCGAGGGCACGGGGAAAGTAGAACTCCGCTTTTCCGCCTCCATCTCCAACAGCCCTTCCACCAAAGCTGCGCCGCAGCAGCCAGCCCAGCCGACGATGGTGTCAGGATTCGGTATGGGTGATGCATTAGGTCTGTTCATCACCCGCGACGGATCTGCCCTGACTGCCGGCTCGGATGACAATATGAAGTCGGTACTCACGGAAGTGGTCAGCTCACAAAAATGGGAACATTTCAAAAAAGACGGTCACTCTAGCTTGTCCCTGGAAGTAAAAAACAATGACTTCGTCAATATAAAAGGCTATTATCCGTGGAGAGAGGATGCCACCGCCACCGCCGTCCCCTTCGACCTGAGCGACACCGACCCGAGACAGTGGATAGACCTGCTTTATCTATCAAGCCCTGCATCTGACGTAAATACTAAGATAATCGACGGAATGCCCCCTATTGACTTGCAATTCTCCCACGCCTTTTGCAGGGTGACGATCAATTTGACGAGATTGTCAGAGAAGTCCGACGTGCAAGTAAAAGCCGTCACTATCGGAAACGCCTATGCCGGGCAGAAAACGATTTTAAACCAGGGTTCGCTGAATCTGAACACTGGTGAGATCACGGGCACTTCCGGCCCGCTGAAGATAGAGCAGAACGGGAACGATTATATTGTATTAGATAAAACTATCGCCGCCACATACGAATTCCTCGTTCCCCCTGTTATGCATGATTCTATAGATAACTCCGATATCGTGTTCGATGTCACGACGAAGGAGAATGGTGCAGAAAAAGTGCTCACCTTCCCTCTATTGAAAACGCATCTGAACGAAGATGGTACTAAGCATGGCTTCCAGAAAGGCATGCACAACACCTACAACATCGTCTACAACAACGCCTCCATGAACCTCTCCCTATCCGATTGGCATTCCGTCGAGATAGGTGAGACAACGCTGGGGGTAAAGCCGAGTGAACTAGGTAATGCAACAGTTCGGATGTTCTGTACTATGGACATTGTGATGTTGTCTCAAAATGGTGAATCTTCACCTTCTTATGATCGCTTTGTATTACCGAAGGATGATCATTCATACCACACCTATCTGGGAGAAATTGCAGAAAATAATAACGGGAAGGACTATATACTTAATATTGATAGCAAGTCTGGGAATCATACAAATGCATGGAGAGAAGCAACGTTAGCAGAAATGGTTTGTGGGAAATTAAATATTTCTACAAAATATGCAGCAGGGGAAGCACAGCTCCCGTGGAAAGATATAGAAACGGGAAGCCTTCTGGCCAAGCAGGCATGCGTAGAGTACAGGGAGGGAGGATATACCGACTGGAGGTTGCCCAGAATAAGCGAGTGTTATATGATGGTTTTTAATCCTGATCAGAGACCTAGTGAGGGTGGGTTGTACAACCCTGGTTTAGGTACCAAAGAGTTTTGGAGTGCAACAGAAGCTAATGCTGATAGTTGTTATGCTGCGGTATATGATGCTAAAGTGTCGACTTCGAATTATTACGTGAATAAGTTTTCCAAACAAGAATTGTTTTACGTGCGTTGCGTAAGAGACGCCGATAAACCCAAACCCGCAAAGTAACCCCTTCATACAAACATGATAAATATGAAACATATCCTATATACAATAAGCCTGCTCGTCCTGCTGGGCGCCTGTACGGACGAAGCCTTCAACGACGAGCCTTCCGCCGGCGGCAGCAGCAAGCCCGGCAAGCCCGTATCCGTCAACCTTTCGCTCAACCTGCAGCCCCTGCAATCGCCCCTCGATGCCGACACCAAAGCCGGCAGCCGGGTGGTCAGCTCCACGGAGGTATGCAAGGGCATGGAAATAAGCCTGGTGAAAACCCCGGTAGCACCCGAAACACGGGCCCTTGAAGATGAAGTCAAGAACTTCTCTGTGTTTCAGTTTGACGGCACGAAGCCTAAAAGCAAACTTGTTAATAAATTGTACATTGACAACAGTTCCGTAGAAACTGTTAAGCTAACCGAATTCAATAGTGAAAAGAACAGGATCATCGTAATAGCAAATGCCGAGAAAAAAATCTTTGATGCTGTGAAACAGCTTGATCCCGATAAACCCCTTGATTCTACCACCCTAGAGCAGTTTAACAACCTGGGAAGCACTTATGATGAGACAAAAAGCTACTACCCATTGTTCCTGCCTAACGGTGTCACCAATCCTGACGAGGCTCGTCCTATCCTTGTCGGCAGTGCCGACATAGTTGTAGTGCCGAATGCACAGGCCGATATCATGCTCTATCGCTCTACTGCCAAGGTGAAGGTTACTCTTACGCTGGGGCCTGAAATGGTAGCGAAAAATTTTACGTCATGGACTTACCAGTTCATGAGTGTTCCTCTGACAAGTTTTTATCATTCGATAGGGCGCGAGCCTGCTTTTCCGGGTGCTGCTGCCAAATATGGCAGTTATGAATCGAAGGATATTTTTAAATCCACTACTACTGAAATCATATTAGCAGATTTGCCCGTCAACCTCCACCATGGTGTTCCGTTTACCACCCCGGAGAAACGGGTAACCAACGCCCCTGTCAATTCGACCTATTTGCAGATTATGGGGACTGAGTTCGGTGCTAACAACGTAATCACTAGATCCGTAGTCTACCAGATCCACCTGGGAAGCAACTTCACCGACGATTACAGCATCTCACCCAATTATGATTACACGTACACCATCAATATAAACGGCGAAAACGACGACGACTCGCGCGTTATCAAATTTATTCCCGGTTACTTCGGGGGTGATCTCGTAATGACTAAGAATTCATCTACGGATAATCCTTATACCTGGAAATACCAAAATCGCATCGAGGTTTATATACAAGATGTGAGCACCGGAGTACGATGGCTGGCTGAAAGTACGCCGTCCCCCGAAAACTCCAATAGCTTGATGGACGGACGGAAGAATACGGAGGAGTTGCTGGGAAATAAAGAGTCCTATCCGGCAGCCAAATTGTGTATCGAGCTGAACGGTAAAGATGTAAATTCCAGTAACCTGGAATGGTATATGCCTTCATTCGGCCAGGCGCTCGGCATCTACGTCTCCGGTTCGAACACGCTCAAAACATTGCCGGATGAAACTTACTGGACATCATCTTTCGGCTATTCAAAAGCATGGGGGATAGGAGTCTGGAGTGGTCTAAGCAATGCATATGATCCAGGTTCGACCCATTACCTGCGATGTATCAAAGATATAAAATGATCAGTCTCAATAAAACATCGATATCAACTTAAAGAACGAAACATATGATAAATAGATTATTCATAACAGCCCTCCTGCTCTGCCTGTTCCCGGTAGCCGCCGCCTTCGGACAGGAGTTAAGGCAGGAAAAACTGAAAGGAATCCTCACGCAGCAGAATGCCAATGCCCAAGGTCAGTTCTATGCCGTCTTCTACTCCAACGGCATGCCCGAAAGCGCCATCTGGCCCCTGGGCATGAAGCTGATAGTAAAAGACGCCAATAATAACACTTCTACCATCCGCCATACCGAATCCAAAGGCAACGGAGAGAATATCGCCGTCAACGACAAAGTGCCTTACCGCTTTATCATCGCTCCGAAAGATGGGGGTGACACACCAGTAACCTGGGCGGAAGCCATGGGGCTTAGTACAGAAGAAAATGGCCGCCTGAGTGCGGACGGAACTCTGGCCTTAACCGGATGTGCCGCCTACGAGACGCCCCAATTTAAAGACGGCTGGCGCCTGCCTACCCAGCGGGAGATGATGCTGATGTGGTTGTTCAAGAAAGGGATAAATGAAACTTATTCCGGCGAACCGTTAACCGAAAATGAATATTGGACTGCGACGGAAGTAAAAGATGGAGGAGGGTCTACTGCATGGTTTATGTCTGTCAGCGGCACTAACCCGCAAATGAAGACCGCTAAGAAGTCGCTCCAAAAAAGATACAGATGTGTAAGAGACTATTAATCCCGATAACCCCGAAAAAGATATACAAGATGAACCGAATAGACACCATCCTCGAGAAGGAACGAACCAATACGAACAGGATCTTTTTGTACCTGTGTCAGGAACGACTGATGGCCTTTGGCTATTCTGCCTATTTCGCTACCTGGCTTTTTCCCGAACTGGAAGTGACGCGGGGCAGTACTTCCGATGGAGTGAAGTTTGTCTACACCTATTTCCCGCCGGATAAGCTGTTCTCGCTCTCCGGCCGGTTTACTGCATTGGTTGGAGACGAAAACATAGAAATAACCGTACCCGAAGAAATAAACAGTTATCGGGAACAATTCGAAGTCTGGATGAACAACATTTAAAAATAGCATAAAATATAAGATCATGAACAAGACAGCATTCATAGCCGAGTTAGCGAAGCGTACCGGCCGGCCGG
>OGJY01000400.1_pt1 | contig 62064 bp, 57 predicted proteins | sample 1572231 | NCBI WGS metagenome assembly OGJY01 (sample SAMEA2582121, study PRJEB24529) | metagenome | biome: Human gut stool | place: China | collected 2011
AAGGAGAAGGTATCATGAGAATAGCAGTAACATATGAAAATGGACAGATTTTCCAACACTTTGGACACACAGAGACATTTAAGATTTACGATGTAGAGGAAGGAAAAGTGCTACATTCAGAAGTAGTAGATACGAATGGAAGTGGACATGGTGCATTGGCAGGAGTTCTTAATGCATTAAATGCCGATGTTTTGATCTGCGGCGGAATCGGAGGAGGTGCTCAGACTGCGTTAGCGGCAGCGGGCATTAAGCTTTTGGGCGGAGTTTCAGGAGATGCGGATAAAGCAGTAGAAGCTTTTATCAATGATACGCTTGATTATAATCCGGATGTGAAGTGTTCTCACCATGAGCACAACAATGGGGAAGGACATACATGTGGCGAGCATGGATGCGGAAGCCATAGCTGTCATTAAGAAAAATATATAAATACGTCAGTGAAATAATACAGGTTGGTGCAGTTCTCTTAGATGAAGGATTCAACAGAAAACGAGGTATTAAAGATGATAAAAATTATATCAGACAGTACATGTGATCTGTCACAGGAAGTTTTAGAAAGATACGATATAGATATTATTCCGCTTCATATTGTAAAAGGAGATGAAGAACTGGAGGACGGACCGCAGATAGACATTCACGCATTGTATGAGTGGGCTGATAAAAATAAGACTACACCAAAGACTTCAGCTCCATCTATAGAAACAGCAATGAATGTAATGCGACCATATATTGATGAAGGCAGGGAGATCATATGCTTTTCCATATCAAGTGAGATGTCGACATCAATCAACGTGATCAGAATGGCGGCAGAAGAACTTGATGCAGAAGATAAAGTTACGGTGATAGATTCAAGAAATCTGTCCACAGGAATAGGTCTGCTTGTTGTTGAGGCGGCAGTTATGGCAGCGGATGGAAAATCGCGTGAGGAAATAAAAACCGGAATTGATGAACTGATTCCGAAGGTAAGAGCAAGCTTTGTTGTAGATACACTTGTGTACCTTTACAGAGGTGGCAGATGCAATGCGGTTTCTGCGCTTATCGGAGGAGCATTGGCGCTTCATCCAATGATCGTTGTAAAGGATGGTAAAATGGATGCAAGCAGAAAATATAGAGGTAAGATAGGTAAAGTCATAAAGAATTATGCAAAGGATCTGGAAGAGGACCTGAAAAACGCAATACCGGATCGTGTATTTATTACACATTCGGAATGTGATGCTAAGACAGTTGAAGAGGTGAGAGATTACATAGCCTCTCTTGGCATTTTTAAGGAAATTATAGAGACAAGAGCAGGTGGTGTGATTTCATCACATTGTGGGCCTGGCACACTCGGAGTGTTATTTATTGCAAAATAATGGAGTTTCATATAGTAAGTACTTTGAAGCTGCTCGGAAATATAAACATTTTATAAATTATTAGCACTCGCTATTGACGAGTGCTAATTTTGGGCGTATAACATAGTCAAGAACAAAGGAAAGGAACAAAAAGCAAAGGCTTTGAGTTCTTGAAACATCCCGGTTCCAAAGAAACAGGTTGACACAGATTTTATAGATTAAGAAGGAGAGATGACTTATGTTGATGCCTAGTATTTTTGGAGAAAACTTATTTAACGATGATTGGATGGATTTTTCATTTCCTGATGTTGACAAGGCACTTTATGGTAAACACGCAAAGAACGTTATGAAGACTGATGTCAAGGAAACAGACAATAGCTACGAAGTAGATATAGATCTTCCGGGCTTCAAGAAAGACGAAATAGAAGCTAAGCTGGAAAATGGTTACTTAACTATCAGCGCAGCCAAAGGGCTTGACAAGGAAGAGAAGGATGAAAAGGATGGCAAGTACATCCGCAAGGAGCGCTATTCCGGTGCTATGAGCAGGTCTTTCTATGTAGGTGATGAGCTGAAACAGGAAGATATCAAGGCAAAGTATCAGGACGGTATTCTTAAACTTTCAGTTCCGAAGGAGGAACCAAAGAAAGTTGAGACCACAAAACATATTGCTATTGAAGGATAAACTTAATTTAAATCATCTTATGAGAAGCCGCACAGGTCTATGGCCTGGGCGGCTCTTTTTCTTGCTGTAAGCAAAATCTATATTTATTACAGAAATTATCTGATTAATGGTAATTATAACCTATTGCAACATTTAGTGAAATAATCTAAAATTATATAAAATAATTGCTTTTATTTAACGATTAAGCTAAAGCCCCGGACTGTTTGATACAGTTTGCGATAAGGCTTCGTCAGCGTGGAATGATATTGAAAAATAAAGGAGATTATTATGTTATGAAGGACAAAAGTGAATGAAGATGGAGGTTTATACAATATGGCAGAACCTATGGAACAGCCAAAATACGTGTTGCAGTTTAAAGAAGGCAGCTATGTGCCAAAGCATGAATCTAGAACACCATTATACAAGGTTGAGATACATGGAGTGACGGAGGCAACATTTTATAAATATAATAAGGATGGTACATTAAATACTGTACCGCAGAAGAATATTACATGTGATGCACATTCTTCATTTTATACAATGTTTAACCCGGAAATTGATTTTGCAAAGGTATTTGAGACACATACACCACTAAAAATAGAATATCAGGATGCTTAAGAAATAATATAAGGATAAGTAGGAAAAACTTTTCTAGAGGAGGAATTATGATGGTGGAAACAAAAGAAATCTCGGAATTGACGCGGTCGAATCGTATTGCGATGCTGGCACATATCAGTACGGTAACGGTTATGGTGTTTTTTATGATATGGGAAAGCGTAAGAGGACAACTGTCTCCGGTATATATGACAATCGCTACGGTCGTTGGTGTCACACCTTTGATTGGCGAGGTGATTTGTTGGAAAGGTAATACGGAACATGCGATGATCAAACATCTGGTTTCCTATGGATTTTCATTGTTTTACACAATATGTCTTTTTACCTCACCGACAAATCTTATTTATGTATTTGTAATTCCGATGATTTTTGTTGTCACCACTTACAGTGACACACGTTATCTTCTTCTGATTAATACAGGTACCATATTAGAGAGTATCATTGTTGTTGTGATCGGTGCGACAAAAGGTGGTTTTGGGTATCATGGAATCGAAGCAGCAGTTGTACAGATTGTTGTTATGATCATGGTTGGAGCGAATTCTGTTTTGACTACAAAAGTGATTCGCGAAAACGCAAGAAAGAGATTTACAGAAGTGGCGCAGGCAAAAGCAGAGGCTGAAAATCTTCTGGAAAGAAATGAGGAACTTGATCAGCAGCTTTCCGGCAATATTGCAGATATCAATGTACGTTTCGAAAAGCTGACAGCAGCATCTAAGACAACGACTGAGGCAATGCAGGAAGTATCTGCAGGTGCTACTGATACCGCAGAACATGTGCAGAATCAGTTGGAACAGACACATGCAATTCAGGATAAGGTGGATGAAGTTGCAACCGCTGTGGAAGAAATCGGAAACAGCATGACACTTACTCTGAAAGCGTTAGCGGAAGGCAAACAGGATATCGAGCACCTGGCATCGGAAGTTGAAGCTTCTGTTGATAATGGAACCGAGGTTACAGAAAAACTGGAAAATCTGAACCAGTATATGGATGAAATGAATTCCATTGTAGAACTGATTGGAGGAATTACGAACCAAACAAGTCTTCTTGCATTGAATGCGAGCATTGAAGCAGCCCGTGCCGGAGAGGCAGGAAGAGGATTTTCTGTCGTTGCAACAGAAATTTCCGGTATGGCAACGAGAACCAAAGAAGCAACCGTACATATTACAGAGTTGATCAGCAACGTGTCCAATGCAATCATGGAGGTGGTCGGTGTTGTCTCCAATATGATAGATGGAATTAACGAAGAGAAGACTGGTGCATCAAATGCAGAAGAAAGCTTTGAAAGTATCGAGGACAATACGCGGGCAATTCAGAAAAATGCAGATACTCTTTCAAGAAGCATTTCCGAGTTGCAGAATGCAAATAAGGAAATTATAGATTCCATTCAGACAATCTCAGCGATTTCCCAGCAGGTATCGGCGCACGCAGGCGAGACGATGCAGGCAGAGGAAGAAAATTTGAATGTAATGCAGGATGTAAGTGCAATTATGCAGAAGCTGGCAACACTGGCTGCCCATTCATAAAGGAAAATAAACAATAAAAGAAAGCTCTAATACTGTGACGAACTGCATAAATTGACTGAAAAATGTCATTTCATCACAAAAAAGTGGTGAGATGACATTTTTTTAGAAAAACAAGAACAAATAATCACACAAAATCTTGTAAAAGGTGAAGATGCTGTATATACTATGACAATCAAGATTACGGATAAGAAGCTTGTTGCATTAAAGAGCAGAAAGAATGTGTGAATTACTTACAGAAAAAATAGATGTTGCCAAAAATGTTGATTTAGAATTACTTAGAGCAAAAATTCTTGAAATTAAGCAAGTTATGTTTATGAGAGCGAATTAAATTCAATGTAAACTTACTTATATTTTTGCCGAATGTGGTATTGCGTTTAGAATAGTGCCTAATTTTAAGGGTGCACCAGTTCAAGGTTTTATAAAACCTATTGACAAGGTATTTTATTGAATATATAATTACCAATGGTAATTAACTAAGATAACTAAACTGTAAGGAGCGTCTACTGCGAATATGAACGAGGACAAGATAAAAAGAATGCTGGATGCCTGTTATCTGGCAAAGAGAATCAGGGAATTGCTTCCGGAGCTTCCGGAGGGAGTGACACCGGCGTACATCCAGTACATGGATGTCATTCACAAGCTTAAGAAAAAGAGCGAAAACGTAAAAGTATCGGACATCAGCGATTATCTGAAGCTTCCGAGGCCGGGAGTAACACGCACCGTAAAGGAGATGGAGAAAAAGGGATATCTCAGCAAATATGCGTCGAATGAGGATGGCAGGATAACTTACATCGCGATTACGGAAAAAGGCGAGGAGCTGTCGGAGAGATACGACAAAAACTATTACAGCCGGCTTTTGAAATATATGGATGATATTTCGGATGATGAAGCGGACTGTATGATTTCGACAATTGAGAAATTTTACAAGGTGATGAGCGAAAGGAGAGTTGAAATTGAGTAAGAGTGACTCAAAATCGGATTTTACACATGGAAGCATTTTAGGAAAATTATTGCCGTTTATGGTGCCAATCCTTGGAGCGTTGGTGCTTCAGGCGGCATACGGCGCGGTAGATCTTCTGGTTGTGGGAAGATTTGGAACGACATCGGGACTTTCGGCGGTATCAACGGGAAGTCAGGTGCTCAATCTGGTGACATTTGTGATAACGCAGTTTGCAATGGGTATCACAGTTCTGATAGCAAGATATATCGGTGAAAACAAAAAACAGCACATTGGTCCGCTGATCGGTGGTTCAACTATTATATATGCGATAATATCTGTGGTGTTGTTTGTCATCATGATAGGCTTTTCGCGCCAGATAGCAGTACTTATGCAGGCTCCACAGGAGGCAGTAGACCTGACCTCTGTATATGTGAGAATTTGTGGAGGCGGCATATTTTTCATAGTAGCGTACAATCTGCTTGCAGCAATTTTCAGGGGACTCGGAGACAGCAAATCGCCTCTGATTTTTGTAGCCGTTGCGTGTGTTGTAAATATAGTAGGAGATCTGGTTCTTGTTGCAGGATTTAAAATGGATGCTGCCGGAGCTGCTATTGCAACAGTTGCAGCACAGGCGGTAAGTGTTGTTTTTGCGATAGTGCTTCTTGTCAAAAAGCAGCTTGTGAAGATAACCGGAGATGATTTTAAGGTAAATGAGCACTGTGTGAGAGCGTTAAAAGTGGGAGCTCCGCTTGCACTGCAGGAGTGCCTGACACAGATTTCGTTCCTCGCACTCTGTGCGTTTGTCAACAGACTCGGACTTACAGCTTCATCTGGATACGGTGTCGCATGTAAAATAGTCAATTTTGCAATGCTTGTGCCAAGCTCACTTATGCAGTCTATGGCATCGTTTGTATCACAAAATGTGGGCGCGGGCAAAGAAAAAAGAGCCAAAAAAGCCATGTTTACAGGTATGGGCGTAGGTCTTGTGGTCGGTTGTATGGTATTTTCATTTGTAATGTTTAAGGGAGATCTTCTGACCGGAATATTTACGACAGATATTGCCGTAATTCAGAAAGGCTATGATTATTTAAGGGGATTTGCGCTGGAATCAATTGTGACAGCATTTTTATTTAGTATGATCGGTTACTTTAACGGTCATGATAAGACGGTCTGGGTTATGATTCAGGGACTTGTGCAGACGCTTCTGGTGAGACTTCCGCTGGCGTATTACATGAGTATCCAGCCGGACGCAAGCCTCACAAAGATAGGACTTGCGGCTCCGGTGGCAACTATTTTTGGAATTGTGCTTAATGTGATTTTCTATTTGTGGATGAATCGAAAAAATGTAAGTGTAGACGAAGAATAATATTTTCTAGCTAAATACATTGATAAAATCGTACAAAATGAGTATAATAATAGTACGAAGAAGGGAAGTGGTGATATGTCAATTACAGCAACTGAATTGAAAAATAATCTTGGAAAATACTTATTATTATCTGCAAAAGAAGATGTTTTTATCACAAAGAATGGAAAAGTAGTGGCAAAACTGACAAATCCACATCAGGATAGAGTAGAAGTAGCAAAATCCCTGTTTGGAATCTTACCAAAGGATGCAGACCTGAATGAAGCAAAAGAAGAAAGGCTTGGTGCAAAATAGATGAGGATTCTTGCAGATACAAATGTGATAATAGATGCTCTGACTTCAAGAGAACCATGGAATAAAAGTGCAGAAGAAATATTTCTTATGGCAGCAAATCATACAATCGAAATGTACATTACTGCAAGTTCAGCAACAGACATCTATTATCTTATAAGGAAACATTTGCATAACATAGAAGCAGCAAAGATGATAATGGGAAAGCTTTATTCATTGACTGGAATATTAGAGGTTACAGCGGATGACTGCATGGATGCACTTGCATCTGCAATCAGTGACTATGAGGATGCAGTTGTTGAAAAGGTGGCATCCAGAAAAGATATGGATTATATTGTCACAAGAAATATAAAAGATTATCAGGCAGGTGGAACAAAGATAATTCTGCCAGATGATTTTGTGAAACTTGTTGAAGAGGAATAATTTTTACCACCAAATCGTCAAATACAGATTTTGTTAAACTCTTTCTATGCTCCATCCTCTGCCTTATTGCAGTCGATTCGTAAAAGCATATTATCATTAGAACGTGAAACACATCACAGCCTCCTGCCGCATTTTGGGCAGAATTCAAAGTCCTCTGTAGTTGTATATCCACAATTGCTGCATCTTTTTATTGTGCTTCCACTTCCATTTTCAAAGCCATAACCATACTGCGGATTTACACGCTGCAAATGCTGTGGCAATATCTCCACGTCCTCGCCTCTTGCTATCCTGCGTCCTATTTCCGGATCAAGCTCGTAAAGCGCATTACAGCATGTGGTCTGCACATAGTAGTGCCTGTTCCATTTAAAACACGGAATGAAGAACAGTGACAGCACCATGTATGTCATATACACCTGATACCTGCCATACCTGCCACATTCATCGCAGGTAATGACCTGATTGAAGTCAAAGTCCTTCCTGCCGTCCGTTATTCCCATCATAAAAAACATATATGATGCCTCCGTTTATCTGTGCCATAGTCCCCAGAAGTCTCCAAGCGATTCTCTCGTATGAAATCCCCGCTCATCCTCAACCACCGGTATTGATTTGGCATCCATTTTCTCTATATTTACATAAGTACCCTGACTCACCATTGCAAATACTCTGTCTATCTGCTCCTCTGTGCCCTGTATTTCCATAAATACCGAGCCGTCAGGGTCATTTCTCACCCAGCCTGTTGCACCAACGCTTTCTGCCGCGTGTTCTGTTCTGTAGCGGAAACCTACTCCCTGCACAGAGCCGTACACTCTTATCTGCTTTCTGATGATTTTGCTGTCGTAATCACTCATATGCACTCACTTCCCTGATACACATTATTTTCAGTCTACAACAGTCCTGCAAACAGCCGCATAATTGACTGCCCCAGCCTTCGCCTTGCACTCCTTCCGGTCCTGTACTTCTCCGTCACCTCCGCTGACTCAGTGAAAAGCCTGATAAAATCATCCCTGATTTCATGCACCACTTCACAATCCGCCATAAAGCAGCCATTCTCAAAATGATGATAAAGGCTTCTGTAGTCAAGATTTATGGTGCCGCAGGTTGCCATTATATCGTCTGCCACACTCATCTTTGCATGGCAAAAGCCCGGTGTCCACTCAAAAATCCTCACACCATGCTTCACAAGCTGGTTGTAGAAGGAGCGTGTCACGCTGTATATTGGTTTCTTATCAGGTATGCCCGGCGTGATGATGCGCACGTCAACTCCACGCTTGGCGGCAAGTGTCAGCGCATGGCTCATCTCATCGGTAATGATAAGGTAAGGAGTAATAAACCAGCAATAGCGCTGTGCCTTGTTTGCCATGCTGATATAGACATCCTCCCCCACCTGCTCGTTATCGAGAGGGCTGTCTGCATATGGCTGGATAAATCCACTCTGTTTTGCCTCATAATCATAGTGCAGCAGATATTGCGATACATCCACCTCGCGCGGCACCTTGCGCTCTGATGCATTCCACATCTCGAGAAATGCGATGGTAAACGACTTGACTGCATCTCCCTCGAGCCTGATTCCCGTATCCTTCCAGATTCCGTATGGGTGTGTCACGTTGAAATACTCATTTGCCAGATTATAGCCGCCGGTATATGCGATTTTTCCATCAATTACCGTGATTTTTCTATGGTCACGATTGTTTAAAAACATGTTAAAGGCAGGTGCAACCGGGTTGAACACCCTGCATTTGATGCCAAGCTTCTCCATCTTTTCCGAGAAATCCCTGTCTATGAAAAAGATTGAGCCCATATCATCATAAAACACCCTTACCTCGACTCCTGCCTGCACACGCTCCGTGAGCACCTTCTGGATACGGTGCCACGATTCCTTGTCCTCTATAGCATGATACTCCATAAAAATAAATTTCTCCGCCTTCGATAAATCGCGAAGCTGCGCTTCGAGTCCCTTTGACGCCTGATCATAATATGTCACATCCGTGTTCTGATATACCGGATATAGTGCATTTTTTGCCAGGTATGTTGAAATCCCCGCTGCCTGTGGCACCTTTTCATACATATCAGAAAGTATGTCTGCATTTTCCGGCAGACATGGAAGAAGCATGGAATCCACCTCTTCAAACCGTGCACGCATCTTATTCGGTGCGCCGTTTAGTCCGACTAACAGGTAAAGCGACACTCCCATTATCGGAAATGCCAGTATCAGTATAATCCACGGTGTAGTCATGGATGCGGTCTGCTCACGATTGTACAGTCCGAGCACAAGTATGATCGCCAGGATGCTTGTGGTCGTATTTATCGCTGCCGCATATTCATTTAGCCTTGTAAACATATAGACCATGAAAACTGCCTGCAATAATATCGCAAGCGCTGAAAAAAACATTCTCTTTAAACCATTCTGTGTTTTTTTAGTTCCCTCGTAGGTTTTTTCCTTCATCTATTATGCCTCCATTATCTTACTGTCTGTAATGCAAAACCTCTCCATACATTTTTAGCCACCTTCTTATTTAAGAAGCCATTCAATTTCCTCTTTATAAGGAGGAATAGTCTTCTTCGCAGAGCCCTCCTCACAAAGCCATGGTGTTTCCAGAATCTTTGGTACATTTGCAAAGCTCTCATCATGCACCAGGCGGTGCAATGTATCATAACCGATGGTTCCCTTGCCTATATTTGCATGCCTGTCCTTGTGTGCTCCGAGAGGATTTAAGCTGTCATTCACATGAAATACCGCTATCTGCTCAAGCCCTATCACCCTGTCAAACTCTGCAAAAACATCATCATAATGGTTCACAATATCGTATCCTGCATCATTTACATGGCACGTATCAAAGCAGACACGCAGCCTTTCCTTCCTGTCCACTCCATCATAGATTGCCTTAAGCTCCTCAAATGAACGGCCTATTTCACTGCCCTTTCCTGCCATCGTCTCAAGTGCGATAAACACATCGTCATCATTCTGATTGAGCACTGTGTTAAGTCCCTTTACAATCTGTGCGATTCCAGCCTGCTCACCGGCATTTACATGACTTCCCGGATGAAGCACCAGTATGCGGCTCTTCATTGCCGCGGTCCTTACTATCTCCTTTTCCAGAAACTCCACTGCCAGCTCGTATGTCTCAGGCTTTACGGTGTTTGCCAGATTTATGATGTATGGCGCGTGGACCACTATCTCATTTATCCCATGCTCATGTGCATATTCCCAGCCTGCGTCTATGTTGAGCTCAAAGATTTCCTTTCTTCTCGTGTTCTGTGGTGCCCCGGTGTAGAGCATAAACACATTCGCGCCATATGACGCTGCTTCCCTGGCTGATGCCAGAAACATATCTTTTCCTGCCATGCCTACGTGACAGCCTAATTTTATATCACTCATATTTTTCCTCTGTTTCATTGAATCTATATATCTATTATTTCTACTATAACACTACATCCCTGATAACTCTATCTAAATATTCTAAATTTTTACTAAACATGGTAAAAGCCATTGACATAGTATCAAAAACTACATATACTATTCTTTGCAACCACATATATTAATGGAATATAATTGCAATGTATGTGATGCATAACTACAGTTAACCAATTATTATAGAAATACGAGGGTAAATATGTTTGAAATAATTGTTGACTCTGCGGCAAACATTCCTGCAGAGCTATGTAAAAAATTTAAAATCAAGGTGCTATCATTTGTAAACCTTGTCAACGGAAAGGAAATGACCTGCTTTGAGCCTGACCTCACACCGGAACAGGAGCGGGCAAAGGGTAAGGAATACTATGATGCTATAAGAGAAGGTGCCGAGGTAAAGACCGGACTTATCAGCAGCGGAATCTTTGAGGATACCTTCAGGGAAATCATTGAGGCAGACAAGGATATCCTGTATTTCTCCCTCAGTAAAAACATAAGCGGCAACTACAACTCAGCCCGTGTCGCAGCCGATGCTGTCCTTGATGATTGCAGTAACGGCAGGAAAATCCGTCTGGTGGATTCATTAAATGCTTCCCTCGGACAGGGGCTTCTCGCAATATACGCCAGCGAAATGCGTGAAAAGGGCATGAGCTTTGATGAGGTGGCTGACGCGATAGAGACCTATCCTGCCAGATTAAACGGTGTGTTTACCGTGGGCAATTTAAAGTACCTTGCCAGAACCGGCAGATTAAGCGGAACCACCGCTTTGGTCGGCAACATGCTAAGCATCAAGCCTATCCTAAGGGGCAGCAAGGACGGATATATTGTACAGTTCAGAAAATGTCGTGGCCGAAAAGCCGTATTAAATGAGCTTGTCAATCTGTTATGCGACAACATTACAGACCCTGAAAATCAGATTATCGGAGTGGCACATGCTGATGCATATGAAGATTCGCTCTATGTGATTGAACAGATTAAAAAGCGCATAAAGGTGCGCGATGTGATAAATACCACCTATGATTTCTGCACCGGAAGCCATGTTGGTCCGGAAGCTTTAGCAGTATTTTTCATGGGAAAGGACAGAGAATTGGGAGCCTGATGTCAGGCTCCCATTAATATTCTGCCTTAAATACTAAGCTGCAGCTTTCTCGTCTTTTGACTTCTCACAGAGCTTCTTCACACCCTGAATTGCAACAAGTACACCAAGGATGAGCAGTAATACTGCGAATATAAGCTGTAATGAATTTCCAAGGTCAAGTCCTACAGAGAATAATGCCTTTGTAAGCTTGTAGATTGTCATGCCAAGTGCAGTAAATGTAACTGCCATCATGAATACCATTGGAATCCAGAGCATGCAGCCCTGACGCTTTGTCTTCTTTAAGAATACTGCGCAGGCAACAAGTGCAAGTACTGATAAGAGCTGGTTAGCTGAACCAAACAGTGGCCAGATCTCTGCATAGCCTACCTTTGTAAGCATATATGCAAGTACCAGTGTGATGATTGTTGCAAAGTATTTGTTTGTCATCAGCTTGACAAATGGGCTCATATTGTCATCATCTGTGTCTGAATCAAGCCAGAACTCCTGGAATGACAGACGTCCGACTCTGGCTACTGAATCAAGTGATGTCAGAGCGAAGGCTGATACGGCAAGGTTAATCAGTGTGAACACAAGTGAGTGTGGTAAACCGATTACTGTCAGGAAGTTTGCGATAGCTCCTGCGAAAATCTGTGGCTGTGTTGTAAGTCCCTGAGCTGCTGCCTCTCCCTTACCAAATGATGCTACTGCGATAAGAGCAAGGATTGCAAGCATACTCTCCATAAGCATGGCACCGAATGAAACAGGAAGCATGTTCTTCTCATTCTTAATCTGCTTAGAAGCAGTACCTGATGATACAAGTGAATGGAAACCTGAAACTGCACCACAGGCAATTGTTACGAATAAGATTGGGAACAGATACTGTGGGTTTCCGTTTGCATCAGGGATTGCAAATGCTGTGAAAGCATCAAGGTTACAAGCAGGATTTGCAACAAATACACCGATTACCGCACCTACGATCATGAAGATTAACAGGTAGCTGTTAAGGTAATCACGTGGCTGAAGCAGTGCCCATACAGGTGTAACACTGGCTATAAGTATATATACAAATATAATTATGTGCCATACACCAAGGTTTAAATACATTGGGAAATTGAGTCCCAGTGCTATAGCTACTATAAGTAATGCGATTGCAACAAGTGTGTTAATCCATTTGTTGAACTTAGAGTATTTAAGGAAGAAACCAAGTGCAACTGCTTCTATGATGAAAAGCATTGATGTAGTTGCAACTGCTCCGTTGGCTACAACCTTTGTAACCTCGCCTGCTTTATCAGCAGCAAAGCCATTAAATGTTCCGGCTACGACATCTGCGAAGGCTGCAACAACAAGTATACAGAACAGCCAGCAGAATAACAGGAATAATTTCTTTCCTAATTTACCGATGTACTCCTCGATGATGTAACCGATTGTACGACCCTTGTTCTTAACTGAAGCGTACATAGATGCAAAATCCTGAACAGCTCCAAAGAATACACCACCAATTAATATCCAAAGCAGAACCGGAAGCCATCCGAAAATAGCTGCCTGAATTGGTCCGTTGATTGGGCCTGCACCTGCGATAGATGCAAACTGATGTCCGAATACTACGTTGGTATCGGCCGGTACATAATCCACTCCGTCCTCCATCTCGTAAGCAGGAGTCTTGGCATTTGGATCAATGCCCCATTTGTTTTGCAGATAACGGCCATATAATAAGTATGCTCCACCGAGCACAACAATGGCTATTACCATCATTAAGATTCCACTCATATTATTACCTCTTTCTTTTGTTTATCTTAATTTTATTTATATATTATGTTTACTCTTTTTTTAACAAATTTCAATAAATATTTTATACATAATTTATTTTTTATTTCTATAATTTTTGTTTAATTTACCAATCGGTTATAATAGGTATTCATTCTCTTTATGCTGTCTTTGTCTCAGCGGCTTCTTCTGCCTTTTTAGCAGCCATTTTGTCCTTTAATGCAAAGGCTCCGGCAAGCAGTGTGCCTGAGATTGAATGCCATGTACATGACACTGCACAGATGATGGCTGATTCAGGTGTTGAAGCAAACTGTGCTGTAGTTGTTGCAAGGTTTGTGGCAAGACCTGCATTCTGCATACCAACCTCGATAGAGATGGTTCTCTTCTTGGCTGTGTTCATGCCTACCAGCCTTCCTGCACCGTATCCGAGCAGATATCCGAGTCCGTTATGTAGCAGAACTGCCGCAAAAATTACCACTCCCGATGTAAAGAACTTTGAGCCCTGTGATGATACAACACCACCTACAACGAATGCCAGACCAAGCACCGCAATACCCGGCATAACCTTCTGAGCCTCGGCAAATGCCTTTTTCTTTCCAAGCAGGTAGTTGAGTAAAAATCCAACCGCTACAGGAAAGATTACAGTCTCAATGATTGACACAAACATCGGAAGTGCCTTGATTGACACATGTGTTCCGCTTGCAAGCAATGATACCAGAAGCGGTGTCATAAATGGTGAGAGCAATGTGGAAACTGTTGTCATTCCAACTGAGAATGCCACATCACCACCACAGAGGTATGACATAATGTTTGAAGAAACACCACCGGGACAGCAGCCTACGAGGATAAGTCCAAGTGCGATTCCGTCAGGCAGATTCAATGCCTTTGAGATACCAAATGCAAGAAACGGCATGATAAGATACTGTGCGATTGCACCTACACATATATCAAATGGTCTCTGTGCGAGTATCTTGAAATCCTGTGTCGTAAGTGTAAGTCCCATACTAAACATGATGATTCCGATAATAATTGACTGACATGTGAACTTGTTGGATACCGGATCCACAAACAGCATCTGATTTACCCAGGCCATCAGATTCGGAACCAGAAATGTGACTACGGCGATTGCTATGACAACTATCGATGTGTAGTCTGATAAAAATTTACTTACTTTTTGTAATGCTTTCATTGTAAGCCTCCTTAACATTTTTCTGCTCACTAAAACTCTTTTATGGAATTAAAAAATCCCTTTCCAGATTGACATAATCTGAAAAGGGACGAAATAATCCGCGTTACCACCCTGATTCCACAGTGTATTACTGTGACACTCTGCATACCAGCATATGCTTTCCATATAACGGTGGACACCGGCGAGGTTTACAGACACACTTAATGCTTTCAGCCCGCTTCTTAGAGAGGATATTCCAATCTGATCATTGCCTGTTCGCACCGCCCACAGGCTCTCTGAAAATAAATACAAATCGGACCTTGTTCTCATCAACGAATTTTGGTGAACATATTTATTTAAATCTTGTTTTGTATTATAGCCCTCTGACACTATATGTCAAGAGAATGATACAAATTTGTACTATAACATTTATTTATAGTTTCTATTCATACGCTTTATTCTTATTATTTATTCGTAATCTTTGTTGTTATACTCATCATTCCATGACTGCTGTTGTGATGTACCGTAGGAATTTTGAGCATCCCCGCCCTGAGCTGCGCCATACGGATTCTGACCATACTGCTGATTTGTGCCATTTCCGTACATGTTCTGGCCGTACTGCTGATTTGCCCCGTTTCCGTACATGTTCTGGCCGTACTGCTGATTTGCTCCGTTTCCGTACATGTTCTGGCCGTACTGCTGGTTTGCTCCGTTTCCGTACATGTTCTGGCCGTACTGCTGGCTCGATCCGTTTCCGTACATATTCTGGCCGTACTGCTGGTTTGCTCCGTTTCCATACATGTTCTGACCGTACTGCTGACCATATCCGTTTGAACCGTATGGATTATAGTAGTTATTATTACTATTGTATCCATCTCCCACATAAACAATGTTTTTGTTGAAGGCAATAATACAGACAAAAATCACATTGAGGAATATAAGTCCACAGGCAAATCCGGCTCCCTTGCCAAACGCATGTGACAGTCCGACACAGCAGAGGATATTCATAACCAATGCCGCAATCATTGCTGCAATAATCAGAATAAGCGCAAATATCAGCATGCCCATGTGCGCTCCGATGCGGTTTCCGGCATATCCATAGGTAGAATCATAATACGACCCCATATAACTGGATGTCATAACGGAAAGTCCTGAGGCAATAATCTCATACATCAATAAAATACATCCTACTATACTTGCGATACTTGCCACAAGATATCCCCAGAACAGCTTCTGTTTCCCTGCAATCCTGAATTTTACATATGAGCTGTAAAACGGTACAATGGCCGCCCAGCCATGCTCTCCTGCCTTTGCATACATAATCCATGATGCAACAATTGTCAGTACCATAACTGCCAGATTGATAAACGACTCAAAGCCGTCAATCATACTCATAATAGTATAATATGTGCTCATTTTTTCTCCCTTTCATAACCAAAGTTTATTTGTTATTCAAAGTATACATCACCATAGGTCAGAGTGCAATAATTAAAAAGCTTTTCATACTTTTCATACATCGCTTTTTGCACCCTTGACAAACCCCTTCTTAAACAGCTATAATATCGTCAATTGAAGCACAATTACATTTCAACAGGCTTTGATGGGAACAAGTACATTTCTGCAATACTTACAGAGAGCTGCCGGCAGGTGAGAGGCGCAAGGGAACAGATCTGGAATACATCCCGGAGCTTTGCACCGAACGTCATACCGGATGGTTAAGTATCACCGGTTCGATTAATAAGCTGCAACGTATTGGCACACGTTATAGTGCCGGAGTGTTAGCAGAATCGGCTATTTTCACTATATAATATATGTCGAATAATGTGTGACAACTCACGGAGGCATTCCTGTGCGAGCAGGATGCAAATTAAGGTGGTAACGCGAGAAATCCCCCTCGTCCTTAAATGGATGAGGGGGATATTTTTGATATACAGGAGGTTCATATGACAATTTATGACGAATTAGTTGCCCGCGGTCTTATCGCACAGGTAACAGACGAAAAAGAAATCAAGGAACTTATCAACAATGGAAAAGCTACCTTCTACATTGGCTTTGATCCTACAGCAGACAGCCTTCACGTTGGACATTTCATGGCGCTTTGCCTTATGAAGAGACTTCAGATGGCTGGAAACAAGCCTATCGTGCTTATCGGTGGCGGTACAGCACAGATTGGAGATCCATCAGGACGTACAGATATGCGTCAGATGATGACCACAGAGACTATCAACCACAACGTAGAGTGCTTCAAGAAACAGATGAGCCGCTTCATAGACTTTGGCGAGGGAAAAGCTATCATGGTAAACAACGCTGACTGGCTGATGGACTTAAACTACGTGGATGTGCTCCGCGAGGTTGGTGCTCATTTCTCAGTAAACCGTATGCTTACAGCAGAGTGCTACAAGCAGCGTATGGAAAAGGGTCTTTCCTTCCTTGAGTTTAACTACATGATCATGCAGAGCTACGATTTCTACACACTTTTCCAGAAATACGGCTGCAACATGGAGTTCGGTGGAGATGACCAGTGGAGCAACATGCTCGGTGGAACAGAGCTCATCAGACGTAAGCTTGGAAAAGACGCATATGCCATGACAATCAACCTGCTTCTCAACTCTGAGGGCAAGAAGATGGGCAAGACACAGTCAGGTGCAGTATGGCTTGATCCAAACAAGACTTCTCCATTCGAGTTCTTCCAGTACTGGAGAAACGTTTCTGATGCCGATGTTCTTAAATGTATCAGAATGCTCACCTTCCTTCCTCTCGAGGAGATTGACAAGATGGAAAGCTGGGAGGGTGCACAGCTCAACGAGGCTAAAGAGATTCTCGCATTCGAGCTTACAAAGCTTGTTCATGGTGAGGAGGAAGCCACAAAGGCTAAGGAGGCAAGCCACGCACTTTTCGCAGGCGGAGCCAACAATGCAAATATGCCTACAGTTACCGTCACAGCTGAGGACTTCCCTGACGGAGAGCTTGATATCATCTCTGTTTTAGTAAAAGCAGGACTTTGCGATTCAAGAGGAGACGGCCGCAGAAATATCCAGCAGGGCGGTGTTTCCGTTGCAGATGAGAAGGTAACGGATATCTCTACTAAATACACTCTCGACGATTTCAAGGGCGAGGGTCTTATCATCAGACGTGGTAAAAAGAAATTTGCCAAGGTTGTAGCTGAATAGACAGAGAATCCCCGGTAGTAACTACCGGGGATTTTTACTTTCAGCCATATTTTATTTTGAAAATTCATTTGCAGGAAATTCATATGGCACAAATTTACTGCTGCATGTAACTGTATACTCCGTTTCTCCCGAAACAGTTTTTTGTTCTGTGCCAATACCTTCTCCACAAATCCAGTATGAACCATCATTTTTTTCTATTACGGTATTCATCATTTCGGCAGGATATTCCCCATCAAACCCGGCAAGGCTGTACTTGTCCGAATTATATTGTAATCTGCCGGTCCATACTGTTCCATCATTTAACAGTGCCGCATGAAATTTTATATATCCGTCTTTAAATATCACTTACACAATACAGTTTTTCCCAATCTTCTCTTGACTTCTCATTAATAAGTGAATATAATTTACCTAATTGATACATCAACGCTTTAAAGCGCTGATAAAAGGAGGAATTATCATGAAAAAGAGATCTAAAATTTTAGCTTCACTTGTTCTTGCAGGAACAATGGTTCTTGGACTTGCCGGATGTGGAGATTCCGGTTCAGCAAATGGTGGCACACAGTCAGGTAAGAACTCAGGTGCCAAATATCAGGTAGGTATCTGCCAGCTCGTACAGCACGAGGCTCTCGATGCCGCTACAAAGGGCTTTGAGGACGCATTAAAGGACAAGCTCGGAGATGATGTATCCTTTGACGAGCAGAATGCCGCAGGAGATGCTTCTACATGCTCTACAATCTGCACCAAGTTCGTTACCAACGACTATGACCTTATCCTTGGAAATGCTACAGCAGCTCTTCAGGCCGCTTCAGCAGCCACAGACTCTATTCCGATTCTCGGAACATCTATCACAGACTACGCTACAGCTCTTGATATGTCAGACTGGTCAGGCACAACAGGAAAGAATATTTCAGGTACAACAGACCTCGCTCCACTCGATGAGCAGGCTAAATGCATCAAGGAGCTTTTCCCGGATGCAAAGAACATCGGTATCATCTACTGCTCATCTGAGCCAAACAGTATCTACCAGTCAACAACTATTACCAAATACCTTGAGGACGAGGGATACACTGTAAAAGAGTACACATTCTCTGATTCAAATGATGTTGCTGCAGTAACACAGAGCGCATGTGATGCATCTGATGCAATCTACATCCCAACTGACAACACTGCTGCTTCATGTACAGAGGCTATCAACAATGTCGCTTCACAGGCTAAGAAACCTATCTTCGCTGGTGAGGAAGGAATCGCTAAGGGCTGTGGTGTGGCAACACTTTCTATCAGCTACTATGACCTTGGATACACAACAGGTGAGATGGCTTACGATATTCTTGTAAATGGTACAGACGTCAAAACTATGGAAGTTAAGAGCGCTCCTAAGTTCACTAAGGAGTACCTTCCGGACCGCGCCAAGGAGCTTGGAATCACAGTTCCTGACGGCTATGAGGAAATCTCAGCTGAATAAACAGCTGCACTATGGAGGTATTTAATAAAATGATTCTAATGAATTATTTTGCAACCTTAAATCCGGTTGCATTCACCAATGCCCTTCCGGGCAATATAGCCCAGGGCCTGATATGGGGTATCATGGCACTCGGTGTTTACATCACCTTCAGACTGCTGGACTTCGCAGATCTGACGGTTGATGGCTCATTTGCAACAGGTGGTGCCGTAACCGTTATGATGACGATTAACGGCTACAATATCTGGGTTTCACTGCTTTGCGCATGTATTGCCGGTCTGCTCGCAGGACTCTGCACAGGTCTCTTACATACAAAGCTCGGCATTCCTCCGATCCTGGCAGGAATCCTTACACAGATAGCGCTCTACTCTATCAACTTAAATATCATGCAGCGCCACGCCAACCAGGCACTTAGCGCAGATAAATATAATCTGGTGCTTTCATCACGTAATCTGACACATGCGATAATTGTCGGTGTGATTTTCTCGGTTGTAATTATCGCAGTGCTTTACTGGTATTTCGGAACAGAGCAGGGCTCTGCTATCCGTGCCACAGGCTGCAACCCTGCAATGAGCAAGGCTCAAGGTATCAACATCGACAACATGAAGCTCATCGGTCTTGCTCTTTCAAATGCAATTGTAGCGCTCTCAGGCGGCCTGCTTTCACAGTACTCAGGCTTTTCCGATGTAAACATGGGCCGTGGTGGAATCGTCATCGGTCTTGCCGCAGTTATCATCGGTGAGGTGCTCGGCGATGCAATTCTCGGAAAGCACATGAATTTCATGGGAAAGCTTATCTTTGTCATATTTGGTGGAATTGTTTACTACATTGTAATCGGAATTGTTCTGTGGCTGCAGATGCCAAGTGATGACTTAAAGCTCTTCACTGCAATCATCGTGGCAATTTTCCTTGCAGTGCCTTACCTGAAGGGCAAGAGCAAGGCCTCCTTCAAAAAGGCCGGCAAGCGCTCTGCCGCAGCACTTAACACAAAGGAGGGCAAATAAATGCTAGAGATTAGAAACGTACATAAAACCTTCAATCCGGGCACAATCAATGAAAAGCATGCCCTAAATGGTGTAAACCTAAAGCTTGAGGAGGGCGATTTCGTCACTGTTATCGGTGGAAACGGTGCCGGAAAATCGACCATGCTCAATGCCGTTGCAGGCACATGGCCTGTTGACGATGGTTCAATTCTCATCGATGGAGTGGATGTCACAGGACTTCCTGAGTTCAAGCGTGCATCATTTCTGGGACGTGTGTTCCAGGATCCAATGACAGGAACTACCGCAACCATGCAGATTGATGAAAACCTCGCACTTGCAGCGCGCCGCGGAAAGCGCCGTGGTCTTGGCTGGGGTATTACAAAGGCTGAAAAGGAGCAATTCCACGAGCTTTTAAAGGAGCTTGACCTGGGACTCGAGGATCGAATGACCTCAAAGGTTGGTCTGCTCTCAGGTGGACAGCGTCAGGCTGTTACACTGCTCATGGCTTCACTCCAGAAGCCGAAGGTGCTGCTTTTGGATGAGCACACCGCCGCTCTCGACCCGAAGACAGCCGCAAAGGTGCTCACTCTCACAGACAAAATCATCAAGGAGAACAGCCTGACAGCCATGATGGTCACACACAACATGCGTGATGCCATCGCTCACGGCAACAGACTCATCATGATGAATAACGGTCAAGTTGTCCTTAATATCTCAGGCGAGGAAAAGAAAAACCTCACTGTGGAGGATCTGCTCATGAAGTTTGAGGAGGTTTCCGGCGAGGAATTTGCTTCTGATAAGGCTTTGCTTGGATAGACATATCTATATAATAAAAAAAATTTGCAGCTCAACACGAGCTGCAATTTTTGTTATATACCTTTTATACACTTCTTATATACTTGTTATATACTTTTTTATAAGTTACTATTCACACCCCGTGCACATTCGCAAAACCACACGAACTCGTACTTTCTCGCTGTTACGAAGCTATTTTTGCACCTATTTGAGTTCTCCCACCGGCTTAATCATATCAGCCTTGATAAAGCCCTTTATGATCAGATACTGCTCTATCGTCTTCACACAGTTTTCCACACCGACACGCTCACTGTTTAGTGTCAGGTCGTAGTTCACCGGATTGGTCCAGTAGTTTCCGTGTGTATAGTACTTGTAATAATCTGCCCTGAACTTATCTGTTCTCTCAATAGTGGCATTTGCCACCTCCGGTGTCACACCCATATTGGCTATGGTACGCTCCACACAGAATGCACGCGGTGCCTCAATGTATATGCTCACCACATTGGGGCGGTTCTTTAATACATAGTCGGCGCATTTTCCTACTATGACGCAGGATTCCTTGTCTGCAAGCTCGTTGATAATCTGGCTCTGATACTCAAAGAGCCTGTCATCTGATTTGAACTTCTCATTTCTTGATATATATCCCTTTGCTCTTGGAAGCCCTCTTAAAAAGCTCGTAAATCCGCCCTCTTCACGCAGCTTCTCATTTACCTCCTGAAACACATTCTCGTCAAGTCCGCTCAGCTGGCTTGCAAGAGTCAGGATACGGTTCTCATAACAGTGTATTCCAAGCTCTTTTGCCAGCTGTGATGCTATTGCTTTTCCGCCTGTTCCAAATCCTCTGGCAAAGGTTACTACAAAATTATCCATTTATCATTTCCTCCTTCTGAATGCCAACCATATCTAGCCAGCCAGATATCTGCTTAAGAATTCTCTTGTTCTTGGATTCTTAGGATTTGTAAACAGCTCTGACGGTGCTGCATCCTCTGCCACATACCCTGAGTCCATGAAAATAGTTCTTGTAGAAACATCTCTGGCAAATGCCATCTCATGTGTAACGATTATCATCGTAAGTCCTGTCCTCGCGAGGTCCTTCATGACATTTAACACCTCTCCGACCATCTCAGGGTCAAGCGCCGAGGTCGGCTCATCAAATAAAAGCACCTCCGGGTTCATACAAAGTGACCTTGCAATGGCAACTCGCTGCTTCTGTCCTCCTGAGAGCTGAGTTGGCTTCGCATTGATATAAGGAGCCATGCCGACTGCCTTCAGATGTGTGATTGCCCTGTCAAAAGCCTCCTGCTTTGGCAGATGAAGCACCCTTCTTGTACAAAGCATACAGTTCTGGAGTACTGTCATATTGTTGAACAAATTGAAGGACTGGAACACCATTCCCACCTTTGAACGGTAATCATTGATATCCTTTTGTACATTTCTGACCTCTTTATCGTGATATAAAATCTTTCCTGAAGTCTGTTTCTCAAGCTTGTTGATGCACCTAAGCAGTGTTGATTTTCCCGAACCTGATGAGCCCACAATACAGATGACCTCGCCGGAATGCACATCAATATCTATCTTTCTGAGTACCTCATGATCACCAAATGATTTGCTTAAATCCTTAATTGAAATTACTGTCTCACTCATATTGCGCCTCCTATTCATTGTCCATGTACTCAACTGCGAGTGCATAGTCTGTCTTGCCCTGCAGCTTCTTTTCAATCAGCTTGAAGATCTTATCAAATACAAAGCAAAGTACAAAGTAAATTACCGCGATGACCAGATATGACTCAAAGTACTTGTAGTAGTTTCCACCGACTGTCTTGGCAGCCATGAAAAGCTCCTGCACAGCGATAACATTGAGCACTGATGTCATTTTCAGATTTAAAAGGAATGTATTTGCCATCTCAGGAATGATATTCTTGAATGCCTGCGGCAAAACTACATAGAGCATTGTCTTAAACGGTGACATTCCCATGGCCCATGCGCCCTCGCGCTGTCCCATATCTATTGAACCGATTCCTGCTCTGACTGTCTCTCCCATATAGGCACCTGTATTTAATACAGTTACGAGAATACCTGCAAATACAGGTGTCAGGTTTTCATAGCCCATCTGACGTATTCCATAGTACACAATCATCGCCTGAACTATCATTGGTGTATCCCTGAATACCTCAACATAAACTGTAAATATCGCCTTTACTATGCGGATAAGAACCTTTTTTACGATGTTGTCGCCATCGTTAAGCTTTACATCATTTACTATGCCTACGATATATCCCAATACGAAGCCAAGCAATGTACCAACTACCGATATGTACAGCGTAAGCCAGGTTCCTTTGATAAACATGCTTGAATATTTCTGCGCCAGAAATACCATCCATTCTAACGAATTACTTGGATTACTTATCATCATACTGCTACCTCACTTTTATCTCTCTAATCCCCAGCTTACGCCGGTTTATCAGACTATTGTGGGATGATGCGATATAACATCATCCCACAGTCTTTCATCTTTTCGTGAATCAGATAAATCTCTAACAACTAGTTGGCTGCCGGCTGCTGTGTCAGAACCTGATCCATCAGCTCATCCATCTTTGCCTTGTCATTCCAGCCGATTGCATTCATGGCATCCTGGATTTTATCCCTGAGTGCTGTATCATCCTTTCTTGTTGCGATACAAACATTTACCATTTCATCATCACCTGTGAAGGTATCATTCTCATCCAGCTCGATAATCTGTAAATCATCATTTGTAAGTGCTGCTGACTCTGCTGTCGGAACATCGATTACACATACATCTGCACTGCCGTTTGATATTGCGAGGAAGCACTCTGATGTAGTCTCAAAGTTTCCTGACTGCTCAGCACCCTTTATCTGGTCTAAAAGTGGAATCCAGCCTGTTCCAAGCTGTGTTGTTACTTTGCAGCCTGTATCTGCGAGATCTGAAAGCCCCTTTACATTTGAATACTTGCCGCCCTTTTTAACAACAATACAGTTGTTTCTATAGTAATAAGGCTCTGTGAATGCGTATGACGCCTCTCTTTCCTTTGTCTTGCCCATACCGGCGATGATACAGTCATAATCTCCTGCATCGAGTGAGATACCGATTGATGACCACTCAACCTTATGTACCTCAAGGTCCATTCCCATCTGGTCTGCAAGCTTCTGTGCCACTGCTACATCATAGCCGTATGCATAGTAATCAGAGCCTGCTATCTTGACTGCCTTGCTGCCGTCCTGTGTGGTATCTGTATCCTGTGTCCAGTTGAATGGAGCATATGCACATTCCATACCAACCTTTAAAACCTTCTTTGATGAGCTGTCTGCCGCTGAGCTATCTGAGGCAGCTCCTCCTGATGACGAACCACATCCAAACAATGTTGTCACTGCCATTACACCTGTCAATATCAATGCTGCAAATCTCTTACTTCTCTTCATCATAATCTTTTCCTCCTTGATTATTGAAATGCGAAAAGGCGCCGGAGTTTTTCTCCAGCGCCTTTGCTTAGTTCGTATAATAAACTTAATGAAGCAGCTTTGCAATGTTAATTTTGCACAATTTGTTTGTGCATTTTTACAGTAATTAATTAAACATAAGCCTTTTTACAAGAATACAATTAACTACATCCAGATATTCCATCGAGTCATCAAGGCTGATTTCCAGTATTTCTTCTATCTTTTTCAGACGGTATTGCAGGGAATTACGATGAACGTACATCATCTGTGCCGTTTTTTGGACATTAAAGCCACACATATAGTAATTGAGCAGCGTATCTATGAGAAACGAGCCGTTTGCATTGTCATACATCTCAAGTCGCTTTAGCTTCTCGTTGCAATAATCCATGATTTCCTGCTGATTGCCACTGTTGAACATATACTTGTATATGCCCATGGAGCTGGCACTGATTACCTTCCTGTTGGTCGGATTGGGTAAAATATCCTTTTTGGGGATGAGATTTTTCGCCTCCTGATAGCTCTTGCCAAAATCCGCAGGCTTCCTGTATGCAGCGCCAAGTATGCATGTGCTGTGAATAAGCCCTGCAAATGGTGCACGACTGTCTAAGTCCCTAAGTATCCTTTCAATCTGATGCTCTGTCTCCATATCCTTTGTCTCCTCAAAAAGAAGCACAAATTTGTTCAAAAACCTCATATACATAGGCTTTTTCTTCATATGGATAACCTCGCGGTTCAGGCAGTCGGTATAGTATGTATATGTGTGCTCGTCCTGCTCCAGATTCACTCCGTATTTGCGGTCTATCACGATGATTCCCACTCTGTACGGCCGGTCAAAGTTCAGACCAAGCTGTGCAGAAATCTTCTCGATATACTTATCATTTACCTCATATCCAAAAAGCAGATTGTACAGGTAGTCCCCGGTCCTTTTATTATCCACACTGGTCTCTAAAAGCAGCTCTCCGACGCTCTGCGCAATATCTACAAAAGTAGCTCCCGCCCACCGGATATAAAACAACGGCAGCTTGAGCTCATCAGCCTTATCCTTCATCCTCTGTGGTGTCTCTTCCCTGTCCTCCACAACCGAAATCGCAAAGCCCGATATTCCCAGCTCATTCAGCTCAACCATGGCATCATACGCCTCGTCCATGGAAAATCTCTTGTAATCTACCACAAGCAGCGCAAAGTTGCCCGGATTCATATGATCCTTATAAGGCTTTGTCTGCACCAGATAAGTCCATGACACCATCCTATCAAGCCCTGCTGCTCCCGCCACAAGCTCCATTCCGTCCATTTGTAAATTGTTAACATCCCTGCATGAAATCATCTGCGTCTCCCTGATATCATTAAGCTTCGGTAATTATCCCAAGCCGTTTCACATTACTTATATCCACAGCCGCTTCGCCCCGGCATATCCTCACCGTGCACATACCTGGCATTGAACTCCATATTTATCTCACGAAGCTCCTTCTTTCCATCAATATAGTCCTGATACATCTCGGCAAGCCCCGACATGCAGCCATCGCAGGTGGCCTCGATATTGCCAAGCGACTCAGCCACAATTGCCTCGCGTTCCTCTTTTGTTGTCTCACTAATTAAATATCCCATTTCGTATGTTTCCTTTCCGTATGTTTCTTGTCCGTATGTTTCGTTTCCATATAATGCATAAAAATGATATGAGGGTCAATATATTAAAAATCGTAACTTTTCAGTACCTTCACAGTTGCGAGCCGCAAGCGCATAAGAATCAGCTGCGCTGATGGGCGCTTGCTCCTACATAATATACGTTTTCTTACGAAATATGCGGTACCGCATATTTCTGTACTGAACAGTTACTAAAAGCCCAGATTCTCATCCACAAGAATAATCTGGAAACGTCCCTTCACCCTTGAAAAGCGTGTGGTCAGAATCTGACAGCATATACACTGTGGGCTCTTGCAGTCAAAGCAGGTGCCATTCTTAGAGCATGGTGTGTCGATGCCAAAGCGCTGTGCGTTGATTGGCGCTGCCTCATTTCTCGCACGGCTCATAGCATCAGCCTCGGTCTTTACGACCTTGTTCATGCCTACTATGAGAAGCACATGCTTCGGTCCGTAAGCATATGCTGCCACGCGGTTTGCATTTCCGTCGATATTGATAAATACGCCATCCTCGCTCATCGCATTGACACTTCCAAGGAAATAATCCGATGTAAATGCCTTTAGCGCTATCTCTTGCTTCTCCTCCTGCGTAGACACCTTGTCCCTGTCATAAAACTGATAATCTCCGTTTGAGAGCGCCTCATACAGACCACATTCCTTCACCGATGTGGCACCGCCCATATTGATTGAGCTGCCCTTTGGAATCAGCTCCAGTGCCTTCTTAACAGCCTCCTCCTTTGTCTCTACATAGTAGGCTTCCATGTTGCGCGACTCAAGCGCAGCCACAAGGCGCTTTCCCAGTAAATCGTTTCTCATTTTTCTAACGTCCATAGTGTAAACCTCATTTCATGCTTATTGCCAATTCCAGTTTGTGCAATCAGCTGTATTAATTGTTGTTATTATACTACTTTACAGGGGGTGTCTGCAATTTATTCGGGAATAAATGATTGTACTTTTCATTCTAATAGAAAAAAGTGTACAACAAAAAGAGCTCTTTCGAGCTCTTCCTGCTTTGTACAACATTAAATTGTAGATGATTACTGTAAGAGTGAAAGTACACCCTGGTTAGACTGATTAGCCTGTGCAAGCATAGACTGTCCAGCCTGTGCAAGAATGTTATTCTTGCTGTAGTTAACCATCTCTTCAGCCATATCTGTATCACGGATACGAGACTCAGCTGATGTAGTATTCTCAACTACGTTGTCAAGGTTGTTAATTGTGTGCTCAAGACGGTTCTGAACAGCACCAAGTGCAGAACGCTGTGAAGATACTGTTGAGATAGCATCTGCAATTGCATCAATAGCGTATGTAGCATCCTGCTCTGTATCAGCCTTGATACCTTTGATACCAAGACCTGCAGAGTTCATTGAGTCGATGTTGACTGTAATCTTGTTTGTCATGTCAGCATCTGCACCTACGTGGAGATTGAAGCTTAAGGCATCGTTGTAGTTTACTTTGCCTTTTGTGAGGGTGAACTTGTTTGTTGCAGTAGCTAATGCATCATTACCTGTTGCTGTTGCTGCTTTATCAGCACCGATACCGCTAGCTTTAAGGACTTCTGCTGTTTCTAACATGTATGCTTTTTTAGCTGTAATAATGCTTGAATCTTTTTTATCAACACCATTTGCGTCAGCATCAATTGTTTTAACGGATTTTCCACCAGCTGTAATTGTAGCACCCTTCGCACTTTTAATTGTATCTAAAGTATAATCAGCGTTTGCTGTCTTATTTGCTTTTGTTGGTTGAGTTGCAAAGAATCCAGCATGATCAAGTGTAACCGATGCATCGTCAGATGCCTTTGTGTAATATGTATACTCTGTTCCATCAATTGTTACTTTAGCTCCATCTTTAGCTGTAACACCTGCATCAGTAAGAAGTTTTGTCACATCAGCTTCTTCACCACCAATAGTATAGTTCTTACCCGCAATACTAATTTTGTCTCCACCTTTGAGTTCTTTTAATGCAACTTCAACAGAATCGCCCTTATCTGTAAGTTTAACACCATCAAGTCCTGCATCATGTGCATTAACGTTATGCTCTTTCTCTGCTCCATCGCCCTTTAAGAGGTATGTCTCATTAAACTTTGTTGTCTCTGATACACGGTCGATCTCTGTTGTGAGCTGGTCTATCTCGTCCTGGATTGCCTTACGGTCTGTGTTAGAGTTTGTTCCGTTTGCAGACTGTGTTGCAAGCTCGTTCATACGCTGGAGCATTGAGTGAACCTCTGTGAGGGCACCTTCTGCTGTCTGTACTGCAGAAACACCATCCTCTGCGTTTGTTGAAGCTCTGTCAAGACCCTTGATCTGCTTTCTCATCTTCTCAGAAATTGTAAGTCCAGCTGCATCATCAGCTGCACGGTTAATTCTGTAACCTGATGAAAGCTTCTCTGTGCTTTTTGACTGTGCGCTTGTTGTTACGTTGAGCATTCTGTTGGCATTTGCTGCCTGCATATTGTGTTGTACTACCATAATATAATCCTCCTTGTCCCATATTCATGGGTTATTATGTTTGACCTCTGGAAATCCTTTTCCCGAGGGTGTTTTGTAACTGCTTTGTTTTTTGTATTTGCAGTCACTTTGTGCTTTATAACAAACGGCTTTCCGGGTTGTGGCATCTGCCACGGCCGCCTATTAACTTATTGTGTTATGCTTACTTACCTGTTTCAGACTTAGTTGATTTTGCCTTTTTCTGTCTTTCATTCCAGATAATCTTTTTGATTTCATGCTGTGCTTCCTCTGAAATCTTTGGCTCCGGATAATATGTATCTTTTCTCTTCTCAGGATTCGGATCGTTGTTTGACCTTGAGATGTTCATCTCTCTTGGAGCATCTATCATGAGACGTCCGTTCTTTCCGCTTCCTCCGGCATAGACCACTCTGATGTTGTCTCCGATATTCACATATTCTCCTTCTCTGAGCGTTAATTTAAGCATTATGTATACCTCCGTGCACTTGATTTAAGCTGTTTCCATGCTTATGTGAAATGTAACAATTCTCTAAGAAATGTTGCATTTTTCGTCTAAGAACAAGGATTTTTGTGGGAAGTGGTCGTCAAAAAAGGCAGATACAACCAATAAAGGGCAAATATAATTTTTAAATAAGTTGCAATTAGGTGTAAAGTATTAGAATTGATGTCCGATATAGTAACTGTAAGATAAAAAATGCAACATTTCTTAGAGAAATGTTGCATTTTTCATTACTATGTTTATTAAAATTGATAGCTAGGCTATAATCGTATAATTTCAATTATTTTGCACTACAATTGTTTTTTCACACACTTAGCTGTAAACGTTTAGAAGTTTCTTTTTCTTCAGGAATCGACAATATTCCTCCTTTTTTTTCTATGCATAGGCTTGCTACTGCATTTCCATACCTTGCAAATTTTTTTAGTTCTTCCATAGAACAATCTTCAGGGTTAAGTTTGCTTTTTACAAATTGAGACATAAATCCGCCCCAAAATGAGTCTCCTGCCCCTGTAGTGTCTACTACTTGACTTGAAAAACCACTTACCTTTTGATGATCCTTCCTATTACATATTAACACCCCTTCTTTTCCGAGTGTCACTGCAACTATTTTTATTCCATGGTCTAATAAATAGTTTGCTGCTTCATCCGGATTTTCATATGGCGTAAGTAAAGCAGTTTCTTCATCGGACAATTTAATCATATCTGCAAACGGAAGCATTGAACGCATACGTTCTATAGCAGTCTTCTCATTATTCCAAAGAGGCTCCCTGTAGTTAGGGTCATATGATATAACTGCACCTGCATTTTTTGCACATTTCACTGCCTGGAATGTAGTGGAACGTGCAGGTTCATCAGTAAGAGAGAGTGAACCCACATGAAAAACTTTTGTATTCTGTAATAAATCCGTATCGACTTCCTTGTACCCTATCATTGTATCTGCTCCGGGTTTCCTTGCAAACGCAAATGATCTTTCTCCATCTTTTGTAAGATTTACAAATGCAAGTGTGGTAAATACATTATCATCCAATATAATGCCATCGCTATTAATATTTTGATTTTCAACAGCTTCTATTAAGAATTTACCATGCATGTCGTTTCCAACCTTGCCTATAAAGGCTGTTCTCAATCCTGCTTTAGCTGCTGCAGTAAGCATATTTACCGGTGCCCCTCCCGGATTACGTTCATAAAGACACATGCCGGTTTCTGAAACTCCTGCCGGTGTAAAATCAATTAATAATTCTCCCATCGCAACTATATCATATTCTTTTTCCATCCATGTCTCTCCCATTCGCAATTATTTTCCGGAAATGCTTAAATTATAGAATTCAACATTTGAATCCTGAGCAATTATACCAGTTTCAAATTCCGGTTTGGCATATATTCTATATGTGAACGCTATCTGTTCATCAATAAATGCCTCTATCATGTCATGATCCACAATAATCTTTACGTCTATTGCCCTTCCGTCTTCAATTTGCATTGTTTTCTCACAGACACGCACTCCATCCGGTCCCGGCTCGGTTGCCGGTGGAACTGCCTGACACGACTGTACCCAAAATGGATCCACTCCCATCGGAAGATTTAAAAATGAGACCCTTTGCATTGCTTTGTCAAATTCAAGGAATAAACATCCACTTGCCTCTTTATCAGACTTTAAAAGAATACCAAACGTATCATATGTTTCTCTTGGCACTATTTTGCATGTCAGCATATAGCTTTCTTCCGTATGTCTCAAAAATCCATATGAACAGCTTTCCAGCGCATTCAATGTTATAGTTTTTTTACCATAATCTTTTGCATTTCCAAGAACTGATATATATTTCCAATTAACAGCTTTATCAAATATATGCTCATATTCACATGGTAACTTTACATTTAACTCTCCATTTTCGGTTGGCACCACTTCATGTGGAATACAAAATGTTCCACCCCAATACCATTCACCTTTGTCACTCTGCTCTGCACGATCATGCGCCCATCCAAAATAAAAACGTCTTCCATCATCATTTTGCATTGACTTAGCAGCATAAAAGCGTCTTCCACCAATACCATCCTTTTTAGGTTTTCTCCATGGACCAAATGGAGACTCTGATACACGGTATATTGTATTTACAAACTCTGAAAATCTTGAGTAAGACAAATACCAGTGACCTCCCATCTTGTACATTTCCGGACATTCCGGACAATTTGTATGCCCCGGTGAATATATTGGTCCATAATACGTCCAATCCTTTAAATTCTTTGAACGGTACAGCACTATACAGCCCCTTCGTGTAACCGGCATATCAAGTCTTCTCGCTGAAATCAAAATCCAATAATTTTCATCTTCTTCATTATAAAAAACATACGGATCTCTCCAATCAAGTTTTTCATAAAGCTCTGTCATCGGAGTAATAACCGGATTTGCGATATCTTTTGTCCACGTTATTCCATCATCGCTTGTTGCGTGACATATGGTCTGCTGAAACTCCGCTGTTAGACAATATCCTGTATAAAATGCATGATATTGTCCCTCACCATATATTACTGAACCGGTCCACACTCCTGAAGCATCCGGTTCATCTCCTTCTCCCGGATATAATGCCGTCGGAAGCTCCTGCCAATGCACTAAGTCATCCGATATACTATGGCTCCAGGTTGTACGCAGTCTCTCCGGATAGACGGTCGTTCCCGGTGGAGATGTAAGTGAAAAAATATGATATTTTCCTTCGTGGTAAAACGGAATTGCATCTCCCGTAGAATCCGCGAAAGACATTTTACGAAAAATTTCCATTTGCTTATCTTTCTGTGTATCGTAAAAAACGAACAGATTTCCTTTCCAATTTATTTTGCAGCTCTTACCTTATTTTTTAACAACGCTATCTTATCCTTCTGACAATCCAGCAGAACTGCACATGCAATAATCAGACCCTTAATGATTAGCTGCCAATAAGATGAAACTCCTATCAGATTTAATCCATTGGAAATAATTCCAATTACCATCGCACCAAATACAGTTCCACTTATCCGGCCCTTTCCTCCGGTCATTGATGTTCCACCAAGTACACATGCGGCAATTGCATCCAATTCATATCCACTTCCTACTGATGGCTGTCCTGAATACATTCTTGAGCAAAGAACAAGTCCTGCGAAGGCTGCAAGCGCACCTGAAAGCGTAAATACAATAATTTCTATTTTTTTAATAGGAACGCCAGATAATCTTGCAGCTTCCCTGTTTCCTCCAATTGCATATACATAAGTTCCAAATTTAGTTTTGCTTAAAAGGAAACTGAATATTGCAATCAAAATTACCATATATACTACCGGAAGCGGAATTACATTAAACAAATATCCTGTACCTATAGCTATAAACATCTTATCTGTAATACGTGTAGACTGTCCACCTGTATACACATATGCAATACCACTTGCAATATTCATCATTGCCATTGTAATAATAAATGCAGGTACCTTAAAATGAGATACTATAAATCCACTGATAAATCCAGCAAGAGTTCCTACTGCCAATCCAATAATTATTGCCACTATAAGTGGCATTCCCTGATTTACAGTAAGTCCAACCGTAAGGGTTCCCGACATCGCAACAATTGAACCAACCGACAAATCAATGTGTCCCAGTATAATTACGAGTGTCATTCCCAGTGCGATATATGTATTTATTGAAATTTGTCTTAAAACAGAAATTATATTATTTGTTGTAAGGAATTTATCCGTTGCAATTGACACTATTACGCACATAATAATCAATACTGCAATAATTCCTATATTGCCTTTTATAATTGAAGTAAATGGATTTCTTTTTCCAAATGCATTTACTTCTCTTTTCTTCTCACTCATATTACTCTACGCCTCCTGCAGCATACTTCATAATTTCTTCCTGATTCATCTGGTCTTTTCCAAGCTTTCCAACAAGCTTACCTGCTCTTATAACACAAACGTTATCACACATGTTGATAATCTCAGGCAATTCACTTGAAACCATAATAATTGCAATGCCTGCCTTTGCCAGTTCATTTATTACAGTATATATTTCATACTTGGCATTTACATCTACGCCTCTTGTAGGCTCATCCAGAATCAATACATCCGGCTTTGTTGCAAGCCATTTTCCAAGTACAACCTTCTGTTGATTTCCACCCGAAAGACTACCTGCTTCAATCTCCGGAGAAGCTGCTTTAATCCTAAGTCTTTTACTATAATGTTCAATAGTCGAATCACGTTTTTTTTCACTGATAGCAATTCCATTCATACAAAAACGCAGACTCGATAAAGTTAAATTGAATGCAACGCTGTTTCCCAGTACAAGCCCCTGTTTTTTTCTGTCCTCAGGAACCAATGCGATTCCTGATTTAATTGCCTGCATAGGATTTTTAAAATGCACTTCATCTCCATTCAGGAAAATCTGACCGGCATCATATGGTCTTGCTCCGAAAACAGCTTCCATAATCTCACTTCTTCCAGCGCCTACAAGTCCTGCAAATCCAAGTATCTCGCCTTTATGAACCGAAAAGCTGATATCTTCAAATGTTCCCTGACGTGATAGATTTTTTACTTCAAGTGCAATTGGAGCATGTTCCACATCGCAATAATCTCTTACATAGAAATTATCAAGATCTCTTCCAACCATCATTGCTACCAATTCATTCGCATTCGTCTCGACAGTTTTTTTTGTTCCTACATATGTTCCGTCTCTGATAACAGTAATTCGATCTGATATTCGGAATAACTCTTCCATTCTATGAGAAATATAAATAATACTTACTTTTTTCTTCCTTAGATTCTCAATAATTCCAAATAGCTGCTCCACCTCTTCATTTGAAAGAGATGATGTAGGTTCATCCATAACAATTATTTTTCCGTTAAATGATACAGCTTTTACAATCTCTACCATTTGTTGTTGTGCGATAGTCAGCTTCTCAACTACTGTTTCAGCTTTTATATTGACCCCCAGGGCAGAGATCATATCTGCTGCCCTGCGGTTCATCTCCGCTTCATCCAAGGTTCCAAGTCTAGTTCTAATTTCTCTTCCCAAAAACAGATTTTGTGCAACTGTAAGGTAAGGCACCAATACTATTTCCTGGTGTATAATACCTATACCATTTGCTCTTGCTGCTGGGACTCCATCAATTTTCACTTCTTTTCCATTAACTTTTATCAATCCACAATCCGGCTGATAAATTCCGCCAAGCACTTTAATTAATGTTGACTTTCCTGCTCCATTCTCACCAAGCAGTGCATGTACTTCGCCCAGTTCCAAAGAAAAGTCAATTCCATTTAAAGCGTAAATACCCGCAAAGCTTTTCTTTATCCCTGTCATTTCTAATACTGTCTGTCCCATAATAACTCTCCCTTATTATTGCCATTCTTTAAGAGTTTTCTCAGCCTCATCCTTAGACACTAAATGCGAATCGAGATATACCTTTTTCTCATCAATTTTAGTATCTCCATTAACATACTTTACAGCTTCCTTAAAAGAATAATCTGCAATCTGTACAGGTACCTGACATGCAACAGCTGTAAATTCACCATCCAGTAATGCCTGTTTTCCATCCGGTGAGGCATCAATACTATATACACCAATTTTGCCTGTTTTATTTGCTGCTTTAATAGCAGCTGCAGCACCAAGTGCAGATGGATCATTGATACAGAAAAATGCATCCATATCAGGAGATGCTGTAATAATGTCTTCTGCCAGCTCCATTGATTTGTCTAAGGCTGCTCCACCATCCTGCTGTGCTACTATCTTAAACTTATCTTTGCTGTCTCCAAGTCCATCAAGAAATCCATTTACACGATCAACACAGCTTTCATTTGAAGGGAAATCCAAAATTGCAATATTTCCTCCATCCGGATGATCCTTAACCATCTGTTCTCCAACAAGCTGTCCTGCCATATACGCATTAGTTCCAACAAATTGTGTTACAAAGCTCTCAAGGTCATCATCAATAACTGCAGTGTCTACATTAAATATAGGAATACCAGCTTCGCTTATTTCTGCCAGTCCTGATGTTATTCCTGCTGAATCAACAGGAATAACAAATACTGCATCATATCCATTATTTGCTACATCTGACAACTGGCTAAGCTGCTTATTCAAATCATAGTCAGGATCTAAACATGTATATGATATTCCATCTTTGTCACACAGTTCTTTTAGCTTTGAATCAATTGAGCTTTGAAATGTATTGTTTAAGGTATTAGTACAAAATGCAAACGATAATCCATCATTTGTATTCTTTCCAGAATCTGTACCATTCTTTGATGACTTACTATCGCCACATCCTACCGTAATACCTGCTGCCATGCATAAGCATAAACCCAACGCTAATAATTTTTTTATTTTTGCCATAGTTTTTTCCTCCATTTTTAAATTTACGTAAATTTATTTGTTTTTGTTTGTTTCTGTGATTACATGATATATTTTGCTCTATTATTTGTCAATATTTTTACGTAAAGCCTTGTTTAATTCGTCGTTTTCAACAATTATACGATTGTGTTTTGCGCAAATTAACATTTCAAAAGTATTTTTTACGTAAATTTTTAGTAATTAAAAAAAGAATATCCAAATGATATTCTTTTTCTTCACATATATTTCTTTTTAGATATTTAATTTTATCCGGCATTATTTCATTTCTTCAGGCATTCCCTCATGAAAAATATCCTTCCATGCCCTTCCTAGCTGCTTAGCATCCACAACATACGGCTGCACTCCAACATATTTCGGCACATCATTACTTAATAAAGATTTCGCTACCACATGCGCAGCTGTTCTTCCCTGCTCATAAGGTCTTTGAGTACTTAATCCCTTTACAATACCACTTTCCATATATTGTGCAATTTTATAATCTAAATCAGTTGTAAATATAGCGATGTCTTCTCTATGCATCTCTTTCAACGCCTTAATTGCCAACAGCGCCGGTCTATCCCAGCTTACATACAAGACTTTAATTTGTGGATTCTCAGTAATCATATCTTTACAAACCTGATATGCATTTTCAATTTCTCCAAAACCTCTTATTGCCTTAATATCTATATTTTTGTATTGTTCTGAAATAATTTTTTCCGCGACCTCATCCCTGGCACGCGTACCATAAAAGACCGCTCCATGTATGATAAATCCGGCTTCCACGTGTTTTCCTTTACAGTACTCCCCCATCATTCTGCCGACATTAACTCCATTTTCAATCTCATTAACAGACACACAGCAAACATAACTATTTTTTTCCATATTCTCAGGGACATTACTCAGGAATACAAGCTTTGACACCTTTGCCAATTCACGGAATTGTTCTTTTGTTTCTTTATCATCAGTCGGAATTGCAATTACAGCATCCGGTTTCTGTAAACGAATGCCTTCAAGCTGTGCATTTTGCAAAGATGCATCAAAATGTGCATCTGTTACTGATATAATATCAATTCCGTATTGTTCCAACTCATCGCGGATTCCCTTTTCGTGTAATTCTGCCCATGATGTTCCTGTATAATGAAACGAAATTGCCACACGGAAATTTCCGGCACGCAAACGGCTCTTTTCCTCTTTTGTTATGACTATTGATTCCGGTGTAGCTGCTTCTTCTCCAAAAGGTCCATTATCCAACATTCTTGTAGATTTTCTTATTATCAACTCTACATCGGCATAATAATCCTGTTCAATCACATGTCCTGTATTTATCTTTTCAAAAAGCATATTTACTGCTCGTCTGCTCAGCCCTTCAACATCTCTCTTTAAAATCGTCAATGGTGGATACGTTAACTCCGACCATCCCTCATCACCAAATCCAACAACCGATATCTCTTCAGGACATTCTATTCCTCTATCCCTCATAGTTTTCATAAGATATAAAGTAATTCTATTTCCTCCCGCCATAATTGCAGTTGGCATATATCGTCTCATTGCCTTTTGTATTTCCAAAATACAGTTATCAGCTCCGGATTCGATATTAATGTCTGAAATATTTGCATCATTTGTATTGATTCCATGTTCTTCTAATGCAAGTAGAAAGCCTCGTGTTCTTTCATCTCTCGTCGTACTCTTCAAGCTTTCTCTTAAAAACAAAATATTCTTATGACCACATTCTAACAGATAATCAGTTCCCTTGAAAATGGCTTCTCTATCTCGAAATTCAACAGAGTCTATACCATCTCCCAAAATATTTCTTTCCATGCAGACAAATGGAATTCCAGATTCAATCAGCTTTTTATAATCTGCCGCAACATCACTGACTGGTACATGTATAATACCTGCTGTTTTTTTATTCTGTATCAGTCCTTCCAGTACCTGAGCCTCTTCTTTAATATCATTGTCCGTAATTGCAATATAAAACTGATACCCCTGAATGCTAACATATTTTTTTAAATATCCCACCATATCACGATAAATGGTGCTTTCAACATTTGGAATAACTGCAACTATTTCCGACTGCCTTCCAACCTTAAGTCGTCTTTCTTTTTCTTCTATTTTTTTATGATATCCGGTTTCTATGATAATATTTTCTATTTTTTCAACGAGGTCCGGGCTCACATATCTTGTTCTGTTTATAACATGAGAAACGGTTGCGATTGAAACCCCTGCCATATCAGCTATATCTTTTATAGTAACCTTTTTTGCCATAATGATATTCCCTCTTCTTTTAAAATTTATATCGTATAATTGTTATATACATTCCCTTATATTCCCATAGTTCTATTGCATTTGATAATGTCCTGACTTTACTATAAGCATCATTTTACACCATATCTACTGTATTTAGTAGTCCAACTTCATACAGATTTTTATATTTTTTATAAATTCATTGCTTATAATACAGAAAAAGACCTTGAGTTCATTATAAACTCAAGGTCTTTCGTTCACCCCCCATAATACCATACCCTTTACCGGCCAAAATCATATACCTCATTCAATTCAGGTATAGATGGTGCTGCTCCCTGTCTTGAAACTGCTATAGCCGATGCTTTTGCTGCTATCTGCATTGCTTCCTTCGGTGAAAGTCCTTTTGCGATACTTCCGATGAAAAATCCGGTAAATGTATCTCCTGCTGCTGTTGTATCAACGACCGGTACCTTCACTATCGGCTGATCAATTTTTTGTTTTTCATCTTTATAGATTGAGCCGTATTCTCCTAAAGTCAACACAACCTTACTTTTCGGGAAATGACTGCATACTGCATCAAGGAGTTCATCAGTTTCAATACACCTGACTTCTCCAACGGAATCGCCTAATCCTGTCAAATCCTCAGCTTCAATCTCATTAAGAAGGAAATAGTCTACATACTCAAGCGGATATGTAAAAATTTTTTCATCCATCGGCGACGGATTGAGTACTATTATCATGCCCTTCTCATGCGCCCGCTCCATGATATATGCGATTTCGTTTATCTCATTTTGCAGAATCAGATAATCGCCTTTCTCAAAATGGGATAATACCTCATCCACCTGTATCTTTGTGTTCTGCCTGTTTGAACCACCATACAACAGTATGCAGTTCTGACCATTTGGCTGTTTTTGTATGATGGCATGGCCATTTCTGCCCGGCAGACGTGTGATGAAATCTGTATGTGCTCCCGCTTTTTGCAGTATCTCTGCCAGAAACTCTCCATCTTCGCCGATATTACCTGCGTGCCAGGTGTCTATGCCACTTTTGGCAAGGGCTACAGACTGATTAAGTCCTTTTCCTCCCGCAAATATTGCCATGTTCTGTGAGGATATGGTTTCTCCGCTTCTCACAAAATGCTCCACATTGTATACAAAATCAATATTTAACGATCCATAATTTAATGCTTTCACGTCTGCAGCCCTCCAAATAATATATTTCTTTCAAATATAATCATATACTTTCCTACAGGAATATTACCATAGAAAGTACAAACATTACCACTGTTCCTGCAATCATTGGTACAGAAGTTCTTTTTACTATTTCAAGCGGCTCGCGTTTTACACTTCCAGCCACAATCATTACAACTGCCGATACCGGTGAGACCGCACGAAGAAGGTTTCCGGCAAGTCCCATTGGGATTGATACCGCAAGCGGTGAAATTCCTGCTGCTACCGCAAGTGGTACCATAAGCGGAACCATTGCGAAGAATAATGCTGTACCACTTCCGCTTAAAAGTACGATAAGTGCTGTAAGCGCAACCAGTATGAGTGGAAGTACAAATCCAAGTCCTCCGCCTGAAAGACCTGTCATGGCACTCTGTAATGCTGTGATAAGTCCGATTGATTTTAATCCTGTAACAAATACTGTTCCTGCAACAAGGAGAGCAACTATCGGCATTGAGCCACCCATTCCCTTGAAAAATGCTTCTGTCTCTTTAAGAGTCTCACCGGCATTACGTTTTCTGATGATTTCACAGATAATTGCAATGATAAATGAGAATAATGTTGCTACTTCCACACTTATATCAATCTGTGCTCCTGTAATCTTCTGTACAGCAAATGAACCGATAAGCAAAATAATAGGAAGTAATGGTAAAATAGCATATACTGTCTTGTACAATACCCCGCCTTTAATTTCCTCAACATCTTTGTTCTCTACTGCCTTAGACTCAATCACGCCTGCTTTTTTATCACATCTTTTCTGCCAGAAGAAATGGATTGCTGCCATGATAAGCAGTGTAGGTATTGATACTATTGCATGATATTTGAATACATAATCTGTTGCTGTCAGTCCTGCAAATTCTGTTGTATTCGCAAGCTCCGCTGCAATCGCTACATTATCACTTCCGAGTGGTGTAGGTACAATAGTAGCTGTTGTAGCAATGATGCCTGCCGCTGTAAGTGAGCTCATTCCAGCCTTTATAAGGATTGGATAAAGTGTTGCGAGCAGGATAACTGCAAGGTTTGATGCGCTTGGTATAACAAGTGAAAGCAGGTTTCCGAGTAAAAATACGATCGGTACCAGTATATATACTGATTTGATTTTTGCTATCGGCTTTGTAAGCACGTTTACTGTTACGCTGTTTGCATTTATAGCACTCATATATGCTGAGTAACCGCCAAGTATCAGTATGATAAATCCTGCTGATGATATAGTGCTCTTAAACTGATCTGCGATTACCTTTAAAGGATCTAAAAACACCGATCCTGTCGATACAAAATCCTCGCCTCCAAGCGGATTTCCCAGTGCGCATCCCACAAACATAAGTACAATTCCCATCAAAAAGAGCGTTATCTTAATATCCATCTTTTTGATAAGCATAAAAATTACTATCGCCACAGATATAATGGCTGCAGCATACATGACAAATGTAGTCATATTCCTTCCTCCTTAAATATAATTATATACATCTTGAAATTGACTGCTTGAACCATTCTCTGAATTTTTCACCGTCAATATCAGTGCACACTTTAGCATTCGGTTTCTTTTTAAGATAACCCTTCAGGTCAACCACGGTACATCCCGTAGTCATAGTGCCATTAAGTTCAACTCCTACGTAGGTTTCCTCCACTGTATAAAGCTCCGGACAAAGCAGGTATGCTATTGCACAGCTGTCATACATTTTAAGTCCTGTATTAAAGCTGCCGCCTCTGTAGTGTTTGAAAAGATGATATGCCATATCTCCGACTTTTCCCATCTTTTTGATTTCTTCACTATCCTGCGGCATAACAAGTGCTTTCCAGCCAACATCAAGTCCGGCCATTACAATCGGAACACCTGAATTAAATACCATTGCAGCGGCCTCCGGATCTGTTGCCACGTTAAACTCTGACATAACACCTTTATTTCCTCTGGTGACTGAACCGCCCATCATGACGATTTCTCTGATATTTGATTTTACCTCAGGATAAAGTGCAAATAACAATGCTATATTTGTCATGGCAGCTATAGGCACTATAGTTATAGGCTCATCGCTTTCCATTATCACTCTTCGCATCGCGTTTACGGCATGTTCCTGTAATAAAAGCTCTGTTTTCGGCTCCGGGAAATCATATCCCTCCATTCCACTTTTTCCATGGATATCCGAAGCATCCACAAACTCCGCCAGAAGCGGCTGTGCACAGCCTTTCGCTACCGGTACATCCTTTTCATAAAATTTTAAAAGCTTAAGCGCATTTTCTGTCACCAGATCCAGCGAAACATTTCCGGCTACAGTAGTGATCAGCTTAACATCTAGTTCCTCTGAAAATAATGCTATCGCAATCGCAAGGGCATCATCTATACCCGGATCGGTGTCAATTATAATTGGTCGTTTACTCATGTGATTCTCCTTTTCTACATGTATGATTTTCTGATATAAATTTGGTATATGCGGTACCTCATATGCCTTTATATCAACGTTATAAAATATAAAATACAAATAGCTGTCACTATGTACATAACAGGCTGTATCTCTTTCACTTTTCCTGAAATCAGCTTCATAAGCACATACACCGGGATTGCTATACAGATCCCATTCGCTATGTTGTTTGCAAATATAGTAAAGCCAATACATAAAAATGCCGGCATATACTCTGTCATATCAGAGTAATCAATATTTTTCATCGCACCAAGCATATGTATTCCAATATATATAAGCACCGGTGCTGTTGCCGCTGTCGGTATCATAAGCACAATCGGTGAGAAAAATAGCATGAGCAGAAAGCATATTCCTGTAAATATAACGGTAAGCCCTGTTTTTCCGCCTGACTCAACACCAGCTGATGACTCAAGGTATGTAGTCATGCTCGGTATTCCAAACAATGCCCCAACACTCGTTGACACTGCATCCACCTGAAAACATTGCTCAATTCCCGGCAGATTTCCCTTTTCATCAAGATATCCTGCTTTTGCCCCTACGCCCAGCACCGTGCCAAATGTAGAGAAGAAATCCGGTATGAACAGTGCTATCAAAAATGGAATATATGCTGTATTCAATGCTCCCTTTATATCAATATTCAAAAATATATCATCCATTTTTCCCGGAAATGAAATTATCCTATCCGGCAGTTTGGTCACACCAAGCGCAATTCCGGCTATCGTTGTAATAAGTATAGATAAAATAATACCTCCCGGTATATTCTTTATCTTTACCAAGAGCATCAGGCAAAATCCTACTAGACAAAGAATAACTTCCGGTGACCTTAAATCACCAAACGTAAGACAATTCTTTTTCTCGCTGGCAGCTATAAGTCCACAGCTTTTTGCCCCCAGCAGAGCTATGAACAGCCCTATTCCTGCACTTACCGCATGCTTAAGGCTGACCGGTATCACTTTTACTACAGCTTCTCTCAGTCCCAGAAAAGAGATTGCAATAAAAAGTATTCCACTTAGGAATATCACTCCTGCCGCTTTCTCCGGTGAAATGCCTTCATTTGTTATCATGGATACCACTATTCCTGTACTTCCAAGCCCAGGTGCCAGTGCAAACGGTCTGTTTGTGTAAAATGCCATTGCACATGTGGTAATGACTATCAACAGTATAACCGCTGTCATTACGGCACTTTTGTTTAATCCTGCGTTTCCAAGCATATTGGGAACCGTTGCAAGAACATATGCCATCGTAACAAATGTTGTAATTCCTGCGATCATCTCAGTTTTTATATTCGTACCATATTGTGACAGTCGAAATACATTCTCTAAATATTTCCCCATATACATCACCTTTCCCTTGCCCTTTCGACAATTTAATAGTAATATAAAACATATCATGTGTCTAATTCATTGTTTTCATTAATTCTATACCTTTATGGCATAGTTTTAGATTTATGTAATTACATATACGGGGGATCTGTCATGGAATATACTGACCTTGAATATTTTATAGCGATAGCTGAACATCATAATCTCACACGTGCTGCAGAGGCACTCTATGTTTCTCAGCCAACATTAACTAAATATCTGCACAAGCTTGAAAAAGAACTCGGTGGAAAAGTCTTTAGACGAAATGGATACCAGTATGATCTTACTTTTTTGGGCCAGCGTTATCTGGATTATGCAAGAAGAGTACTGGCACTCGATCAGGACTGGAAAAAAGAGCTTTCAGATATGCGCTCTTACTATAATGGCGAGCTGAATATTGCGCTTCCGCCAATGCGCAGCACCAGCCTTATACCACAGCTGCTGCCTGCTTTTAACGAAAAACACCCAGGTGTCTGCATTAATTTTTTCGAATATGGCCATTCGATACAGGACAAGCTGATATCCGATACCAATCTGGATTTTGCCATTTTAAGCAACTGGCAGGAGCATCCAAAACTAAATTATGAGCTGCTGTGCCATGAAGAAATATTATTAGTACTGCCCGTCGGACATCCTCTTGCCCAAAAAGCAGTAACAAAAAAAGAGTGCCGCTACCCATGGCTTGACTTAAGCCTGTTCGCTGACACTCCCTTTATATTACATTTTCCGGATCAGAATACCGGTCGTTCCGCCCAAAGACTTTTTGACCAGTATGGAATACAACCACCTGTTCCGTACCGTACAAGAAATAATCAAACCTGTATACAGCTTGCATCACAAAACCTTGGTGTAACCATTGCCCCGGAGGGATATGTACGATATGCTGCTCCATTCTGGCCTGTGGAGGTATTCTCTGTAGGGAATCCTATTCTACAAAATGATTTAGTAATTGCATACCGCAAAAATTCATACCTTTCCACTTATGCACAGAGCTTTATTTCGCTTTCAAAAAATATATGTGCCCCTCTGTTTTAACCTCTATATTTTCATACCTTTCCCCCACATTTTATGTTATGATTAAAGGGTCAAAAGGTACCATCGATGCATGCTTGCATGCAATTCGATGTATACCTTAGTGACCCGCATATCATTTTATAATCATCTGTCGGAGGTATATCATGAAAATAACTACTTTATGCTACATAGAACACGATGAACAATATCTCATGCTTCATCGTATTAAGAAGGAAAATGATATAAACGAAGGTAAATGGATCGGTGTTGGCGGTCACGCTGAGAATGGTGAATCACCCGAAGAATGCCTGCTCCGAGAAGTCAAAGAAGAAACAGGGCTCACACTCACCTCTTACCGTTTCCGCGCACTCATAACTTTTATAAGTGATAAACAGGAGCCTGAATTGATGTGTCTTTTCACCGCTGATGAATTTACCGGCAAGCTTATCACATGCAACGAAGGTGACCTCAAATGGGTGGATAAAACTATCGTGCCCACACTTCCTACCTGGGAAGGCGACGCTATCTTCTTAAAGCTCCTGCTTGAAAATGAAGACAATTTCTTCACACTTAAGCTTGTATATGAAGGTGAATCACTGGTTGATCAGAAGCTTGAGATTTATTAGTATTATCCTTTGAGCTGTCCAGTCGGTACTTAGATTTTTCGTTATCTCATCGCAAAACGGCTCCGGATAGCCGCGCCTTAGCAATATATCATATGCGTTTACAAATATCCGCATTCCTATATCCAGCTAAAATCGCCTCCTGTCACAGCAAGCGATAACAGCTTATCCATCTTCTCTACCTCTTCAGCGCCTCTAACCATCTGAATAAGCTTCGCAGATTCTACAACCTTTGGCATCTCCTCATCTGGTCCTATCTCCATATCTGCCTCTTCTCCACAGTATGGACATACCAATGTTGGTGCAATTTTTAAATCCAGAAATCTGCTTCCACACTCTTTACACTCATAATAACCGCACTGCTCAGTGCCATCCGGTACATAATACATATATAATTTCCTGCCTTTCTTTTACTTATAGTACATTAAAATCTGCATCTTTTCAATCAGTTCCTACACCATGACCTGTGTCAGTTTGTCCTCCGGACTCGGGGGCTTTTGTAAAGCAAAGCTTGTTATGGACAGAAATTTTTATTCCGAAGAAAATATCAATAGGCTTTATCTGTTTAAGTATTCATTCCATCTTGCGTTTGTCTCCTCAAGCTCATGCTTTTGCATTATGCGGTTGCGGTCGTTCAGTATCGCAAGCATTTCATCAGCGATTTCTTCCATGGGAAGCTTTTTATAGTGTGACAGATATCCTATCATCCTCTGAGCTGTCCAGTCGGTATTTAGGTTTTTCGTTATCTCATCGCAGAACGGCTCCGGATACCCGCGCCTAAGCAATATATCATATAGCTCCATGCTCTTTGCTGTCCTGGGTTTCATATAGTGCCTCTCCAATCTTATCAATCAATGTCACATCCGCCGGCAGCAATTTGCGTATCCAGCTCATCCATTATCTCCCGCCTCAGCGCCTGCTGCGGTGTTTAAGCCCTTCTATTAACAATTTATTCTTTATTTTCATGCCATCTTATCCACTCATCACATTTTGCCTCAAGCAACTCAAAATCTGGCGTTGCATTTTTTATGTAACCAATATCCATTCTACCCTTTTTTCTATTTACATACACGACATTAGCATGCTTTTTTAATATATTATCTTGGTTCTTTCTTATGAACTGAACTTGTTTTTGTAAAAGAGTTTTATATGCTATATCAGTAATTCCCTCTATATTGATTTTTGTCAATTCAGACTCTGGTGCCGGAATCATATTATTACACTGAATTTTACCGAAAAAATCTATTTCTCCTGATTCTTTTTTCTCATACATATAGACAACTGGAACATTTGTATCTTTTAGCAAAATAATTCTATCAGCATATGCTACAAAAGAAAAATCTTCTGGAAGATTCTCCCCTTGATAATCTCTAATTTTATAATCCTTCTTATATTTGGGTGAACTTAATGGAATGACATACTTATATCCATTTTTCTGTACTATCACACCCAAAAACTTACGTTGTTCTTTTCCATCTGCATTTGACATAATCTTCGTGGGTTCAAATTTTCGTAAATATTTTACATATTCAACGGTTACTTCGTATAGTTCCATTCATTCCTCCATAATAGTAAAATAGGACAAAGACTTAATCTTTGTCCTATTTGCCATACTTAACGGTGATGACAACCAAATATTTTCATCTCACACTTAACGGTAGTGACTCTCCGAATATTTTCATCTCACACTTAACGGTAGTGACTCTCCGAATACAAGGAACATCTCCTTGTACTTGTATTATATGCAGTTTTCAAAAAAAAATCAACATATTTCTGCGGAAGGTTCAAAAACCGTCTTTGAGATTTAGCACCAGTATTTTTTTGATTCCAAACCTTGCATATAGTCTTTCCAACCAGCATCAATGCTTTTTTGAATTATATATGAGTTCTCACATTTTATTGTTTGTTTTGCCATTTTACACGCTATCATTATCTGATAAGAAGTTCTATCATCAATGCACCCTTGAAAAGTAATCCATCAATATTCCTTTGATATGATTATATCTTCTCGCATATGAGTTTTCCACCCGGATAATTTCCATGTTGTGTGCCTTGCATATCGCATTTTTCTTTCTGTCACGCTCTTTCACCACGGCATCCTCAAAGTGCTCTTTGCCATCCAATTCTATGGCAAGTATTGGCAATTCGCTTCTGCCTTGTTTTTCGTATACAACAAAATCAAAACGTCCCATGTAAAACAAGTCATCATAGGTTATGTTGTCCCTGAATACCTGTGATATGGCAACCTCCTTGTGTATTACATATTTACTCTGCGAAAGCCAGATATTTTCAAGAGCATGGGTTAGATTTTCAAGAAACGCATTTTCTGTAGCCGTCGAGAACGGCTGTATTCCCAGTGCTCGTGAGCTTATATGCTTTTCAGTAATTTTTGAATGGCCATTTGTCTTTATATACTGCGCCAGCTCGTACAAATCATCATCAGCTTGTCCCGCATGCAGTCTTTCCAGCTCTTTTCCATTTGTGAGGAGCACCAGCTTCTCCTTTGCTCTGGATGTCGCAACATTTATGAGTTCCTTATTATTTTTAAGCCAGTTATATGTACCTGAACTAGTCCTTTCAGAGATTGCTGTAGAAAACAGTACTACATCTTTTTCATCGCCCTGAAATGCATGAACCGTTCCACAGACAAGATTGCTCAGTTTATTCTGCTTTATTGCATTTTCAATCAATTGCTTTTGATTGACAAACGGCGTAATCACGGCAATGCTTTTATCTTTATTTAAAAGCGCATATTCCACCACTTCCTCAACCTCAGCCGGAGAAGTATTTTTTATCTGTGTGTTATCGCTTTTCACATCCATATAAACGAGCGGTTCAGGCTCCTTACTCTTTGACTGTATCTTGAGCTTTGAGTTATAGTATTTTTTATTGTTAAAACCTATTATTTCTTTATTGCATCTGTAGTGATTTCTCAGAAGCACCTCATCACTTACTGCATCACAGGCAAGATACGTTTTATAGATTGAATTTTCTCTGTAATCATACTCATCCGATACATGATACCTGCGACGAAGCTTTTTGTTTGTCAATTCTCCAAGCAGAATAACCGGATTTAGCTGTTGCGGATCTCCCACCAGCATCAGTTTTTCTCCTCTGATTATAGGCACCAGTGAGATTGCCACATTACACTGACTTGCCTCATCCATAATTGTCATATCAAATAAAGGCTCCGGTTCACCTATTTTGTGCGCAGAAATGCATGTAGTTATGATTATAGGAAAAACTCTCTGAAGCTTTCTTATATTTTCAGATTTGCTCACATATTTGTTAAACTCATTCACCAGCTTCTCTGGTGCCTCATCGGAATCCAGTATCAGTCTAAGCTCCTGGAATTTAGGTTCCTCAAGTGCCTTTATATAGCGTGCAGATGTGTAAAACAGATACTGATAAAATTCATCCTCGTTTCTATCCAGAAGCTGCATTGCATCAGCATCCGATATCTCACCGATAGCAGCTATCCTTTTATCAAGCTTCTGCATCTGATAGCCTTGCAGGTCTGTCTGAAACGGCAAGAGCTTCATAGTATTTTTCATATGTTCCTGATATTTCATCAGATGTGTAAGTGTCTCTTTTCTCTCCTTTAAATCCAGAATTTCCTCATATTCCTTTAGACGCGCAGACAAACGTTTTGCCCTGTCTATACGATCATCCTTCCGCTTATCAAGTGTAGAAGCAAAAATCTGCAATGACTGCACCTGTGTACGCAGCTCATTAATATATTTAATTGCCTCCATTACCTTTTCTGTATTCCCCAGGCGAAGCACCGGAAATGGGATTGTCTTCCCGCGATACTTCATGGATGAGAGCTTTTCAAAAACATTATCTATCGGGACATTATTATATGATGCAAACAGCACTGTAACATTATTAAAAAATGCTGTTACTATCGTGTTTATTATAGTATTGGTTTTGCCTGTGCCGGGTGGTCCCTGAATATATGCAAGAGGATATTTCATAGCATTGTTTATCGCAAGCAACTGATCCAGATTTATATTTTTATTAATCAGAGCAATCGGATATGCTTTTGTCCTCCTTGGTCTCTCAAGAAGCTCTCCAAAAAAAGCCTTTATTGGATATGTCACATTATCAGCCTCAAACATATCCATAATTGCCTTATACTCTTCGTGCAGATTGAGAACCACGTCCATGCCAAGTCCAATAACATACGGCATATCATCTACTATGGATTTGTTGCCACCATGCTCTGTTATTGCATCCTTTATCTTTTCCAGATTTTTCTCAAAATCCTCTAAAAGCTCATATTCATCGGCATCTAGAAATTTCCTTGCATTTTCTTGTTTTCCATCTATAGAAAACTGCATACACACCGTAATCTCCTCATCTGGTTTAAAAATATGATTTTTTACATCAAGATTTAGATTTCTATATGCAAGAACATAGAGTCCTTTATTAGTGTTTATACTCAGGACATTTATTGCCAGCCTCTTAACTTTTAATGATCCGCTTTTTCTTTTTTCCCGCGATGAAAAATACTGAAATTGAGCAACCACTTCCCTGAACTGCTGGTCTGTAAGCTGATACATACCACAGTTAATCCGCTCTCTGTCAATGTAATGAATCAAATCGTAATCTGTGATATACGGAGTCGTATCAAGCTTATTACATATCTCAAGATAATTTAGTATTTTTAAATTTGCTGAGCTGTCAAATATATTTTTGTAACGCTCTGGATGCATCTCAATATCTTCAACAAGCATCTTGTTTTCAGGGCAGTATGTCCCCTCTATTATCTCAGTAGACAATATTGAATCGATAAATATCCTGTCATATTCTCCAATTGTAAACTGTCCCAGATGAAGTCCGTCAACCTTCATAGTTCGGCTTCTTGGATCAAGGTCTCTTATCCCTATCCAATATTTCGTCACCTGATCTGCCTTGTTTCGATATTCTATTTTCAACCATTTACCCTCATGTATGGCTCTGAAAATATCCCTGCAAATTTGGTTCATACTGCCTCCCACAGCTCATTCCATCCTGCATAGCCCATAGATACAAAGTATCTAAACCATATGCGCCATGCATCATAAAACAAGCTGTCCTTGTTCTCCTCAGCCAATGTTACCAGGTCAGCACACCTTACTACATAGTCCTTATCCGGTGTAAAACGACCTGTTGATATGCCATTTTTGTATAGCTCATACAGATTTTCAAGGGCAGCCTTTGCTGTAACCAGGTCAAAATTATCGACTTTGCTTTCGTTGATTTCATTGAATTTAAGGCACTCCCTATAATTTTTTTCTATAACGTTATCTGATACTTTATCTTCCATATTATCACATTCATCCCTTTAGCACCATCTCATGCCACTCTTCTCCGCCCCAGGTAGAGTCAGCAATCCCCAGATCCTGCAATCCAAACTTCTTATACATCTCCACCTTCTGCTCTAAGCATGTCAGAAAAAGTTTTTTTCGTCCGTTTGCCCTTTCGCGCTGACTGTAGCGGTACACGAGCTCTCTGGCAAGGCCCTGTCCACGGTACTCTGGAAGCACGTCAAGGCCCAGAAGCATCACATTCTTACCGTTTTCATCGCATAAATCGATGTCCGTGAAGAACTCATCCCTGAACTTTTCCTCGTCTGTTGCCACACCGTTTAAAAAGCCAGCCAGCTTACCGGTTGATTTGTCAATTGCCACGAGAAATAGCTGTGGTACCTTTGCAATTCTCTCTGTCATTGCCTTTGGAGAACATGCCTCATTCGGTGGGAAACATATCTGCTCAATTGCTATTGCCTGTTCTACCTCGTCCGGGTTTATACTTCTAAATTCAAAATTGTCTGTCATTTTTTAATACCTCATTCTTCTTTTTATCATATAATACGTGTTTTTGCTGATATAATCAATAATCCCCCAAATACCAAAATCAGCCACAAAAGCATTTTACTGCTTTTACGACTGATTTACATTGAAATCTGACAAAAACCTCCTTTTTGCTTTAATGATAAACTTAAAGTGCAAAGGAGGTCAATGTTCATTTATGAATACCTACAATTAATTATGAAAGAACGATAATGCTTCCTTCAATCCATCAGACTCATTATTCATGTGTCCTGCCATTTCTGAAACTCCGTGCATCATCGCATTGAGCTCCTCGATATTGGCATTCATCTCTTCAGTTGCTGCGGCATTTGCTGCGCTGACATCTGTCAGGCTGTTGCTGCTCTTTGTGATGTCATCGTTGAGCTCAATCATCGCAGTGACAAGCTCTTCTATTTCATCAGCTTTTTCTGCTGTCTTTTGAATCTGCTCATCAAGTGCGCTGAATTCTTCGAGCACTGCCTTGATTTCTTCCTTCTGCTTGGCATTGTCCTCGACGATGGTGCCGGATGCCTGTACACAATACCTGCACTCTTCAACCAGTGATGATATTATATGCTTGATATTCTCAAGCTCCGTATTGGTATTGTCTGAAAGCACTCGAATCTCCTGTGCCACCACTGCGAAGCCTTTTCCTGCATCACCGGCTCTGGCTGCCTCTATAGATGCATTGAGTGACAAAAGATTGGTTTCACTGGATATTTCCTCAATGACAGAGACAATATTGCTCACCTTGTCAACCGTAGTATTTACAGTTTCTATGCGTTTTGAAATTGCTGAGATACCCTCATCCATCTTGTGGCTGCTGTTCTGCATGGATTTAATCTTATCATTCATGATTTTACTGCTATCCTGCACTGCTGTCGTCTGATTTCTGATTTCATTGACAGATTCGTTTATATCCTTTGTCTCATTGCTCATCTCCAGAAGATTTTCATTAATCTTGGAAATAGATGCTGCCATGCCTGTAGAGCCCTCTGCAACATCCTCGACTGCCTTGGATATCTCGTTATTTGCAGCAAGTGTCTGACTGCTTGTGTCATTGAGCTCATAGCTGTTTGATGACATCGTATCACTGGAATTTCTTATCTTTCCGACTATATTTCCAAGTGACTGCGTGAGCTCCTTCATCTTTTCTATAATCAGGCCTATCTCATCATTTGTCTCCTTGACCATGCCAAAATCTGCGTTGATATCACCATTGGCAATTTCTTCAATTATTGTGCTGACCTTTACGAGCGGTCTCATAAGCCTGCGTCCCAGTATGAAGCATATAATAATAGCAAGCAGCACAACAATAGCACTGATTCCAACGGCAACTCCTGTTACAGTAGTGATTCCTGCAAGTGCCTCAGACTCATCTGCTGTAAGCACAAGTATATTTTCATTGTTCAAAATCGTATATGCCGAATACTTTGTTGTTCCATTGAAATCATATTCTACAACAGCCGTGCCCGGTTTTTTGCCATCCTGAAGCTGTTGTACAACGCCTTTAATTACAGCATTCTCAACAGGCTGTCCTACCTTTTCCTTTGTAGGATGATAAAGCATTGTGCCATCATTTTGAACCACATACATGTATGCACTGTCCATGCCTTCAAGCTTTACACCTGAAAGATTATTGGCATAACCATCATAATCCAGATCATCAACACCTGAATTACTAATCTCATTTTCCATAATTTTTGACGTTGTATTAATAACATCTACCATTGTATGCTTGACACTGTCTGTAATTTGTTTTTTAGAGCTTTCAAGAATGAATACCATACAAATTACATTTGAAGTCACAATTGCTAAAATAACCATCGCTATGATTTTAGTTGCAAATGTACCTCTTTTTTTATTTGCCCCCTGCTTCATTTTTAATCACCTCTCATAAATTATTGTTATTACTTTGGTTTTTTAACTTATGAGACAATATTATCATTTTAAATGAAATTATACAACAGTTTATCAATGATTAGACAATTTTCGTCACTTTTTACCTATTCAACATTCTTTAGTGCCATGTCCATCGGAATCCTCTTTATTCTCCTGAAATCAAATACTGTCACTATCAGGTAACCGATGAGCACGAACGCAAACATCTTTACATAGCCGACAGGTGTCATATGGAATGAAAACCATCCGCTGAAGGTCTGAAGCATTATGCGCCATACAATATCCATCACTTTTGCACCAAGCACTACGCTGATGATATCTGATATAACCACCACGATGGATGTTGAGACCAGATAAAGACTTGCAATTTCTCTGTTGTCGTAGCCTAAAATCTTGGTCATCGATATGGCTGTCTCATTTTTCTCGATGATGAGCTTCGTGAGCAGATATATCATAACGGCCGAGAGCAGTATGCAAAGCACCTGGAAGTACTGCATGTATGAGCCCATGGAATGATCGAGCTGGTCTGCCATTTTGGTGATGTCGCGTATCGTAATTGTTGTCGCGATATTGCTCTCATCAATATCCTTTATTTTTGTGTCTGACAAAAATCCGCTGAATCTGCCATCTGCAAAATCAAAGGTATCCGCGAAATGCTCTATAGGCATAAACACCGCGATGCTCTGGGATTTATCGTAGGTTCCCTTCACCTTGAATTTGTACGTTTTTTTCTCGTACTGTGCATCAAGCTTTATTGTATCGCCGGGTTTTATACTATATTTGTCTGCAAAGGAATCTGATATGTATACCTCGTTATCCTTAAGCGAATCCATGTCCTTAAGCTTTACGTATGCACTGTCTGTTTCCACTCCGTAGACCGACACCTCCTCGTCAAACTCATCTGTCCGCCTTAAGAGCGATGTCATGTCAAATTTCTCTGCATCACTGTTGTCGGTTTCAAGCACGTTTCCGTCTGCATCGACGCAGGATCTGAGCACGTACTGATATTTTGCAAACATCATACTGTCGGTATTTTTCTTGTAATAATCAAGTGTATCCGGCATGCCGACTGCCATCGCGAGCATTACCATGATGAAAAATATTCCCACAAAAAGTATCAGATAGTTTGCCACATTCTGGAACATGATTCTCAGTCTGAAACGGCTCATGAAGCTCCAGCGAGGAAGCCGCATTGCCTTTTTACGCTTTGTTTTCTTAAGGTCATGACGCAGAAATTGAAGCGGTGTGTGCTGCATCATGCGGATTATTACGATAAGATTTACAACCAGCATAATAATTACCGGAGCAAGCGTTGTTTTTATGAATGCACCCGGATTCCAGATTGTGTGATATGTCGGCAGGCTGTAGCTGTTGTAATACATGCCCACAACCACATCCTTGAATACCGTATAGCCCAGTATATTTCCTACTACTGCTGCCAGAAATGTCACAATGACAGGCATTGAAAGGTAATGCCTGATAAGCTCTCCCTTTGTGTAGCCCGACGCGCGAAGCGTGCCTATCGCTGATGATTCATTTGCTATCGTATTGCTTATGGTCACTGCAAAAATGAATGCGATTATCACGATAAGAATGTCTAAAAGCACTCCTCCCATGGCCTTGTCTGAGCCCATATCGTCCGTGGCAAAATTGATTGCCGGATTTGAGTAGCGCGGTGTATAGTCCTCCACCTCATTGCCCGCTGCCATCACCTGTGAGACCATCGCCTCAAGAAAATTATCTGATTTTTCCTTCTGCTCTATGTCGTCCTTTGGCTCATCCTCGTATTTCCATGCATATGCATAGTGAATGCTCTTGTCCAGGCGCTCAAAGCCCTCCTTTGTCACCATTGCCACATCAAACTTTATCGCATCAAACATCATATCGGTCTTCTTTTCATGCAGTGTGGAGTAATTGACATATGCGATAAGGCCCGATACCTTGAATTCTTTTCCGCTGACCTTTATTGTGTCACCGACCTTCATGCCCACGTTGTCTGCATGCATTCTGTCCACAGCGATTTCGTTCTCATTTTGTGGAAAAGAGCCCTCGATGAGACATGCGAGGTTGATATCCTCGGTCTTTGTGTATACACGGATGGTTCCATCCTTTTTGCCGTCTGCGTCGTAGTCCTCAGTCTCATTGCGATAGAAATTCTCGTAGAGCGTGACAGGAGTTTTGCTGCTATCGCTTTCTTTTTCATCCTGGGCTGTTTTTACCTCGCCTGATTCGATAGCCTTAACAAGCTTGCTGTCGACCTTATCCTTCAGCTCAAAATGTCCATCCTCCTGCTTATACTTACTTACCCCCTCATCCGCAGAGGTGAGCATACTGTCGTTTGCCACATACATTCCCGATACAAAGCCGATTGTCAGCACGAGGAAAAGAAATACAACGAGATATTTCTTCCAGTCACCGATAATTTCCTTTGGTATACGCTTTATCAGAGGATTTTTTATCTTTTTCCTGTTCATAGGTCAAATCCTCCTTACCACTCTAGCTCTTCGGCCGACACCTTGCCTGTGTTGATATCGTTGTGGCGCACGGCTCCGTCCCTTAGCTTTATCACGTGGTCCGCCATATTTTTGATGGCCTCATTGTGTGTGACCATGATTATGGTGTTTCCGTACTTTTTGTTGACATCCTCTATGAGCTTCAAAATCTCCTTTGAGGTGTTGTAATCAAGCGCTCCTGTAGGCTCGTCGCAGAGCAGTATATCCGGATTTTTCACGATTGCACGCCCTATTGACACACGCTGCTGCTGTCCGCCGGATAGCTGATTTGGAAGCTTATAGCGGTGCTCGTAAAGCCCCAGCGTGTGAAGCAGCTCGTCGATATCCAGTGCGTTGTCTGACAGGTATGCGCCCACCTCGATATTTTCCTTTACATTCAGGTTGGCAATCAGATTGTACATCTGAAAAACATATCCCAGGTGCTTTCTGCGGTACTGTGTGAGCTTTTTCTCACTCATATCCTTCAGCTTGTCGCCATTTATGCTGATATATCCCGAATCGGCGCTGTCGATGCCTCCGATGATATTGAGCAGTGTGGACTTTCCGGAGCCCGACGGTCCGAGCAGCACACAGAACTCACCCTTTGCCACAGAAAAATTCATGCCTCGCAGTACCTCCTGGCGCGTCTCGCCGCTTCCGAAGCCCTTTTTCAAATCCACTATTTCCAAGAACTTTCTCTCTTCTTCTGACATATGATATCCTCTCTTTCAACATTTCAAATTACATTTACCTTATATAAGGTTATACGTTTAAAAACAATTATTGGTCAGATTATACTTACTGTAGTTACCTGTCGTTTATGCATGTTAGCGTTATCTAACTTTATACATTAAGAGTAACGCTATTCTGCCTTTCTTGTCAATAAAAATTTTATAATCAGCTTGGTAAAATCTCTTTTTATTTTCTGACCGGATTAACAGCTACAAGGCGTATGCATAATATAAATTAAATCTGTTTTTACGGAGATATGAAATTTTATGTGTGGTATCGCCGGATTCTGCAATTTTAAAGAAAACTTTGAAGAGAACACCGATTACTGGAACTTTCGTCTTGAGAAGATGCGTGCTGTGCTCGCCCACCGCGGCAACGATGCCAGAGGACGTTTCCTTAAAAAGCATATTGGTCTGTCGCACAGCCGTCTTGCCATCCGTGATATTCTGTGCGGCGACCAGCCCATGACGCGCACCCACAACGGCTATGAGTACACTATCTGCTATAACGGTGAGATTTACAATACGGATGAGCTGATTCCAGAGCTGTCCGAAAACGGCTTTGTCTGCTCCACAACCTCAGATACCGAAGTTATTCTGTACGCCTACATCCACTGGGGTGCTGATTTTGTCAGCCGCTTAAATGGTATTTTTGCATTTGCCATATGGGATGCGGCTAAAAACCGGCTGCTTTTATACCGCGACCGCGTGGGTGTCAAACCGCTTTTTTATGCCATCCGAGGAGATTCTCTGGTGTTTGGCTCCGAGCCTAAGGCCTGTTTTGCGCACCCTGCAGTAAAGCCTGAGCTTGATAAGCAGGGCTTGCAGGAGCTTCTTGCTATCGGCCCTGCGCACACGAGCGGACTTTCCCTGTTTAAGGATTTGTTTGAGGTTTTGCCGGGACACTTCATGATTTATACCCGGGATGGGCTACATGATGAAACCTACTGGGAGCTTACAAGCCGGGAACACACCGAGAGCTATCGGGATACCGTTGCTCACACACGTTTTCTGGTGGAGGATGCTATAAAAAGGCAGATGGTTTCCGATGTGCCGGTATGTACTTTTCTGTCAGGCGGCATTGATTCAAGCATCGTAACCGCCATCGCCGCAAACTATATGAACACACGCGGTAAAACGCTCAACACTTTTTCCTTCGACTTTAAGGACAACGACAGGTATTTTAAGGCAAACGCCTTCCAGCCGGAGAGGGATCTGCCCTATGTCAATCGTATGCTTGAGGAGTATGAGACAGCCCACTCCTATCTCGAGTGTGATGAGAACTCTCTCTTCAAGGCGCTCTTTGCCGCAGTCGATGCAAAGGATATGCCCGGCATGACCGATGTGGACTCGTCACTTTTGTATTTCTGCAGCCTCGTCAGCCGTAAAAACAAGGTAGCTCTTACCGGTGAGTGTGCTGATGAAATCTTTGGCGGATATCCGTGGTTTTACCGCAAAGAGCTGCTGGAAAGATATGGCTTCCCATGGTCATCGGATGTCGCTCCACGCCTTGCTCTTTTGCGCGATGATGTGGGTTTGGAGCTTGATTTATCCGGTTATCAGGCTTTTCGATATGAGGAGTCGCGGTCAAAAGCCCCTCTCCTTTACGGTGAGACCGGTGAGGACGAAAGCCGCCGCATAATCGGATATCTCAATATCAAATGGTTCATGCAGACTCTTCTTGACCGCATGGATCGCACCAGCATGTACTCAGAGCTTGAGGCCCGCGTGCCTTTTGCCGACCATCGAATCATTGAGTATGTCTTTAATGTGCCTTGGCATATGAAATATCAAAACGGCGTGGAAAAGACTCTGCTTCGCGATGCTTTTTCAGATGTCCTGCCGCCTGAGCTTTTGCACAGAAAAAAGAGCCCATATCCAAAGACTTATCATCCCGGATATGAAGCTCTCCTTATAAAGGGAATGGAGGAGATATTAGACTCCCCTAACGCCCCTGTGCGCACTCTCATTGACACTGACAAAACGCGCGAATTTTTAAAGGCACCGGCAGAATACGGCAGTCCGTGGTTTGGCCAGCTCATGGCAGGTCCGCAGCTTATCGCATATTTCATCCAGATTAATTACTGGATGGAGAAGTATCAGCTGTCTGCCTAATGCTCATCCATGATTAATTGACCTTGCGCTCTATATCAATGATGTTATTCTCTATGATATTGTTTTCTGTAATGTTGTTATCTATGCTCTCTGCCGAAGAGGTGCTTTCACTATTCTGCTCCTTCGGTGTAAATCTTCTCACCTTATCCATGAGCTGAGTCTTCTTCAGCTCATGCTTAAGCTCAACACGCTCACTCTTCTGCTGTCGCTTTTTCTCCTTAAGCTCGTACTTGGCCTGCTTCTTTGCGAGCTTACTCTGCCTCTTCTGCTCCTTTATGGCAGCCTTGGTCTCTCTTTTGGCCTGCTTTGCCGCAAGCTTTGCTTCTTTTGCTTCGTTCTTTATGCGGCTCTTTTTATTTTTCTTTACGCTCTTTTTGGCAACCTTATGTAATTCCTTGAGGTCTGACTTTGCAGCCTTTATATTCTTTCTGTCCTTGCGGTATGGATTGTGCACAAAGTATCCCACAGTGCCTATCATCATAAGAAGCAGCGCCAGTGCCTCTCCAGCCATCGTGACATACTCCAGATACTGCGGATACAGCTTGTAGCCTATCAGCTCCACCGCTATCAGTATAAGCGGGATGAAAAACAGTATATTCTTTCGCTTTTGGGACAATAACGCTCCCTCCGCACCTACACACATGAGTACATACAGGCACAGCTGCGAAGTCGGTCCATAGGCATATGCCACAATCGCAGCCATTATTACAGATATGCAAAACACTATGAATGCTTCTCCGCGGAACAAGGCATTCCTGTACTCTTTTATGCCCTCCAGCTTGTCTACCGATATGCCATGCAGTGAATATACCTGGTCTGTGATATCCTCCATGCAGTCCTCATGGTATCGCTTCAGCTCCCTGTTGCTGTTTATATCGGCATCTATGGAGCGTCTGCGCTCTGTAAGCAGCTTCTGCTCCTCCATGATCTTCTCCCAGGCCTCGTCCTCCGCTTCACGCTGCAGTTTCACCTGCTCGTGAATCCACTCGGCTCGCTGGATGCGCTCGCTCTCCTGCGGGATAACCACCTGCTGCGCGTCAACTGTCTGCTGTGTCATGCTGTTATTTTCCGGCTCTGCAGAGTCAATTTTATTTTCATTTTCATTATTTATCATTCCGTTTTTCTGCCTCTTTCTTCTAGACATTTTCTTCCTCTTGCAATTGTTATTTACTGCTATATATCTCTATTAAAGCATATTTCAGCGGAATTTTCCATAGAATATGCGCATGATATCCGCAAACCCTGAAATTTTTGGTGCCCGATACCATTAAATTTTTCAAATTAGAATTGAGATTTCATCTATTCCAAGTAATTTCATAATTGTTATATTTTATTATCAAATACCTCTCAAGCCCTTGAAAACACTAAGTTTATCACAGGTTAGCTTTCCCTTATTATTTCCCTTGTGTTATATCGTCCCGTCAGTGTTTACGAACTCTCATAAGGGCAAATACAAGGGTGCAGGACATCCAGTGGATGTCCGCTTTGCACCGACCGTAGCGAAGCGGAGACCAAAAAAAATATATAAAACAGTATAACATAAAATAAAAGTGACATGGTGGACTGATTGAAATGCTTCTTAATTTTTGCTACTAATGATTGATTAAATGATAAGAAGATGGGATATTCACTTGCAGTCGATGAACCACTTTAATATGCGAGATTATATCTTGAGGGCAATTTACAGATGTGGGTAGATGCAGAAGATTCATTAGAGTTATAAAATGCAAGCAGCCTGTATGCTTCATTACACACAGGCTGCTTAATCAAATTTATTATAATTGATGAAAAATCGGTTGCATTTTGTCAAAAGTACAAAACTTTTTGAAGCCAAGTGCTTTTAATTCCTGTTTTGTCTCATTAATAAACGTTCCCAGGTGTTCTGGTTTATGGCTGTCGCTTCCGATGGTGAGTATTTGCCCACCCAATTCCCAATATAATTTTAAAATATCCCTTGACGGAGTGAAATCAGACAATCCATATCTGTAACTGGAAGTATTTACCTCAATTCCTTTTCCGTCAGCAATTACTGTCTTTAAAATTTTAGTAAGTATCGGCTTCAATTTTTTAAATGAATAAGTACCGGCTTTATCATATCTGGTAATCAGATCCATGTGCCCTAAAACACTGTAATTGTGATAGTTCTCAACAAGGTATAATAATTCCTCATAGTAGCGTTCATTATATTCCTTGCAATAGAATCTTGTATTACTTTCTCCATAGCATAATCAGAATCATCACTGAACTCTGTATGAACGTGATAATCAGCTCTCATAATGTACTTTCCTTTCCAACATCTCATGCATATACACCATCAATACAAGCAAAATCAACAAATATAACGGTAATAACCGGATAGATATGTGGTTCGCAATTAAGCCAAATAATGGCGGCATCAGACACGTTCCAATATAGGCACTTGCCATCTGCACCCCTATAATTGCCTGTGAACGTTCCGCTCCAAAATGCTCTGGCGTGGAATGGATAATACAGGGATATATCGGTGCACAGCCTAATCCAATCAACGAAAATCCGATTAACGAAACAGCCTGCCCAAATGGAAGAATCATTATGATAATGCCAGTCAGGATAATTGCCTGTCCCATACGAATCATCTGTCTGTCTTTCAGTTTCATGGCAATAAATCCATTGATTCCACGACCAATCGTAATACCAATGCAAAACATACCCGCAAAGGAGGCTGCCGTTTTGGCATCTACACCTTTTGCCAGATTCAAATAGCTGCTTGCCCATAGCATGGTTGTCTGTTCTACGGCACAATAGCAAAAGAAACAGACCATGATTGCCTTTGCACCCGGAATTGCAAGAATTTCTTTCAGCGAAAGTACCTTTTCACTTGTGGTTTCTTCAGATAATGTGTTTTGTTTTTTCCATTTCGGTAGACTAAATGTTAGAACTGCTGTAAGCACAATCTGCAATACAGAAATAATTCGATACCCTGTATTCCATGTGGTGCCACCAGTGAGTACAGCACCCATAATGTATGGTCCAAGTGTTGCGCCAATTCCCCACATACAATGCAGCCAGCTCATATGTTTGCTGGCATAATGCAGTGCAACGTAGTTATTTAAAGAAGCGTCTACACTGCCAGCACCAAGACCATAAGGAATTGCCCACAAGCACAATAAAATAAAGCTATGGCTGATAGAAAATCCCCACAGGGCCAATGCTGTAATTCCAACACTTACAGCCGTTACCTTACCCGTTCCGAATTTCCTTGTAAGGCGGTCACTTTGTAAGCTGGAAATGATGGTTCCCAATGCAATAATCATGGAAATCATCCCCGCATAGGACACCGGGACCTGAAATTCAGGATACATATTCGGCCATCCCGCACCAAGCAAGGCATCTGGAAGACCAAGGCTGATAAATGAAAGATAAATAATTCCTAATAAAAAGCTCATTTTTCATTCTCCTAATTTTTATTATATGCTATAATTATATAGTCGTAAAAATGGGATTTCAATTTTAAAACCGCCAGATACTATAACAAAACAGACAAATTAGGAGAAAGATTATGGCTTTACAAAAATGTGGCTTAAACAGAAATAATAAAAATAAAGAACTTCAGCCGCATGGCTCACTGGAATTTCCTTGTGCGGGTTATGAATCAACACATACAAATGCTATCTGCGATTTTATTCCCTGGCACTGGCATGAAGAATTTGAAGTCATTCACATCGTCGAAGGCAGTATGAAACTACAGGTATTATCCGAAACATTCACTATTCATGAAGGAGAAATCGCTGTTATAAATGCGAATGCGTTACATTGTGCATCTGGAGACCCTTATTGTAAACTTCAATCTCTTGTTTTTTCTCCACTTTTAATCACCGGTAATGTCAATTCTGCCTTTGCTTCCAGATATATTCTGCCTTTGATCTCGTGTACACGCTTCTCAGGTATTGTATTAAAAAACAAAAAGGCATCTGCATCAAACTGTTTTTCTATCGCATTCGAGGCGTTAAAAAATGATGCCTTTGCATATGAATTTACTGTCCGAGAACAGCTTGGTCATATTATGCTGGCTACATACTCCGAATTGGAACCTCAACAAACCGAGTCGTGTATTCATCAAAATATAAATTCTGTTCGTGTAGCTGCAATCTTATCTTTTATAGAACAACATTATCCGGAAAATATTACCCTTTCTAATATTGCTGAAATTGTAAATGTCAGTGAAAGAGAAACCCTTCGTTGTTTCAAAAAAATCACAGGAGAATCTCCTATTCAATATCTGTTAAAATACAGATTGATCCAAAGTGCATCTGTACTAACGGAATACCCGGATAAGAACATTTCTATTGTGGCAGAGGAATGTGGTTTTGACTCGCCAGCATACTATACAAAAAAATTTAAAGAATTTTATCTTTGTAGCCCAAGAGAATACAGGCAAGTTCATCAAGCTGTATTTTAAACATATAAAAAAATTGAGAAAACGACAGTTTACATCATCGTTTTCTCAATATCCTATTTATTCCCTAATAATGTCCCCGTTCTTTCAGATAACATCTGATTCCGATATAAACCATATGTACCAGTAGCAACAACGTAATGAGATTTATAGAAATAACTGATTTTATCCATTCCCCAAAGTAAATTGCAATAGCTGTACTCGTTATCGCCACTATGATACTGAGGATATCCCAGCAATACTTGCTATCCCTGATACCTTATTCTTTCTACCAGCGTTTCCTTTTTCAGATTA